>ERZ791734.567-NODE-567-length-48568-cov-7.521221_pt1 | contig 48568 bp, 50 predicted proteins | sample MGYA00509953_ERZ791734 | MGnify/ENA primary metagenome ERZ791734 (study PRJEB30046, sample SAMN00792038) | human gut metagenome | study: EMG produced TPA metagenomics assembly of the A metagenome-wide association study of gut microbiota in type 2...
TTAACCTACGCCAATTTTCAAGACTGGTGCCATAAACCAACTCGACCACCTCTCCGTGTGGAACAATTAATATATTAGCACAACACATACACAAATGTCAAGTAAAAAAATAAAAAAATTATAGAAAAAAATAATTAAAGAAGTATTGACTTTTATAATATATTTTGATATTATAAAAACACTGTTGATGCGGGAATAGCTCAGTTGATAGAGCGCCGCCTTGCCAAGGCGGAGGTCGCGGGTTTGAGCCCCGTTTCCCGCTCCAAAAAATTTATTGCAAAAAAGTAATAAATTTTATTTTTTATAATATATATCTAGTATATTAAATATAATTAACATATAAATATTATAAACATATAATATTTTATACGGCGATATAGCCAAGTGGTAAGGCACGAGTCTGCAAAACTCTGATCCCCGGTTCGAATCCGGGTGTCGCCTCCAAATATAAATTATATATAAGATCAATCAGAAATAACTGATTGATCTTTTTGTTTAATTTTGACAAAGTTAACATAAAGCTATATAATATATTGTACATAGGTATATTCCTATTTTATATATATAATCCTCTTTTTTCCACCAACGTGTGTTTCAATATAAAAAAATTTTTTGGAGGCATAAAGAAAATGTTGTTAACATTATACTATTTATTAGTGAACGTGGCTGTGCCACAGATGGGAGCTTATACTCAGGCACTTTTTGAACCCATTATGCTGATTGTTATTTCCTTGGCTGGAATCGTTATGATTTTTGGCGCTGTAGGAATGAAGATTTCTAACAATCTGGGTTCTACCGTTGTAGGAGGAATTTTTAAGGGCATCGGATATTTTGTACGGATTATCTTTAAGGCAATTGCCTGGATCTTTGTTAATACATTTAAGATGATCCCGCGTGTATTTAACGGAACCAGAAAATCTTTTAAGAATCCGGTAGCTGGTACTATTTTTGCATTTATTGCTGTGATTCTTTTTGTTGCAATAATTATTTGACTTGAAGAATATAACAATAATTTTGTAAAACCGATTAACTGAATTTAAAACTGCCTATCTGCGACCACAAAACTAATAAAATGTAAGAGAAAACCGTTGACTAATATCAACGGTTTTTTCTAATTTATATAGTTATAATAGTCTATTTGATATAGCTAATATTTTTATAATTATACTTAAAAATAGATTAAACAGAAACATATAGGTTTAAGTAAAATAAACATAATAACGAACAAAAGTTCTTAAACCATTGAAAAATCAACAAAAAAATAAAAAAATTCTTAAAAAAGGGTTGCAATTTAAAAATCCTTGTATTACAATTTAATTGAAAGTGGTAGAAAGTGGTACAAAGTGGTATAAAAAGATAGTGAGGTGAGGCCAAGTGTTAATTGGAGAATACGAACATTCACTAGATGCAAAAGGTAGATTAATAATGCCAGCAAAATTACGAACAGATATGGGAGAAAAATTCATTATAACAAAAGGATTAGACGGATGTTTATTTGTATTTTCTCAAATCGAATGGTCTAATTTTGAAAGCAAATTAAAAGAGCTTCCACTTACTAATAAAAATGCAAGAGATTTTGTTAGGTTCTTTCTATCAGGAGCAACAGAATGTGAAATAGATAAACAAGGAAGATTTTTATTAGTTAATACATTAAGAGAATATGCTGAAATTACAAAAGAAGTAATAATAATAGGTGTCGGAACAAGATTAGAAATTTGGAACAAAGATAAATGGAAAAAATATAACAGCAATGAAAATATTTCTGCAGACACAATAGCTGAAAATATGACTATGCTTGGTATATAACTTTTTTTAAAGTTTATATAAATTTACTAAAGATAAATTTTATAAAAAACGATAGATGAATCAATTTATATACAAAAGATAAAGCTTAGCAAATATAACAAAAGATTTTAATTAACAAAAGAAAAATATAAAATATACAAAAGTAATATGTATATACAAATGTTAATTTTAAATACTAAAGAGCAAAAATTAAGTAGTTTAGGCGCATAACAGGTTGGTATTTTTTACAATACCAACTGTTATGCTATTAATGAATATTAAATTTAGAGGGTGAACATTTGGAATTTAAACATAAACCAGTATTATTAGAGGAATGTATTAATGGCTTAAATATAAAGCCAAATGGAATATATGTTGATGGAACTTTAGGTGGTGCAGGGCATAGTAAAGTAATTTTAGAGCATTTGTCAAATGATGGAATGCTTATTGGAATTGACCGTGATGAAGATGCTTTGAAAGCTGCCAAGGAAAAATTAAAAGATTATACAAATGTAAAATATATTCACGGAAATCATGATGATATTGCAAATATTTTACAAGAGTTAAATATAGATAAGGTTGATGGAATTTTATTAGATTTGGGTGTTTCTTCATATCAACTAGATGAAAAGGCACGTGGGTTCAGTTATATTGGAAATAATGAACTTGATATGAGAATGGATAAAACACAAAAATTAACAGCGAAAGATGTTGTAAATAATTACTCTGAAGAGGATTTGGCAAAAATTTTCTTTGAATATGGTGAAGAGCGATTTTCAAAAAATATTGCTAGAAATATTTGCATAGAGCGAGAAAAGAATACTATTGAAACAACAGCTGAGTTAGTTAAAATTATTGAAAATTCAATTCCAAAGTCAAAACAAAAAGATGGTCATCCAGCCAAAAGAACATTTCAAGCTATTAGAATAGAAGTAAATGATGAATTAAAACCTTTATATAATACAGTAATGAATTGTATAAAGTTGTTAAAAGATAAAGGCAGATTGTGCATTATAACATTTCACTCATTAGAAGATAGAGCTGTAAAACAAGCATATGTTGATGCAGAGGGAAAATGTACATGTCCAAAAGAATTACCATATTGCGTATGTAATTATACTTCATATGGTAAAATGATTAATAAAAAACCAATGATATCTACAAAAGAAGAACTTCAAGTAAATAGTAGAGCACAAAGTGCTAAACTAAGAATTTTTGAAAGAAGAGAGGTGAAAACTTATGGCAAATAGGGTGTATGGTTATCAAGGATATAATAAAGGATATCAATTTGAAACAAGCCCAAAAAAGTTACAACCAGAATATGAACCAAATGAAGAAAATAATCCAACAAAAAAAGAAAAAACAAAAACTAAAACTAAAATAGAAACAAAAAAAACACCCAAAGTTACTACAGAGCATCAAGTAAAAAGACATAAAGTTTCTAAAGAAGAAATAAAAAGAAAAGCAACTTTTGTTTCATATATTATATTTGGTTTTGCTGTGTTATTTACCATAAGTTATAGAAATTCAATTATAAATGAAAAATTTAATGAAAAAGAAAGTTTAAAAGCACAATTAACAGATATTCAAAAAGTAAATGAACAACTAGAAGTTAGTGTTGAAAATGAATTAAATTTAACAAGTATTGAAAAATTAGCAAAAGAAAGATTAGGAATGAGCAAATTAAATAATGAACAAAAAATTTATATTAATTTACCTAAAAAAGAATATGTAGAAGTTAACACAAATGATAATAAGCAAACAAATAGTACAAATATAATTCAAAAAGCTTGTGAAAGCGTAAAAGAATTTTTTAAATAATTGAAAAATGCATTTAATTTAAATTAAGTGCATTTTTTTTGCTCTTTTTAATATGATTTAATAAGTAATAAATTTATTGGAGGGGCTATGAGAAATATTAAAAAAATGAAGAAAAAAATGAAAAAGAAAGAAAAATTTAGATTAGTTCAAAAAATAGGAGCAATAACAAGAAAAAAAAGAATGAGAAATATGATATTTGTTGTTCTTATTATAATGTTTGGTTTGGCCTTTAGAATTGGTTGGATTCAATTTAAAATGGGAAATAAATTACAACATATGGCACATTTGCAACAAACATTGGAGCGTGAGTTTAATCCCAAAAGGGGAACTATTTATGATGCAACTGGCGAAAAAATTTTAGCTGTAAGTGCATCTGTTGAAAGTATTACAGTAAATCCTGTAAATATTTCAAGTGAAAATAAGGAAAAGGTGGCACGAAAATTAAGTGAGCTATTTGAATTAGATTACGAAAAAGTTTTGAAAAAGGTTTCAAAAAGAAGCTCTATAGAAACAATTGCAAAAAAAGTAGATAAATCTAAAACAGATGAACTTCGAATATGGCTTGATGAAAATAATATAACTACTGGTGTAAATATAGATGTGGATACAAAAAGGTATTATCCATACAATAGTCTAGCAGCACAGATAATTGGTTTTTGTGGAAGTGATAATCAGGGGTTAATGGGAATTGAAGCTAAGTATGATTCAGAGCTAAAAGGACAAAATGGAAGTATTGTAAAGTTAACAGATGCAAAGGGCGGTAACTTAGATGATGAAGGAGAAGAATATGTTAAAGCAATAAATGGAAATGATTTAATTTTAAGTATTGATGCAACAATACAAGGAATTGCTGAAAAATACTTAGAAGAAGCTTGCATTGACAATGTGTGCACAGATGGTGGAAATATTGTTATAATGGATCCGAATAATGGGGATATTTTAGCTATGGCAGGTTATCCAACATACAATTTAAATGACCCATATGTGCCAATGGATAGCAAAGTTTCTGCAAACTGGGATAATTTATCTAAAGAAGAAAAAACAGCAGAACAACAAAAAATGTGGAGAAATAAGGCTATATCTGATGCATATGAGCCTGGTTCAACATTTAAGTTAATAACATCTTCAGCATCATTAGAAGAAAAAATAACTGATACAGATAATAGTGGAGAGTTTTGCTGTACTGGTAGTATTACAATTTCTGGGGTAACAATTAAATGCTGGAGATATTATAGACCACACGGTTCAGAGAGCTTAAGGCAAGCATTAATGAATTCTTGTAACCCGGTATTTATAGGCTTAGGTCAAAAATTAGGAGTAAAAACATATTATTCATATTTAAATAAATTTGGGTTTTTAAGAAAAACTGGTATAGATTTACAAGGCGAAGGTGGAAGTATATTTTTGGCAGAGGAAAAAGTAGGTCCAGTAGAACTTGGAACAATTGCTTTTGGACAGAGATTTGAGGTAACACCAATACAGATGATAACCGCAGTTTCAAGTATAGCAAATGGTGGAACATATGTAGTTCCACGAGTTGTAAAAGGTATTGTAAATAGTCAAACTGGTGAAGTAAAAAACATAGAGCCACAAAAAAAGGAAACTGTAATTTCAAAAGAAACTTCAGAAAAAGTTTTAAGTATGATGCAAAGTGTTGTAGCTGAGGGAACAGGAAAAAATGCTCAAGTAAAGGGCTACTCAATAGGAGGAAAGACTGGAACTTCAGAAGATGGGGTAAATACAGGAAAATATGTAACATCATTTGTAGGAGTAGCACCAATTTCCAATCCGAAACTTGTTATATTAATAACTTTATATAATCCAACTGGAGAAGGTGGACACCAAGGAGGTGGTGTAGCAGCACCAATAGCTTCACAAGTTCTTGGAGAAGTATTACCATATTTAGAGGTAAAAAAAGATAATGAAACAGAAGAAGATGTAAAAAATAAAGTAGCAGTTCCAAACCTAGAAGGAATGACAATAGGAGAAGCAAAAAAAGTACTAAAAGATTTAAATTTGAATTTAGAATATAATGAGGAAAATACAGAAAATGAGGAAGAAAGAATAATAACAGAACAAGTGCCAGTAAGTGGAGTTGAAGTATTAGAAGAAAGCTCAATTATAGTAAAATAAATTTGTCAAAACATAAGCAAAAAAACTTAATTTTTCGTATACAAAAACAAAAATTAGTTATATAATATAGGCAAATTATAAATAGGAGGCTAAGTATGGAATTAAAAAAGATTTTAGTTGGAATTGAAGGTATAAAAGCCAAAGGTTCTTTAGATATAAAAATATCAAATTTAGATAGTGACTCAAGGAAAATAAAAGAAAATGGACTTTTTGTTGCTATAAAAGGTTTTGATGTAGATGGAAATGATTATATAAAATCAGCTATTGAAAATGGTGCAGTTGCGGTTATGACAACACCTGATATTGATAAAAAGTTATTAAAAGAAATTGCAGATAAAGTAACAATAATTGTTGTACCAGATACAAGATTAGGTTTAGCCTTAGCATCTTGCAATTTTTATGGAAATCCATCTAAAAAGTTTAAACTAGTTGGAATAACAGGTACAAAGGGAAAAACTACAACTTCATTTATGACAAAAGCAATTCTTGAAAAACAAGGTTACAAAGTTGGTTTAATAGGTACTATTGCCACTTATATTGGAGATAAAAAATTAGAAGATAGTGATAGAACTACTCCAGAGAGCAATAAATTACAAAAAATATTTTACAAGATGGCAAAAGAAGAATGTGATGTTGTTGTAATGGAAGTTTCTTCACAAAGTTTAAAATTAAATAGAGTTGCAGGATGTGATTTTGACATAGGTGTATTCACAAACTTTTCAGAAGACCATATAAGTCCAAAAGAGCATCCAGATATGCAAGATTACTTTAATTCAAAACTAAAATTATTAAAAATGTGTAAAGTTGGATTCACAAATGCAGATGATTTAATGGTTGCAAAAGTTCCAAAATTATTACCTGAATGTAATATAACAACATATGGAATTGATAATTATTGTAATTTGTTAGCAAAAGATATTACTATAACAAATTCTTATGTAGATTTTAAAGTAAAATTAGAGACAAGAAATGAAAGAGTAAAAGTATGCATACCTGGAAGATTCAGTGTTTACAATGCATTAGCTGCAATTAGTATTGCAAAAGAGCTAAAATGTAGTGCAGAAAATATTAAAGATGCTTTATTAGAAGTAAGAGTTCCAGGAAGAAGTGAGCTTGTAAACAATTCAAGAGATTTAACAATAATGATTGATTATGCTCATTCTCCAGAGAGCCTAGAAAATATATTAAGTGCTGTAAAATCTTATACAAGAGGAAGAGTTATAAGTGTATTTGGTTGTGGGGGAGATAGAGATTCTGGAAAAAGACCTATTATGGGTGAAATATCTGGAAGAATTGCTGATTATACAATAATAACATCAGATAATCCACGTACAGAAGATCCTCAAAAAATTGTTGATCAAATAGAAGAAGGAATTAAGAAAACAAAAGCAAATTATGAAGTAATTGTTGATAGAACACAAGCTATAGAAGCAGCAATAAAAATGGCAAATAAAAAAGATATAATAGTTTTAGCTGGAAAGGGTCACGAGCCATATCAAGAAATAAATGGTGTAAAACATCCCTTTGATGAAAGAATTATTGTAAATGAAATAATTGAAAAATTAGATTCAAAACAAAGTGATAAAAAGAAATCAAAAAAATAATAGAAGGTTTTAATAAAAATTGGAGATATAGTGTATAGCAAATATGCATCATATCCCCAATTTAACTTGCAACTTAAGAAAAAACTTCTAAAAAATTAAAACAAGAAGATAAGAAGAAAGGAATGAATGAAATGAATTTTCAACTGAAAGTATTATTACTATCATTTGTTGTTAGTGTAATATTAGGAGCAATTATTATACCAATATTAAGAAAATTAAAAGTAGGTCAAATTGAAAGAACAGATGGACCACAATCGCATTTAAAAAAACAAGGAACTCCAACAATGGGAGGAATTATAATGGCATTAACAATGCTATTAATTTCTGGATTTTTATATTGGGAATATATGAAAACAGAACCAGATGTTGCAACAAGAATGATACCACTAGTGTTTGTAACATTAGGATTTGGATTAGTTGGTTTTGTTGATGACTTTAAAAAGTTAGTTTTAAAAAATACAGAAGGTTTAAAACCAGCATATAAAATGATTGGTTTGTTGATAATAGCAGTAGCTTATACTTTATATTTAGTAAAATATTTAAATATAGGAACAGAGACTTATATACCAATTTTAAAAGAATATATAACATTACCAATTTGGTTATACATTCCATTTGCAATATTTGTTTTATTAGGTACAACAAATGCAGTTAACTTAACAGATGGAATTGATGGATTATCGACAAGTGTAACAACAATAATTTTAACTTGTCTAGTATCAATTAGTATTATATTAGGAATAAAAGAGGTTACATTAGCAGGTACTATTTTAATTGGTGCTTGTTTAGGATTTTTAATATTTAATCTTCATCCTGCTAAAGTATTTATGGGAGATACAGGGTCTTTAGCATTAGGTGGAGCTATTGCAGGTATAGCCTTATACTTAAAAATGCCATTATTATTGATAATAATAGCTTTAGTTCCAATAATTGAAACTGTTTCTGTAATGATGCAAGTAGCATATTATAAAAAAACAGGAAAAAGAATATTTAAAATGGCTCCAATACATCATCATTTCGAATTATGTGGATGGAAAGAAGGAAAAGTTGTTTCAGTATTTAGCATAATTACATTAATTTTGTGTATTATTGGAATAAGTGTTATATAAAATTTTTGGATAAGGAGATTACAAATGCAAAAGAAAACGAAAAAGATTTCAAAATTTGCTAATAATCAATTTGATTTTATATTATGCATTACAGTTATTCTATTATTATGTTTAGGTATTATAATGGTTCTTTCTGCGAGTGCTCCATCAGCACTTTCTATAACAGGTAGTAGTTATACATATGTAAAAAAACAATTAATATTTGCAATAGCTGGAGTTTTTGTAATGCTATTTTTATCGAAAGTTGATTATAGATTTTATAAAAAGTATTATTGGTACATATATTTTGCCTCTTGGCTAGTTTTATTATTGGTTGCAATACCAGGATTAGGTTATTCAGTAAAAGGTGCAACAAGATGGATAAAGCTAGGTGGATTACAGTTTCAACCATCTGAGCTTACAAAAATAGGAATGATAATATTTTTTGCTGGGTATTTAACAGACCATAAAGATGAATTAAGTGATTTTAAAAAAGGTTTTTTAAAACCATTAGCATTTTTAGTGCCACCAATTGGTATTTTGTTCTTTGTACAAAACCATCTAAGTGTTTCTTTGGTTGTAGGAGTAGTTGTTATTATGATTATGTTTATGGCTGGCTGTAGATTAAAACATTTTGCTGTTGTAGGAATAGTTGGTATTTCACTTTTAGTGGGAATATTTGGGATTTTACAAATATCAGGATCTAACAGTTTCAGACTAGATAGAATTTCAACTTATTTTGACCCATGGGCTGATGCTCAAGGTACTGGTTATCAAACTGTACAAAGTTTATATGCTATTGGCTCAGGAGGAATGTTTGGTTTAGGACTTGGAAATAGTAAACAAAAATATCTATATATTCCAGAGCCACACAATGATTTCATATTTTCTATTTTAGCTGAAGAGCTTGGTTTTGTAGGTTGCATAGTGGTAATAGCATTATTTATGATTTTTATATGGAGAGGAATATTGATTGCAATGAGAACAACAGATATGTTTGGTTCATTAATTGCAGTTGGAATAACGACTCTGATTGCTTTTCAGGCAATAATTAATATATCGGTTGTTACTGCTACAGTACCAACAACAGGTATGTCATTACCATTCTTTAGTTATGGTGGAACAGCATTATTATTATTACTTGCAAATGTAGGAATATTATTAAATATATCAAGATCAAATTCAAAAGTATAAATTATATATTAGAAAGAGGGATAAAATTTTATGAAAGTTATAATTTCAGCTGCTGGTACAGGAGGTCATATAAATCCAGGAATTGCAATTGCTAATAAGATAAAAGAAAAAGAGCCAGATTCAGAAATTGTCTTTTTTGGAACTGATAGGGGGTTAGAAAATGACTTAGTACCGAGAGCAGGTTATAAGTTACTAACAATTGAAGCATATGGAATACAACCTAAAATAACATTAAAGAATATAAGACAAATTATAAAAACAATGAAAAGTTCAAAGATCGTTAAAAAATTTATTGATGATTTTAAACCAGATATAGTAATAGGTACAGGTGGATATATTTGTGGACCAGTATTTTCTGCAGCAAATGCTAAAAAAATTCCAACAGTGCTACATGAAAGTAATGCATATCCAGGAAGAGCTGTAAGAATGTTTGCCAAAAAGGCTGATAGAATTTTTGTTGGATTTGAAGAAGCAAAAAGTAAGTTACCAGATTCAAGTAAAGTAATAGTTACAGGAACTCCAACAAAAATTAAAAAAATGGAATTTTCAAATGATACTAGAAAAAAAATGTTATCTGATTTAGGATTGAATGACACATTACCAGTAATTTTAATTTTTGGAGGAAGTCAGGGAGCTCAACGCATAAATGAAAATGTTACAGATTTAATAATAAATGAATATAATAAAAACTACCAAATAATATGGGCTACTGGACCAAAGCAATTTGATATAGTAAAAGAAAAATTAAAAGAGCATGATTTAGATATTGAAAATATAAAAAATGCAAAAATTTTACCATATATTTATAATATGGAAGAGCTAATAAATATATGCGATTTGGTTGTATGTAGAAGTGGTGCTATGACAATAACAGAAATTGCTATAGTAGAAAAGCCTGCAATATTTATTCCTTTACCAAGTGTTGGTGCTAATAGACAAGAAGATAATGCACGAGTAATGGAAAAATTAGGATCTGCTAAGGTAATATTAAACTCAGAAATTAATAAAGATAATTTAAATTCATATATTAATGATATGATAAAAGACAGAAATAAATTGAATCAAATGGGAAAATTAGCTGGAAAAATTGCAACAAAAGATGTTGAAGAAAAAATATATGATGAGATTAAAAAAATTTTAAACAAAAAATAAACTAAATAAAAAGCTTTTAGAATTTTATATTCTAAAAGCTTTTTTGTTTTATACTTTAATGTGATGACGAACCTACATCTTCTTGTAAAGTTACTGTTACAACTGAACCTTCATATTTTTCGGTTCCAGCTATTGGATCTTGACTAATTACTTTTCCAGTTCCTATAGTGTTTATGTTTAAATTCTTTGATTGAAGTGTTGACTTAGCAGCACTATAAGTTAAGCCTTTTAAATCAGGAACTGTTGTTTTTGATTTATTAGTAATTGTGTCATCAGAATATAGTTTTATGATTGCACCTTCTGTTAATGAAGTTCCTTGTTTTGGTATTTGCTCTGTTATAATTGCATTTGCACTACATGTAAATGAACATTTAAATCCTTGTTCTTCTAGTAATTTTTTTGCCTCAGAGGCTGTTTTATTTCGTACATCATGTAAAGTTATTTTCTTAATTGTTGATGTATTTGAATTTGATGTAGTTGTTTTATTTGTTGTAGATGAATCTTTTGAAGGAATACCTAAGTAAGGTAATACTTCTGATAATACTTGTGATACAACTGGTGCAGCAATATGACCTCCAAAATGGTCTTTTCCTTGAGGATTGTATAATGTTAATAAAACAACTAGTTGAGGGTCATCAGCTGGAGCTACTCCAACAAATGAAGATACATATCCTGCTGTAGATCCTTCGGTTGCTTCAGAAGTACCTGTTTTTCCAGCTACCGAATAACCAGTTACTTGTCCATATTTTCCACCACCATCTGTAACAACAGATTCCATCATACTTAACATTTTCTTTGATGTTTCAGAAGAAATAACTTGTCTAACTTCTTTTGTATCTACAGATGTAACTGCACTTGTGTCTGTATTTGTAATACTTTTTACAATTCTTGGTTGCATTAATTTACCATCATTAGCTATTGCAGATACAGCTGTAATCATTTGAAGAGGAGTAATTGTAAATCTCTGACCAAATGATATTGTTGCAAGTTCAACAGGACCAACAGAATCTTTATCATGGAAAATTCCTGTAGCTTCGCCCGCTGTTGCAATACCTGTTTTTGTAAATAATCCGAATGATTTAAAATATTTATATAAAGTATCTACACCAATTTTTTGTCCTAATTGTATAAAGGCAGGGTTACATGAATTTTGTAAAGCTTGTCTTAATGATTGATATCCGTGTCCTGCGGCATTAGCACAATGTATTTTTCTATCTGCTACTTCTTGAACACCGGAACAATAGAATATTGCAGGAGTATCTGTTTCGACAATGTTTTCTTCTAATGCGGCAGATGCAACTACAACTTTAAAAACTGAACCAGGTTCATATGTATTAGAAACAGCTGTATTTCTCCACATTTTTTGCAGTGCTTCACTTTGTGCAGTTTTTGATAATGAATCCCATGTTGAAGAAAGGGTTTCATTTGGTTCAAAAGGTGTATTTAAATTATAATCTGGATATGTTGCCATTGCTAATATATCACCTGTGTTAGGATCCATTATGATTATATTTCCACCATCTGCGCATTTATTTGACACGCATGCTTGCTCTAAATATTTTTCTGCTATTGTTTGAATATTTATATCAACAGTTAAAGTTAAATTACTTCCATTTTGGGCTGCATAATATTGAGCATCTTCATTAGATATCAAATCCTGAGAAGCGTCTTGAGTTGTAGTAATCTTTCCGGCAGTTCCTGCCAATGTTGAATCCCAATAATATTCAAGACCTGTTAAACCCTGATTATCACTTCCGCAAAAACCGATTAAATTTGAAGCTAAATCAGAATATGGGTAATATCTTTTTGTATCTTCGTCAATATTAATACCAGAAGATATTTTATTTTCTTTCATCCAATTTTCAAGCTCTGTTACTTTATCTTTTTCAATTTTTGAAACTATAGTTTCTACTTTATTTGAACTTGAAACTTTACCTAAAGTTTCTTCATAATCAAGCTCAAATAAGGTAGAAAGTTCTTTTGCAACTTTTTCTCTTAAAACTGTAGTTTCTTCATCTGTTTTTTTCTTTAATTTATCTGGATTAACTGTTATTGTATCAACATCAGCACTTATTGCTAAAGCTGTTCCAGTAGAATCATATATAGTTCCTCTTTTGGCATTAATTATTCTACTTGTAGACTGTTGTTTAGTAGCCATCTCTTTTAAATATGATCCTTTTACAAATTGTAAATATCCGATTCTAAATAAAAGCAAAAAAAAGAGCACAAATATTACAATCATTAAAATACGCAATCTTCTAATTTTAGAGTATTTAGAATTTGAATTATTATCATTTTTTATATTATTTTTTGAACCTTTGTTATTCAAATTATCACCATCTTCTTTTGAATTTTACTGACTTTTATTTTATATTAACAAATAATAAAAATCAAGATAAAATAAAAGAAAAATACCTTAAATGATGACAATTTTCCAAAATAAGTATTAACATAAGAAAAGTAAAAAAATAATATGAACTATTAGAAATAAAGGTTGTAGTAATAAAATTTATTTAGTATACAGATCAATTATAAAATTTACAAAAACACTTGACAATTTACATAAAATAAGATATACTTATTTAGTCGTTGGCAGAAATGCCACACACTCATTCGTAGAAAACCAAATGACCGTCGTAATGACACAGGAGGCACAAAATGTTTAATTTGTTTGAAAAGATTTTCAAGCGGAAGAAGAGAGAGACAATTACGGTGGACCCGGGAAGTCTGACACAGCGCAATCTGTGTGTCAGTGACCTGTATCAGCACGAGCTGACCGAGTACAACCTGAATGTCAGGGACCCGTATCAGCACGAACTGACCGAGTACAACCTGAATGTCAGGGACCCGTATCAGCACGAACTGACCGGGTATAATCCGGATGTTAGGGACTCGCGTCGCCGGAAGAACAAGTACAGATGCGAGTAGTATATTCAATTCTGTAAATTCACTCACTCATTCACTTAAACAAACAGGAAACTACCAGGACTCGTTCTTGGTAGTTTTCCTACGTTTTGGATAAAAATAAATCTTGAAATTAACATAAAAATATACGGAGTTACGATTTTTATAAAAAGTGATATAATAAAACTATCGAAGGCAAGTATTTCTATATAGTCCTTGAGCACATCTTAATCACATTAAAAAAATGAAAATTGCCAAGAAGGAAAAAATGTTGGAAAAAGATGGCACTACTGTAGAAATTCATACAATAGTGGGTCGTTATTACCATGGATTCTAATTGAACTATTTCTAGAACAATAAGACGAACAGCAGAAAAACATTGAGATTAGCTCTCAATGTTTTTTTGTTTATAATTAAAAGTAATAAAGTATAAAAATCTTTCTATAATAGACAAAATTTAATATGAACTAAATGAATTTATATAAAAAAATTTAGAATATTTTGATTTTCTTATTTTTTATGATAAAATTATTATAAAACAAAGGAGGAAAGTTTAATGAGTAGAAAGAAAAAATTTAGATTTAATTTAATTGTTTTAATTGTCTTGATAATATTGCTGTTAGAGTCTCTTATTGCAAATATAATAAATAGAACTTACGCAGCATCTATCCCTCAAAAATATGACTTAAGATCAGAGATACCAATTGTTGTAAAAAATCAGTACCAGAATGAGGCATGTGTATATATGTCTAGATCTACTTCACTAGAAACACATGTAAAATTGGGACAGAAGAATGGAAAATACAGTTTCTTTAAAGAAACACCAGTATTCTCAGTTTTGACAAGCAAGAAGGCAGGACAATATGTTTCGGTTTCAATAGACAGAACAGAAAAGGTATTAAAAGAGATATATAATGATAATAATAAGACTGAAGATGAAATATTAAAGATACAGGGTGAGTATACTAGTGAAAAAATAAAAAAGGCATTAGAAAAATTACAACCAAGTTTTGATACAACAGTTGATGGAAAGAGAAGCTCAAGCAATTTAGTAACTTATAAAGTATTACCAAGTATAATAAAAGAATATGATAATAATAATATAGTTTATAAAAATTCCGATAAAAATGTTATATCAAAAACCGAAGTAGATGAAATAAGATCTCAATATAAAAGATTTATAATGGAAAATGGTGGTTTAATTTGTAGTGTACAAACTAATGGATTCAAAGATGGTTTGAATGGAGACAAGGTATGTTTTAATAAAGAAAAGACAACTAGTGTAGGTAATCACTCTGTTACAATTATTGGATGGGATGATACATATTCAAAAAATAATTTTCCTGAGTCCAATAGACCAAATACAGATGGAGCATATCTTGTGCAGAATTCTTGGGGAAGTGAATGGGGAAAAGATGGAACTTTTTATGTGTCATATGATGATATATATATTGAAATGGCTATAAGTGGTATTGATGGAATAACCGAATATAAGGATGTTACTGAACCGGATATTTCAATAGATAATGAAACATCAAATAATATAAAAGTTAGTATAACAGATAAGTATTCATCTGGAATAAATGAAAAATCATTAAAATATAAATGGACAGATCATAACATTGAACCAGATATTAACGATTCAGATTGGATGCCAATAAAAGATGGTCAAGAAATAGAAAATAAAAAAGAAAAGTATTTATGGATTTATGGTGAAGATAATGCGGGAAATTTTACTTTGTATTCTTCGGGAGAGAATGAAATAGGATTAATGATTGATGATATTGAATCAAAATGCGATAAATGGATGAATAAAGATATTCAGCTAACAGTTAAAAGTACGATGACTTTATTTAATATAAATGAGTCATTTGAAATATTTATGATGAGTTCGTCTTTTTCACAAGAAGAATTAAAGAAAATGGAAAAAATACAGGATAATAATGATCACTTATTAACAATAGATAAAGAAGGAAAACACACAATATATCTTACAAAATTAAAAGATGGAAAAGAATGTAGAGCAATGAAACTTGATATTTGGATAGATAAGACAAAACCAACAGCACCAGAAATTTTAATAAGTGATAACAAAGAGAATGATAAATATTATGAGGGTGCAGTTGTTACAATTGAAGATGGGAAAGATGATTTATCTGGTGTTAAAGAAACAAATATTGAAATAAAGGATAAAGATGGAAAAAATGTTGATGTAAGTGATAAAACGAAATTTAAATTATCAAATTTAGGAATTTACACAGTAAAGGCTACAACATTTGATAATGCTGGAAATAGCTCATCAACTGAAAAAAAAGTAGAAATTATAAAGAAAGAGGATAATTCGAAATCAGATAATAATAGTAATAATAATCAGGACGATTCAAAATCAGATAATAACGGGGCTGGCAATCAAGATAATTCAAAATCAGATAATAGCAAATTAGATGGAACCAAAAAAGAAAATAATGGAAATATAATTAATAGTTCTTTAAAGATAAATAGCGAAATAAGTTCTAATGATAATAAAAAACAACAAAACAATTCAAATCAATCCAACAAAATATTACCAGCCACTGGAGCGAATAATGAATATAGTCTAATAATTATTAGTGCAACAATAATATTTATGATATTAACAATACATAGTTATAGAAAAATGAAAGAAATAGAATAAAAACACTTGACAATTTACATAAAATAGGATATATTTATTTAGTCGTTGGCAGAAATGCCACACACTCATTCGTAGAAAACCAATTGACCGTCGTAATGACACAGGAGGAAAAATATGAAGTGGTTTGAAAAGGACTTTAGGCGGAAGGAAAGAAAATCTAAAACAACTAAGTTGGAGCCATGGCAGTATGAAATGGTTCAGTCAAATTCTGATGTCAAACATTCGAGTCAGCATGAACTGACACAGAAAAATTTTGACGTCAGAAAGCCTAACCGCCGTAGAAAGTAATAATCTTTGATAAATCAATTCAGCAAAAACAAAAAATCATCGAGACTTGTTCTTGATGGTTTTTTGCTTTAATAAAAAAGTAATGTAGTATTAAATTACAAAATTTACCTATTGACACAATTAAAAAAATTTGCTATTATAATAAAAATTTTTATTCAAAAAATTTAATTCTAAAAAATTCCAAAGGAGATATTTATGTTATCAATAGTTAAAAGTATGACCCTTCACGGTTTAGAAGGTTTTATTGTCGATGTTCAAGTTGATGTCGCTGGTGGTTTACCTTGTTGGGAAATTGTTGGACTGCCAGATGTTAGTATAAGAGAATCTAAAGAGCGAGTTCGAACAGCAATTAAAAATTCAGGGTATGAATTTCCAAGTAGGAGAATTGTAATTAATCTAGCTCCTGCTACAATTAAAAAAGTTGGCTCTGCATTTGATTTGCCAATTGCAGTTGCTATTTTGCTTGCAACAGATAATATTAATGAATTTGATTTTGAAAATGTTGCGTTTGTAGGAGAGCTTTCTTTAGATGGAAATGTTCATAGTATTAATGGTATATTGCCAATGTGTATTGAAGCTAAAAAATTAGGTATAAAAGAAATAATTGTTCCAAAAGAAAATGCAAAAGAAGCAAGTATTGTTGATGGAATTAGTGTTATTCCAGTTAGTTCTTTAAATCAGGTTGTTTCATATCTAAATAAATCTATAAAAATTAATCCAGAAAAATTTAATTCTAATGAATTAATTAATTCGAATCAAGTTTATAATCTAGATTTTTCCGAAGTAAAAGGTCAAAAAAATATTAAAAGAGCTATAGAAGTAGCTGCGAGTGGTGGTCATAATTGTTTATTAATTGGATCTCCAGGATCTGGTAAGACAATGATGGCAAGAAGAATTCCAACAATTTTACCAAAATTAAGTTTTGAAGAAGCTTTAGAAGTAACCAAAATTCATAGTGTGGCTGGAAATATAAGTGAAAATAGTCCGCTAATAATAAATAGACCATTTAGATTTCCACATCATACAATATCTAAAACATCGCTGGTAGGTGGAGGAGCTATCCCAAAGCCAGGAGAAATAAGTTTATCACATTATGGAGTTTTATTTTTAGATGAGCTTCCAGAATTTGAAAAATCAACATTAGAGGTACTTCGTGGTCCTCTTGAAGATGGTAAAATAACAATTAGTAGGGTTAATGCGACATTAACATATCCATCAAAATTTATGCTTGTAGCTAGTATGAATCCATGTCCATGTGGATATTATGGTTCAGATAAAGAATGTAATTGCTCAAATCAGACAATAAATAAATATTTGGGGAAGATAAGTGGTCCATTATTAGATAGAATAGATATTCAGGTAGAGGTAAGTAGTGTTAAATACAAAAATCTTGATTCAAATATACAGGAAGAAACCTCAGAGCAAATACGAAAAAGAGTGGAAGAAACAAGAAAAATTCAACTTGAAAGATATAAAGAATGTGGAATTTATTCGAATTCAGAATTAACACCAAAACTGATAGAAAAATATTGTAAATTAGGTGAAAAAAGTAAAACATTATTAGAAAAAGCATTTAACAGATTAGGTCTGAGCGCAAGAGCATATGCCAGAATATTAAAGGTTGCACGAACAATTGCAGATATGGAGAAAAGTGAAAATATACAGTCAAGTCATTTATTGGAAGCTATTCAATATAGAAGTTTAGATAAAAAGTACAGCAGATAATAAAATAATTAAGATCTAATTTAAAATTATAGAATATGATAATTTACAATAAATGATATGTGAATTTATATAGGACTTATTTATAAATGAATTAGATTGAACTATTTGTTACAATGTAAAATTTAAGGAAAAGGAGAGCTAAAAATGTTTATTGATAAAAAGATTTATGAAATATATCCAATTAATCCAACATATCCAGATATGTTGAAAAAAATACCATCTGCACCTAAAAAGATTTATGCAATTGGAAATATTAGTTTATTAAATGAAAAATCAATTTCAATTGTTGGATCAAGAAATAGTTCAGAATATGGAAGAAAAATAACAAAAAGTATTACGAAAGATTTAGTGCAAAGTGGTATTGTTATAGTAAGCGGTATGGCAAATGGAATTGATTCTGTGGCACATAAAACTTGTTTAGAATATGGAGGGAAAACAATTGCTGTGCTAGGGAGTGGTTTTAGGCATATTTTTCCAAAAGAAAATGAAGAATTGTTTCATCAAATAATTGAAAATGATGGATTAGTAATATCAGAGTATCCAATTGATACACCTGTGCAAATGAAGAATTTTCCAAAAAGAAATAGAATAATAAGTGGATTATCAATAGGATTATTGGTAATTGAGGCTGCATATCGAAGTGGGACAAGTATAACTGCTAAATATGCCAAAATACAAGAAAGAAAAGTATTTTGCATTCCAAATAGTATTGGAAGTAAAAATAGCTATGGAACAATAAATTTAATTCAAAATGGTGCAATATTGGTTAGAAATGCACAAGATATTTTAAAAGTGTTGGGGATGGAATTTTTAAAGGAAAGTAATACAGTAAAGTTTAAACAATTGGAATTATTAGATGAAGAAAGTAAAGAAATTTTTAATTGTATAAATAAAAATGAATCAATAGATGCAGAAGGAATATCAATGCAAACTGGAATTGATATAAGCAAAGTAAATGAGTTAGTTACAGTATTGGAGATTGATGAAGTAATAAAATCAGTTGGATTTAACAAATTTAAAATATGTGAGGAGTATTATGAATAAAACTGAATTTGGAAAAATTGGTGAAAGTATTACATGTAAATACTTATTTCAAAATCATTACAAAATAATTGATAAAAATTATTATTATAGAGGCGGAGAAATAGATATAATTGCTTATGATGAGGAAGAAAATGAATTGGTTTTCATAGAAGTAAAAACAAGAGCTAATGGAGCATATGGGTTGCCATCAGAAGCTGTAAACAAAAGAAAAATTGCTAATATAACTAAAGGAATAAAAAAATATATACATATAAATAAACTTGAAAATAAATTTATAAGAATTGACCTTATAGAGCTTTTTTATAAAAATAAAAAATTTTACATAAATCATATAAAACAGATAATTTAGTATTGTAAAAGATAAGTTTTTAGTATATAATAAAAGAGTATAAAAGGTGGGATTATGGAAAATTTATATAACAAAACAAAATTTATATTAAAAAAATACAATATTTCGGCAAATAAAAGCTTAGGACAAAATTTTTTAATAAATGATTCTGTTGTAAATAAAATTGTAGAATCAGCTGAAATAACAAAAAATGATTTAGTAATAGAAATAGGTCCGGGACTCGGAAATTTAACTGAATTTTTACTTGAAAAGGCTGGAAAGGTGATAGCAATAGAGCTTGATCAAAGAATGCTAGAAATTTTAAATGATAGATTTTCATTGTATGATAATTTTGAAATTATAAATGAAGATGTGCTAAAAGTTAATTTAAATGAATTAATAAGTAAAAATAAAAATTCAGAAATAAAAAATGCAAAGATAGTTGCAAATTTGCCATATTATATTACAACACCTATTATAATGAAATTGTTAGAGGAAAAATTAGATATAGAAACAATCACAGTCATGGTTCAAAAAGAAGTAGCAGATAGATTAATAGCAATTCCAGGTGAAAAATTATCAGGAGCAATTACATATAGTGTTTATTATTATGCTACGTCTGAAAATGTGACAATTGTAGAAAATAATTCATTTATACCAGAGCCAGAAGTAGACTCTGAAGTTATTAAATTATCAATAAGAAAAAATCCTCCTGTAGAACTTCTTGATGAAGATCAGTTCTTCAAAACAGTAAAAGCAAGTTTTATGCAAAGGAGAAAAACTCTTATTAATGCACTTGTTAATGGTGGAATATTAAAAAGTAAGCAAGATGCGAAAAAATTATTTGATGATTTAAATATGAATTATAATACAAGAGGTGAAAGCCTATCAATAGAAATGTTTGCAGAAATTTCTAATTATATTGTAAATAACAAAATTTAATTTTAGAAAGGAAATGCCTATGAATCAGATATTAGTTACAGATAGACTATATGTTACCAATAAACTGAAAAAGAAAAAAAAGATGTATAAAGTGCAATTCATAATGTCAGTAATTTTTGTATTTTTATTTTCTGGATGGTATGTGTATTCAGAGGTACAAAAAAATGCATGTGAAGCTGTATCACAAGATATTTTAAATGATATTTCAATGGATAATACAATAAGTGATAAACCATTAGTTGTGGCACTTGATGATACTGAGGTTGTTGAAAATAATGCTCAAGTATTAGATGGAAAATACACAGACGAATATGGTAATACATATACATATGAATCTATTTTATCAATACCAAGTTTAGGAATTGAATATCCTGTTCTTTCAGAAACAAGTGAAGAGTTATTAAAAATATCAATTAACAAGTTTTGGGGAGGAAGTCCTAATTCTGTTGGAAATTATTGTATAGTTGGTCATAATTATAAAAGCGGAAAAATGTTTGGAAAATTATCTCAAATGAAGAGCGGGGATACAATAAAATTAACTGATTTATCAGGAAAAACATTGGAGTATAAAGTGTATGATAGATATGTTGTAGATCCAGAAAATGTTGCTTGTACAAGCCAAATTACAAATGGATTAAAGGAAGTTACTTTAATTACATGTACTAATGGTGGAAAGCAAAGATTAATTATAAAATGTAGAGAAGTATAATAAATATAAAAAGGATAAAAATAAACCAGAATTAATCAATAATTCTGGTTTATTTTTAATTAGTGTTTTTTTCATTTTCGATAATTATTTTTGCAATATCGTATATTAATTTTTGTGTATCTTTTGAACAGTTAAGAAATAATTCATTAAATTCTTCAGAAAGATAATTATCAGAACTTACATTAGTTCCATTTAAAATAACACCTTCTTTTATATTTAAAATATTACAAATTTGACTTAATCTTTTTAGGTTAATATGTGTAGTACCACATTCAATTCTACTAACAAATGCTATTGAAACATCAAGTTCTTCAGCTAATTTTTCTTGTGTTATATTATTTTCTAATCTTGCTTTTCGTATTCTTTCACCAATTATTGAATAATCTAATGCCATAAAATCACCTCAGCAGTAAAATATAGTATTTAAATTTTAAAGTACAGAAATGCAAGTGTTTAAATATACTTATAAGTTAACCAAATATATTCAAATAATACATTATTTTGTTGATTTTATGGGGAAAATTAAAAAATAAAACAATAGTGAAAATTTAACCAAATATTATAACTGAATGATATTATTTAAGTAAAATTGTTATTAAAAAGTAATAATAAAAAAAACGCTCATTGTTAAACTACTTTGTCTAACAATGAGTGGAATATTAGCTTTTTATTTTAGTTGTCTTCTTCTTGTTTTAATTGTTGAGCTCTTTTTTGTAAAATTCTTTCTTTTTTAGAAAGTTCTTTTTTTAAAGATTCTTTTTTTTCTGAATCTGTTACAGCTTCTTTCATAGCACCTAAACTGCTTAATGCTGATGTTGCATCAAATGGTATAAATACTTTGTTTGCATCTCCATCTGCAATTTCTTTTAATGCTTCTAAAGATTTTAATTGAACTAGTTTGTCATTAGGATTTGATTCCATAACGGCTCCATAAACCATTCTTATTTCTGCTGCTTTAGCGTCAGCTACTTGTTTTATTGCTTCTGCTTCACCGGCAGCTCTTCTTATAGCAGCTTCTTTATCAGCTTCAGCTTCTAATATAGCAGCTTCTTTTTTACCTTCTGCTAATGTAATTGCAGATTGTCTTTCACCTTCTGCTTGAAGGATTAAAGCTCTTTTATTTCTTTCTGCATTCATTTGTTTTTCCATTGCATCACGAATATCTGCAGGTGGTGTAATGTCTTTAATTTCAACTCTATCTATTTTACATCCCCATTGGTCTGTAGCTTCGTCTAATATTGCTCTTAATTTATCGTTAATAGCATCACGAGAACTGAATGTTGCATCTAAGTCCATTTTTCCGACAATATCACGAATTGTTGTAATTGCAAGATATTCAATACCTTTTTTCAATGATTGAATTTCGTAAACAGCTTTTGCTGGGTCTGTAATTTTGTAGAAAACAACTGTATCAATTGTAATTGTAACATTATCTTTTGTGATAACTCCTTGAGGTGGAATGTCCATTGTTTGTTGTTTTAAACTAACTACTGATCTAACATGATCTAAAAAAGGAAATATAATTGTAAGACCAGCATCTGCTACTTTGTGAAATTTTCCTAATCTTTCGATAACATATACTTCTGATTGTTTAACAACTTTTATTGTTTTATATGCAATTATTAAAACTAATAAAAGTAAAATAATAAAAAATATAACCATATTTTTTCCTCCTTAATTTTTCTGTATTATTTGTTTAAACCACTGCTGATTCTTTTTCAGTTACTTTGTTTTTTTGTGCTGTTGATACTACAGCTTTTACTCCGTCTATTGCTGTTATAGTTACTAAAGTACCTTTAGGAATTACTTGAGAATCTTCTGTTTTGGCAGACCAAATTTCTGATTCTACTTTTATTTGTCCTTCTCCTGTTATTGGATTAATGTCTGAAATAACTATGCCTTCTTTTCCTATTATGGAATAAGCATTTGTATGTACATCTTCTGTATCTTTTGTGAATTTTCTTACAAATGGTTTTGTACAAAATATTAGTAGTATTGATGATATGCAGAATAATGCAATTTGTACTGTTATGTTGTTTGTAAATAAACTGCATACTGATGTTAGTGCTGCACCAATTCCTACCCAAAATATAAGAAAATCAGTGGGGATAATCATTTCAAAAATCATGAATATGCCAGCTAGGATAATCCAAATTTGCCACATATAAATTACCTCCTTTTCTACCTAACAATTTAATTATACAATATTTTGGTGCAAAAATAAAGATTTTTGGAAAATATTATTGTATTTTGTTACTTTTTGAGAGTCGTTTTAAAAAATTAGCCCTTTGGTGTTACGTTTATTGTGTTATTGTGTGTAAATATTACAAATCCAGGCTTACTTCCAGATGGCTTTTTTACATATTTTATCAATGTATAATCTACTGGAACGTTTGATGATTGTTTGGCTTTACTATAGTATGCTGCTATTTGAGCACATCTTATTATAACATCTATTGACGGAGTTTCGCCATGTGTTTGTAATATTGCATGACTTCCATGAATTTCTTTTGTATGAAACCAAATGTCTGTTGATTTTGCTAGTTTTGTTGTCAAATAATCATTTTGTATATTATTTTTTCCGACTAATAAGGTATAATTTTCTATTTTATATTCTATTGGTGTATATGTTTTATCCAATTTTTTATTTTTTTGTTTTTGTTTTGTTACTTTTGTATTAGATTTTAAGTGGGACCTTTCAAATAGTGGATTTTCTGATATCTCTGTATAAATTTCATCTATATCAGGAATTGTTTTGGCAGTATCTAATTCATAAATTATACTTTCTAAGTAGTCTAGCTCTGATTCTGTTTCCTTTTTTTGCTCTGCTATTACAAGTAAAGTGTTTTTTAATTTATTATATTTTTTAAAATAGTTTTTCGCATTATATGAAGGTGTTTTGTTTGGGTCTACAGGTATATCTATTAATTCATTATTATTGTAATAATTTGGAACTTTTATAATGTTTTCAGTGAATTCCTTGAATTGATACATATTTGCTGTTAATAGTTCTCCATATAGCTTATATGTATCCATGTTTTTGCAATCTGCTTGTTTGCTATTAATGTTTAACAATTTTTTCTTTATTTTGGTTAATGTTGATAATACTAATTTTAATATATTATTTCTATATGATAGGAAAAGTGAATTGTTTTCTTTTTCTGTGTAGAAATCGTCAATAAAAAAGTTGGATTGTAATGTATCTTCATGCTTCTCTTGTGCAATTGTAAAATCTTTTTTGAATGGTTTTAAAGAAATATTTGTTTTTCCAATATTTTCAATTGTTTCAGAAATATATTTATATACAGTTTTTAAATTGCTTGTGGTTACAGCGTTATCTATATTACATTCTTCAATAATGCTTTGAATATATAATTTACTTATTCCAATAAAAATTTTTGAAATACCTGCGTCTAAGTTAGTTAGATTACTTGTTAGTTTATAAAATTCGTCAAAAGTTTTTATTGATTTAAAATCAATTTTAGTATTTTCTGGTGCTGAATATTCATGTGCAGGTAAAATATCTCTTGATGAATGTTCTTCAATAGATAAGTGCCTTAAACTGTCTATTATCATATTATTGTCATTTGTTAAAATTATGTTACTGTGTTTTCCCATAAGCTCTATTATTAATTTTTTATTGACTAAATCATTTAATTCATTAAAACATTCAAGCTCTATATATACAATTCTTTCAAGTCCTATAGTATAAATTTTTTTTATTTTAGCCCCAATTAAATGTTTTCGTAAAAGCATACAAAATCCAGGAGCATTCAAAGGATTGGGTTTTGCATGTGTTGTTAAGTTTATTCTATAAGAGTCAGATGCAATTGAAAAATTTAATGCGTAATTAACTCCGTGAGAATAAATACCCAAAATAACTTCATTTTTATTTGGTTCAAAAACCTTATTAATTTTTCCTCCAATTAAGCAGGTGTTTAATTCTGCTACAATATTACTTGTAACAATACCGTCAAATGCCATAATGTACATCCCTTTCAAAATTAATTTTCTAGATTATATTATATTTTTCTCAATTAGTAAATTAAATTTTGAGGATAGAAAATTATAATTTAAATTAAGCTTTTTGGTATTTCATTTTTTTGAAAAATGTGGAAATAAGTTATCTGTTAAACGATAACTTCAAGTTTTTTTATTGTCTTCATTTTAGTAAAAATAATAAAAAAAGTATAAAAATTTCTACTTCTGGAGAAAATATGTGAAAACATATTTACAAGGAGTGGAAATTTTTTGATGAAGAAATGTAAAATTTTAGATGTAGGCGGAGCTCTTTTAGATAGTGAACAATTAGAAATTTATTTACAAAAACTTGCTGCAGATCAAATTTTAAAATCTAAATCTGATAAAAGAACATACCCAATACCTAGATTAAAAGAAAATTTAAAATTTATATTAGATATATATAACTTTTTGACAGAAGATTTAAAAAACAAAATACCAATCCATCCAGCAGGTGAATGGATTTTAGACAATTTTTATATAATTGAAAAAAATGCAAAAATTATAATTAGAGATTTATCTGTAAAAAAATATGTTAATTTTGTTGGAATTGCTAATGGCCAATATAAGGGGTTTGCAAGAGTATATATACTTGCTAAAGAAATTGTTTCATATACAGATGGAAAAATTAATGGTGATAATTTAGAAAAATTTTTATTAAGCTATCAAAATAAAAAAAATTTAAGTATGGAAGAGCTATGGAGTGTTAGCACTTTTTTGCAAATAGCCTTAATTGAAAAAATTAGATTAATATGTGAAAAAATATATTTATCGCAAATGCAAAAGCGTAAAGTTGAAAATATTGTTACTAGATTAGTTGAATTTAAAACTAGTCAGGAATTTAAGTTGCCATATAATTACAATTTAAAAATAGAGCAAAGTGTTGAATCAAAATATCCATTTATTGAATATATGTCATATAGATTAAAAAAATACGGCAAAAAAGCATATAGCTATGTTGAAATTTTAGAAGAGCAAGTTAATAAAATGGGAAGTACTATTTTGGATTGTATTAATAGAGAGCATTTTGATATTGCAACTAAAAAAATATCTATTGGTAATGCAATAACAAGTATAAATGTATTAAATAGACTAAGCTTTATAGAAATTTTTGATAATATAAATGGAGTTGAAGAGGTATTAAAATTAGATCCAGCTGGAATATATGATAATATGGATTATAAAACAAAGGAATATTATAGAAATAGCATTGAAAAAATATCTAAAAAAACAAAAATTTCAGAGCTATATATTGCACAAAAATGTGTTGATCTAGCAAATAAGTATTTTGAGGAAGATGGAAGTAATACTAAAAAATCACACGTTGGATATTTTTTGATTTCAGATGGAAAATCAGAGCTATATTCGTGTTTATTAAATAAAAAAGTAAAAATTAAAAATAGAAAATCAAAGGCAAAATTATATATTGAAGGTGTTTCGATACTCAGTGTAATAATTTCGTGCATTATTGGTTGGTATATTAATGTAAAATTAAATAATTTTGCAATAGCAATAATTGCTTTTTTATTGTTAATTATTCCTATAAAAAGTATATTTGTAAAAATAATTCAATATATTTCTGGAAAAGTTGTAACACCAAAATTAATTCCTAAGTTAGATTTTTCATCAGGAATTCCTAATGAGTATGCGACAATGGTCGTTATTCCTACAATTGTTAAAAGCAAAGAAAAAGTAAAAGAAATTATGAAAAAATTAGAGGTATTTTTTATTGCAAATAAAAGCGAAAATATTTATTTTACTTTATTAGGAGATTGTAGTAGTTCAAAAAAAGAAAAAGAGGATTTTGATGATGAAATAATTAAGAGCGGAATTGAAGAATGCAATAAATTAAATGCAAAATATCCAGATGCAAATTTTCCTAAATTTAATTTTGTATATAGAAAAAGATTATGGAATAAATCTGAAAATTGCTATTTGGGCTGGGAAAGAAAAAGAGGTTTACTTACTCAGTTTAATGAATATATGCTTGGGAAAAGACCAAATTGTTTTGCAGAAAATACATTAGAAATGGTGAAAGATAGTGGAAAACAGTTACCCAAAATTAAATATATAATAACATTAGATTCAGATACGAACTTAGTTTTAAATACAGGTTTAGAGCTTGTTGGGGCAATGGCGCATATTTTAAATAAACCTATTCTAAATGAGGAAAAAACATTGGTTATTGATGGTTTTGGAATTATGCAACCACGAATTGGTATTGGTTTATTAGAAACAAGAAAAAGCATTTTTACAAAAATATTTTCAGGGCTTGGAGGTACAGATTCATACACAAATGCAATTTCTGACTTTTATTATGATAATTTTGGTGAAGGAATTTTTACTGGTAAAGGTATTTATGATTTAAAAGTTTTTTCAGAAGTTTTGGATGGAGAAATACCAGAAAATACAGTGTTAAGTCACGATTTATTAGAGGGGTGTTATGCTAGATGTGGTTTAGCATCTGATGTAGTTTTAATGGATGGTTATCCTACAACATATAATGCATATAAAACACGTTTACACAGATGGATAAGAGGGGATTATCAAATAATTTTATGGCTTATGAAAAAAAGGTTAAATATATTATCTAAATACAAAATATTAGATAATATTAACCGAAGCCTTTCTGAAGTTTGTGTTGTTATTTTATTATTTTTAAATTTAATAATTAAAAGCAAATGGATAACAACAATTACAATTATTTCTGTGATAATACCATATATTTTAGATGCGATAAACAAAGTTTTATATAAGAAAAATGGACAATTTAATCAAAAAAAATACTCGAAAGAAATAAGTGAAATTTGGTCAATTATAATAAAAACTTTTATAGATATTTCTTTAATTCCAGATAAAGCATATTTATCACTTAGTGCAGGAATTAAGTCTTTATACAGAATGATTAAATCTAAAAAACATTTACTAGAATGGACTACAGCAGAGGAAGCAGAAAAATTATCTAAGTCGGGATTAATTGCTTATTATACTAATATGTTACCAAATGTAATATTAGGAGCTGGCTTAATGATAGGAGCAATAATAAATAGTAATCTAGTATACATTATGATAAGTGCATTATGGCTTATATCTCCAATTATTATGAACTATATTAGTATACCAATTAAACAGAAGAAAAAATTTGATGAATTAGATAAACAAGAGCAGGAATATATTATTGAAATTGGTAAAAAAACGTGGCAATATTTTAAAGATAATTTAAATGAAAAAAGCAATTTTTTACCACCAGATAATTACCAAGAAAACAGAAAAGAAAAAGTTGTTTATAGAACATCACCAACTAATATTGGATTAGCATTATTGAGTGTTGTTGCAAGCTATGATTTAAAATATGAAACAAAAGAAAATACAATTAATTTGCTAGAAAAAATGATAAATTCAATTGTAAAATTACCAAAATGGAATGGACATTTATATAATTGGTATAATATAAAAACTTTGTTACCATTGATTCCAAGATATGTTTCTTCTGTGGATAGTGGAAATTTTGTTGGGTATTTATATGTATTAAAACAGTTTTTTGAAAATGAAACAGATAAAGATGAAAGAATAAATAATTTAATAAATATTATTGATAATTTAATTAATGAAACAAATTTTAAAGTTTTGTTTGATGAAAAAAATGGACTATTTTCAATTGGATATAATGTAGAAGAAAATAAGCTTACTGATTCATATTATGATTTACTTGCATCTGAAGCAAGACAAGCTAGTTTAGTTGCAATTGCAAAAAAAGATATATCTGCGAAACATTGGAAAAATTTAAGTAGGACATTAACAATATTAAATAAATATAAGGGCCTTATATCGTGGTCTGGAACTGCATTTGAGTATTTAATGCCAACAGTAAATATTAAAAGATATCCAAATAGTTTATTAGATGAATCGTGTAAATTTATGATAATGAGTCAAATGGAATATGCAAAAAAATTAGGAATAACTTGGGGAATTTCAGAAGCTGCATTTAATTTAAAGGATTTAAATGGAAATTATCAATATAAAGCATTTGGAATACCGTGGCTTGGCTTAAAAAGAGGCTTGGCAGATGAAATGGTTGTGTCATCATATGGAACAATTTTGGCAATTAATGATGTACCAAAACAAGTTTTAAATAATATAAAAATTTTAGAGCAAAGTGGAATGTACAATAAATATGGTTTTTATGAATCTATTGATTATACTCCAAGTAGAGTTGAAAAAGGCAAAAAATATTCTATTGTAAAAACATATATGGCACATCATCAAGGTTTAATATTATTATCAATAGATAATTTGGTAAAGAATAATATTTTTCAAAATCGTTTTTTTGAAAATCCTGAAATTGAGGCAGTAGATATTTTACTTCAAGAAAGAATGCCAGATAATGTAATTATAACAAAAGAGAAGAAAGAAAAAGTTGAAAAAATAAAATATATTGATTATGATTATTATTCTGAAAGATGTTTTGATAAAAAAAATGAGGATATAAATGAATTTAATTTAATATCAAATAATGATTATTCTATTTTAATAGATAAAAACGGAAATGGTGTTAGTAGTTATAAAAATAAAATTGTTAACAGATATAAAAGAACAAGTGATAATAACCAAGGAATTTATTTCTTTATTAAAAATATAAAGAATAAAAATATTTGGTCACCAGCTAATTTAAGTTATATAAATAAGTCAGAAAAGTATAATGTTTGTTTTTATCCAGATAAGGCAAAATTTTCTAGAAATGATGATAATATTAAAACAACAATGTCAGTAATTATTGCTCCAGAAGAACCTGTAGAAATACGAAGATTAGAGCTTAAAAATATTGGCAATGATGACAAAATATTAGAAATATCAAGTGTAATTGAACCTGTAATATCAGGGAAAAGCCAAGAATATGCACATAAAGCATTTAATAACTTATTTTTATCATTTGAACTAGAAGATGGAATAATAATTGCTAAAAGGAAAGCTAGAGATGAACACGACGAAGATTTATATTTGGCAATTAGTTTATTTTCAGATAAATCAATTACAGGAGAAATGGAATTTGAATTAGATAGAAAGAATTTATGTGGAAGACAAAATTTTGATATACCAGAGCTTATAAAAGAATCAAAACCATTTTCTAAAACTATTGAAAATACAACTAATCCAATTATTGCTTTTAGAAATTCGATTGAACTAAAAGGTAATGAAGAGTGCGTAATGAGTTTAATTATAGGAGTTTCTGAAAATAAAGATGATGCTGTAAAAAATGTAAAAAAATATATGAATAATGAAAATATTGAAAGAGCATTTAATTTATCTAAAGCACAGATAGAAGCGAAAATTCAATATTTAGGAATACACGGAAAAGATGTAAATTTATATCAACGAATTTTATCACAGGTTTTATTAAAATGTGAAAATAAATTAGTAAAATTTAATGAAAATAAGTTATATCCAACAAATGAATTATGGAAGTTCGGAATATCAGGAGATAATCCAATAATACTTGTAAAAATAAAGGAAATATCAGAAATAGATATTGTTGAAACAGTTGTAAAAGCATATGAATTTTATAAAATTCAAAATATAAATATTGATTTAATAATTTTAAATGAAGAAAAAGAATCATATGAAAATTATATTCAGGAGGCAATAAATGAAGTAATATGGAATCATAATTTATCAAATTCTAATAATGGCAAGGTGTTTGTGTTAAATAATTTAAGTAATGATGATAAAGAATTTTTAAGTTTTAGAGCAGATTTAATTTTATCTGGAAATTATGGAAATATATCTAATCAACTTGATGAGTATAATTATGAATATAGTAAAGCACTAAAAAATATTAAATATCAAAGTAGAGATAATAAAAGTAAAAATGAAAAAGCTAATATATCAAATTATAAAATGAATTTAGAAGAATTGAAATTTTTTAATGAATATGGTGGATTTAGTAGTGATGGAAAAGAGTATATAATAAATGTTAATAAAAACAAGAAAACGCCATTAGTGTGGAGTCATATTATGGCAAATAAATCCTTTGGTACAGTTGTAACAGAGGCAATGGGGGGTTATACTTGGTATAAAAATTCTAGATTGAATAGATTAACTGCTTGGAGCAATGACCCAGTTTTAGATACTCCATCTGAAGTTATATATTTACAAGATAAGGAAAAAAATATTAACTGGTCTGTTACGTCAAGTCCTATGCCAGATGAAAATGAGTATTATATAAAATATGGATTAGGATATGCAAAATATATTCATTCAAGTGATGATATTTATCAAGAAATAGATACTTTTGTTCCAAAAGACGATAATGCAAAAGTAAATATAATTCATTTAAAAAACTTATTACCACAAAAAAGAAAATTAAAATTAACGTATTATATAAAATCTGTTTTAGATGAAGATGAGATAAAAAGTAATGGATTTATAAATTTAAAATTTGATACAAATAGCAATACAATAACTGCTAAAAATGTTATAAATCAGGACTTCCAATACTATATGTATATTTCATCTAGTGAAAAAATTAAATCATATACAGGAAGTAAAAAAGAGTTTTTTGGAGATGGCAATTTGTCAAATCCAGATGGAATAAAAATTGAAAAGTTTTCTGGTGTGAATTCAATAAATTGTAATGGAATAATTGCATTAAATATTGAATTTGCAATTGATGCATTGGGCTATAAAGATGTCTCATTAGTTATAGGAGCAGAGGAAAATGATATTAATTGTAAAGATATAGCTTATAAATATAGTAAAGTAGATAAGTGTACTCACGAATATAATGCAGTAATAAAATATTGGGAAGATTTAACAAATAAGTTGGTAGTAAAAACTCCGAATGATTCAATAAATATAATGCTTAATGGGTGGCTTTTATATCAAACTTTATGTAGTAGATTATATGGAAGGACAGGATTTTACCAATCTGGTGGAGCATATGGTTTTAGAGACCAATTACAAGACACAATGTGTTTAAAATATGTGGATTCAGATATAACAAAAAATCAAATAATAAGAAATAGCTGTCATCAATTTATTGAAGGTGATGTATTACATTGGTGGCACGAAGAAACAGGAAGAGGAATAAGAACGAAATTTTCTGATGATTTAGTATGGCTTGCTTATGTGACTTATGATTATATAAAATTTACTAATGATTATGGAATTTTAGATATAGAAACGAATTATTTAATTGGTGAAGAGCTTAAAGATGGTGAAAATGAAAGATATGATTTATTTCAAAAGTCTGATATAAAAGAGCCAATATATAATCATTGTATTAAAGCAATAAAAAAGGCGTGTAATTTTGGTGAAAATGGATTACCTAAAATTGGATCTGGTGATTGGAACGATGGATTTAGTAATGTTGGTACAAAAGGAAAAGGTGAAAGTGTATGGCTTGGATTTTTCTTATATGATGTTCTAATAAAATTTTCTAAAATATGCGAATATAAAAATGATGAAGAGACAAAAAAATATTTTATAGTAACAGCAAATGAGTTAAAGAAAAATTTAAATGCTAATGCTTGGGATGGTAGATGGTACAAAAGAGCTTTTTGTGATGATGGAACAGTTTTAGGAACAATTCATAATCAGGAATGTAAAATTGATAGTATTGCTCAAAGTTGGTCTATAATTTCAAATGCAGGAGATGAAGATAAAAAATATACTGCAATTGAAAGTTTAGAAAATCATTTAGTTGATAAAAATAATGGAATTATTAAATTATTAGACCCACCTTTTGAAAATGGAAATTTGAACCCAGGATATATAAAATCATATTTACCAGGAACAAGAGAAAATGGTGGACAATATACACATGGTGCAATCTGGGCAATTATTGCTGAAACAATACTTGGCTTTGGAGATAAATCTGTTGAATTATATAAAATGATAAATCCAATTGAGCATACAAAAACAAAGGAACTAGCAAATAAGTATAAAGTAGAACCATATGTAATATCTGCAGATATATATGGAGCAAATAATTTAGCAGGTTCAGGAGGATGGACTTGGTATACAGGTTCAAGTAGTTGGTATTATATTTGTGCAGTACAAAATATATTAGGATTAAAAATTGAAAATGAAACTTTATCAATAAATCCGTGTATATCAAGTGAATGGCAGGAATATGAAATAAGATATAAATTTGGTGTAAGTATTTATAATATAAAAGTTCAAAATCCAAATAGGAAATGCACAGGGGTGGAAAAATTTTTATTAAACGGAGTTGAAATTCCAGAAAAGAAAATACGAATTTTAGATAATGGAAAAGTAAATGAAATTCAAATAATAATGTAAAATTAATAAAAAAGTCCTTAAAAAACTTGTATTAACTTTTCTCTTATGATATAAATATTAGTAGTTAAGTTCTATAGTAAGGGGGGCTTTCATTGGAAAATAACATTGAAAACAGCAATGATGAAATAAAAGAAAGAATAATTAAAGAGAAGAGCCAAAAAACAGTTCTAGTAGTTGATGATGAAAAGCCAATTGTAGATATATTAGTGTACAATCTAAAAAAAGAAGGATACAACACATTAGAAGCAAATGATGGCGAAGAAGCAGTAAGATTAGTTATTGAAAAGAAACCAGATTTAGTATTACTAGATATAATGCTTCCAAAAATGGATGGATTAACAGTATGTAAAAAAATAAGACATAACTACAATATTCCAATAATAATGTTATCTGCCAAAGATGAAGAAATAGATAAAATTTTAGGATTAGAGCTTGGAGCAGATGATTATATTACAAAACCATTTAGTGTAAGAGAACTAATTGCCAGAGTAAAGGCAAATTTAAGAAAAAGCGATAATGAATATAATAAAGTTGTAGAGGAAGCAAAAGATAATGGACGTGTACCAAATGAAATAAAAGTAGGTGATTTATATTTAGACTTAGATAAATTCGAAGTTAAAGTAAGAGGTCAAGTGATTGATTTAACTTTAAGAGAATTTGAAGTTTTAAAATATTTGGCTCAACAACCAGGTCAAGTTGTAACAAGAGAAACTTTACTTGAAAAAGTTTGGGGATATGAATACTATGGTGATATTAGAACTGTAGACGTAACTGTTAGAAGAATTAGAGAAAAAATTGAATTAGATACATCTAGTCCAAAAATATTAATAACTAAAAGAAGTGTTGGTTATTATATTGCAGCGAAATAAGTTGTAAAAAATGGAACGGAAAGAAGGTGGAAATAAAATGTTTTTTTGTAAAATGCTTTTTATTCCACCTTTTGTAGTTTTTATTATAAAATAAGGTGGTAGTTTATGAAAAATATTCAGTTAAAAACGACAGTAGTATTATTAGTAGTAAGTTCGATATTATTATCAGGGGTAAGTTTAATTAATATTTATAATATAAATAATATTTCAGAAAATATAAATTCTAGTGAAATAATGCAAGTAATAGCAAGGAGTAAATCAACATTAGAATTGGTATGGGTTATATCAATTGTACTTTTTTCAATATTTTCAATAATTTTTATAAATAATATTTTAAAGGTAATAACAAAACCATTATCAAATATTGTTGATAATGCAGGAAAATTTGGTGATGATAACGAAATAAAATATCTTGAAGAAGCTAAAAAAAGTACAGATGATAAATTTTCAAAAACAATAAATTCCATGACAGAAGAGCTAAGACAAAATTTAGATAGTGTTAATAAACAAAAAAATCAAACAGAGGCAATTTTATTGCATATAAAAGATGGAATAATTTCTGTGGATTTAAATGGAAATGTAACATATATTAATCCTGCTGCAATCAATTTTTTTGATTTAACACAAGATGATAATACTTTTGACAAAATATTTAAAAAAATAGGACTTGATGTTAATTTAGAAAAAATAGTTTATCTTGATGATTTAACATCTTCAGAGCAAAAAGTATTTATAAATGAAAAATATATTAATATTTTCTTTGCGCCTGTAAAAGATTCAAAGAAAATACCAAATGGAATTATAATTTTATTACAAGATATAACAGAACATGTAAAATTAGATAATATGAGAAAAGAATTTGTTGCAGATGTATCACATGAATTAAAAACTCCAATTACATCAATTTTAGGATATACAGAAACTTTATTGGAAGGTGATTATGATAAAGAAACTCAAGTCAAATTTTTAAATGTTATCGAATCAGAATCACATCGTATGGCAAAGTTAGTATCAGATTTATTAACATTGTCAAGATATGATAATAATAAAAATAAAACAGAGATTACAGATATAGATTTGGGTGATTTAACAAAGAAATGTCTAGAAAAGTTGAAAGTTGAAATAGAAAAAAAGCAACATAAGATTGAATGTTTTGTTACTGCAGAAGTACCTCTTGTAAAAGTTGACAAATATGGAATTGAAAGAGTTATTTTAAATATATTAACTAATGCTATTAAATATACACCTGAAAATGGTAATATAAAAATATATGTTGGATTTGTTTATAATGATGCATATATAAAGGTAATTGATAATGGAATAGGAATTCCAGAAAAAGATTTACCTCGTGTGTTTGAAAGATTTTATAGAGTAGAAAAAGCAAGAGCTAGAGAAATGGGGGGAACAGGATTGGGACTTGCCATTGCAAAAGAAATTATAGAGCAAAACAATGGTAGTATTAATATAAAGAGTGTACAAGGAAAAGGTACTGAAGTTGTAATAAGAATTCCTGCAAAAAGTAAAGAATCTGTTGAAAATAATGAATAATTATACTATAATACATATACAAAAATTTTAGGAGAGGTACAAATGAATAAAATATTAAGAGATTTTTTGAATTGGCTATTAAGTATTTTTATAGCTATAGTATTTGTGTTTTTTTTGAAGACATTTATAGGAATGCCTACAACAATTACGGGATCTTCAATGGTTCCGACATTTTATTCTAATGAAAAGTTAATTTTGAGTACATGGTCAGCCAGTTTTAATCAAACACCTAAAAGAGGAACTATTATTACATTTGAAGCTCCAAGTGAAGATATTATAAAAAAATTAGACTTTACTAATGCAAAAGCTGTATATAATGAAGATTCTAAAAATATATCTGAAAAATTATTATATAATGTCCTTGGAATTTATAAAAAAAGCTATATAAAAAGAGTAATTGGATTACCAGGAGATCATGTGGAAATAAGAAATGGAAAAGTATACATAAATGGATATGAATTGAATGAAAATTATTTATCTTCAGATACAAAAACTGATATGTCTTTAGGAGGAGAATGTGATAATGTTGTAGTACCTAGTGGATATATTTATGTTTTAGGAGATAATAGAAGTAAATCTGCGGACTCAAGAAGATTTGGTTGCATACCAATAAAAAAGATACAAGGAAAAGTAGTTCTTAGATGGTGGCCAGTTAATAAAATAAAAATTATATAGTGGAGGATCAGTAAATTGTGCTTTAAAAATTTAGTAGGAAATGAAAATAATAAATATATATTAAAAGAAACAATTACTAAAGGAAATATATTGCATAGTTATATGTTTTTTGGAAATGAGGGAATTGGAAAAAAAATATTTGCATTGGAATTTGCAAAAATGATTTTATGTGAAAATCAAAAAAATTCACCTTGTGAAAAATGTAAGTCCTGTATTGAATTTGATTCGAATAATAATCCTGATTTCTTTTTTATTGAACCTGATGGAAATTCAATAAAAATAGATCAAATTAGAAATATGCAAAAAGGAATGTTAGAAAAACCAATTATAAGTTCAAAAAAAGTATACATAATAAATAATGCAGAAACAATGACAAAAGAAGCACAAAACTGTCTACTAAAAACATTAGAAGAGCCACAAGAGTATGTTGTAATAATATTAATAGTTTCAGACGAAAATAGTATGCTTTCAACAATTAAATCAAGATGTACAAAGATTTTTTTTGAAAAGATAAGTGATGAAAATTTGAAAACATATATTAAGGAAAAAATTGGTGATGTACATTTTGAAGAAAGTATGATAAAATTATCCGAAGGAAGCATAGGAAAATGTATTGAAATTAGTAAAAAACAAGAAATATTAAAAAAAATTGAAGATTTTATAAATAATATAGAAAATATTGATGAGATCCAAATAATAAATACTAGTTCATACTTCAATGAAAATAAAGAAGATATAAATTTAATACTTGATTATATTTATATACTTATATTTAATAAAACAAAGGATTTTAGTAATAAGATAAAATATATTTTTGCTATGGAAAAGGTTCAAAAGGCTAAGGAAAAATTATCAAAAAGTAACAATTTTGATATGACAATAGACAATATGTTGATCGAAATATGGAGGGAAATAAATGAAAAAAATTATAGGAGTTAGATTTAAAAAGCCTGGAAAAATATATTTTTTTGATCCGGGAAACCTTGAAATAAATAAAAATGACAATGTAATTGTTGAAACAACAATGGGAGAAGAAATTGGAATTGTTATTGTTCCCAAAAGAGAAATACAAGAAGAAAAAATGGCAACACCTTTAAAAAAAGTAATAAGAGTAGCAAATAAAAATGATTTGGATTCTTTGGAAAAATATAAGAAAAAAGAGCCAGAAGCTTTAAGAATATGTAAAGAAAAAATAAAAAAATATAAATTAGATATGAATTTAATTGATGTTGAATATAAATTTGACGGAAGTAAAATTTTATTCTATTTTACAGCTGATGGAAGAATAGACTTTAGAGAATTAGTAAAAGATTTAGCAAGTGTATTTAGAACAAGAATTGAACTTAGACAAATAGGTGTAAGAGATGAAGTAAAAAGAATAGGTGGCAATGGAGTATGTGGTAGAGAGCTATGTTGTTGTACTTTTTTAAACAATTTCGAAACAGTTTCAATAAAAATGGCAAAAGAACAAAATATAGCATTAAATCCATCTAAAATTTCAGGAAATTGTGGAAGATTAATGTGTTGTTTAAAATATGAGCAAGATGTTTATTCAGAAAAATTATCAAGATTACCAAAAGTGGGAGCTTTAGTAAAAACTGAATCAGGAGAAGGTACTGTTGAATCTGTAGAAGTTTTAAAAGAAGTTCTAAAAGTTAAAATAAAAGATGGTGACGATTATACATATAAAAAATTTGATGCAAAAGATGTTAAAGTAATAAAAGATTCAAAAAATAATAATGTAATTGATGAAGAAGAAAAGCAAAATTTAAAAGAATTACAGGAATTAGAAAAATTGGAAAGAATGGATCAAAAGAATAAAAGTAATGATGATGAAATATAGTAGTAGTTCGAAAATTAAATTGAAAGGTGGTGAGTTTAATGGCTTATAAAATTACTGATAAATGTATATCATGCGGAGCATGTGCAGCACAATGTCCTATGGAATGTATAGCACAAGGTGAAGATAAATATGTTATAGATCCAGAACAATGTATATCATGTGGAACTTGCGCAGGAGTATGTCCAGTCGGAGCACCAATCGAGACGAACGACTAAAAATAAAAGAGGTTACAGAAATGTAATCTCTTTTATTTCGCCATTTTCTACATATATTTTATCAATAATAGATAGCCAAAATTTTCGTTTATTTTCAGTTGTTAATTTATTATATATTTTTTTATAGTCAGAATTTAAAATTTTTTCAATTGCTGAAAAATCTTTTTGAGGGATTTCAGATACAATTGTATTCTTTAAAGCATTAAGCTCTTTATTAAGTTCTGTATAGTCTTTGCGATATGTTTCTTTGTCAATTAGGTCGTCTAAATATAAATCCTTTAGTTTGTTAATTTTATTTTCAATATTTTTTATTTTTTGAGAATTGTCAACCGATGTATTAGATGCACTTTCCACCTGTACTTTTAAATTGTAAGCAGTTTTTTCTCTAGCAACTACATCACAGAGATTATATAATAGATATTGCTCTATAACGGATTCTCTAATTAATCTGTTGTTAGAACATTTGTGATCTAAACTTCCAGAAGATAAACGATAAGCATTATCACAAACATAGCGCATTAATTTATTTTTTGTTCTATTATCTTGTTTTTTGGACATTCTTTTTTGACATATATTGCAGTAAATTAAACCGGAAAAAATGGAAAAAGATTTATTATATCCAACAATTTTTTCTTTCTTTTTTAATAAGTTTTGCACATTATAAAATAAGTTATCTTCCATAATTCTAGGAATGTAATTTTCCAAAAAGATTTCTTTTCTATATAATTTATATTTACCAATATATGCTGTTTCTCGTAGATAATTATATAATGCATCTTGACCTTTTCCAGGAAAGTGTTCTATAAAATATTTATAAGTTTTTTGTATATTACCATTAACGCTTATAAAATATTTATATAAATTTATAATATTTTCAGATTCATCTTTATTTATTACATAGCGTTTGTCAACTATATTATACCCATACTTTTTACTTCCAGAAGTAACCTGCCCGTTTTCTCGCTTATTTTTAAAAACAAAATTAATCCTTTCAGATGTCTTACCAATTTCACGCTGTGCTAAAGATACCTTTAGGTTAAAAATAAAAGTACCGTCAGCAGTCGTAGTATCAACATCATCTTCATCAATGGCTTTCATTGTGCAGTTATTTTCTATAAGCATTTTATTAATAGTATTAGCATCTAACACATTTCTACTTAATCTATCTAATTTTGTAAATAATATCATATCAAATACATTTAATTTGGATAGCATGTCAAGCAATGCTTTTCTTTTTTTCATAGAAGATGCTGAAATTCCTTCATCTATATAAAATTCATATTTATAACCATTTTCTTTACAATACTTTATTAATGCATCTTTTTGTGCATTAATAGAATAGCCGTATTTTACCTGTTCCTCATGTGAAACTCTACAGTAACATGCAACATATTTCATAAAAAATACCTCCAGTTTAATAAATTTGTTTAACAAACTATTGAAAATGAAGGCTACTTAATATATAATAATAAGGTAACCACTTTCAATAGTGTTTATTTTGTGAGAATTATGTACCGTGTCGCAAACTTTGGAACATAATTCTCTTTTTTTAATAAATATCACCATTATCGTCAAGTTGTCTAATTCCATCTTCTAGAACTTTTCCACAATCATTGCAAATATCATACTGATACCATGAATCTACTTCGGTGTGAATACTAGAAGGATGTTTACAATTACAATAGTCATTTAAATTCATAAGTTTTTCTCCTTTCTTAAAATTCTCTTTGGAGTTGTTTAACTACACCAATTATTTTTACTGGTATATTTTCAATTTCATCATTTGTAAATACAAGTGGTTCATAATTGTTATTAAATGGTTGTAGCCATATTCCATTAGATGACTTTTTTACTTTTTTAATAGTACCTTCATCACCGTTTATTAAAACTACCGCAATTTGACCATCTTCACAATCATTTTGCCTTTTAATAATAACAACATCATCTTCATATAAGACTGGTTGCATAGAATCGCCTTTTACTTTTAAAGCAAAATATTCAGAGCCATCTTTTACTAAATCCATATTAACTTTTATAGTTCCTACTATATTTTCCTCTGCAAGATAATTATATCCAGCTTTTACAGTGCCTAAGATAGGAATTTTAACCATATTTTCGCCAGATAAGGGAATAGCACCTATTTTTTTTAATAAATCCTTATCTGTATCCGCATCATTTTTTCTTTCCATTGGTACATCACAACCCATAAGCCACGCTTCGTCAACATCAAGAATTAATGATAAAGCATAAACATTATCTTGCTTAGCCTCATAAGAGCCTTTCAAGTAATTAGTCATTTGGGGTTTTGTAAGTGGCTTAAAAATCTTTTTTTCTTCAAATAAAATTTCACTTCGTCTTACTATTTCAGCAGGTGTAATGTGCCTTATTTTAATTGCTTCATTAAGTCTATTAGCAAAGTTTGAAACTAACATATAAACCTCCTTTTTTTAAATTATATACAAAAGTTAAGAAAAAAGCAAGTACTTTTATGTAAAACATAAAAAAAGTTAAGAAAAAGTTAATTTTTTTTAAAAAAAGTATTGACATTTATTTTTCACTTTGATAATATAATCACAGTTAAGAAAAACTTAACAAAAACGAAAGAAGGTGAAAAAATTGGAGTACTACGAATACGATTATAGTAAACTTAGAGGGAGAATAATAGAAAAGTTTGGAAATGTATTATCATTTTGCAAAGAGATACAAATTAGTGAACCTTCAATATATTCTAAGCTTAAACATAAAACGGAGTTTACGCAATCACAAATTGTAAAAAGTTGTATCTTATTAGATATACCAACAAACGAAATACCAGTATATTTTTTTAAATATACAGTTAAGAAAAACTTAACAAAATAATGCGACACGGTACAAAATAAAACAAAAGAAGGAGATGGTTAAGTTGGACTACATAAAAATATTAAAAAAGCTTATAGAAATATATGCTGAACAGGAAAATGTAAAATATAAAATTATCAAGGACGTTTAATTCAAAAAAATTAATTCTAAAAAAATTCAATAATAGTTGCACTAAAGAATTAAAAAATACAGATGAAAGAAGGTGAGAAGATGGAAATAAAATGCACGGTAGAAGAGCTAAAAGAATTATTAAATAATAAAACACCAGTTGCTGGAACAACTGATGTAAAAATAACAGCCAATATTATTTCTGATGGAAATTTAGGCTATCACTAGAAAGTATTATTTTTTTACAATCGGAACAACCGTAAGCATCTACAGGCAATCCTGATGTTGCTAAAAATGCATTTGAAGATAAATCAACTTGAGTTAATACATATTTAACATTAGGAGAACCGGTTTCAATTTTTCCGAAATGTAAACTTCCACAATAAGGACATTGATTTGACAATATAATCACCTCCAATCCAAGGTAATTATATAAATAAAAAAAATAAATGTAAAGGAGATGAAAAAAATATGAGTTTAGCAGAGGCAAAACAAGTTTTAGGAACATTAATATTAGGAAGTGCAGTAATAGCTATAGCATTGTTATACATAGCATACAAATTTGCAGAAATAAGCTATAAGAAAGCACACAAAGCAAAGAAAGTACATAAAGCAAAAAAAAATGTGAATGTAATATTCAACATAGATAGCAAAAATAAAACATTACAAGAAATACAACTAGAAAAAGCGCAAATGATTAAAGTTTTGGGAGGTTTTTAAAAATGAGTAAAAGAGAAAATGTAATTATTATGTTTAACAAGCTAAAAACAGCAAAGACAACAAGAAATCTACAAGAGGAATTTGAAGAAGTATACAAGGATTTAACGATAACTAGAGAAGAAATAGGACAAGCTGTAGACAAGAGAACAGAAGAAATGCAAGAAGAAATGGCAAATATTTTGGCAAAAGCAATTACATATATGTTAAATGCGCAAGATAAAGAAGCATTAAAGTATCTAATAGATCAATATAAAATAATAATAAAAGACTTGTCTAGCAACAACCACGAAGACAGACAAGCCATAATTAAAATACTTATGTAAAGCATTACAAATTTATATTAGCATAAATTTGTAAGATTTGCAAGAGGAGAAGAAAAAATGAATTTAGAAAATAGATTGTTAATAGATGCATATTTTGAAGAGCAACAAAATTGCAAAGATGAAGATTATTACAATGATGCACCTGATTGGTTTGAGGAGGAAGATTAATGTTAAAGAGTTATAAAGAATTAAGAAAAATAGATGTAAGTAAATGGACTGAGAAAAGAGATAATGCAGACTATTTAAATTGGGCAAAAGTTATTGATTTACTACATGAAAACGGAGCAGAAAGAGTATATTTTGAACCAGTTGTAAATGAACTGACTGGGAGTAGTCTGTATATGACTGAAAAAGAATTTAAAGATAGTAAAGGAAATATAAATCAAGTATATGAAACAGCAGTAAAAATTGTAATAGATGATTTAGAGTTTATTCAACGAGGACCTGTTACGAATGGTTCAAATCCAGTTAAAGACAACTCAATGTCTCAACAAAGGTTATGGAATTGTCAAACTAGATTGTTCGTTAAAGGTGTTGCAGTAAGAACAGGACTAGGATTTGATTTATGGCTAAAAGATGAATTAAAAAGTGATAAAGATAATTGGGAAGATGATTTATCAAAACACGATATATTTAAAATTAAAGAAAGATGTCAGCAAATATATACACAAAAATTAAAGCAAGGTTTATCAGTAAGAGAAATAGCAGAAAGACTCCATAAGACAGAAGATGAAATAAAAGCACTATTTAGTTATTTTGATACTTTAAGTAACTTTGAAAGGGATTTATCAAACATTGATACAAAATCAAGATAGGAGTTATTACGTAGGAGCTTCAGATACAAGTATGGTTGTAGGAAACTGGGAAACAAAAACATTCGAAAAATGGTGGTTAGAGAAATTAGGATTAAATAAAAACAATTTTTCTACAGAAGCAACCAAAGCAGGAAATAACTATGAACATAAAATATTAGATGCATTAAATATTGAAGACTTAGAAAAGGACAAGCAAATAATAATAGATAGATTAAGAGTTAATTTAGATGGAAATACAAATACTTGTATTTATGAAGTAAAAACACACAATGCAAATAAAGAATTTAAAGTATCAAAACAATATTGGAGGCAAGCACAAGTTGAAATGTATGCAAGCAATATAAAAAAACTTTTTATTGTTGCATATGCTTTGCAAGAAAAAGATTACATTAATTTTTTTAATGAAATAGATAAAAATAGAATCAAAATGTTAGAAATAGAATATGATGAAAGTTTTATAAAAAATGAATATTTACCTAAATTAGAAATATTAACAAAATGTTTGAAAGAAGGTGGTTATCCTGCAAACAACAGGAATAATACTTAAAACAGATACAGACATAAACACACGAAAATTAAAAATAAGCCTTCTTGTAGATGCAAGCAACAAAGATGTTGTTGAGCAACTAAAAAGTGAAAGCAAACTAACTATTGAGCTAAAAAAGTGGAGACAAAAAAGGAGTTTAGACGCTAATTCTTATTGTTGGGTGCTATGTGACAAAATTGCAAAAGAACTATGTAAAGATGGAACAATTGTAACTAAAGAAGATGTATACAAAGATGCAATATTACAAATAGGAAGTTTTGAGCCATTTATAGTGCAAGAAAAAACATATTCGAAGGTTAAAAGAATATGGGAAAAACAAGGATTAGGATTTTTAGTACAAGAAGTAAGTAAAAAAGACAAATGTATAAAAGTAAATTGCTACTACGGTAGTTCTACATACAATACTAAGGAAATGAGCTTATTAATAGAATGCATTGTTGAATTGGCAAAAACATTAAATATAGAGACAAAACCGCAAAGTGAAATAGATAGTTTGTTGAAGGAGTGGGACAGATGATAGTAACAAATTTAAGAAATAGTTTTAATCCAGCACCCAAAAATAAGATAGAAAAGCGGACAGAAGAACACAGAAAATTCGATAAAAAGTGGACAGATAAAAAAGAAAAGTAAGAAGTTGGCAAAACTAGAAAAGAACAGATTTAGCATCTTACAAGAAGAAAACGGAAGTTGTTTTATTTGTAATAGACAGCTTAAAAAGTTGGACAAACACGAAGCTTTTGGTGGCGCAAATAGAAAAAAAAGTATCGAGTATGGCTTAGTTTATTACCTTTGCAGAAAATGTCATCAGAAAGCCGATTCAGATAAAAATACAAGGCAAGTTTTACACAAACTTGCAAGAAAAGAGTTTATAAAAAAGTACAGTAAAGAAAAATTCTTAAAAGAATTTGGAAAAAATTATTTAAGCAACTAGGGTAAGCACAATATATTGCTTGCCCTTTTGTTAGAAAGGAGCTAATAAAGAATGTGGAAGGATGGATTAGTTTATACAGAAAATTTACAGAATGGGAATGGTATACAGATGCTAATACGATGCGATTATTTTTGCATTTACTTTTAAAAGCTAATCACCAAGATGGAAATTGGCAAGGAAAAACTATAAGAAGAGGACAAGTAGTTATTGGGAGAAAATCTTTAGCCAATGAGTTAAAAATATCAGAGCAAGCTATAAGAACATCACTAAGTAAGTTGAAATTAACCGATGAAATAACCATCAAAGCAACCAACAAATTTTCGATTATAACCATAGTAAAATATGATGTTTACCAGGATAATCAAAAAGAAAACAACCAGCAAAACAATCAACAAACAACCAACAAACAACCAACAAGTAACCAACAATTAACCACAAACAATAATAATAATAATAACAATAATATTATTTATTTTAATTTATTAAATAAATATAAAAGCAACGATTTTCCATCTGGTTTATCTGTAATCGAAAAAGTGCGCAAAGATCCAGAATATTTATTGCTTAGCAATGACGATAAGATTAGTTTGGAAATGGAATTAACATTATAACCCAAAAGAATATAAAAATATAGAATTTAACAAATTTTACGTAAATTTAAGGAGTGTGAAAAATAATGAAATCAAACCAAAAACAAAGAATACTAGATTACATAAAGCAATTTGGAAGTATAACAAGTAAAGATGCATATGTTGATTTAGGAATAACGCAATTAGGTGCAAGAATAGATGGATTAGAAAGAGATGGCTATTCCTTCGTAAAGGAATGGGAAAAAGGAAAGAATAGATTTAATGAAGAGGTTACATATAAAAGATATTATTTAGCAAATGCGAGAGGAAATTAATATGGACAAACAAAAATGCGAAACAATACAAGATTGTAAATGTGTAACCTGCCTAGGATGTAACCTACTAGAAGATATAAACTTTAAAGGATACTATAGATGCAAAAACTATGTGAAAGGAGTGCAAAATGATAATAAAAATACCACTTATGTGCAGAAGCAAGAAAAATTCGCAGAGAATTTTAGTAAATAAAAGAACTGGAAAATTGTTCATAAGCCAGTCAGAAATATATAAAAATTTCGAGCGAGAATGTGGCAAATTTTTAATTGAATATAAAAATAATATAACTTATCCAGTCAATCTGAAATGTACCTTCTATGTTCCAAATAAGCGAAAAAGAGATTTAACAAATTTAGAAAATGCAATAGCAGACATATTGGTTAAATACAAGGTATTAGAAGACGATAATTATAGCATTTTGCAAAGCTGGGATGGAAGCAGAATAATTTACGAAAAGGGCAGAGAAGAAACGATTATAGAAATTACAAAAGTTTAAAAAAGGGAAGGATAACAAAATGGTTAAAATAAAAGACAATATTGATTGAGAAAGTGAGTGATTAAATGAAATATATATATTTTATAGCATATTGCCAAAGAAGAGGATACGATGAAGGAACAGGAAGTATAGAAGTAACTAGGGAAAAAAAATTGAAAACATTGAAGAATTACGAGAAATTGAAAAGTTTATAAAAAAAGAATGTAACCTAGATGGCATATTAATAATTAATTATAAATTATTGCGTAAAGAAAGAGAGAAAGAAAAAAATGAATGATTTTAAAACAATATTAAAATTAATAATAAAACTATTAGCAATAGCATTTAGTGCACTAGCATTTGGTTGGTTTATAGGCACTATAGTAGTTTTGTTTATGAGTTGTGGAGGTTAGAAAAATGAAAGATGTAATTGAAGCAGGAGAGTATGTTAGAACTGAAAATGGAAAAATAGATAAAGTTGTTAGCCGTAATTATTACATAGGAGAATATATAGAAGCAGAAAAAAGCTTTATTTTCTGTAAAAACATAGTAAAACATAGCAAACAACTAATAGACTTAATCGAAATTGGAGATATTCTTGAATTAAGAGAATATGCAGATTACTTTAAAAAATCTGAAAAGATAGGAATATCTGATATAGATATGTTAAGTGACATCAAACAAGCAATTAGAGATAAAAAAATTGAAGTTTTATCAGTATTAACGAAAGAAAGATATAGGGCTAATCGTTATAAAGTAGAAGGAGAAAAATGAAAAGATATAAACTATGGATACGAAAATATAATTTATTTAAAAATGAGTATGAAGTAATTGAAGACGTAATTGCAACAAATGATATATACCACGAAATTGGATATATATATTGCACAACAATTGAAGATATTAAGAGAATAGATTATCAAGAAATAAAGGAGTAGGAGGAGAATAGATATGTTAAAAATAAGAGATGATGTAGATTTAAAAGAACTTAAAAAGTATCGGGTTTAATTATAGAAAACATTATAATAATTGGACAAAGTTACATAGTGAAAAAGATTATGAAGACTATGTAGATAATTATATTCAAATAGGTACTGATAAAATTTTGAGACCATACACAAGAATTTTAAATGGACATAATACAGAATATTGTGATAAGTCACAGACCAATATAAAAGATGAATTTTTAGATACGTTATACGATTTAATCAAAGCAAATTTAGTGGTAAAGGAGTAAACGATGGAACAAATAGTTTATGCAATAAAAAATAAAAATAATTTATATGCTACATATGGAAGAACAGAATTTAAAAGAGAAATAAGATTTGCTAGGCTTTATAAAAGTAAAAGGACAGCCTTACAACATTACTTTAATAATACAGGAGATTACAAAAATTTAGTATTAGAAGAAATATTAATTAAAACTTTGTCAGAACAAAAACTTGATGAAAAGGAATTTAAAGAAAATAGAGAGTAAAGGAGTAAAGAAGATATGAAAATATATTGTGGTGGTAGAGCAAATGGAAAAACAATGAAAACAATTCAATTATCAGTAGAAAAACAAATGCCGATAGTATGTTGGAATTATGAACATAAAAAAGATATAGAACACAGAGCTTACAAAATGGGAGTAATATCTAAAATGCCAGAACCTATATTGGCGATAGAAGTAAGAAAAAAAGTAATAGGCAATAGAAAAGGCTTAATAGTTGATGATTTAGATATTTTTTTAAGAATGATATTAGATGACAATGTTTACTATGCTACTATGGAAGATTGTAATATAGAAAAGTTGGAGAGGAGTGATACATAGTGAAAGAAAAGATAAATAAAAGAACAACTAAAGATAGTATTGAATATTTGGAACTACAGTGTATTGTTAATAATAGAATACATGATTATATATCAAAGTATCATAATTACCCTAAATACATCAAATTACCTTTACGAATATTTGAATGCTTGAAACAAACAATGTGTGAAGTAGATTTAAAGATAGATTATAAAACAGAAGAGTTTACAT
>ERZ791734.575-NODE-575-length-48134-cov-4.366023_pt1 | contig 48134 bp, 46 predicted proteins | sample MGYA00509953_ERZ791734 | MGnify/ENA primary metagenome ERZ791734 (study PRJEB30046, sample SAMN00792038) | human gut metagenome | study: EMG produced TPA metagenomics assembly of the A metagenome-wide association study of gut microbiota in type 2...
CGTAAAATATTGCAACAATTAAAGGCTGCTGGTCTTATTGAAGTTGCAAGAGGGACAGGCGGTGTGACAATTACCAGACCATTGGAGCAGATTACATTCCTTGATGTGTATAAAGCAGTGGAATGTGCCCCGGATGAAGAACTCTTTCATTTTCATGAGAATCCCAATCAGAAATGTCCGGTAGGAAAGAATATTCACCATGTTCTTGATAAGAGGTTGTTAGAGGTACAGCGGGCAATGGAGGAAAAACTTTCAGAAATGACACTTGCTGATGTGAAAAAAGATATTGCAGTGTATACAGAGGAAGAGTAGCATACAGAAGGCTTCGGATGAGTGATTATATCATCACAATTTCCGAAGCCTTTTCGTTTTTCATAATCAATGTAAAACCGTTAAAAGGAGCTGTAATAAAAAAGTTACAAAAAGTTTGATGTAACTATTGACATTACATCAAACAAATGCTATAGTACAAATACAAGATGTAACAAACAATGTTACAACAAATTAAGGAGGTAATTTAAAATGCAGAAAGTAGTAGAATTTTTACAGAAAAACCCGGTTCAGTACTTAGCAACAGTCGGAAGAGATGGAAAGGCAAAATGCCGTCCATTCATGTTCTGTTTTGAGCAGGATGGAAAGCTTTGGTTCTGTACTAACAACACAAAGGATGTTTACAAGGATATGTTAGCAAATCCTGAAGTAGAAGTATCAGTATCTTCCCCTGAATACGCATGGATTCGCCTTCATGGCAAAGCAGTATTTGAGGACAACAAGAGCATAAAGGAAGGATGTATGAATAATCCTATCGTTAAGGGGCAGTACCAGACAGCAGATAATCCTATTTTTGAGGTATTCTATCTTGAAAATCCGCATGGTTTAATCGCAGATTTCTCTGGAAATCCACCTTATGAATTTTAATGTACATGAAGCAGCGAGCAAAAGCTGATATGGTGCAAATCCATAACCTATGGTGAAGTCCGGATGAAAGAAGATATGATAAAGCAAGTCCCGCAGGAAATCGCGTACTGCGGGCTGTTTTAATTACCATGATGATATATAAAAAACTTACACCGATACTGAAAGGAGAAACTTTGAAATGACAAAAATGGATTATCTTAAACTTCTGGTGGATGAAATTCATTCAACAACAGTTGCAACGATAGGTTCAGATGGACATCCTCAGACAAGAATCATAGATATGATGTACTATGATGAAGAAGGTGTGTATTTCCTTACAGCAACGGGAAAAGCATTTTATGACCAGTTAATGGAGCAGCAGTTTGTGGCAATATCCGCAACAAAAGACAAAATTGCAGTTTCTCTGCGTGGAAAAATAAAGAACATCGGGAAAAAGAATCTTGATATTATGTTTGAAAAAAATCCATATATGAAGAAAATCTATCCGGGAGATACGAAAGACGCAATCGAAGTGTTTCAGCTGTATGAGGCACAGGGCGAGTATTTTGATATCAGCAATCCATCAAATATTGTGAGGGATACTATAACAATTGGAAAAACCGAGGCAGTTCAGACAGGGTATTTTATTGGAAAAGAATGTATTGGATGCAAACTGTGTTACTCTGTATGTCCGCAAAAATGCATTGATATATCTTCAGTTCCGGTTACTATCAACCAGAATCATTGTCTGCATTGCGGAAGATGTGCAGAAATTTGTCCGAAGCAGTGTATTGAGAAAAGAGGTTCATTATGATTTTTAAGAAAATCAGAAAAGGGCATGCTGACTGGAGAAACTTTTTATGTAGTACTCCGGCAAGGGATTATGTATTCCAAAAGGATGCATATGAAGACCAGATTGACAGGGCAGCAAAGAATATAAGAAATACAGACTGTGTTATAATCGGGGCAGGAGCCGGGGCATCGACAGCTGCGGGAATCCAATATGGTGGTAAAAGGTTTACAGACAATTTTGCAGAATTTATAAAAAAATACGGTGAGTACTACATGACAGATATGTATGCAGCCGGATTTTATCCATATCCGTCTGAGGAGGCAAAGTGGGGATACTGGTCAAAACATGCATTGATGAACCGCTTTGATCCTCCGGCATTGCCGCTTTATACAGAGCTTTATGATATTGTAAAGAACAAAGAATATTTTGTACTTACAACCAATGTGGATCATCAGTTTTATAAAGCGGGATTCGATGAAAAAAGAATATTTGCAACACAGGGAGATTATGGGAAAATCCAGTGCCAGAAAGCCTGTCATCCAAAGACTTACGATGCAAAAGACCTGTTTCGTAAAATGGATAAAGCAAGAAGAGATTGCCTGATTCCATCAGAACTTGTGCCCAAATGCCCGGTGTGTGGCGGCAATATGGCTATGAATCTCCGTTGTGATAATTATTTTGTGGAAGATGAAGCGTGGCATGAGGCAGCTGACAGATATGCGGATTTCCTGGAACAGAATAAGGATAAAAAGGTTGTTCTTCTGGAACTTGGAGTTGGATTTAATACGCCGATTATTATACGTTTTCCTTTTGAAAAGATGGTGCGGGAGAACGCATCATACAGTCTGATACGTCTGAATATGGACGAAGCTGTTGTGCCGGAAAGTTTCGGGAAGCGTGCAATCGGTATTGGTGGTGATATGGCAGAGGCAATTACTGATATAAGGAGGCTGGTATTATGACACAGGATGAGCGGAGAGAATATCTGATTCAGTATCTGTTAAAAGAAGAAATACAGTTTGGCAGACAGAACATTCCTATGGATAAGCAGGGGCAGGAAAATCTGCTCCGCTCACTTATGAATGTCAGACCGCCAAGACCAATCAGGAATGATTTTTTGAAAATACAGGATGAGTATCTTACAGAAAGAAATATAGAGCGTGGAATCACAGATGTTGCCACACTTGCACCTGTAAAATCTGATTTGAGATTATATATCTGGCAGGGTGATATTACAACACTGAAATGTGATGCAATCGTAAATGCTTGCAACTCACAGATGCTTGGGTGTTTTTCACCGATGCATGCCTGTATTGATAACTTTATTCATACTTATGCAGGAGTTGAGCTGCGTCTGAAAATGCATGAGATTATGACAAAGCAGGGACATGAAGAAGAAACCGGCAAAGCAAAGATAACATCGGGCTATAATCTTCCGGCAAAATATATTCTTCATACGGTAGGACCTATTATACAATGGGAAGTCACAAAAGAAGATGAAGCTCTGCTTGCAAGCTGCTACAAAGAGTGTCTAAAGCTTGCTGCTGATACAGGTGTGGAATCCATTGCATTTTGTTGTCTGTCCACAGGAGTGTTCCGCTTTCCGCAGCAGAGGGCTGCCGAGATTGCAACGAATACTGTAAAGCAGTATCTTGACAAAGACAGCAGAATAAAAAAGGTAATCTTTAATGTGTTTAAGGATGAAGATTTAAAAATATATAATGGATTGTTATTATTATAATAATCTATATAGTCAGCCATTGCATTGCTAAATTCTTTAAACGAAGAATAAATCAATGCCTTTAAGTGATAAATTTATGAATTTTTTGATATGTATAAAATCGATTTTTCTTATCAATCAATCTATCATAAAAATATGTAGTAATTAAAACTATGTATAATAGAAATAATAACAATATAAGCTTGACAAGAGAAACGCATTGGTATAAAATGCAGATGTACATTAAAATATAAATACCCAATTATGCAGGGAGGGATGAACATGGGAAAATTAAAGATAAAAGATCCAGGAAGTGCCATTACACATTTTATTGCGATGATTATGGCTGTTTTTGCGGCAGTTCCACTGTTACACAGAGCATTGGGAGAACCAGATCTTATTCATGTGATTGCACTTGGCATTTTTATCGTTACTATGATACTTCTTTATGCGGCAAGCACAACATATCATACGGTAAATTCTACCCCGAGAATTAATAAAATATTAAAGAAACTCGACCATTGTATGATTTCAGTCATGATTGCCGGTTCTTATACACCGGTATGCCTGATTGTGCTGCATAACAGAACCGGCTATTTGCTGCTTTCTGTTGTATGGCTTGTGGCACTTTTTGGAATTTTGTTAAAATTGTGCTGGATTAATTGCCCTAAATGGGTGTCATCCATACTATATATTGTGATGGGGTGGGCATGTCTGCTTGCATTTCCGCAGATTATCCATGCATTGCCAAAGGCTGCATTTGCCTGGCTTCTTGCAGGTGGTTTGATTTATACAGCAGGTGGAATTATTTATGCATTAAAAGTCAGGAGATTTAATGAAAAACACCGGATGTTTGGTACACATGAGATTTTCCATCTTTTTGTTATGGGCGGAAGTATCTGCCATTTTATCGTAATGTTTCAATATGTTTCTGCTATGCCGATTGCGTGAAGTATAGGGGGATAATCCCTTAGTACATTGAAGATTCCCTTAAAATGCGATAAGATTTAAGGGAAAAACTGGTTGGAATTGCAAAAATACAGAGTACAGAAGCATTTAATGCGATTGAGGGTATTGTAACAACCCGAAGGCAGACCATGTCAGGTCTGTCTTTTTGGTTTACAAACAAAATCAACACTTAAAAGAGAAAAAACCACATTTGGATGTTGATTTTTGCGAAAAACTATATATAAATAAATGGAAAAACTTCATTCGGTGTGAGTGGAGTCTTTTTTTTATATAAATGGTTATGATTTGCTATCAGTTTTTAGGCTTTAGAATATTTGACCTCAAATAACTTATACTATTAAGGGAATAATCCCTTAGTATATTGAATATTCACTTAAAATATGATAGTATTTAAGGAAAAAACAATGGAGGTAAGGTTATGAGAGCTTTTAATTATTCTGAAATTAAAAATCAGAAATGGGATTCGGATATCCTGAGTTTGATAGCTGCAATATATAAAGAAGCTGGAAAGCAGGAGATGTATCTTAAACAGCGACCGGAGGAACTGGAAAAACTGGTTGAAATTGCAAAAATACAGAGTACAGAAGCATCTAATGCGATTGAGGGTATTGTAACAACCAGTACCCGTATCAGACAGCTGGTAGAAGAGAAAACAGCACCTAAGAACCGTGATGAACAGGAAATTGCAGGTTATCGTGATGTATTGAATATTATTCATGAAAATTTTGATGCGATTCCTATCTCGCAGCGTTATATTCTTCAACTCCACAAAATTTTGTATAGCCATATGAACAACCCGATGGCAGGAAAAACAAAAAGTGTGCAGAATTATATTAGTGCCACATACCCGGACGGTCATGTTGAAACACTTTTTACTCCGCTTGCACCTTATGAAACACCAGAAGCATTGGATAAAATATGTGAAGAATATAATCGGGTAATAGGAAATATGGAAGTGGAACCGCTAATTATTGTTCCAATTTTTATTCATGATTTTCTCTGTATCCATCCTTTCAACGATGGGAATGGCAGAATGAGCCGTTTGCTTACAACACTGTTATTATATAGAAATGGTTTTTATGTTGGTAAATATATTTCTTTGGAAGCAAAAATTGCAAAAAATAAAGATTTATATTATAACGCACTTGGGAGGTCACAGGATGGCTGGCATGAAGGTATGGAAGATGTTGTTCCGTTTATAAAATACTTGCTGGGAATAGTTCTTTCTGCATACAAAGATTTTGAAGAACGGTTTGCACTTGTAGAAACAAAGCGATCTGCTCTTGAAATGGTAAGATGTGCGACCATGAATAAGTTAGGACGCTTTACCAAGCAGGATATTCGAGAACTTTGTCCGTCGCTGAGTATAAGTTCTATTGAAGGGGCATTGCGGAAGTTAGTGGCATCTGGAGAATTAAAGAGAGAGGGAGTGGGGAAAAATATCTGCTATTATAGATTGAAATAAGGTTACCGCAATCCCATTGGCTTTAGACAATGGGTAGTTCACGAATTGTTTTATTTTTAAAATATATCTACTATTTAAAATATCAAGAAGGAGCAGAAAAAGCATGAAAAAGAAGAATAATGAGAGAGATGGTTTTAAAAGCAGAACAGGTTTTGTTCTGGCATGTATAGGTTCGGCGGTTGGTATGGGAAATATCTGGCGTTTTCCCTATATGGTATCAGACTGGGGAGGAATGACTTTTCTGCTTCCCTATGTCCTGTTTGTCATTTTGATAGGTGCGTCCGGTGTGATTGAAGAAATGGCACTTGGACGTGCGGCAAAAGGCGGTCCGATTAAGGCTTTCGGAACCTGTACGGAAATACACACAGGCAGAAGAAAAACAGGAGAAATCATCGGAACCATTCCGGTTTTTGGTTCACTTGCACTGGCCATTGGATATACCGTAGTAGTCGGATGGATATTTAAGTATACATTTCTTGCACTGACAGGAAAAGTTGCCGGTATGGGACAGGACATGGACGTAATTGGCGGTATGTTCGGTAGTACGGCATCTGCATTTGGAAATAACTTCTGGCTTGTGATTGCCATGATTGTTACGGCTGTAATTATGGCTATGGGGATTGCCGGAGGTATTGAAAAGGCAAATCGGATTATGATGCCGCTGCTGTTTGTAATGCTTCTCGGACTTGGGATTTACATTTTTACCCTGCCGGGTTCAGAGGTAGGATATCAATACATATTTACAATCAAACCACAGGGACTGCTTGATATCCGGTTATGGATTTATGCATTTGGGCAGGCATTTTTCTCACTCTCTATTGCAGGCAACGGAACCGTTATCTACGGTTCGTATCTGAACGAGTCAGAAGATGTGGTGAGTTCTGCAAGAAATGTGGCGATTTTTGATACACTGTCGGCATTACTTGCAGCATTTGTTATCATTCCGGGGATGGCTGTCGGTGGGGCAGAATTATCTTCCGGCGGACCGGGACTTATGTTTATCTATCTCATTAATGTATTTAATGGGATGCCGGGCGGAAAAATGGTCGGAATGATTTTTTATGTCTGCGTCCTGTTTGCTGGCATGAGTTCCCTTGTAAATCTGTACGAAGCACCAGTGGCAACCCTGCAGGAAAAATTTGGACTGAAAAGAGCAGCAGCGGTTGGAACGATTGCTGTGACAGGCTGTGTTGTTGCACTCGTCATTCAGGGCATCGTTTCCGGATGGATGGATGCCGTTTCTATCTATATCTGTCCGCTGGGTGCGATGCTTGCGGCCATCATGTTCTTCTGGGTGGCAGGAAAAGACTTTGCACTCGATGCAGTCAACCGGGGAAGGCAAAAACAAATCGGGGCATGGTTTATTCCGTTGGGAAAATACATACTTGTTCCACTGGCATTTGTGGCACTCGTGGCAGGAGCAGTTCTTGGAGGAATCGGATGATTTGGTTTTGACATTAAGCGGATTTCCTTTTTCTTCCGGAGAACGTCAAATGCTATCTTTTGCTGATTATCAAAAGTTATGTATTTGTCAAAGAGGAAAATGTGCGAATCATGCTTTTTAAAATTTGTCCGATATAAATATCAGTAACAAATGATGCAGGATAAATAACGGAGGTATTTGGATGGCTGTATATGTGATATCGGATATTCATGGAAATTATGATTTGTTTATGGAATTACTGAAAAAAATAAAATTCAGTGGAAAAGACACGCTTTATGTTCTGGGCGATGTTGTGGACAGAGGACCGCATCCCATCAAAGTTTTACATAAGCTGATGGAAATGCCGAATGCATTCTGCCTGGTGGGAAATCATGAGCTTATGGCAATCCGGTGCCTTGAATTTCTGATGCAGGAAATTACAGAGGATTCCATTGAACATATGAACGAAGGAATGATACAGGGGATTTCTGAGTGGCAGATGAATGGAAGCAGCACAACCATGCAGGAGTTTCGGACATTGAACAGGGAAGAACAGGAAGATGTTCTTGATTTTATGAAAGACTTTTCTGTTTGTAAGGAACTGCAGGTCGCGGGAAAAAAATATTTTCTGGTACATGCAGGATTGGGAAATTATTCGCCGGAAAAGGATATCGATGCTTATACTCTGAAAGAAATGCTGTGGGACCGTGCAGATTATGATACACAGTATTTCCCGGATACCTATGTAGTGACGGGGCATACACCGACGCAGCATATTGCAGGAAATCCGAAACCCGGATATATTTACCGGAAGAACAACCATATTGCGATTGACTGCGGCGCAAGCCTTCCAGGAGGAAGACTTGCGGCAATCTGTCTGGATACCGGTGAGGAGTTTTATGTTTCTTCTGATATGGATTGTAAACAGGAGTAGTTCTGGGCAGGAGGAAAGGGTGCGGGACAGGATTTTGATCCGAATCTGGTTTCCGTCTTCTTAGACAATAAGGAAAAAGTAGAAAAAATTTGTAAAAGTGAATGTTAAATAAGAGCAGAAAATAAGTATATGATAGTAGAGGAAAAGGATGAATGGCGAGGAACAAGGAAAAATGATTTTGTACCGCTTTAGATAAAATATCTGCTATTTTGTACCGTTTTTTGCTTTTTTTGTGCAATTTTTTCGTTAAAATGCAATTTTTTTTCTTACGTAACGGAAATGGATATAGTATACTCAAAAAAAGGTTTCTATGAATAGGGAGTCAGACATCTGACAGAAGGAATAAGATAAAGGAGGTAATATAGTGAAAAGAAAAACGATCAAACGAGGAGTAAATCTGTTGCCGGCAGCAGAGGAAGGAAAGAAACAAAGTATATTGGAAAGAAAGACGCATATGGAGGTAAGTGAATGGATAAAGTACAGTCAGAGAATCAGTTTCCAAAGATAAGGTGTGCCGGAAAGTATGCAAAAGACCCGCTGTATTTAAAGTATCATGATGAGGAGTGGGGCAGGCCGCTGCATGATGAGAAAATGCTGTATGAAATGTTTGTGGTCGAATTATTTCAGTCAGGGCTTTCCTGGAGGACACTGCTTCACAAGAGGAAGAATTTTGAGGCGGCATATGATGGGTTTGAGCTTGAAAAAGTTGCAGAATATGGGGAAGAAAAGATAGAAAACCTGATGCAGGACGAGGGAATTATCCGGAGTCTGCCCAAAATCAGGGGCAGTATTATAAATAGCAGAATTATCCGGGATGAGATTCTGCCGGAGTATGGTTCCTGGGATGCGTATGTGTGGAGTTTTACCGGGGGAAGAACGGTTTACGAGCCGCCCGGTATAGTTACAAATCAGTACAGTGATGCCATGGCGGAGGATTTAAAGCGCAGGGGTGCGAGATATGCGGGGTCTGTGTCAATTTTTTCTTATCTGCAGGCAGTTGGCGTGATAAATTCGCACAGCAAGGAGTGTTTCTGTTATAAAGAACTGGAAGAACAGGGAAGTCCGGCAGAACTCAAGGCCAGAGACAGCATTTACAAACCTATGATGGATATGCAGATATTGTCAGAGCAGTGGAAATATTAGCTTGTCAGACGGAACATTTTCCGATATAATGATTTGCGGAATTGCGGCAGAAACCGTAGTTCCGCAAATTTTATGGGTTATAAAATTACTAATCTGCGGATAAAATCCGTCATGCAGTACAAAAGTACAGAAAACCCGAAATTCAGGAGGTTTTTCATGGACGAAACAAGTAAAACAATTCGTGATGCCAGAAGCCTTGGTATTCCGAAGATGCTGCTGTTGGGATTACAGCATATGTTTGCCATGTTCGGTGCAACGATACTTGTTCCGATACTGGTCAATAACTATTTTAACGGAGAAGGGCTTTCCGTTTCCGTTACATTATTTTTTGCAGGTGTGGGTACGTTATTCTTTCACATCTGTACAAAGTTAAAAGTACCGGCATTTCTCGGTTCTTCTTTTGCATTTCTCGGTGGATTTGAAACCGTTGCAAATCTGGATACCGGTATTTTTGCAGATATGAGCATGGGCGAAAAGCTGCCGTATGCCTGCGGTGGAATTGTAGTAGCAGGTGTTCTTTATCTGATACTTGCAGTAATTATTAAAATGGTAGGAGTAAAGCGTGCCATGCATTTTCTTCCGCCAGTTGTGACCGGACCGATTATTATCTGCATCGGTCTCAGTCTTGCACCGTCTGCGGTAAGCAATGTACAGACAAACTGGCTGCTTGCCATTGTGGCATTTGCCATCATTGTTATCTTTAATATCTGGGGAAAAGGAATGTTTAAAATTATTCCGATTCTTCTGGGAATTGCCGGTTCTTATGCGGTGGCACTGATTCTTCATGCCTGTGGCATTACCAATCCGGACGGAAGTGCAATCTTTGATTTTGCCGCTGTTGCAAGTGCTTCCTGGGTGGACATACCGCCGTTTCAGCTTTGCAAATTTAATCTGACTGCCATTCTTGCCATGGCACCGATTGCAGTAGCATCCATGATGGAGCATATCGGAGATATTTCTGCTATTTCCGCTACGGTCGGAGAAAACTTTGTAGAAGCCCCGGGACTTCACCGCACCTTAATCGGGGATGGTCTGGCTACTTCCATATCAGCATTGTTTGGTGGTCCGGCCAATACAACTTACGGTGAAAATACCGGTGTTCTGGAACTGAGCCGTGTGCATGACCCGAAAGTTATCCGCCTGGCAGCCTGCTATGCCATTGTGTTAAGCTTCATTCCCAAATTTGCACAAATCATCAGCACCATGCCGATAGCCATCGTAGGCGGCGTCAGCTTCATTCTCTATGGAATGATTGCAGCCATCGGTGTGCGCAACGTGGTAGAAAATAAGGTGGACTTTACCGATTCCAGAAATCTGATTATCGCAGCAACCATTCTTGTCTGCGGACTCGGATTTTCCGACGGACTTACCTTCAATGTGGCAGGAACAAGCATCACACTGACAGGACTTGCCATCGCGGCCATTATGGGAGTGGCATTAAATGCCATTCTTCCGGAGAAAAAAGCAGAAGCATAAGTAAGTAAAAACAGTCTTTCACAGAGAAATTGTGGAAGGCTGTTTTTTGCATTATCGCTTCCATGTGGAAATAATCCGCATGAGTGCTATACACATCAATATTTGCTTATAATATAATAACAATATATAGACAATGTATTTACAGAAAACAAATTTTTGAGTATACTATACTTGAATGGAGGTGTTTTGCATGGCAACAACTAATTTAAATATTCGTACAGATAAGGCAGTCAAAGAGCAGGCAGAGGAAATCTTCAATGAACTGGGTCTGAATATGACAACTGCTGTAAATATGTTTCTGAGGACCGCTATCCGTGAGCATGGTATTCCTTTTTCATTGAAACTGGAAGTACCAAATGAGACTACAATAGCTGCCATTGAAGAAGGCAGACAACTGATGGAAAATCCTTCTGCTCCAAGATATTCCAGTATGGATGCCCTTAAAGAGGCATTGGAAGAATGAAATATGATGTACAGTTTAAAAAGGATTTAAAACTGGAGAAAAAGCAAAAGAAGAATCTGGATAAACTGTTTGAGGTAATCAATATTCTGGCGAATGGCGGTACACTGGAAGAAAAATACAGAGAACATGAGCTTACGGGCAATTATAAGGGCACTCGTGAATGTCACGTTGAACCTGACTGGCTGCTCATCTATGAGATTCAGAACAATATCTTAGTGCTGATGCTTTATCGGCTTGGAACACATTCAGAGTTATTCAAAAAATAGTTTGTGTAAAAATCAGAAATAATGAATGGAGATATTCATAAGAGAAAGGAAAAAGAGATGCTGTACCGTTACCCGGATTATTATGACCGGTTTGCATGTATTGCGGACCGATGTGAAGAAACATGCTGTGCCGGCTGGCAGATTGTGATAGATGAAGATGCCCTTGAGAAATACAGGGAGAAACTCTCAGGCAAAAAAGATGACAGAATCGACTGGGAGGAGGGTGTTTTTTGCCAGTCCGGAGAAAAAAGATGCGCATTTTTAAACGACAGGAATCTCTGTGATATGTATATTGAGTGGGGCGAGGATTATCTCTGTGAAACCTGCAGGCGATATCCGAGACATATTGAGGAATTTGAAAATATCCGGGAATATACCTTATCGCTTTCCTGCCCGGAAGCGGCAAAAATCATTCTCGGAAACAGGGAAAAAGTGACATTTATCGAGAAAGAGGATGAACTGGAAGAAGAGGATGAAGAATTTGATGATTTATTGTTTTCCATGCTTGCCGATGTGCGGGAAGTTCTTTATGAAATTCTGCAGAACCGGAAGCTAGGCATCCGTCAGAGAATCCTGTTATTCCTGGATGTGACAGAAAAGTGCCAGGAGAAAATCGATGAGGATGATATTTTTGCCATTAATGATGTGATAGAAAAATATTCGCATGATGAAAAGAAAGAGCCTGTGCTGGAAGATGCATCAAATTATGAAAAGTCACTTGCGAGATTTCAGATGCTTTTCCAGATGGAGCTTCTGAACGACCTGTGGGCGGATATGACCGATGAGGCAGCAGAACTGGTGTACGGAGGCGGAGAGTCTGTCTACCGGAAAGAACATCACGAATTTGAAACCTGGCTGGCAGTTCATTATAAAGACTATGACATTATTTTAGAACAGATACTGGTTTATTTTATTTCTACCTATTTCTGCGGTGCTGTTTACGATGGGGACATGACCGGAAAAACACAGATAGCAGTGACAAGCCTTGTCTGCATCAATGAGATGCTGTTTGCCAGATGGAAGAAGAATGGAAAAGAACTGGACTTTTCAGATATCGTGACCATCGCATATATGTATTCCAGGGAACTCGAACATTCGGACGTGAATCTGGAGTTGTTTTCCGGAGCAGAATAAGAAAGCAGGTTTTTTCTGCAAAGAAACAGTTGTGTTTCCTGTAGAATTATGTTATATTAAATCGAATTGAATATGTAGTAATCAGGTGTCAGGGCAATCATCCATGTATGGTTGGCCCTGGTGAAAAGGGAAACAGGTGCAAATCCTGTACGAACTCGTCACCGTAATTAGGGAGCTGAAGCCGATATATCACTGGGAAACTGGGAAGATGGCCAATGCAATGATCTTCAAGCCGGGAGACCTGCCTGACTGCTGTACAGAAACGATTGTTTCAGACCACGAGTAAAAAGGTTGTACGTTTATTATGTGTGCAGGCCCTTATTCTATCTTTTTTTAAATTGTAGAAGAGGGTTTTTCTTTTGTATACAGAAAATGCGTGAAGTATATTTTCTCTTTGTGTAACTGTCGTTTTTGCAGCAGATACATATTTTGCAATAATAAACAGCAGGAGAACTGCAGAAACGAGGACAAAATGAGAAAGAAAACAGTAGCATTAGTAATGACAGCAGCATTGATGGGAAGTATCTGCCTGACCGGATGTGGAAAAAGCACAGATGATACGTCAAAAGAAACAACCACAGCAAAGCAGGCAGAAAGCAAAAAAGATGATGCCGTGAGTGTGGACCAGGAAAAAGCAGATGAAGTGGCAGATTTAATTGACGCAATCTATGTACAGGAAAGAAATGACAATACAGATAAACAGTGCAGCGATGCAAAGGCTGCATGGGATAAACTGACTGACGCACAGAAAGAACTGGTAGAAGGTGAAAATGCGGACCCGGATTACTTTGGAAGAGATACCGGGGATGCGTCTAAGGATGATGCCCGTAATCAGGATGAAATCGGCGAGAATGAAATTCTTGTAGTCAGCTTCGGAACTTCTTTCAATGACAGCCGTGTGGCTGATATAAAGGGAATTGAAGATGCATTGCAAACAGCATATCCGGAATGGTCTGTAAGAAGAGCATTTACTGCACAGATAATTATTAATCATGTTCAGGCACGTGACGGAGAAAAAATTGACAATGTAGAGCAGGCACTGGAACGTTCTGTTTCCAACGGTGTAAAGAATCTGGTTATCCAGCCGACTCATCTGATGCATGGTGCAGAATATGACGAACTGATGGAAGCGGTAGAAAATTATAAAGATAAGTTTGAATCTGTAAAGATTGCAGAACCATTGCTTGGTGAAGTGGGAAGTGATGCAGCAGTTATCAATGAAGATAAAAAAGAAGTAGCTGAAATTCTGACAAAAGAAGCAGTAAGCGAAGCAGGATATGACAGTCTGGATGCAGCAAAAGAAGATGGAACAGCATTTGTATTTATGGGACATGGTACTTCCCATGCGGCAAAAATATCTTACAGCCAGATGCAGTCCCAGATGAAAGAACTTGGCTATAACAATGTATTTATCGGAACCGTAGAAGGTGAGCCGGAAGAAACAGCATGCGAAGAAGTTATTAAGGCAGCTTCAGAAGCCGGTTACAAGAAGATCGTACTCCGTCCTCTGATGGTAGTAGCAGGAGACCATGCAAACAATGATATGGCAGGAGATGACGAAGACTCCTGGTTAAGTATGTTTAAGGCATCCGGAAAATTTGACAGTGTAACAACACAGATTAAAGGTCTCGGCGAAATCGAAGGAATCCAGAAAATCTATGTAAAACATACAGAAAATGCAATCAATCAGCAGTAACAGGAAAGGCATAAGCAGACATGAAGAAAAGATGGATGAAAACAACCGGTGCAATAGTTGCTGTATGCACCCTGCTTGCAGGGTGCACCGGTTCAACCGGTACAAATATGGAAAATCCGACCACTGTTTCGGGAGAAACAAAAGAAGTATCCGAAGCAAAGGAAACCGAAGAACAGAAAGTGCAGCTGGAGGATGGTATATATACTGCGGAATTTGATACGGACAGCAGTATGTTCCATGTAAGTGAAGCATGTGACGGAAAAGGAAAATTAACCGTAAAAGACGGAAAAATGACCATGCATATTTCACTTGCATCCCAGAAAATATTAAATCTTTATTACGGACTTGCAGAAGATGCCCGGAAAGAGGGAGCAGAGCTGCTGCAGCCAACAGAGGACACAGTAACATTCAGCGATGGAACAAGCGAAGTTGTAAATGGATTTGATATTCCGGTTCCGGCGATTGATGAAGAATTTGATTTGGCACTGATAGGAACAAAAGGAACATGGTATGACCATAAGGTCAGGGTTTCCAATCCGCAGAAGGAAGAAACCGGGACTCTGGAAGACGGCACTTATACCATGGATATTACATTTGAAGGCGGAAGCGGAAGGGCATTCATAGAATCACCTGTTACCATAAATGTGCAGGGCGGTAAAGTGACTGCGGATATTCAGTGGAGCAGTCCGAACTATGACTATATGATAGTGGACGGAGAAAAATATCTGCCGGTCAATACAGAGGGCAACTCCGTCTTTCAGATACCTGTGACTGCGTTTGATGAGCCTTTGACCGTTATTGGCGATACCGTAGCCATGAGTACACCGCATGAAATTGAATATACCATAACATTTCATTCAGATACAGTGAAATAAGTAAGAGGAAAAAATGACAGGAAGAAGAAAGATAGCGATTGCCTGCTGTTTGTTTCTGGCAGGACTGTCATGGCTTACCGGCTGTGGCGGTCCTTCTTCCCATTTTGCAGAAAATAAGGATAATTCAGGAAAAACAGCAGTTGGGGATAGTCTTACCTATGAAGGTTCGATGGAACTGCAGTATGCAGAAAATTTTTCGGTTGATTATTATGAAGGCGGATATAAATTATTGACGATTTGCGATGGTACGAAACTGCTGCTTGTGCCGGAGGGCAAAGAGCCACCGGAAGATACCGGGGATGATGTGATTGTGTTAAAACAGCCTGTACAGAATCTTTATCTGGTATCGTCGGCGGTGATGGATATGTTCTGCAGGCTGGATGCACTGGACAGCATCCGGCTGTCTGGGCAGAAGCAGGAGAACTGGTATATTGAAGAAGCAAAAGAGGCCATGGCGGATGGAAAGATAATCTATGCCGGCAAATATAATAAGCCGGATTATGAATTAATCGTATCACAGAATTGTTCCCTTGCAATTGAAAACAGAATGATTACACATTCCCCGGAGGTGATGGAGATGCTGGAGAGCTTTGGGATTCCGGTTATGACAGAATATTCCAGTTACGAAGAACATCCGCTTGGAAGGGTAGAGTGGGTAAAATTCTTTGGAGCTTTGACGGATAAAGAAGACCGGGCGGAGGAATTGTTCCGGGAACAGGATGAGATATTAAAGCAGATAACGGCGAATGAATCCACAGACAGGACGGTGGCATTTTTTTATATTACATCGAACGGACTGGCGCAGGTCAGACAGAGTTCGGATTACATTGCAAAGTCAATCGCACTGGCGGGAGGCAGATATATTTTTGAAGATATGGAAGATTCCGGCACAGGCCGTTCTACAGTAAATATGCAGCTCGAAGAATTTTATGCCGGTGCAAAAGATGCCGATTATATCATTTACAACAGTTCGATTGATGGCGGAATAAGTTCGGTCAGCGATTTGCTGGACAAGTGTCCGGTACTTTCTGACTTTAAGGCAGTGCAGGAGGGAAATGTCTTTTGTACGACCAATGATATGTATCAGCAGTCCATGTCCATCGGCTATATGATAGATGATATGCATAAAATGCTTACGGGAGAAGAGGATATGCGATATCTTTTCCGGTTGAAATAAGGAGAATAAGATGCAGCAAAAAAGAAGAATCAGATACATCATGTCATTTATTTTACTGACAGCGGGGGTTATTCTGTTTGTGATTTTAAATATCTGTATTGGAACCGTAGAAATTTCCCTTTCTGATATTTTTGCATCTTTGCAGGGAAAAACAGTGAAGAATGCAAGGATTCTCTGGGATATCCGTATGCCCAGGACACTTGCGGCAATGATTCTCGGCGGCGGTCTGGCCCTGGCAGGCTATCTGCTGCAGACATTTTTTCACAATCCCATAGCAGGTCCTTTTGTGCTGGGAATTTCTTCCGGGGCAAAGATGACAGTGGCTGTGGTTATGGTATTTCTTACCGGAAAAATGATAAGAATAAGCTCTGGAATGCTGATATTTGCGGCATTTCTTGGAGCTATGATATCCATGGGATTTGTTCTTCTGATGTCAACGAAAGTACATAATATGTCCATGCTGGTGGTCAGCGGTGTCATGATTGGATATATCTGTTCTGCCATAACGGAACTGATTATTACATTTGCAAGCGATGCCGAGATTGTAAATCTTCATAACTGGTCCAGAGGCAGTTTTTCCGGGATTACCTGGGATAATGTCAGGGTTATGGCATTTGTTACCGGAGTGACATTTCTGGCAGTGTTTCTTCTGGCAAAACCTCTGAGTGCCTATCAGACGGGAGAGGCCTATGCGAAAAACATGGGAGTAAAAATCCGGCTGCTGCGTGCTTTGCTGGTGATTTTATCAAGTATTCTGTCCGGCTGCATCGTCGCATTTGCGGGACCGGTATCCTTTGTAGGTATTGCAGTTCCACATCTTACAAAGAACCTGCTTGGTTCGTCAAAGCCGATTCTGATGATTCCGGCCTGTTTTCTGGGCGGCAGTGTATTCTGCCTGTTGTGCGACCTGCTGGCAAGAACCATGTTTGCCCCTACGGAATTAAGCATCAGTACAGTAACGGCAATTTTTGGTGCACCCGTGGTTCTGTGGGTAATGATCAGACGGAATAAGGAGAAAATGACAGGATGAAATATTATTTTTGGACAGAGAAAATGGGTGTCGGTTATCATGGACAGCCGCTGATTGAAAATATAGAATTTGGACTGGAACAGGGAGAAATTCTGACACTGATAGGTCCGAACGGTGCAGGAAAATCAACGATTTTGAAAAGTATTGCCAGACAGCTGGATGTGATAAACGGGAGCATATGGATAGGAGAAAAAAAACTGGAATATTTTTCCGGAAAAGAATTATCCCGGAACATGGCGGTGCTTTTGACGGAAAGACTTCACACGGAGATGATGACCTGTGAAGATGTAGTTGCAACCGGGAGATATCCCTATACCGGAAAATTCGGTATTCTTTCCAAAGCGGATGAAGCAATTGTCAGAGAGTCTATGGAACAGGTGCATATTCTGGAAATAGGGGACAGAGATTTTACGAAAATCAGTGACGGACAGCGGCAGCGGGTGATGCTTGCAAGGGCAATCTGTCAGGAACCGGATATCATTATACTGGATGAACCGACCTCTTTTCTGGATGTAAAATACAAACTGGAATTTCTCTCTATTCTGCAGGAAATGAAGAGGAAGAAAAAACTCACCGTAATCATGTCATTGCATGAGCTGGATTTGGCACAGCGCATATCGGACAAAATTCTTTGCATTGACGGAAAATATGCGGACCGGTTTGGAACACCGGAGGAAGTCTTTACACCGGGATATATTACAGAATTATTTCATGTCACAGCAGGATGCTTTGAAGAAGGAAATGGAAGTATGGAGCTTGGCACACCTGAAGGGGAAGCAGAAGTTTTTGTGATTGCAGGAGGCGGAGAGGGAAGAAAAGTATACCGCAGACTGCAGAGGCAGGGCATACCATTTTTCACGGGGATTATATATCCGAATGATTTGGATTATCCGGTGGCAAAAGCACTGGCAGCACAGGTTATAGAGGCAGTGAGTTTTGAACCGCCGGGGCAGGAATTGATAGAATATGCAAAGAAAAAGATAGAGAGCTGCAAAAAGGTTGTGTGCTGCAGGAAAGCTTTCGGAACTTATGAACAGGCAAATCAGGAACTGCTGGATTATGCAGGGCAGTGCGGAAAACAGATAGAGAAAGGCTGGGAAGATATATGGCAAAAGTAATTATGATACAGGGAACAATGTCAAACGCGGGAAAAAGCCTTCTGGCTGCCGGTTTGTGCAGAATATTCAGGCAGGACGGCTACCGGGTTGCACCTTTCAAATCGCAGAATATGGCATTAAATTCCTATATTACAGAAGACGGTCTGGAAATGGGACGGGCGCAGGTTATGCAGGCGGAAGCGGCAGGAATAAAACCCATGGTATGCATGAATCCGATATTGCTGAAGCCTACAAACCATACAGGTTCACAGGTCATTGTAAATGGCGAGGTGATTGGAAATATGCCTGCCAGAGAGTATTTTGCCTATAAAAAACAGCTGATACCAGAGATAAAAAAAGCCTTCCGAGAACTGGAAGACTATGCGGATATCATAGTGATAGAAGGAGCGGGAAGTCCGGCAGAAATTAATTTAAAGCAGAACGATATTGTAAACATGGGACTTGCAAAAATGGTGGATGCACCAGTTCTTTTAGTCGGAGATATCGACAGAGGCGGAGTATTCGCACAGCTTCTTGGTACTTTAATGCTGCTGGAAGAAGACGAGAAATCCAGGGTAAAGGGCTTAATTATCAATAAATTCCGGGGAGACAAATCCATTCTGGACCCGGGCATAGAGATGCTGGAAGAAAAAGGAAATGTAAAAGTTGCAGGGGTAGTTCCCTACATGAATCTGGCACTGGAAGACGAGGACAGTCTGACGGAACGGTTTGACAAAAAAGAAGAAGGACTGATTGATATTGCGGTTATTCGTTATCCCAGAATTTCCAATTTTACCGATTTTAATATATTTGAACAGATGCCGGGAGTAACTGTGCGGTATGTGACTTCCATCAGCGAACTGCATCATCCGGATATTATTTTTCTGCCGGGAAGTAAAAACACGATGGGAGATTTAAAATGGATGCGGCAGAACGGGCTTGAGGCAGCGGTAAAAAAATTTGCCGTGGACATTCCGGTATTTGGTATCTGCGGAGGATATCAGATGCTGGGCGATGAAATATCCGACCCGGACGAGGTGGAAGAGGGCAGAAGTATGAGAGGAATGGAACTTCTGCCGGTAGTGACCGTGTTGCAGAAGCAGAAACAAAGAGGTCAGACGGAAGGAAAGATTGCACAGGTGAGCGGAATCCTGAATGGGATTTCTGGCTGTGGTTTTGACGGATATGAGATACATATGGGAAAGACCGGGTGGTCAGAAAAGAAAGAAAAACAGCCGGAAAATGTAATTTCCGCAGGCAATGTGTACGGTTCCTATATTCATGGCCTGTTTGATCATGCAGAAACGGCCGATGTCATTCTCCATGCACTTGCGGAGAAAAAAGGTGTTTCCCTGCAGGGCGGAGAGATGGAAGATTATCGGACATTTAAAGAAAAACAGTATGATAAACTGGCAGATACATTAAGGGTGTATCTGGATATGGAGGAAATCTATGGAATGCTTAGAGAAGCCAGTCTGGAATAATTATACAGAAGAAGAATTATGGCAGATTCAGATTCCGGAGCTTGATAAGGCGGCAGAAAAAAAGGTAAAAAAGAATTGGGACAGCATTGCGAAACCTCTTGACGGTATGGGCAGATTTGAAACTCTGACCGCCCGGATAGGAGCAATCACCGGAACGGATGAGTTAGACATAAGAAAAAAGGCAGTCCTTATTCTGTGTGCCGATAATGGCATTGTGGAAGAAGGAATCAGCCAGTCAGGAAAAGAAGTCACACTTGCCGTTGCAAAATCCATGGCACAGAAACAGTCGTCCGTGTGTAAAATGGCACAGGCCCTGGGGGCGGTGACGATTCCGGTGGATATCGGCATTGACAGCAGGGAAGTAACAGACGGAGTCAGGAATAAAAAAATAAGATGTGGAACACGGAATTTCCGGAAAGAGCCGGCCATGACGCAGGAAGAAGTGGTAAAGGCCATCGCCGTTGGAATGGAATTGGCAGCAGAGTGTAAAGATGCCGGATATCAGATGATTGCAACTGGTGAGATGGGAATTGGAAATACCACAACCAGCAGTGCAGTCGTGGCAGCTCTGTTAGGCTGTGAGGCAGATCTGGTCACAGGAAGAGGTGCAGGACTAAACGATGAAGGATTAAGAAAAAAAAGAGAAGTCATACAGGAAAGCATAGAAAAATACGACCTGAGACATAAAAGTGCATTTGAGATATTACGGACAGTGGGAGGTCTAGACATTGCAGGACTTGCAGGTGTGTGTATTGGCGGTGCGGTCTGCCGGATACCGGTTGTGCTGGATGGATTTATCAGCATGGCGGCGGCACTTACGGCGGAGAGATTATTTCCAGGCGTAAAGGAATATCTGATTCCATCCCACAAAGGAAAAGAGCCGGCAGTGGTACTGCTTATGAAAGCACTTGAAATGAATCCGGTCATCGATGCGGATATGGCACTTGGTGAAGGTACCGGTGCGGTTATGATGTTTGCACTTCTGGATATGGCAATGTCTGTTTACCGGGAAAAAACCGGTTTTTCGGATATCGAGGTAGAACAGTACGAAAGGTATAAGCAGGATGATGATTTTGATTAGCGGGGGAAGCGGAAGCGGAAAATCTGCATATGCGGAAGAGTGCATCGTCAGAATGTCGCAGGGATGCTCCAGATATTACCTTGCAACCATGCAGGTGTATGGGGAAGAAGGCAGGAAAAAGGTGGAGCGGCACCGGGAAATGAGAAAAGAAAAAGGCTTTGTTACCATAGAGCAGCAGACTCGGCTGGAAGATGCCGTTTCCCAGATAGAAAATCCTGGAAAGAGCAGTGTATTGCTGGAATGTATGTCGAATCTGACGGCAAATGAGATGTTTCAGGGAGAAGAACAGGTGGCAGAGGAAATCGTTGCAGAACGGATTTTACACGGTGTAGCGATGCTGAAAGGGCAGGTAGAACATCTGGTAATTGTGACCAATAATGTTTTTGAAGATGGAATTGTCTATGAGGAATCAACCGTGAAATATATCAGGGCGATGGGCAGAATCAATGAGAAACTGGCAGAGCAGGCAGACAGGGTAGTGGAAGTAGTTGTCGGTATTCCGGTTATTGTGAAGGAAGGATAGAGAAATGCGAATTATAAAATCAGTGATTGTATCATTTTCGATGTATTCAAAAATCCCCATGCCGCAGTTTGAGTGGAAAGAGGAAGATATGAGATATATGCTGTGCTTTTTTCCGTGGATTGGAGCGGTCATTGGTATCTGTCTATGGTTGTGGGCGGTGCTTTGTGAAAAAGCGGGAATCGGTATGCTTGCATTTACAACAATCGGGAGTGTGATTCCGATACTTATTACCGGCGGTTTTCATGTGGATGGATTTATGGACACCATGGATGCGTTTCATTCCTACCAGCCGCGGGAAAAAAAGCTGGAAATACTCAAAGATTCCCATATCGGTGCATTTGCGGTTATCATGCTGGCGGCATACGGACTGATTTACCTGGGAGCATTTTCAGAAATCCGGGATATGGATATTTTAAAAACTGTATGTGCCGGTTTTGTCCTGTCGCGGGCATTAAGCGGAATTGCAGTAGTGTCTTTTCCAGCTGCGAAAAAAGACGGACTGCTTTATCTGTTTGCAAGCAATGCACAGAAGAAAATAGTCAGAGTTTCCCTGGTTATGCAGGTTATTCTGAGTGCTGTATTCATGCTTTATGAGTCAGTTTCAGCGGGGACTGTCACCGTCCTGACGGCAGCAGGAGTATTTGCTTATTATTATTACCGCTGCAAAAAAGAACTGGGCGGCATAACGGGAGATACGGCAGGATATTTTGTAGTACTTTGTGAGGGCTGTATGGTAATAGCCGCAGCCATTGCGAATATTTGTGGATAAAGGGAGAAAAAGATGCAGTTAATTATTGGCGGATATGCGCAGGGAAAATTAAATTATGTTCTGCAAAGGTATACGGACGAATCCTGCCTTGTTTATGATGCAGAATTTCCGAAGAAAGAAGAAAACGGAAACGGAGAAAAAATTATTATAAATCATTTGCACCAGTGGATAAAAAGACAGGTGGAAATGGGTGGAAATCCGGAAGATGAGATAGAAAAGTATGTGGAAAAACATCGTGATATTGTGATTATCAGCGATGAAATCGGAAACGGAATTGTACCGGTAGATGTATTGGAAAGAGAATACAGGGAGCGGACGGGAAGAATCCTGGTACGTCTTGCTTCCGGAGCAGATGAGGTGGTGCGTGTCATATGCGGAATAGGTCAGAAAATAAAGTAGAAATAGTATTTATCCGGCATGGCCGGACACCGGCAAATAAGGAAAACAGATATCTGGGAAAAACGGATGAGAGCCTGAGTCTGGAAGGAATCGAAGCATTAAGGCAGGAAAAGGCGGAGAAGATTTATCCGGAAATTGATTATCTGTTTGCAAGTCCCATGAAGCGCTGTATAGAAACAGCAGATATCCTGTATCCGGGAAAAGTTCCGATTCTTGTTCCACAGTGGAAAGAAATGGATTTCGGCCTGTTTGAGGGTAAAAACTATCAGGAACTGAACGGGGATAAGCAGTATCAGGCATGGATAGACAGCGGCGGCACACTGCCTTTTCCACAGGGGGAAAGCAGGCCCTGCTTTCTGCAGAGATGCAGTCAGGGAATGTATGAGTCGGTGGACAGATATAGGGAATTTTTTACCGGCGGAGTCAAAATCGGATGTGTTGTCCATGGTGGAACAATTATGGCACTTTTAAGTATATTTTATGGCGGGGAATATTTTGATTATCAGGTAAAAAATGGAAGGGGTTACTGCTGTATGCTGTCTTTGCAGAACGGCAGAATATATTTTACGGAGCTGAGAAAATTATGATATATCATATAATTGCATTTGTCTGTGGTTTCCTGATTGATTTGATCCTAGGCGACCCTTATTGCTTTCCACATCCAATCCGGCTGATTGGAAAGCTGATTTCCTGGCTGGAACGACACTTAAGAACTGGAAAACATGACCGGAGAAATGGCAGTATACTGGTCATTCTTGTGCTTGTGGCGACAACCGGCGTGACGGCATTTCTGTTAGCCCTGTCTTACCGGATTCATCCATATCTCGGAGTACTGGTTGAAACCATTATGACATACCAGATACTGGCAACAAAATGTCTGCAGGTAGAAAGTATGAAAGTGTACCATAGTCTGAAATATGAAGGCTTAGAGGAAGCAAGAAAATCGGTGTCAATGATTGTCGGAAGAGATACGCAGAACCTGAGTGAGGCAGGGGTAGCGAAAGCCGCCATAGAAACGGTGGCGGAGAATACCTCGGACGGGGTAATTGCTCCTATGATTTATACGGCAATTTTCGGGCCAATCCTCGGATTCTTTTATAAAGCTGTCAATACCATGGATTCCATGATTGGATATAAAAATGAAAAATACCTGTACTTTGGCAGGACTGCGGCAAAACTGGATGATGCTGTCAATTACATACCGGCGAGAATTAGTGCCTGGCTGATGATTCTTGCGGCATTATTGGGCGGAAAAGATTTTGATGCAAAGAGAGCGTACCGGATTTATAAAAGAGACCGTTACAACCATGCCAGTCCCAATTCCGCACAGACGGAATCTGTGTGTGCGGGGGCCCTGGGTATCCGGTTGGCAGGAGATGCAAGCTACTTTGGCAAATTAGTCAAAAAGCCGCATATCGGGGATGCCTGCCGGGAAGTTTCCCCGGAGGATATCCGGAGAGTAAACCGTTTGATGTATCTGACCGCTGGTATCTGCGAGTCAGTATGTCTGGGGATACTGATATTGTCTGCGGTTTTCTGCTAAAAGAGATAATTTTACGAAGGAGGGTTTGGTTTATGGCAGGAATACATGGAGGAGATATTTATACAAATAAGGTACAGCTGGATTTCTCCGTAAATATTAATCCGCTGGGGATTCCAAAAGAAGTGCAGCAGGCACTAAAACGTGCCGTGGGAAAATGCAGGCAGTATCCGGATATCAATGCATCTGCGTTAAGACATGCCGTGGCAGGAATGCTTAATATTCCGGAAGAATCTCTGATATTTGGAAATGGTGCATCGGAACTTTTTATGGCGGTCATGCATGCGATAAGGCCGGACAGAGTGCTTCTGCCGGTTCCTTCGTTCTATGGATATGAGTATGCGGCAGTGGCCGTGCAAAGCCGGATACATACCGTGTATTTAAAAGAAGACCGGCAATATCTGCCGGATGAGGAACTTTTCAGGGAACTTACAGAGGATATTGATGTACTGTTTCTGGCAAATCCAAACAATCCTACCGGGCAGAGAATGGAGAAAAGTTATATAAAAAAACTGCTGGAACTATGCCGGGAAAAAGAGATTCTTGTCATACTGGATGAATGTTTCATTGAATTCTGCGGAGAGGAATATTCTATGATGCCGGAAACAGGGGAGTATGACAATCTGTTAATCGTCCGGGCATTTACCAAAAGTTTTGCCATACCGGGAGTAAGACTTGGTTATTTAGTCAGCAGTAACCGGGAACTGAGAAATAACATAAAGGCACACCTGCCGGAGTGGAATCTGTCCGCATTTGCGCAGGAGGCAGGGATTGCCTGTGCCGCACAGAAAGAATATCTGGGAAAAACAAGGGAGTATATCCGCACAGAAAGAAAAATTCTTTCTGAAAATCTGAAAAACACAGGAATCCGTGTATTTGACGGAGAGGCTGATTTCCTGTTGATTTATACCGATATTCCGTTGTATGGGGAACTTTTAAAACGGGGCATTCTTATCAGGGACTGTCAGAATTTCCGGGGACTGACGGAAGGATATTACCGGGTGGCAGTAAAGACAAGGGAAGAAAATATTAGATTATGGAAAGAGGCAGGTGAATGTATTGAAGAAAATCGAGCAGTTATTGCCGGCAGAAATCGAAAAGAAAAGTTTTGAGATTATCTCAGAAGAGCTTTCCAGACGGGGAATTGTACTGCCGGAGGAACAGGAAAACATAACAAAGAGAGTCATTCATACCAGTGCGGATTTTGAGTATACGGACACATTAACCTATTCGGAAAATTCTGTGCAGACGGCAAAGAAGCTGATTCTTTCCGGTGCAGATATTGTGACAGATACCAATATGGCACTCGCGGGGATTAATAAGAAAATGCTGGCAGGGTTTGGCGGAAGTGTACACTGCTTTATGGCAGATGAATCGGTTGCAAAGATTGCAAAAGAGCGGGGAACAACCCGTGCGGCAGTCAGCATGGAGATGGCGGCAAAAATAGAAAAGCCTGTTATTTTTGCCATTGGAAATGCACCCACGGCATTGATACAATTATATGAAATGATACAGAATCAGAGTTACCGACCAGCATTTATCATCGGTGTGCCGGTGGGATTTGTCAACGTTGAAGCGGCGAAGGAACTGATTATGGAAACAGATGTCCCATATATCGTAAACAGGGGAAGAAAAGGCGGAAGTAATGTAGCGGCAGCGATTTGCAATGCCCTGATTTATGAACTTGGGAGAAAGGAAAGATAGCAGGCGATGAGGTATGGTTTTACCACGGGAAGCTGTGCCGCCGCCGCCGCAAAGGCAGCCGCCTATATGCTTCTCACAGGAAAAAGGAAAACAGAAATTACAATTGAAACACCAAAGGGAATCAGTTATACACCCAAAATCGAAGATATCCGCATGGAAGAGGGAAAAGTCAGCTGTGCTGTACAAAAAGACGGCGGAGATGACCCGGATGTGACAAGCGGTAGTTTTATTTATGCAGCGGTTTGTGCAGAAACGGAGGAGAGCGGCACACTGTCCATTCACATCGATGGGGGAGAAGGTGTGGGCAGAGTCACGAAACCGGGACTGGACCAGCCGGTTGGGAATGCGGCCATTAACCATGTTCCGCGGGAAATGATTGCAAAGGAAGTGGGAGAGATATGCAGACTTCTTGACTACAAAGGACGTATAGAGGTAGAGATATCTGTGCCGGGAGGGGAAGAACTGGCAAAACAGACATTTAATCCGCGGCTGGGTATCACAGGAGGGATATCCATACTGGGGACGAGTGGTATTGTAGAACCAATGAGCAATCAGGCAATCAAAGATACTATCCGGGTGGAGCTGAACCAGAGAAAAGTGCAGGGATATGATTATGTAGCGGTGTCTCCGGGAAATTACGGGCTGGATTTTATGAAGCAGTCCTACGGCTATGATTTGGATAAAAGTGTAAAATGCAGTAATTTTATCGGAGACACGGTTGACATGGCGGTGGAGATGGGATTTCAGAAAATGCTTCTTACCGGACATATCGGAAAACTGATTAAGGTCGCCGGCGGAATCATGAATACACATTCCAGGGAAGCGGACTGCCGAATGGAATTATTAACTGCTTTCGCCATACGGGAAGGTGTCAGTGCGGATATTGCAGCGGAAATCCTGGACTGTGTGACAACGGAAGAGGCAGTCCGTATTCTGAATAAAACCGGAAAAACGCAGCAGATTATGGATTATGCCATGGAGCGTATCTGTTACTATCTGGATAAACGTGCAAAAGGAAAGATGAAAATAGACTGCATCATGTATGCAAATGAATTTGGTGAATTAGCCCGGAGTAAGGAGGTAAAAGAATGGTTTACTTTGTTGGAGCGGGAACGGGAGCCGCAGATTTAATCACAGTGAGGGGAATGCGTCTGTTAGAGCGGGCAGATGTCATTATCTATGCAGGTTCGCTGGTAAATCCGGAACTGCTTGCCTATGCAGGAAAAACGTGCGAAATTCATAACAGTGCAAAACTGACACTGGATGAAGTAATCGAGATTATGAAAGAGGCGGACAAACAGGGAAAAATGATTGTCCGGCTGCATACGGGAGACCAGAGTGTTTATGGTGCGGTGCGGGAACAGATGGACGAACTCGACCGGCTGGGAATTGCTTATGAGAGCTGTCCCGGTGTCAGTGCCTGCTTTGGTGCTGCAGCATCACTCAATCTGGAATACACGCTTCCGGGTGTGTCCCAGTCCCTGATTATTACGAGAATGGAAGGAAAGACTGCGGTGCCGGAGAAAGAAAGCATCGAAAGTTTTGCGGCACATCAGGCATCCATGGCAATCTACCTGAGTACCGGACTGCTGGAAGAACTGGGCAGAAGACTGATGGCAGGCGGATACCGGGGCGATACCCCTGCAGTACTCTGTTACAAGGCCACCTGGCCGGAGGAAGAATCCTGGCTCTGCACTGTGGAGACATTGTATCAGACGGCAAAAGAACATGGCATTACAAAGACGGCGATTGTTCTTGTTGGAGAGGCCATTGGCCATCAGAATTACCGGAAATCAAGGTTATATGCACCTGATTTTTCCACGGAATACAGACAGGCAAAGGAAGAAGAATCATGAGTCTGAGTGTGATCAGTTTTACGGAAAACGGACTGGCACTTGCCGGAAAAGTCAGGGAAACCTTCACCGCAGAGGAGGTAAATCTATTTACGAAATGCTCTTTTGCCAGAGAGTCTGCAGAGGCAGTATATGTGGAAGAAAGTACGGGACAGTGGGCTGGAAAACAGATGGAAGAAGGCAATGCACTGTTATTTATTGGAGCCTGCGGAATTGCTGTAAGGGCGGCTGCACCCTGGATAAAAGATAAACTGCATGACAGTCCGGTGCTTGTGATGGACGAGATGGGACATTTTGTGATACCGGTATTGTCTGGTCATATGGGCGGCGCAAATGAACTGGCAGAGAGGATTTCAAAGGTCATGGGTGCAGTTCCGGTTATCACGACAGCGACGGATTTGAACCGGAAATTTGCCGTTGATTTATTTGCAAAAAGGAATCATCTTGCCATTGCAGACAGAGAGGGCATTGCAAAGATTTCTTCTAAAATTCTGGCAGGAGAGAAAGTTACAGTGTCCGTGGAATACGGACATTTAAGAAGTAGCGCAGATGTTCCGGAAGAATTGTGCCTCCGGGAGTACCCACCCCAATCTCCGGTTGATATACTCATAGACGCAGAGGGTCAGGGAGAATGTCTGATACATTTATTTCCGAAAGAATATGTCATAGGCATGGGGTGCAGGAAAGGCAAAGAGCCGGAAGAAATAGCAGAGTTTATCCGGAGATGCCTGAAGAAGAACGGAATAGCGGCGGAACAGGTTTATGCACTTGCGTCCATCGATATCAAGAAAGAAGAACAGGGATTTTTAAGCTGGAGCAGAAAAGAAAAAGTACCATTTTATACTTATTCTGCCGGGGAACTTCTGAGGGTAGAAGGAGAATTTCACGGTTCTGAATTTGTAAAGAAACAGACAGGTGTGGACAACGTCTGCGAGCGTGCCGCATTACGGGTATGTGCCGGCAGGGGAAAACTGCTGCAGGAAAAGCAGGCGGAACATGGCATGACATTGGCCATTGCAAAAAGAGAATGGAGTGTATCGTTTGATGGAGAATAAAATATACATTATAGGCATGGGACCGGGGAGAGAAGATATGATGACGAACGAAGCCATATATGCGTTGGAAATGGCAGATGTAATCATAGGGTATACGACTTATGTCCGGCTTCTGGGAGAACGTTTTGCGGATAAGGAAATATGCTCCACACCGATGAAACAGGAAGTAGAGCGGTGCAGGTTGTGTTACGAAGAAGCGGCAAAAGGGAAAAAAGTGGCACTGATTTGCAGCGGAGATGCCGGAATTTACGGTCTGGCTTCTCTTATGTATGAATTGCAGAAGGAATATCCGGGGACAGAACTGGAAGTAATAGCAGGTGTTACGGCAGCTGTCAGTGGTGCGGCTGTACTGGGAGCACCACTGAATCATGATTTCTGTGTGATTAGTCTGAGTGATTTACTGACTCCGTGGGAAACAATCGAAAAGAGACTTACGGCGGCGGCAGCGGGCGATTTTGCCATTGCACTCTATAATCCGTCAAGCCATAAGAGGAAGGATTATCTGAAAAAAGCCTGTGATATATTGCTGACATTAATAGAGCCGGAGCGGCCGTGCGGTTATGTGGAAAATATCGGGCGGGACGGCACAGCACATGAAACCTGTACCCTGGCGGAACTCAGGGACAGACAGGTAAATATGTTTACTACAGTATTTATAGGAAATGCCGGCACGAAGATAATAAACGGAAAGCTGGTTACGAAAAGAGGTTATCAGATTGAAAGAGATATTGATATTCGCAGGAACGACAGAGGGACGGAGACTGTCTGAGTGTCTGGCAGAATCGGGGATTGTGCATACCATCTGTGTGGCAACCGAATATGGTGAGATTGTATTAAAACCACATCCCATGGTGAAGGTTCACAGAGGAAGAATGAACCGGGAAGAAATACGGGAATTTATCACAACGGGGGAATTTGCAGCCGTTGTGGATGCGACACACCCCTATGCAGAAGTGGTGACGGAAAATATAAAAGCGGCTATGGAGCAGATGGATATTCCATATCTGCGCCTGAAAAGGGAAACGGATGAAAAACAGAACATGGACACGGCACTGTTTGGAACAAATGAGGAGTGCCTGAAAGCACTCGAACAGACAGAAGGAAATATACTGCTGACAACAGGCAGTAAAGAACTGGGGATTTACTGCACTTCCGAAAATGTGAAAAACAGGCTTTATGTAAGAATCCTGCCCGGAATGGAAAGCCTGCAGCAGTGTATGCAGCATGGAATTTCGGGGAAGCAGATTCTGGCACTGCAGGGACCGTTCAGTACGCAGTTAAATGCCGCCATTCTCAGACAGTATGATATTAAATATCTGGTTACAAAGAAAAGCGGAAAAGCCGGTGGATTTGACCAGAAGCTGGAAGCTGCACAGCAATGCGGAACGCAGGTGTTTATCATTGACCGGGAAAAGGTGGATAATGGAGAAGATTTCCGGACGGTATGTGGAAAACTCGAACGTATCTGCAAAAAAAAGATAACGGAGGAAAACAAGTACGACATTATTCTTGCAGGAACGGGAATGGGAACGGCACAAGGACTTACCGGAGAAGTAAGCCAGGCAGTCCGGAATGCCGATATTTTATTTGGAGCAAAGCGTCTTCTGGAAGGATTCCAGCCCAGAATAGAAAAGAAACCTTTTTACCGTTCGGAACAGATTCTTCCGTATCTTGTGGAAATGCAGAAAACGGAACTGTTTGAAGGGGTGCGCAAGGTAGTCATTCTTTTTTCCGGGGACAGTGGATTTTACAGCGGATGCCAGTCTTTGTACCGGGACCTGCGGGAAATGATGGAGAAAAAGGAATTATCAGCAGTGGTACGCATTTTGCCTGGGATTTCTTCTGTTTCTTATCTGGCATCCTGTATCGGGGAAAGTTATCATGATGCCAGGATATGCAGTATGCATGGAAAAGAAATTGTTAATCTTGCAGAAATTATCCGTACGGAAAAGAAAACATTTCTGCTGATGTCCGGCGTAAAAGATGTGAGGCGGCTCGGACAGATGCTGTCAGAAGCAGGACTTAATGATTGTGTTGTAGTGGCTGGATATCAGCTTTCCTATCCGGAGCAGAAGATACGGGAGCTTTCTCCGGAGGAGTGCAGAACTCTGGAGCAGGAAGGTCTGTATATCTGTCTGATAAAAAATCCCAGGGCTGCTGCGGGTTATGTGGTGCATGGAATGGCGGATGCGGAATTTATCCGTGGGAAAGTACCTATGACGAAAGAGGAAGTAAGGGAAGTAAGTATCTGCAAAATGAGACTGCGGACAGACTCTGTGCTGTATGATATCGGCGGCGGAACAGGTTCCGTGTCCATAGAGGCAGCAGGTCTGTCAGAAAATATCACAGTCTATACCATAGAACAGAAAGAGGAAGCATTTGCACTGATAGAGGAGAACAAAAAGAAATCCGGGCTTGAAAATATTAAGGTAATCCGGGGAGCAGCACCGGAGGCAATGCAAGACCTGCCCGTGCCTACCCATGCATTTATCGGAGGAAGTGGAGGAAAACTCAAAGAAATCCTGAATGTGCTTTATCAGAAAAATCCAAAGATGCGGGTTGTAATCAATGCAATCAGTCTGGAAACAATCAGTGAGTTGAACATGATACTGGAAGAATATCCGGTACAGAATGAAGAAATCATTCAGATGCAGGTAAACCGTACAAAGAAAGCGGGAAAATATCATCTTATGCAGGCGGAAAATCCGGTGTGGATTTGTTCCTTTGCGTTTGGAGAGGAGCGGGAAAATGAAGATTAGACGTGTAATGCTTGCCGCACCGAAAAGCGGAAGCGGAAAGACAATGCTTACCTGCGCCCTGCTGCAGACACTCAAAGACAGGGGGGAACAGGTTATATCGTATAAATGTGGTCCGGACTATATCGACCCGATGTTTCATAAGAAAGTAATAGACATTCCGTCCAAAAATCTGGATACCTTTTTTACCAATGAGGAGCAGACAAAAAGACGGTTTCTGAGTGGCAGAACGGAAAGTGAGATTGCCGTGTTAGAAGGTGTGATGGGGCTTTATGACGGTCTGGGTGGTGTCCGGAAAGAAGGTTCTTCTTATCATCTGGCAGAGGTTACGGATACGCCGGTTATTCTGGTGGTCGATGCAAAAGGTATGGGAAAGTCCATACTGGCGTTAATTGCAGGATTTCTTGCCTATGATGAGAAGAAATTAATCAAAGGGGTTTTGTTAAACCGCATGTCAAAATCCTATTATCAGATATTAAAGCCGCTGATTGAACAGGAATTAAAAATCAGAGTAGTCGGATATTTTCCAGAATATAAAAGATTCCAGATTGAGAGCAGGCATCTGGGATTAAAAATGCCGGAAGAACTGCCGCACATCAAAGAAGAATTAAAACTGCTCTCACAGGCATTTGCAGAAAGCGTTTCGCTGGATGAAATTATGACCATTGCAGAAGAAGCGGGCGGACTAAGTCAACCGGGGATAGAAGAAGTAAAAAAAGGCACTGAGAATAAGGATATGCCGGTGATAGCAGTTGCAAGAGATGAGGCATTTTGTTTCTATTATGAAGACAATCTGCAGCTTCTGGAAGAATACGGAGCAAGGCTTAGTTATTTTTCGCCACTGCATGACAGGACACTTCCGCAGGAATGTGATGGGATTCTGCTGGGAGGAGGTTACCCGGAACTGTATGCAGAAGAGCTGGGGGAAAATAAGACAATGCTATCACAAATAAGAGAGGCCATTTCTGACGGCACGCCGATAGTGGCAGAGTGTGGCGGCTTCATGTATCTGCATGAATTTATACAGGATAAAGAAAACAAAAAACAGAGCATGACCGGGGTCATACCGGCAGGCTGCCATGATACCGGAAAACTGGTGCGGTTCGGCTATATAGAAATAAAAGAAAAGAAAGCATCTTTTTTGCCGGAGGGACAGGTAATACGGGGACATGAATTTCATTATTTCGACAGTGAAAAAAATGGAGAGGATTGTATCGCATCAAAGCCGGTATCGGGAAAAACTTATCCGTGTATTCTTGCAGGGGAAACTTACTGGATGGGATTCCCACACCTGTATTATCCTTCAAATCCGGCATTTGCCAGAAATTTTGTAGAAAAAGCAGCAAAAAGAAAAGGAGTAACATAGATGGAGAATTCATATCGTTTTTTTGAAAACAGGGACTGCAAATACTTTCCCTGCCATGAAGGATTAAAAGATTTTAACTGCCTGTTCTGTTACTGCCCGATGTATCATATAAAAAACTGTCCGGGAAATCCGGAATTTATGGACATCAGAGGCAAAAGCATTAAAGTATGCAGCAACTGTACATTTCCGCACCAGCCGGAACATTATGATGCCATTATAGAGGTGCTGAAAAGGAAAAATGAATAGATATTTTGAGTAAAATCAATTATAATAGAATAAGAGGCGGGTGATTGGATGACAGTGGCAGGTACAAAGCAAAAAGTCAGGAGGCTTAGTATGACAGATGAAAGACTGAAAATTGTTAAATATATCAACGATCCTGTGTATGGTGGAATCGGTATCACACAGCTTGAACTGGATCTTATCAGTACCCCTGTGTTTCAGCGGCTGCGTGGATTAAAACAGGTGGCAAGACTGAATTTTATTTTCCCAAGTGCGGAACATTCCCGTTATGTTCATTCCATCGGAGTTTTATATATTATGAGTCTGATGACGGAACAGCTGGAGAAACAGGGAATGTTAGATCCGGAAGATGTGGTTAAAATGCGGGTTGCAGCATTGTTACATGATATCGGACATTATCCTTTGTCACATCTGGGGGAAGCTGTATACAGTTATTGCATGGATCGTGAGGGAGAAACAGAGAAAAAACCATTGTATTACATGGCTTCTTTCCATTCTAAATCAGCCGATCATGAATATCTGGGAAAATACATAGTGACGCATAATCTGGAACTCCGGTCAATTCTGGAAAAATACGGTCTGGATCCGGAAGAAATCGGAGAAATATTTACCGGTGAATGTGGAGCAAGAAATATGGTGTATACCCAGCTCATTCATTCCAGTCTGGATGCAGACCGGTTGGATTATATGCTCAGGGATTCCTATCAGACAGGAGTAAAATATGGAATGGTAAATCTGCAATATCTGGTACGCCTGCTGATGGTAGTTGAAGCTCCTTCCCTTCGCGGAAATAATAAGGTGCTGGCTTTTAATAAAAAAGGACAGTATGTAGTGGAACATTTTCTTATGTCCAGATATTTCTATTATTCCCAGGTCATTTTCCATAAAACCAATGTCGCTTTTGAAGGCATGGTAAAATGTATGTATATCCGTCTGGTTCAGAGTGGTCATTTTTTGTATCAGTCATTGGAAGAAATACAGGAGAGTATTAATGATGAGAAATTTTTAAACTTTAACGATTCCTTTCTGGAAACAGCAGCCAAAGAATACTATGACCATACCGAGGACGAAGAATTTAAAAGGCTTTATGAAATGTTCCGGGACAGAATCCGTCCGAAAGTTATATTTGAAATGAAAGACATGTATGAAAATTCCCCGTCTCAGGAATTTTCCGTATTAAAATATGAATTACAGAAAAATCCGGATAAAATTTCGGAATTAATCGGAACGGATCGCTGGGGATACCAGATTGCTCCGCTTATGATTGAAAAAATACACAATAGTTATAAAGTGGCAGAAAAAAATGCAGACTTTGAAGATTTAAGGGAAGCAGTAAAACTGTACGATATGGACACCGGACAATTATCATATCTTGCAGGCGATAAACAGTCGGTTGTCAATAAGCTGGCGAATTATAAGACAGAATTTATCCGGGTATATGTTTTAGAGGAAAAAGGAAAAAAGTATGATTATGAAAGAATGCATAATGAAATTAAGGAAATGATTTCATAAGAAACAGATAATTGCAAAACACTTAAATTTTTGTAAGTGTATATGCAAATGAAACAATACACGAAGGCACGCTCTCGCTACATTCGGCTGGTATCGGATACATAAGGTCAGGTAGTCCTGACCTAAGTACCGACCGCCTCATAGTACCTTCTTAGTAATTGTGTCATTGCATATACAATAGATACAAATTATGAGTTTTGCAATTAACTGTTTCAAAAAAACAGTTAATTGTAAAGGAGAATTTTTATGTGTACAGCAGCAACTTACAGTTCAAAAGATTTTTATATGGGAAGGACTCTTGATTATGAGTTTTCCTATGGGGACGAGGTGACGGTTACACCGCGGAATTATCCGTTCCGGTTCCGGCATATGGGTGAAAATAAGAGTCATTATGCGATGATTGGAATGGCGCATGTGGCAGATGATTATCCGCTTTATTACGATGCCATGAATGAGTGCGGACTTGGAATCGCAGGATTAAATTTTGTAGGAAATGCATTTTATGGCGAGGTGGAAGATGGCGTGGACTGTATTGCACAGTTTGAATTTATCCCGTATCTTTTATCCGTATGTGCCTCGGTAAAGGAAGTAAAAGAAGTGCTGGGACACAGTAAAGTAGTGAATACAAGATTTAGTGAGCAGTTCCCGTGTGCAGGACTGCATTGGATCATTGCGGATAAGGAGGAAGCAGTTACCGTGGAATCCATGAAGGACGGACTGCATATTTACGATAATCCGGTAGGAATACTTACCAATAATCCGCCGTTTGAAAAGCAGATGTTCCAGTTGAATAATTATATGCATTTATCGCCAAAACAGCCGGTGAATCAATTTTTACAGGGATTTTCGCTGGACAGTTACAGCCGTGGCATGGGGGCGATGGGACTTCCGGGTGATTTATCATCCATGTCGAGATTTGTGCGTGCAGTATTTACAAAGATGAATTCCATATCCGGGGAAAGCGAAGAGGAGAGTGTGAGCCAGTTCTTTCATATTCTGGGATCGGTGGATCAGCAGAGAGGATGTTGTGAGGTAGAACCCGGAAAATATGAAATTACCTTATATACTTCCTGTTGTAATGCACAGAAAGGTATTTATTATTATACTACTTATGAAAATCATCAGATTACGGCGGTGGATATGCATCACGAAGATCTGGATGCTGACAGTTTAATGCGCTATCCCCTTGTACAGGGACAGCACATTTACAGACAGAATTAAAATAAATTCTGTTATTTTAATTCTGTCTGAGAAGAGGCTGTCAATGATCAGCCGCCCAGTTCAACCATTTTCCGGATGCATTTTCCGGCACCGTCAATCACATTTTCCGGCAGTTCGATTTCTTCCCCGCCGATGCCTTTTAAACAGTGATAAACGTCCATTAATGAGGTTACTTTCATATTCATGCAGGTAAGCGGAACTGCGAGCGGATAGAATTTCTTATCCGGACAGGCAAACTGTAAATGCTCCACAATGCTGTTTTCCGTACCAATGATAAATTCTTTGCACTCAGAATGAATGGCATAATTCATGATGCCGGTGGTAGAACCGATGTAATCTGCCTGTGAAGACACCTCTTCCCGACATTCCGGATGGACTAAAAGCAGGGCGGAAGGATGTGCCTGCCTTGCTTTTTTCACATCATTTGCACTCACTACAATATGTCGCGGACAACCACCATTGAAAAATGCAAATGTTTTATCCGGCACCTGTTTTGCCACATAACTGCCGAGATTCGGATCCGGAATAAACAGAATCTTATCATTTTCAAGGCTCTGGCAGATTTGCACGGCAGAAGAAGAAGTGACGCACACGTCACATTCTGTTTTCAGCTCCGCAGTTGTATTAATGTATGTTACAACCGCATAATCCGGATATTTTTCACGGAGTTCGTGCAATTTATCAAGATTAATCTGGTCCGCCATCGGACAGCCTGCCATCGGATTGGCAAGCCATACCTTTTTCTGAGGGCTTAATACCTTGCAGGTTTCCGCCATAAAACGGACTCCACACATAATTACCCCGTTACAGTCACTCTTTGCTGCCTGTACGCTCAGACCATAAGAATCCCCCATATAGTCAGCGATTTCCAGGATTTCCTGTCCCTGGTAAGCATGTGCAAGAATACATATATTTTTTTCTTTCTTCAGTCGCAGGATTTCCTGCTGAATTTCCTGTATCGTCATAAGAATTCCTTTCAATTACCTAATCTTTTATCTTTATACTGTGTGCAGATTTTTCATGGAAATATCCAGAATCGGTGCGGAATGTGTCAAAGCACCGCTGGATACGAAATCAACTCCGATATCACGGATTTTTGCAATATTTTCTTTCGTTACATTGCCGGAACATTCGGTTTGTGCTTTTCCGTCAATCAGTGCAACAGCCTGTTTCATCATTTCCGGTGTCATATTGTCAAGCATAATGATATCCGCACCGGCAGCGACAGCTTCTTTTACCTGTTCGAGTGTTTCTACTTCGATTTCAATCTTACGCACAAATGGGGCATATTCTTTTGCCATACGGATGGCTTTGGTAATGCTTCCGGCTGCCCCGATGTGGTTATCCTTTAATAAGACACCGTCGGATAAATTGTAGCGGTGATTCTGTCCGCCGCCAATGCGCACTGCATATTTTTCAAAAATACGGCAGTTCGGTGTGGTCTTTCTGGTGTCTAACAGAGTGACGCGGCTTCCTTCCAGAAGCGATGCAACTTCTCTGGTATAAGTGGCGATTCCGCTCATTCTCTGTAAATAATTCAGGGCGACACGCTCGCCGGATAAAAGGACACGGATATCTCCGTTTACAACTGCCAGTTTATCCCCTTTTCTGACGGTATCCCCGTCTTTGCAGAAGAAGATAACTTCTGTCTTTTCATCCAGCAGGGTAAATACTCTGGCATAGACATCCAGTCCGGCGATGACACCATCTTCCTTTGCAATCAAATCCACAGTTCCGGCAGCATATTCCGGCATTACAGCATTTGTGGAAACGTCCTCGCTGGTAATATCCTCCTCCAGTGCCATGCGGATCAGGCGGTCTGCCTGTAATTTCATTGTAATCTGATTCATGATACTTTTTTCATCCTTTCGATTTCTGCTTTTACCATTCTGTGATATCCGGCAAGAATGATTTCCCTGTCTTCATATTGTTTCAGGTCTAATCTTACGGAGTTACTAAATGCCGGTGTTTCTCCAAAGATAATGTCATCGGCTGCTCTTCTGGCAAATACCAGTGATTCCAGAAGGGAGTTGCTTGCCAGACGGTTCTTGCCGTGAACACCGTTACAGCTGGTTTCCCCGCAGGCATATAGTCCGTGCATGGAAGTGCGGCTTGCCAGATTGACGGAAATACCTCCCATGAAATAGTGCTGTGCAGGGACAACCGGAATTGGCTCTTTACGCGGATCAAATCCTTCCTCCATACATTTCTGGAAAATATTCGGGAAATGCTCCAGTATGGTTTTCTCTCCAAGCGGACGCATATCTTCCCATACAAAATCCGTTCCGTCCTTTTCCATCTGGATCGTAATTGCCTGTGTCAGAAGGTCACGCGGCTGCAGCTCATTCGTAAACCGCTGTCCGTTTTTATCGTAGAGAAGAGCACCTTCTCCGCGGACGGACTCGGAGATCAGAAATCTTCTGCCCGGTTTTTGGGAATAAAGTGTAGTCGGATGAATCTGGATGTAATCGAGATGCTCCAGCTCCACATGATGTTTCATGGCGATTCCGATGCCGTCCCCGGAAATATGCGGATAATTGGTGGAATTATGGAATAAACCGCCCAGTCCGCCGCATGCTAGTACGACATGCTCCGCATAGACAGGAAATACTTCGTTATTCCGGTTCATTGCAATCACACCGCCGCAGATGTTGTCACGGGAAATCAGATCCACCATGGTCATATATTCTGCAATGTCCACATTCTCAAGCTGTTTTACTTCATTTAAAAGAGTCTGCGTAATCTCTTTTCCGGTAATATCCTTATGAAAAAGGATCCGGGGCCTGGAGTGCGCACCTTCTCTGGTAAAATCAAGTCCGCCGTCCACTTTTCTGGCAAAATCAACATGGCGGTTTAACAGGTCACGGATAATACTGTTAGAACTGCGGATCATCAGTTCCACTGCCTTTGGATTGTTTTCATAATGTCCTGCCCGCATGGTATCTTCAAAATAGTCATAGTAATCATCTTCGCCGCGCAGCATACAGATGCCTCCCTGTGCAAGGAAAGAATCCGACTGGTCAGACTGATCTTTTGTAATAATCAAAATTTTTTTACGCTCCGGAAGGTTTAAGGCACAGTACAGACCTGCAGCTCCCGTTCCTACGATAATAACGTCATAATAATCTCTCATGTTAAATTCCTCTGTAACATATCTGTGGTTGTATTTTTTCTGACCGCCATTATACTACCTGTAAAATCAAGTGTCAAGACAGTTGTAAAGAATGAAGACGATTTTGAGAAAAATGTGGAAGACATCGTAAATATGGTAGTGACAGCAGTGGATTCCATGGAAACTCATTTTAAAACCGAAGCAGGAAAGGCAAAGTTAAAAGAACTGCAGATAAGATAGAAGAAGGCGAAAATGTCCGTCCAAAAGTAATGAACTGCTTAAAATCCGGTAAGTTTGATGAAGCATCTGACATGTCCAGTCAGGTGCAGCAGACATCTCAACAGCGGCAGCAGAACTGTTACACAGAATACAGAAACATCCTCACAGAATTATCTGTGAGGAGTTTATGGATGAAAAATAAGAAAATCTATAAAAAATATTAATATTTGTCATAAACTGGTGTATTATAAAGAAAAAACAATAACTTCATACTAATAATAGTACAGGCAGAAGAAGTGGAAGGTAATATTGTCCAGCATAGTGATGAGAATGATATTAGTCTGACTGCAAATAATACGAAGTGGTATTATAAAAAGCAAAATGGAAAAATGTATAAAAGGTTATACGATATGACGAATGAAAGATGGCTTACTGAATGGATATTGTGCGGTTAGGAATGTCGTCTTGACATTTTGAAAAAAACTGTTACTATATTATAAGGGAATGAAGTTCTCCCCTAATGTAATAAACATTAAAACCGCTTATTTAAGCTGATGACTTCTGCGTAATACGCAGAAATTGTCAGCTTTTTCTGCGTTAATATAGTTAATAGGTAATAGTTAATTGCGAAACACTTAAATTTTTGTAAATGCATATGCAAATGAAACATTACACGAAGGCACGCTCTCGCTACATTCGGCTGGTAGCGGTACTAAGATGCTAAAATACAGCATCTAAGTGCCGACCGCCTCATAGTACCTTCTTAGTAATTGTTTAATTTGCATATACAATAAAGATAAATTATGAGTTTCGCAATTACCTATTAATAGGTAATTAAGAAAGGAGAAAATTATGTTATTCAGTATTGCACTATTATTACTCGGAGGCATGTTTGCCGGCTGGCTTTGCAGGAAACTCAGACTGCCGGCACTGCTCGGAATGATTCTTGTGGGAGTGCTGGCAGGGCCGGCTGTTCTGGATCTGATTGACGGGAGTATTCTTGGAATATCCTCACAGTTAAGAAAAATAGCACTGATTATCATTCTGTCACGGGCAGGACTGACGCTGAATCTGGAAGATTTAAAGAAAAACGGCAGACCTGCGGTGCTGATGTGCTTTGTTCCGGCAGCATTTGAAATCACCGGAATGATACTGCTTGCACCCGTGCTTCTCCCTGTAACAAGGCTGGAAGCAGCCGTTATGGGAAGCGTGGTTGCCGCAGTATCGCCTGCGGTCATTGTTCCGAAGATGATCAAACTCATGGAAGAGGGATATGGGGTCAGAAAAGGGATTCCCCAGATTATCCTTGCGGGTGCATCCGTAGATGATGTATTTGTCATCGTATTATTTTCTGCATTTACATCGCTGGCACAGGGGAAAGAAATATCTGTCATCAGTTTTGTAAATATACCGGTGTCCATCCTGCTCGGTGCTGTCATCGGAATGGTTCTGGGTTATGCCCTGGCATCTTATTTTCAGCGGGTTGGGGTAAGGGATGCTGTAAAGCTTCTCGTCTTTCTGTCCGTATCATTTCTGCTGACAGCGGCAGAGGGCAGCCTGCATACCGGTATTACATTCTCAGGACTGATTGCGGTCATGTTTATGGGCATAGGATTGCAGAGAAAGAAAATGGACAGTGCAAAGATGTTATCCGGTAAATTTAACCAGATGTGGGTATTTGCAGAAGTTATATTATTTACATTAGTAGGTGCGTCCGTGGATATACGCTATGTATCTTCGGCAGGACTGGCAGCCGTAATACTTATCTTTGCTGTGCTTGTTTTCCGGATGCTGGGAGTGTGCCTGTGCATGGCAGGAACAAAGCTCAACTGGAAAGAACGTATATTCTGCATGCTGGCATATATGCCAAAAGCCACCGTCCAGGCAGCGATCGGGGGACTGCCTATGGCAATGGGACTTCCCTGCGGAAAAATTGTTCTCACGGTTGCCGTTCTTGCGATTTTCATTACGGCTCCGCTAGGGGCATTTCTCATAGATGCAACATATCAAAAACTATTGGAAGGTTGACTTTAACTGCTGTTTTCGGTATAATGAAAGTACAGAGATTTTGAAAAAATTATAGTGGAAAACAAGGAGGTTGCCTATGAGACATACGGTGATTTGTATTGGACGTGAAAGCGGAAGCGGCGGAAAAGTAATTGGACAGGAAGTAGCGAAGAGACTGGGGATTGAATTCTATGACAGTAATCTGCTTGAGATGGCGAAGGAGTACGGCGGGATTACATCGGATTCACTGGATAAATCAGATGAGAAAGCGACAAACCAGTTCTATTACAAACTGCTCTATGAAGGAAATGAGAATGTTGTGCAGGAACGTCCTGCCACAGAGATGCTCTATCAGCTGCAGAGTGATGTAATAAAAAAAATTGCCAGGACACATGACTGTGTAATCGTCGGACGCTGTGCGGATTATGTTTTAAAAGATGAGGATGTGAATAAAATCAGCATATTTATCACGGCTCCGGCAGAAGCTCGTGCAGATCGGATTATGAAGACGGAAAACCTGAGTAATATGCAGGCAAAGTCGTTTATCAAGAAAACCGATACCCGCAGAAAGAATTATTACAATTATTTTTCCAAACAGAAATGGGGCGGTAAAGATAACTATGACATGACCATAAACAGCCATTCACTTGGAATCGAAGGCACAACAGATCTTATCTGCCAGATATATAAAAATTATTTGAAAAAAGAGTAAAAATAATAATTGACTTTCAGAAAAATCCGATCTATGATATCGTGAAAAAAATGAAAGGAAGATTATTAGAATGACCTATAAGAAACTGGAACAATTAAATTTGAAGAAACGACTGAATGCGGGTTATTTTTTTGTAATTACATTAATGATTCTGTCCGGAATCATCAGTATTGCCTGTTTTTCTACACTGTACACGAACCTGAATCATTACATACATGGGGCACAGACAGCCGATACCGCAGTAAAGATGTGCCGGATTGACGTAAATATCGCGGCACGGAACATAAGGGAAATGGCATTGAATGATGACACGAGTACCTATAGTAATTATAAACAGACTGTAGTTGATAAGCTGTCAAAAGTTGATATCCAGTTAAAAACACTGAAAGCAACGGGAATTGTTGATGCGGATGTGTGCCAGGAATACTCGGATGCGTTACAGAAATGGGGCGAGATCGGATATGCAATTATCGAAGATATTGAATCGGGTGACAGGGATGCTGCTTCAGAAAAAATATTAAAGCAGTGTGCACCGGCATTACAGGATGTAGTTACGATATCTGACAAGATTGATGATATTACCGATGCGGAGAAGGAAAAAGCTCTCCGGAGCAATCAGATTACAGTGTTTTCAGGGATCCTTGTGGTCATAGTGGTTATTATTCTTGCGACAATCATAGCGGCAGGAATGGGAAGAAAAATTGTAAATTCACTTGTCATTCCTGTGCGCAAGATAGAAAGAGCCACAGAAGAACTGGCGAAAGGAAATCTCCAGGTTGAGATTGATGACAGTGCAGAGGACGAAATTGGAGAGATGGCGGGCAGCCTGAAATCAGCTTTACAGACACTGGCAGCTTATGTACAGGATATCAGTGTAACCATGCATAAATTCTCAAAAGGCGATTTTGAAGTGACACCGCAGGTAGAATGGAAAGGTGATTTCGAGGAAATACTGGATTCTTTTATGGATTTTGAAAAGAATATGGCACATATGGTTGAAAATATGAGGCAGGTTTCTAATCAGGTAAAAGATGGATCTGGTCAGATTGCAGATAGTTCCAATGATTTGGCGGATGGTGCTGCAAGGCAGGCAACTATCGTAGAGGAACTTGCGTCAACCCTGGGCAGAGTGTCAGAGCAGGTTTCCTTAAATGCAGAGAATGCAATAACCATCAGTGAACAGGTACAGGAAAGCGGACGTGCAACGGAAGAAGGCAACTGCAAAATGAAAGATATGGTTGAGGCAATGCGGGAAATTGATGAATCTTCAGCAAAAATCAGCAAAATTATTGCTTCTATCAATGAGATTTCCTCCCAGACAAATCTGCTGGCATTAAATGCATCGATTGAAGCAGCACGTGCAGGCGAAGCCGGAAAGGGATTTGCGGTAGTAGCAGATCAGGTTTCCGTATTGGCAGCACAAAGTGCGGAAGCAGCAAAAGAATCTGCATCGCTGATTCAGACTTCTGTGGAAGCCATCGAAAAAGGAATGTTTATGGCACATGATACGGCACAGCAGCTTCAGAGTGTTGCGAATGGTGCAGATGCTGTTGTGGGTATGGTCAATGGCATGGCGGATGAATTAAAACAGCAGGCGGAAGCGATCCGAAATATTAATAACAGGGTAGCAGAAATCAATGACGTTGTTCAGACGAATTCTGCAACATCACAGGAATGTGCGGCTGCCAGCCAGCAGATGAGCGAACAGGCTGTATCGTTAGAAAAGCTCATATGTCATTTGAAAATAGCGAAGGCAGAAAATGATAAAAAATCTCAATAACAGATAGAAAAACTGATAGCAAAATGCGAGAAAAAGATATATAATGACAGGAAGCGAAAATTTTTGCAAAGCAACTTTATATGAAAAGTCAAATGGAGGTACATAAATGTTAAAAGTATTTAAGTCAGTTGATTTTAAGAAAACAGGTATTTTTGCAGCAGGTGTATTGTTTGGAACAGCAGGAATAAAAGTTCTTGGAAGCAAAGATGCAAAGAAAGTTTATACCGGTTGTACAGCTGCAGTTCTCAGAGCAAAAGAATGTGTCATGAAGGCTGCTACAACAATTCAGGAAAATGCAGAAGATATTTATGCAGAAGCTCAGCAGATCAATGAAGAAAGAGCTGCAAAAGAAGAAATCTTTGAAGATGAGGCAGAAGAAACTGCAACGGAAGAAGATTTTACAGAAACTGAAGCAGAAGAAAAAGCAGAATAATGAAATGAAGGAAGAGAGCATCTGTTGAAATAACAGGTGTTCTTTTAGACTAAGCAGGATTAGACCAATCTAACAAAGGAGAGATAGTATGCGTTTTGTTATTAAACACGAGATAAGAGGAAGAATCCGTGTTCATGTATTGCAGAAAAGAATGACATATGAACAGGCAGATACGCTGTATTATTATTTAAACAGAAAGCAGAATGTAACTTCGGTAAAGGTTTATGAAAGATCGCAGGATGTAACGGTAAGTTATGTTGGGAACAGGGAAGAGATTATAAGACTTCTGAAACAGTTCAGTTACGAAACAACAGAAGTACCGGATGCATTTCTACAGAATTCAGGCAGACAGCTCAATGATATGTATTGGGAAAAGCTGGTAAATAAAGTCGTATTGCGTGGAGCAAATAAATTATTCCTGCCATATACTTTAAGAGCAGGAATTACCATTATAAAATCCATAAGGTACATCTGGCAGGGGATTCAGACACTGATGAAAGGAAAAATAGAAGTACCGGTTCTGGATGCTACGGCAATCGGAGTTTCTATATTCAGAAGCGATTTTAATACAGCGGGTTCTGTTATGTTCCTTCTGGGTATCGGTGAACTGCTGGAAGAATGGACCCATAAGAAATCAGTGGGTGACCTGGCACGGAGCATGTCCTTAAATATTGATAAAGTGTGGGTGGACTGCGATGGACAGGAAGTCTGGATTCCATCTTCTGAGGTAAAGAAGGGAGACAGGGTAATTGTCCACATGGGAAATATGATACCATTTGATGGTGTTGTAGAACATGGGGAGGCAATGGTAAACCAGGCATCCATGACTGGCGAATCAGCGCCTGTACATAAAAAGACAGACAGCTATGTATATGCCGGAACTGTTGTCGAAGAAGGAGGCATTACATTAAGGGTAGAAGCCGTCGGAGGAAGCAGCCGTTTTGAAAAAATTGTCCAGATGATTGAGGAATCTGAGAAGCTGAAATCATCCCTGGAAAGCAAGGCAAGTCATCTGGCAGACCGCCTTGTGCCGTATACACTGGCAGGAACGGGCCTTGTGTGGCTATTTACAAGAAATGTAACAAAAGCACTATCCATACTTATGGTTGATTTCTCATGTGCATTAAAGCTGGCAATGCCGATTTCGGTATTATCAGCCATCCGTGAAGCAAGTCTTTACCAGATAACCGTAAAGGGAGGAAAATACCTCGAGGCAGTGGCAGAGGCAGATACCATTGTATTTGACAAGACAGGAACTTTGACCAAAACCCAGCCGACCGTAAAACAGATTGTATCTTTCAACGGCTTTGAGGAAGATGAATTACTCAGGATTGCAGCCTGCATGGAAGAGCATTTTCCACATTCCATCGCAAAAGCTGTGGTAGATGCTGCACAGGAAAGACATCTGGTACATGATGAAATGCATTCACAGGTAGAATATATCGTGGCACATGGTATCTCTACTACTATTAATGAAAAAAAAGCAATCATCGGAAGCTATCATTTTGTATTTGAAGATGAAAATTGCATTATTCCGGAAGGAAAGAAAGAATTATTCAATAACCTTCCGCCGGAATGTACACATTTATATCTTGCGATTGAAGGTGTGCTGGCAGCCGTTATCTGTATCGAAGATCCGCTGCGTGAGGAAGCAGAAGCGGTCATCAGTTCGTTGAAGAAAGTAGGCATTAAGAAAGTTGTCATGATGACAGGGGACAGCGAGCGTACCGCAAAGGTAATCGCACAGAAAGTCGGAGTGGATGAATATTATTCCGAAGTATTGCCGGAAGACAAAGCAAGGTATGTGGAAAAAGAAAAAGAAATGGGAAGAAAGGTAATCATGATAGGAGATGGTGTAAACGATTCTCCTGCATTATCAGCAGCCGATGTTGGCATTGCAATCAGCGATGGCGCTGAAATTGCAAGAGAGATAGCCGATATTACTATGGGAGCAGACAATCTTTACGAAATAGTGACACTCAAAGCCATCAGCAATGCGTTAATGAAGAGAATACATAAGAATTACCGATTCATTGTCGGATTTAATACCGGACTGATTGCACTTGGAGTCGGAGGAATCCTTCAGCCGGCAACATCAGCATTGCTTCATAACACATCAACACTTCTCATCGGACTCGAAAGCATGAAAAATCTCATTGAGTAAAAAGGAAATGCCTGATGGCGAGCAGGTCGTAAACACTTCATATTTACGACAATAATAAAAAGGGATGCATTGCCCGGTGCAGTGCATCCCTTTTGTCCTATTTATTTTTATATAAGATCTTTAAAATGAAAGCTCTTTCTTCCTTCGGCATAATCAGCTACGATATTTCCATTGCCAAATAATTTGTATTTATAAGTGCATAAGCCTTCCAGACCAACCGGTCCTCTGGCATGAAGTTTGCCGGTACTGATACCAACCTCTGCACCAAATCCGTACCGGTATCCGTCTGCAAAACGGGTGGAGCAGTTCTGGTAAACTCCGGCGGAATCCACATACTGCATAAATTTTTCTGCTGTTGCAGTATTTTCTGTAATAATACAGTCAGTGTGGTGAGAACCATACCTGTTAATATGTACAATCGCTTCTTCTAAATCATCAACAATCTTCACAGAAATAATACAGTCCAGATATTCTGTTTTGAAATCTTCTTCGGTTGCATTATTGCAGGAAATGATTTGCTGTACAGCAGCCGTACCGCGGACTTCCACGTTTTTTTCACGAAAAGCTTTACTCAGTACAGGAAGGAGTGCTTCTGCCGCATCTTTATGAACCAGCAGTGTTTCAGCAGCATTGCACACGGCGGTATACTGTGTTTTGGAATCGATAATAATCTTTACTGCTTTTTCAACATCCAGATCTTTGTCTGCATAAATATGGCAGATACCGTCAGCATGTCCCATGACAGGGATCTTCGTGTGGTTCATAATATATTGTACAAAAGAATTAGAACCTCTCGGGATCAGAAGGTCAACGGAATCATGGCAGGAAAGCAGTTCGGAAATCTCACTGCGGGCTTCTGCCTGGAAAATACAGTTTTTTGGAAGACCAGAATCAATAACAGCCTGGTAAATCGTCTGGAAAATTTCACGGTTTGTATACAGAGTTTCACTTCCGCCTTTTAGAATGGCACAGTTGCCGCTCTTAATACAAAGGGTAGAAATCTGAATCATAGCATCCGGACGGGCTTCAAAGATAACGCCAATAACTCCGATCGGGCAGGATTCGCGGATAAGAAGAAGATCAGAATCCAGTTCCCGTTTCATCTGGACAGATCCCAAAGGGTCTGGAAGTGAAATCAAATCTTCAATTCCACGAATCACATCATTTAGTTTATCTTCGTTAAATTTCAACCGTTTCAAAACCGGCACGTCCACATGACTTTTCCCGGCTTCATCCAAATCTTTTTTGTTTGCAGCTAAAATAGCCTCTTTATTAGAAAGGAGAGCAGCAATAATTGCTTTTAAAGCTGAGTTTCGTTTTTCACTTGTTGTAGCAGCCATTTTTGAACTATCCAGTTTCATAAGGGCTGCCTGTTCCTGTATGGTCATTTTTCCTCCATTCTGCTGTTATATAATGTTATAAACACGAAGCATTTATGACATTATACAGCAAATAAAATAAGTTAATTATCAGGTTCAAAGTATTTATGACCTGTGCATTATCAGATGCTTCCGGGTTATAAGATTTTTGACTCTAACATCATATCATAAATACGGTAAAAAGAATATATAAAAAAATTAGAAAAAACTGTTGACAAAAGTAAAATTATGTATTATTATATACAAGCTGTCGCTTGAGAGAAC
>ERZ791734.576-NODE-576-length-48047-cov-18.384231_pt1 | contig 48047 bp, 45 predicted proteins | sample MGYA00509953_ERZ791734 | MGnify/ENA primary metagenome ERZ791734 (study PRJEB30046, sample SAMN00792038) | human gut metagenome | study: EMG produced TPA metagenomics assembly of the A metagenome-wide association study of gut microbiota in type 2...
AAATGGAATAGCGAACCCGAGAAGTGCTATCCGACAAAAAGAACTATCGGTAGCTTGCTATCATAGATAAAAACTAAAAGATATAACAGAAGTACATCAAATACAAGACTTTTTCTACAAGCTGTGCCGCATAGGAATGCGGCGTTGCTCACGCAACCGTCCGAGAACGTTCTAACATTATTTCATCGTGCTTGACTGCACGACGAAATAATGTTATAATCTATTATGGTATACTGTCTTTGCAACAGGACTTTGGATAAGAAACGGAGAAACAACTTGACTAAAGAGATAAACAAGGAAGAACTGCTTGTTCAGCAGGAATATATAGAAAAAGTAAAAGCGATAAACGCAAAGCGTGAGCAGATGCCGCTGGCACACGTCCACAGCTTCGGCTGTCAGCAGAACGTGAGCGACGGAGAAAAAATAAAGGGTATGCTTGCACAGATGGGTTACGGCTTCACGCCCGAAACCGCATTTGCGGATCTTATTCTTTTCAATACCTGCGCCGTAAGAGAAAACGCAGAGGACAGAGTTTTCGGCAATATAGGCGCACTCAAAAAGCTGAAAGAGAAGAACAGAAATCTCATAATTGCGGTCGGAGGCTGTATGGTACAGCAGGAGCATATAGCACAGAGAATGAGAAAATCGTTCCCGCAGGTCGATATTATTTTCGGCACTCACGTTATGCATACCTTACCGCAGATGATATACGAAAAGCTCAGCGAGAACCGCAGAACGCTGTCTATCCCCGAAAGTGACGGCGTTATTGCCGAGGGACTTCCCGTAATAAGAGAAAGCAAGGTAAAGGCAAGCGTGCCGATAATGTACGGCTGCAACAACTTCTGCACCTATTGTATAGTTCCCTTTGTAAGAGGCAGAGAGCGTTCACGCAGACCCGAAGAGGTCATAGCCGAAGTAAAAGGGCTTATAAATGACGGATATAAGGAAATACTACTGCTCGGACAGAACGTGAATTCTTACGGCAAGGAATATGATTTCGGCTTTGCAAAGCTGCTTTCCGAGCTTGATAAGATACCCGGAAAATATAAGCTCAGCTTTATGACATCTCACCCTAAGGACTGCACGCACGAGCTTATAGATACGATAGCTGACAGCAGGCATATATCGTATCATCTGCATCTGCCCGTACAGTGCGGAAGCGACAGAATTTTAAAGGAAATGAACCGCCACTATGACACGGCGCATTATCTTGAGCTTATCAAATATGCAAAAAAACGCATACCGAAGGTAGCACTCACTACAGATATTATAGTAGGCTTTCCCGGCGAAACTTATGAGGATTTTCTCGGCACTGTGGAGCTTATGAAGAAGGTACGCTATGATTCCGCATACACCTTTATTTACAGCAAGCGTGAGGGAACAAAGGCGGCGGCTATGCCCGATCCCATAAGCGATGAGGATAAGGGAAAGTGGTTCAGACAGCTTCTTGATGTGCAGAATTCTATCGGTGAAAAGGCTTATGAACGTTTTATCGGAGATGAGGTCGAGGTTCTGTGCGAGGGCATCGGCAGAACGGCTGACGGACTTATGACAGGCCATTCCCGCCACGGTGTTATCGTTGATTTCAACGGCACAAGGGATATGATAGGAAAGTACGTCACGGTAAGAATACAAAAGGCTCTGCCCTGGGCAGTCACAGGCGAGCTTGTAAGCGTGAATGACTGAATTTTCACAATCGGTCGGGAATCCCCGTCAGATATATATTTTTAACAGCCGCAAAAGCGGAAAGAAAGGAAAAATAAAATGGACGCAATAAAAGCAGCAAGAGAGCTCGGTAAGGCTATACAGGCAGACGAGCGTTATGTACGTTATAACGAGGCAATGAAGGCAAATGACGCTGATATGGAGCTTCAGGAGCTTATAGGCGAATTCAACCTTGCACGTCAGAATGTAGCGCTTGAAATGAGCAAGTCTAAGGAAGAGCAGAACAAGGAAAAGCTCGACACACAGAACAAGGAGATGCAGAGATTATACACTCTCGTTATGCAGAACGAGCATATGGCTGATTTCACAATGGCAAAGGCTGATATGGATAAGCTGTTACACGAGATCAACGGCATTATCGCACTGTGCTGTGACGGTGAAGACCCCGATACCTGCGAGGTACAGGCAGGCGGATGCTCAGGCTCATGCTCGACCTGCGGAGGATGCCACTAATCAGTACAGCATTGTAAGATTAAACAATAAAACCGAAAGGAATGAAACTCTTGAAAGCAGGAAACAGCGGAGAAAAGCTCACGCCTATGATGCAGCAGTATGTTGAAATCAAGGCAAATTACAAGGATTATATATTATTCTATCGTCTGGGCGATTTCTATGAAATGTTCAACGAGGACGCAATGGTAGCGTCAAAGGAGCTTGAGCTGACGCTGACATCAAGAGCGGGTACGCCCATGTGCGGCGTACCGCATCATTCTGCGGAGGGCTACATAAAAAAGCTGATAGATAAAGGCTTCAAGGTAGCTATCTGCGAGCAGACAACCGACCCTGCGTTATCAAAGGGACTTGTAGAGCGTGATATAGTAAGGCTTGTAAGTGCAGGCACGGTCATAGAAGCGTCAATGCTTGAGGACGGCTCGAATAACTATATTTCCTGTATCTATGTCGGAGAAAACGGCACAGGTATGGTGTTTGCCGATATTTCAACGGGCGAGGTGCACGCAGTCGAAAAGGCAAATTCAAAAAAGACCGACGAGGATATAATAGCACAGTTCTCGCAGTATACCCCCGTTGAGCTGTTGTTCAATGCGGAGTTTCTGAATCGGAAACAGGCATATACTTTTATAAGGAACCGTTACGGAAAATGCTCTGCGGAACAGCTTTCCGATGAGGATTTTTCCATAGATGACGTATCCGAGATAACTGCACAGTTCGGCGGCACGGCAGATGAAATAGGCCTTGCCGGAAAGGACAACGCATTAAGGGCTTTATGCGCTTTGCTGCGCTATTTGTATAAGGCACAAAGAAGCGGAGCAAAACGTTTTGTAAAGCTGAACGTACACAGCAGCGGCGAATTTATGCAGCTTGGACTTGCCACAAGAAGAAACCTTGAACTGACATCGACAATGAGAAGCGGTGAAAAGAAAGGCTCGCTTCTGTGGGTGCTTGATAAGACCGATACCTCAATGGGAAGAAGAAAGCTAAGACAGTGCATAGAGCAGCCGCTTACAGATACGGCGGCTATCATACGCAGACACGATGCGGTAGAAGCGCTCATAAACAATTCTGCGGCGCTGTATGATATAAAGACAGACCTTGCGAAAGTCTATGACCTTGAACGTCTTATGACACGGATAATCTACAAGGCGGCAAACGCAAAGGATGTAAAGGCGCTCGGCGCTACCTGCAGGATACTTCCTCAGCTTAAAAGCGACCTGTCGCAGATAAGCACACAGCTTACAAGAAGCCTTGATAAGAAGATAAGCCCTCTTGACGATATTGCGGATTTAGTAGAAAGAGCGATAGCCGATGAACCGCCCGCACTGATGAAGGACGGCGGTTATATAAAGAACGGCTTCAATGAGGAGCTTGACCGTCTGAGAAATATCACAGGCGGCGGCAAGGACCTTCTCGCTCAGATAGAACAGCAGGAAAAAGAGGCTACCGGCATAAAGAATCTGCGTGTCGGCTATAACCGTGTGTTCGGCTATTATATCGAGGTTTCAAAGGGCAACGTGTCTATGGTGCCCGACAGATATGTAAGAAAGCAGACGCTCACAAACGGCGAGAGATACATTACCGATGAGCTTAAGAAGATAGAAAACGAGATACTCGGCGCAAACGATAAGATACTTGCGCTTGAAGCGGCGATATTTGCCGAGGTGCGTGAATTTATCGCACAGCGGCTCGACCTTATCCAGCAGACCGCCGAATCTGTAGCGGCGCTTGATGTGCTGTGCAGTTACGCCGTTGTATCTATAGAAAACAACTACTGCCGTCCGATGATGGCAAATGACAGCGTCATAGAGATAAAGGACGGAAGACACCCCGTTGTCGAGAAGATGGTCAACGAGATACTTTTCACCCCGAATGACGTTTACCTTGATGTTAAAAGCAACCGCCTTATGATAATCACAGGCCCGAATATGTCGGGTAAATCCACGTTTATGCGGCAGGTAGCCGTGATTGTCCTTATGGCACAGATAGGCTGCTTTGTGCCTGCAAGCTACGCAAGACTCGGAGTAGTGGACAGGATATTCACCCGTGTCGGTGCAAGTGATGATTTGTCCGCAGGTCAGTCCACCTTTATGGTCGAGATGACCGAGGTTGCGACTATCCTTAACGAAGCGACCAGAAACTCGCTCGTTATCCTTGATGAGATAGGCAGAGGAACATCGACCTATGACGGTGTATCAATAGCAAAAGCGGTAGCCGAGTACATAAGCTCAAAGGCTATCGGCTGCAAGACGCTTTTCGCAACGCATTACCATGAGCTTATTTCGCTTGAAAACGAGCTTGACGGTGTGCGCAACTACAGCGTAAAGGTAAAGCGAAGCGGCGAGGATATAAAGTTCCTGCACAAGATAGTCGAGGGCGGCACGGACGACAGCTACGGCATAGAGGTCGCACGTCTTGCAGGACTTCCGAAGAAGGTCACCGACAGAGCAAAACAGCTTCTTGCCGAGCTTGAAAAAGCACCGAAAATACAGCGTGAGCTTGAACTGAGAGCCGAGGAGGAATCCGAAAGCCAGATAGACTTTGAGGCAACAGGCAGGCAGAACGTCATAGCTGAGATAAAAAACCTCGACCTTGACGATATTACGCCGAGAGAGGCTTACGCAAAGCTTGAAGAACTAAAAGCAATGTTATAAAGAAAAGGAAAACCAATGCCCGAAATCAGACTGCTTGATAAAAGCGTAGCGGAGCTTATTGCGGCAGGCGAGGTCATAGAACGCCCGTCCTCCGTAATAAAGGAGCTTGTGGAAAATTCAATAGACGCAGGCGCACGGCATATCACCGTTGAGATAAAACACGGCGGTATCAGCTATATGCGTATAACGGACGACGGTTGCGGCATAGCTTACGCTCAGATGCCGACAGCTTTTCTCCGTCACGCCACAAGCAAGATACGCACGGGAGATGACCTTACAGGCATTATGACGATGGGCTTTAGAGGAGAAGCGTTAGCGTCCGTTGCGGCGGTCGCAAAGATAGAGATGATGTCACGGCAGGACGGCGATGAACTCGGCGGACGTTACATTATCGAAGGCGGCGAGGAAAAGGAACACGAATCCTGCGGCTGTCCCACAGGCACGACTATCGTGATAAAGGAGCTTTTCTACAACACCCCCGCACGACTTAAATTTCTCAAAAAAGACATATCCGAGGGCAATTTCATAGCGGCGACGGTCGACAGACTTGCCCTTTCCCACCCCGATATTTCCTTCAGATTCATAAGAGATAACAAAAGCGTCAGAATGACATCGGGCGACGGCTCGCTCTTATCTGCGGCAAAGGTGGTATCCGGCAGACAGTTTGCCGACAGCCTTATTCCAGTTGACTTTTCGCTTAACGGCATAGATGTAAGCGGTTATGTTTCATCTCCGCTTTTCTGCCGTAACAGCAGAAGTATGCAGACGTTTTTCGTGAACACAAGATATATAAAAAGCACCACCTGTATGGCGGCGCTTGAGGAGGCATACCGTAACAGTATGATGGTCGGAAAATTCCCTGCCTGCATACTGAACATATCGCTTTCTCCCGAAACTGTCGATGTAAACGTACACCCCGCAAAGACCGAGATACGCTTCGCTTATGAAAAACCTGTGTTCGATGCGGTGTATTTTGCGGTAAAGAACGCACTGGTGAATGCCGCAGACGATAAACGGCAGATAGAGCTTGAAAAACCGAAGAAATACGATAACGCAGACGATTATTTCAGGCACAACCCCGAAATAATAAAGCGTGAACAGCAGACGCTCACGAATATCCCCGTAACGCTTCCGCTTTTGTCTGAGGAACGTCCGGTCGTTGATATAAAGCCCGAAGAACCGTCCGAAACGGTAAAGGGTGAAAAAATATACGGCGACAGCACAATAAAGCCCGTTTCACTGCACAGCACACGCTTGGACTACAGCGCAAAGCCCGAAGAAAACACAGGTGAAGCTATTGACGAAATACCTTTGCCAAAAGAGCCGCACATCCCGTCATATAAGGCGGTAAGCAGCAGTGTTGTTGTCACCGTTGACGATGATACGGACGATATTCCCGTAACAGCACCGCAAACTGACGAAGGCTTCAGATTTATAAACGCAAAGCCGGTAACGGTTGAAAGGATAGACGAGCCGAAGCACGAAAAAACAAGTGTTCGTGTTATCGGAGAATTTTTAAAGACCTATATACTGTGCGAGGCGGGCGAGGAGCTTATAATAATCGACAAGCACGCCGCCCACGAACGTATCAGGTTTGAAAAGCTGAAAGAGGAGTTTGTGACCACCTCTCAGCTTCTTATCGACAAAACCGAGCTTAAGCTGTCGCCCGAAGAATACGAGGCACTGCACGAGTATTACGAATATGTGGAGCAAAGCGGTATAGAACTTGTTTTCTGCGATGACAGCACAGTGCAGATAACCGCAATGCCGTCCGTAGTGAAATGCTCGCCGCAGGAAATAGTAGCCGATGTAGCACAACGGCTTATGAATACTGCCACCGACCAGAAAGGCGCTCTCTTTGACGATATGCTTCATACGATGGCTTGCAAGTCGGCAATAAAGGCGCACGATGATACGGATATTCTCGAATTGCAGGCGCTTGCCGAAAGAGTGATGAATGACAGGACGATACGCTTCTGTCCGCACGGCAGGCCGGTTATGACCTCGCTTTCAAAATACAGGATAGAACGCTTCTTCAACAGGAGTTGAGTTATGGATAAACAGTTTATCGTAGTGGTATGCGGACCTACCGCTTCCGGCAAGACCGCTCTTTCGGTCGAGCTTGCAAAAAGGCTTTCGGGCGAGATAATCTCAGCCGATTCTATGCAGATATACAGAGGTATGAACATAGCCACCGCAAAGCCTACAGAGGAGGAAAAGCAGGGCATACCGCATTACCTTATGGATTTTCTCGACCCTCATGACAGCTTTTCGGTAGCCGACTATGTTAAGGCGGCACACGGTATTATCGCAGATATAGCGACACGAGGAAAGCTCCCGATAATAACCGGCGGCACAGGACTTTATATAAGCTCTCTTATTGACAATCTCAGCTTTGAGGAAACCGAGTGCGACTACGCATACCGTGATGAACTGCGTAAGCTGGCGCAGGAAAAGGGCAACGGTTTTCTGCTCGGAATGCTCCGTGAAATTGATTCCGAAACGGCGGAAAAGCTTCACGAGAATAATCTCAACAGGATAATAAGAGCGCTTGAGGTCTACAAGACTACGGGAAAGACAATGAGCGAGCAACAGCGCCTTTCAAGGCTTGCCCCTTCGCCGTATGAGCCGTGTATGATACAGCTTGACTATGACAGGGAAACGCTGTACGACCGCATAAACAGACGTGTTGACATAATGCTTGCCGAAGGGCTTATAGACGAGGCAAGGCAGTTTATGAATATCGACGATTATCCCACGGCGGCGCAGGCGATAGGCTATAAGGAGCTTATGCCGTATCTTAAAGGCGAAAGTGAGCTTACACCTTGCGTAGAGCGGCTGAAGCAGGAAACCAGAAAATACGCAAAGCGTCAGCTGACGTGGTTCCGCCGTGACGAAAGAATACATTATATCAAGGCTGACGGAGGAAAGAACTTTTCGCAGATTGTTGACGAGGCAATAAAAATAATTACTATTTCTAAGAGATGAGGTGTTTTTGATGTTAGCTGATAAGAATAATCTTGATTTTGATGAAGAAATGGGCATCCCGGAAAAAGAAGTTGATGAGCGTTTTGTAAAGGCTGTCGAAATAGCAAAAGAAATTTCAAGGGCGAAAGGGAAACCTACCTGCGAATACGACATTGAGAAAAAAGCACCATATCTGTTGTACCCGGACGGACACAGAGAATACAACGTAGGTAAATGAGAATGGATAGAATGAAAGAACGCAAGCCTATGATTATAGTGTTTGCCGGACCAAACGGTTCCGGCAAATCATCGGTTACTTCTCTTGCTGAAATTTCAGGCGAATATATAAATGCAGATGAAATAAAAAAAGCACTGCACTGTTCGGATATGGATGCCGCAGTAAAAGCTACTGATATTCGTTATAATCTTCTTGAGAAGAACAAAGATTTTACGTTCGAAACTGTGCTTTCAACAGAACGAAATCTTGAATTGCTTACAAAAGCAAAACAGAAAGGCTATTTTATTAAATGCTATTATATACTTACAACTTCGGCTGATATTAATGTAATGCGTGTTCATCAGCGTTTTATGTCGGGTGGTCATGATGTTCCGGAGGACAAAGTCAGAAGCCGATATAATAAAGCTCTTGAATTATTGCCTAAAGTTATAAAAGTGTGTGACATATGTAATGTATATGATAATACCGTTACTCCTTTTAGGATATTCAGCAAGAAGTTAGGTACATATAGGCTATGGGAAAACAACTTCTGGGATAAAGACAGGATAACTGATTTGACTAAGCAGTATTCGTATGATAATTTGAAGTGAAATTCTCACTTGTCGAAAAAATCTCCCCAAACTGTCACAAAGCTATGGAATTTTCAATCAATATGTGTTACAATATAAGTTAAGCTATCTGTAGCTGTGATTTATCACAAAAACAGTTATGATTTTATTTTATTTTATGTTCCGCAAAAAAGCGGAGAAAAGAAAGGACGTAATCAAAATGGCAAAGGAACTCAATTTACAGGACGTATTTTTAAATCAGGCGAGAAAAGAGAAGATACCTGTAACTATCTACATTACAAACGGCTTTCAGTTCAAGGGACTTGTAAGAGGCTTTGACAATTACACTGTCATCCTTGATACAGACGGAAAGCAGAACCTGATATACAAGCATGCTATCTCGACAATAACACCTCTCAGAGCTGTATCTATCCTTGACGCATTCGACAGGACGGACAGCGAAGACGTAAAAGAATAAGGGTATATGGACAGGACGTTAACAACAAAGCTCGTAACGGTGGTTCTTGCCGTATTCCTGCTCCTGACCATCGCAGGTCAGTTTTTTGCGGGAAACGACCACTCCTATAAAACTGAGGTGGCGCTGAAGTACGATTCTCAGGATACTATCGAGTTTTACGGCGTGTTCGCACGAAACGAGCATACCGTCAGCCGTAAGATAAACGGCACGATACAGTATGAGCATGAGGACGGCTCAAAGGTCGGCAAGAACAGCGTTATAGCCAATGCTTACGGCTCGGCGGCTGATATATCGCTTACTGCGGATATAAATAAGCTGAAAACGAGGATTGATACGCTGACAGATGCGCAGAGCCTTGTCGGCACGGATAATTCTCAGATAGAGGCTTTTGACAAGCTGATAACCGAAAAGCACAGCAAGCTGATAACAGCAATAAACAGCGGTGATTATACCGCCGTTTCACAGCTTAAATACGAAATGCTCAACCTGCAGAGCAAGCGTGATATGGTCAAAGGCAAGGTGAATGATTATTCATCGGTGATTTCATCGCTCAACTCAAAGATAAAGACGCTTGAGGGCAGGATCTCGGCTTCGCCCGTTCAGGTCACAGCTGATGAAACAGGCTATTTCGTAAGCAGCATCGACGGGTACGAGAGCAAGATAACATACGATAACATCGACAGTATAACGCCTGCGGAGATTTCCGAAACGGTAAAGACACCTGAGCTTACAACAGCTTCAGGCGACATAATCGGCAAGATGATAGACGATTATAAGTGGAAGCTGGCGGCGACCTTTACAGAAGGTCAGGCGGCTGTACTTACGGAAAATACAAATGTACGGCTGATACTCGGCGCAGACCAGACGGAGATAACCGCAAAGGTCGAAAATGTCGAAAAGTACGACAACGATTATGTTGCGATATTCTCTGCAGACGATCTGAATTCGGTTATCGCCTCGTCAAGAGTCGGCAGGTTCAAGCTGCTTGTAGACAGCTATAACGGTATACGCATAGCTTCGTCCGCTATCCATTTTGACAAGGAAAACAACATCGGAGTCTATGTGAAAAAAGGCTCTCAGGCTTACTTCGTACAGGTAGACCGCATATATTCAAGCGAGGATTATGTCATTGTCCGTGATACTTCGGGACAGTCTGGCTATCTGTCGCTTTACGATGATGTTATAGTTGAAGGGAAGGATCTTTATGACGGAAAGAATCTCTAAATCCGCCGAAGAAACAACGCTTGAGGATATAAAGCTCAATTATACGGCTGTAAAACAGAACATAGCCGAAGCTATGGATAAAGCAGGACGATGTGATACGGTTCGCATTATGGCGGTCACAAAAACAGTACCCTGCGAAAAGATAAATTATGCCGAAAGTCTTGGCATAGACCTGCTGGGTGAAAACAGAGTACAGGAATTTCTCGGAAAATACGAAAATTATTCGGAAAAATCCGAAATTCACTTCATCGGGGGCTTGCAAAAAAACAAAGTAAAGTATATAATTGATAAGGTGAGTATGATACATTCGGTCGACAGTGTCGATCTTGCGGCTGAGATAGACCGCAGAGCAGGAAGTCACGGACTTGTAAAGGACATACTCCTTGAGATTAATATAGGCGGTGAGGAGTCAAAGGGCGGTATTGCACCATCTGAGCTTTTCGAAACGGCAAAAGCTGTATCCGGGCTTGAAAACGTTAGGATAAGAGGGCTTATGACCATTCCGCCGGTGAATTGCGACGAAAAGTATTTTGCGTCAATGCAGGAGCTTTTTGAAAATTCAAAGCAGAAATATTCTTTCCTGTCCGGCATGGATACGCTGTCAATGGGTATGTCGGGCGATTATGCAACAGCCGTAAAGTACGGCTCAACGTTAGTCAGGATAGGCAGCGGTCTTTTCGGCTACAGAAATTATTCGAAAATATAAAAACGGAGGAACAAACAATGAGCGCATTAGAAGGACTTAAAAATTCAATCAGAAGATGGGGCGGAGCGGATGACGATGAGAGCTACTCAAACGAGCTTGAATCCGCAAAGGAAGAACCTGTGCAGGAGGCTCCTTCACGCAGCTCTTCACAGGCATCAAACGCAAATAAGATATACACCTATAACGCAAGCACAACTCTGCACCTTGTTGTAAACAGACCCAAGAAGCTGTCCGATACAGCCGAGATAGCAGAGCTTTACAAGAACAAGACAACGGTTATCCTTATGCTCAACAACACAAATAAGGATATAGCTACCCGTATCATCGACTTCTTAGGCGGTGTAAGCTACATAACGGGCGGCGAGATAAAGAGAATCGCAGATACAACATACGTTCTCGCACCTTATAACGTTGATATTTCAGGCGAATTCATAGACGAAATCAGCAGCATTTCGGGCGAGGATATTTTCGACGATCTGGACTGATATGGCAGACCGTAAACTTGTCAAAGATATACAAAATGCGGCGAGGGACTGCCTTGACAGATCACGCCCGTATTTTACCCGTTTTCTGTCCGAAAGCGAGCTTGCACAGATAAGAGCTGTCGGTATCCCGAAAGGGCTTACGGCATTGCTTTGTGCAGGCGCAGGAAATGCAGATCCGCTCAGATGCTGTCTTGGGCTTTTCCCGTCAAATTATTTTGACGGCAGTGCGATTTCCGATGCATCCTACGCCGTTGTGTCCGATGAAAACACGGCTGAACAGTTCCCTATAAAAGCGGTGACATTCACCTTCAGAAAAGAGGACAGTGTGACCCACAGAGACGTGCTGGGTTCGCTTATGGCGCTCGGTATCGAGCGTGACACTGTCGGGGATATTTTCGTTACCGACGGGAAGGCGGCAGTGTTTGTCTACGAAAAGGTAGCACCGCTTATTTCTGACAGTATAACGAAAATAGGCAGGGTCGGAGTGCAGGTGCAGACCGGCACTGTGGCAGGCTTTACTTTGCCCGCAAGAAAATATGAGGAGCTGCGGTTTTCGGTAGCTTCAATGCGCCTTGACAATATTGTCAGATGCGTTGCCTGTACGTCAAGAACAGGTGCTGTGGAAAAATATATTACGCCACAGCTTGTGACGCTGAACGGCACGGTATGTACCGATGTGTCAAAGCAGCTAAGCGAGGGCGATGTGTTTTCCGTCAGAGGAAAAGGCAAGTTTGTATTGCAGTGTATCGGTGAAACAGGCAGAAAAGGTAATATACATATTACTGTTAAAAAATATATTTAGAGTACATTTAGGAGGACTTTCCCGTGAATGCTAAAGATATAGTATCCAAAGAATTTGATACGGTTAAGCGTGGCGGTTACGATGCCGCCGAGGTAGATACTTTCTTAAAGGACGTATCTATCGAATACAAGAAGCTGCAGAATGAAAACGAGGAGCTCGAAAAGAAGCTGGAGGTTCTTGCGGAAAAGATAAGAGAGTACCGTAAGGATGAGGACGCTCTGAGAGATGCTCTGCTCATTGCGAAAAAGCAGGGTATAGCTGTAGTGAATGAGGCTAAGGAAGATGCTGAAAAGATAAGAAAAGACGCTCAGGAAAAGGCTGAAAAGACTATCAAGGATGCGGACGCTCTTGCGGCAAAGAAGAAGGAGCTCGGTGAGAAGAATCTTGCAGAAGCAAATGCAAAAGCAAAGCAGACTGTTGACGATGCCAACGCAAAGGCTGCCGAGATCCATACAATGATGATGCAGCAGACCGAGAGAGAACAGATAGTTCTCCAGAGAACAAGAAAAGAAGTACAGGACTACACAAACAAGATTCTTGCCGCATACAGCGCACATATCGAGAATATAAAGGCTATGCCCAAGGCTTGTGAGAATGAGTTCGTGATAAATACCGTTAAGGAAGTTGAGGCGAGAAAGCCTGAGGACAGCGCATTTGCAAAGAAGCCTGCTCCCGAAGCTAAGCCTGCACCTGCTCCGGCAAAGCCTGCGCCTGAAGCAAAGCCTGCACCTGCTCCGGCGAAGACCGCTCCCGAAAAGAAGGCGGAAGAAAAGGTAACGGGTGAATCTGTGCTTTTCAGCCTTAAAAACGAGAAGGAAGAAAAGAACGCTCCCACATCCGAGCTTGAGTTCGGAAAGAACAAGTAATTATAATAACTGAAATAACGTCAGAAAAATACCGGACAACGAAAGGAATCGGAATTAATGCTATATATCGCTCTTGCGGCAGCCGCAGGACTTATCGGGCTTGACCAGCTGACAAAGATACTGATTGACAGTAATATGCAGCTTCACCAGTCGATACCGATAATATCATTCGGAGATACAAATGTACTGAATATCACCTACGAGAGAAATCCCGGAGCCGCTTTCAGTATCCTTGAGGGAAAACAGCTGTTTCTCATACTGTTTACGGCTGTGGTTATAGTTGTTATGCTGTATCTGATGCTTTCAAAAAGAGTGAAGAAGCCGACGTATATATGGTCCATGTCGCTTATAGTAGCAGGCGGTATCGGCAACCTTATCGACAGAGTGATAAGAGGCGAGGTAGTTGATTTTATCGATGTAAGGATAATCAACTTCGCCGTGTTCAATGTTGCGGATATATGCGCCGTTCTCGGAGCGCTTGGATTACTGCTTTTTGTTGTTGCAGACGAGATAAAAGAGCAGAAGAACAAACGCTCGGCAAAGAAAAGTACAGCAGCCGGGGAAATAGAGAAATCAACAAACGAAGATAAATAACACCGCTATGGAGGGTAACGTTGCATTACGAATTTACCTGTAAAACAGGCGGCGAAAGAACAGACAAGTTTCTTGCATTGCAGGATACGGGAATAACCAGATCAGCAGCCGCCGCTCTTATTGAGCAGGGCTGCTGTCTTGTAAACGGGAAAATTGCCGCCAAGAATCAGAAACTCAAAACGGGAGATACAGTGACGCTTGATGTGCCGGAGGCTCAGCCTGCGGATATTCTGCCCGAAAACATACCGCTCGATATAGTCTACGAGGACAGCGACCTGCTGGTAGTGAACAAGCCTAAAGGAATGGTGGTGCATCCTGCGCCGGGTCACTACAGCGGAACGCTTGTAAATGCGCTTATGTACCACTGCGGCGACAGCCTGTCAGGGATAAACGGGGTTATAAGACCCGGTATCGTCCACAGGATAGACAGGGATACGAGCGGACTTCTTATCGTAGCAAAGAACGATACCGCACACAATATACTTGCCGGACAGATAAAGGTACACAGCTTTACAAGGGAATATATGGCGGTCGTTCAGGGCGTTATAAAAGAGGACGGGACGGTCGATGCGCCGATAGGCAGACACAAGACCGACCGCAAGAAGATGTGCGTTACGACCGAGAATTCAAGAGAGGCGGTAACCCACTATTTTGTCGAGCAGACTTACAGGAACAATACGCTTGTAAGGCTGCGTCTTGAAACGGGAAGGACGCATCAGATAAGGGTGCACATGGCATATATCGGTCATCCGGTGACGGGTGACGAGGTGTACGGAAACGGCAGTCCGAAGTGGCTTTGCGGACAGTGCCTGCACGCAAAAAAGATAGGATTTATCCACCCTGACGGGCGGTATATGGAATTTGACAGCGAGCTGCCCGACTACTTCAAAAAGCTGCTCGCAAACATCGAAACGCAGAAGACAGAGATATGAACGGCTTGAACAAAGGAAAGAAACTATGGACTTCAAAAATGTGATAATAATGAGCGACCTTGACGGCACGCTCCTTGACGATAAGAAAGAGATCTCACAAAGGGATATGGAATCTATAAACGAATTCTGTGACAAGGGCGGAATGTTCACGATAGCTACCGGCAGAGGCTATTCAATGGCACGGCCGGTTGCACAAAAGCTGAAGCTGAGGATACCTGCGGTCATCTTCAACGGGTCGGCGGTGTACGACTTTGACAAGGACGAATTCCTATGGCAGAGCGAGGTTACGCAGAAAGCCAGAGATTACATAAAGCTGGTTATGGACAGGTTCCCAGATGTGGGCATAGAGGTGCTTCACAAGCACACGGTATATGTGCCGGCACTGAACGATGTTGAGAGGGCTCACATGGCGCTTGAGAACGTACACGGAGATGTATGCAGGCTTGATGATATTCCGCATGAGGGCTGGCTTAAGGTGCTGTTCGCCTACCCTGAGGACAAGATGCCTGAGCTTGCGAGGTTCATAGATGAGCATTGTGCCGAGGGGACGAACAGGGTACTGTCTGCGCCGTTCTTCTACGAGCTTCTGCCAGAGGGCGTGAGCAAGGCTTATGGATATAAGCAGCTTCTGAGGGTGACGGGAAGCGAGGACAGGTTCACTGTGGCGGCAGGAGACTATCCGAATGACGCTGAAATGGTACGCAGTGCCGATCTGGGAGTTGCTGTAAGTAATGCGCACGATGAGGTAAAATCATCAGCTGATGTAATAATAGGATCCAACAACGAGGATCCGATGACGCAGATAATAGATATAATCAGGAAAATGTGAGAAATCACGCTTTGAGCGACAAGTGATGAATTTCGATGAATTATAACGCTGATTTTATCTAAATATTATAATAAAAGTAATAAACTGTAAGCAAAAATGTTGAAGTCTGAATGTAATTATATGGAAATTTGAGGGAGCTTATGAGTAACGAACAGTTCGACAAGCAGAGCAAGGCATTAAGAGAATTTTTTATATTTACATATTTTAAGACTAAAGAATACGAAAACAATCATAATGACTTAATACAGAATATAATTAAAAAGGCATATAACGATGCGACTATGATGGGTGCTTATAATACTTTTATAAGTAAAGAGTTATACGATGAATCATATTTAGCTTATTGTAATGCAACGAAATTGATAATAGAAGAAATTTACAACGTAAAAGTCAATCGTTCGACGCAGGAAAGTTTTGACAAATGGTACAAAAAAACTTGCGGGAAAATTATAGGCTGTTATGATGGAGTGAACAGCAATAAAAGCATCTTTACATACGGAAATGCGCAGAAATGGCTCAATATGGCGCTCAAATATTTATGGCTGCTTGGGGCTTTGCTGAATGATATAAAAGAGAATCGGCTTCACACCCCGATTGACAGTTATATATTGCAAGAAGCTGTGGAATTTAAAGGCGGATGGAGTAACCTGCTCAGCAGATACGTTTTATTACAAAGGAAATAGTTGGAGTAAAATAAGCGATTACGATGATTATTTCGATTTGCAGAAAGTTATAAGAGTTATGGCGAAGTAAGGCGGGAAAACCGTTATAGAGCAGGAAAACGAGGCGTGGATCGAGATGGCAATCGAGAGGAAAAGGAGCTTGGCTCATAAGCGTGAAATGAAAGGAGTAAAGTATGAAACGTGAACCCGATTACAAGCTGAAAAAGCGTCTGGAGCGTATGGAACACGAAAAGAAGATGAACCGGACATATAACAGAAACTGGATAATATGTATCGGCTCGCTCGCAATTATCATATTGGCGATTTTTGTGTTCGGCGGGAAGTGAGGTCGAAAGACGGCAGTACGACCGAGTTCAGCGAGTATGCAAGCGTTAAGGTTAAAACGGTTGAGTAAGTTTTAAACTATATTTTTTCGCCGTCGGGGGAGGCTCCGGCGGTGATTTTTTTCTAAGATATAAACGAATAATCAGATAATTCAAGGTCAATACTTGACAGATATTGTTCACGGTGATATACTAAAATAAAATCAAAAAAACATTTATGGTGAATATTTGCGGAGAAAAATATGTGCAAGGTGATGAATTACAATTTATGTAAACGGGGGGGGGCTTTCTGAAAGCACTCCTGTAAGTAATGCACAAAATTTCTGCGTAAAATTCAATATGGTAATTAAGGCATAGTCCATGTAGGGTAGACTGTGCCTTTTTATATTATCTGTTACAATGTATAGTAATCGGAATTTGTGTGCTTTTTTTGTCGTTACGAAAGTTGATTTTGCCTGACAGGTTGAAAGAGGGACAAATATAAGGTATTATCAAATAAGAAGATTGCGGTTATTTTACAACTATATACAGTCGCTTAAGGAGGAAAATTATGATTAAAAGTGTAAAAAGACTGGGTGCGGCAGTACTGTCGGCGGTTATGATGCTGACGGCTGTTGCTACGCCGCTGGGGGATAATCTTCCTGCGGTGAGGGAGAGTACGAGTTTGACGGCAGGGGCTATGTCCACAAGTGAAGTTAAAAATAAGATTGAGGCAATGGCAAGAGGAGATTACGGCGCGGAATTTAAAGCGGGAAACTACTGGAATACCAAAATTACTTCGCCGTGCACAAGAGGTACGAATTATCAACACGCAAATCAAAATTATGATAAAAAATATCCTTTATATTTAGTAGACTCAAATGGAAAAAGTATTCACAGTGATTCGGGAGCTATTCAATGTAAAGGCTTTGGGTATGCTGTGTTTGATCAGCTTTTTGGTGGCGGAGATAAAAATGCTATTGTTGCAACCAAAACTACTTACACAGGCACAAATAAGAAACAATATATAATAGATAATGCCGTAGTAGGTGATTTGTTGGTGCTTATTGAAAGCGGTTCTACATACGGGCATACAGGGATATATTACGGATACGATAATAATTACTTAAAAATGTATGATGCTAATGGTTATTCAAATGGCGGTACATGTAAAATAAGCATAACAGAAAACAGACCTTGGACAGATAAAAAGTTTTATAATAATTCCACGGTAATTATAATGCACGCAAAGTGCAACGGTTCTACTGGAGGTAATATAGATAATCCGGCAACAAATGTAACTGATCATTACAAACTTACTTCTCCTGACGGATATCAAACTATAAGAAAAGAAGCCTCAACAAATTCTGCTAACTTAGGCTCAATAAATGCTGGCAATATTGTATGCGTAACCAAATACAGCAGTGATAATAAGTGGGGATATTTAACGTACAACGGTGTTTCGGGTTGGATACGTTTGTATTATGTCGAAAAAACGGGAAGCTCTCACTCCTACGGTTCGTGGTATACAAAGACTTCGGCGACCTGCACGAGCGGAGGAACGGAAGAACGTAAATGCTCCTGCGGAGCGACAGAGAGCCGTTCAACATCGGCACTCGGTCATAACTATGGTTCATGGTCTACTGTAACAAGTGCTACCTGCACATCGGGCGGAAGTGAAAAGAGAACCTGCTCAAGATGTTCAAACAGCGAAACACGCTCGACTTCTGCGTTAGGACACAATTACGGAAGTACATATTTTGAGGCGGATCATCCGCATAAGTATGCGCATTTGTGTCAGAGATGCGGATATAAGGAGTTTACCGGCGGCAATTTAGCAATATACGAAAAATGCGATATATGCTATAATGAAAATTTACCGAGTAAACCATGTTTAAATATTTCATCAAATGGTTTTAAAGAATCTGATAACGTATCGTTTACATGGGATCCTACCGATAAAACAACGCATTATAATTTAACTGTTGAGGTTTTATCAGGCGATGAATACAAGACTGTTTGCAGGCAGACATATGTTAACAGCGGTTTTCAAGCAACATTCGGAAAAGGGCAATATAGAGCTGTATTAGATTCATACAACAGCAATATGTTCCATCAGTATACTTCTGACTGGAGAGATTGGGTACACAATAACAGTGATTATGTATACTTTGATATAGAATGCGCACATGAATTTTTGGAAGAAGTTGTGAGTCTGACATACGATAATGAGGGCTACACTCTTCATACCTGCACAAAGTGCGGTTACAGCTATAAGGATAATTATACGCCTGCGTTAAAGCTGACAGAATTAACCGGGGTGAAGGTAAAGACGCAGGGTACTGCCTCGCTTACTCTTGCGTGGGATAAGAACGCAAATGCAAAGGGATATATCATTGAGCAGTACAAGGGCGGTAAGTGGACGCAGATTGCAAAGACGAGCAGTAACACAGCGGTTACATATACTGTAAACAGACTTGCGGCGGACACGACATATACCTTCAGAATCAAAGCCTATGTTATTTCGGGCGAATCGGAGATATACGGCGACTATGTGAGAATCGCAGGCAAGACAAGGATAGCGAACGTTGCCTCGTTCAAGGGCAGTGCGGTTTCTGCAAGTGCGGTAAAACTCGACTGGAGCAAGAATGACAAGGCTACAGGCTATGTTATCGAGCAGTACAAGGGTGGAAAGTGGACTGCAATTGCTACCACAAAGAATAACACCACGCTTACGTTTACTGTCAAGGGACTTGCAGAGGGTACGGCTTATTCTTTCAGAATAAAGTCGTTCAGAAAGACGGGAAGTACGACCGATTTCAGTGAGTATACGGCTATAAAGGCGGCTACGCTTCTTGACAGTGTGTCCAATCTCAAGGTCACATCGGTAACAGGCTCGTGGATAACTCTTGAGTGGGCTAAGAATGACAAGGCAACAGGCTATTCTATCGAGCAGTACAAGGGCGGTAAGTGGACGGTAATCGCTACTACAAAGAACAACACAACGCTTAAGTTCACGGTAAAAGGTCTTAAGAATGATACTACATATTCGTTCAGAATAAGGGCGTATAAGACTGCCGGCGGTGTTACAGCTTACAGCGATTATGTGAGAATAGCAGGCAAGACGAGGATACCGAATGTTGCAAAGTTCACAGGTTCTGCGGTTTCTGCAAGTGCGGTAAAGCTCGACTGGAGCAAGAATGACAAGGCTACAGGCTACGGTATCGAGCAGTATAAGGGCGGTAAGTGGACGGCGCTTGCGACTACAAAGAACAACACCACGCTTTCGTTTACTGTGAAGGGGCTTGCAAAGGGTACTACTTATTCTTTCAGAATAAAATCGTTCAGAAAGACGGGAAGTACGACTGAGTTCAGTGAGTATGCAAGCGTTAAGGCGGCTACGGATAAGTAAGCTTAAGTAAGCTGTTGGCGGTTCGGGTTTTGTCGGTTTGCACGATTTAATCTGAATTGCAGGTCTTATCGGAAAAATATTACAATCAGGGCATGGTCCACGAGGGTGGGCTGTGCCTTTTTTGTCGTTATGAGCGCTGATTTTGCCCGGCTGTTGAATCGGGGAAAACGGAAGTGTTATTATTGACATATGGATTTTGTTTGTGGGCAAGCTGTGGTGCCGGAAACGGCAGTTACGGCTTTCGCAAATGCAAATATAGAGAAAAGGAGAAAATCAATGAATGGTAAGAGAGTGAGAATGGCTGTAATGTCGGCGGTGATTCTGTCGGCGCTCGCTGTGAGCGGTTGTTCATCGGAGGGAAGCGTTTCGTATAATGGATCGGGTGAGAAGGCGGGCGATGTATCCGCATCGCTTTCGGCTCCGGTAACTTCCGATACAACAAACAGCAGTGAAAGCAAGGAAACGCAGGAGCAGGCATCTTCTGAGAGCAAACCTGCCGTTACAAGCACAAATAAAGCGGAAACAACAGCCGTTACAACAAAGAAGGATAACGCTGTAAAATCTGAATGGAAAGAAACAAAGGCTGATGGCACAAAGTATGTTACTGTGGGCTGTTACAGCAGGGAAAAAGCCGTTCTCGGAGCAAAAACGGTAAAGCTGTATAACGTCAACGACAAGGTTACGGTGGTAGCTGTGACCGATACGGGATATGCAAAGCTGAAGGACGGCACTTTTATACATAACGATTTTCTGTCGGACAGCAAGGTGACGGTCACGGCCGCACCGACAAGTCAGTCGTCAAAGAAGCCGACAGAGCAGAAGCCGGCACAGTCGCAGACTTCGGAGTATTCCTGGGTGATAAAGCCGAGTTATGTGTATGATGAGGTGGCTCTCATTACACAGTTCGGAGACCCGTGGGGCGAAGCGGCATTAGCGACAAATCAGGTAGCTGAAAATCAAGGCGGCTGGGTGTATTATGGCTATGAAGAAGGTACAAAGCTGAAAGGAATATTCACAACTACTGACAATAAAGATAAATGGGGGCTTATAAACCTTAACGGAAAAGAACTCATACCAAATAAGTATGATAAAATCAGCGTACAACGGTGGTTACAGGACACACATTATCTGACTGTTAGCGTTATAACAGATACTAATATATACGGAAATATATATAAGTCGTTTTGGGTTGATGAGAACTATAATGAGGTTCCGCCCTCAGAAGGAATTGGCAGTGATGGCGGCGAACGCTATTATTATGATATAAAAACAAATAAGATTTACAATGATGTATTTTTAGTAGGTGACCATGAAGTTTCAGGCGGCGAACTTAAAAAAGTATTTTATCCGATTATTTCGGCAGTTGCCGAAGAAGGCGGATATAGCTATGAAAACGGAGAAAAAATAATAAAACATTATTTTTCTACGGAAGAAGCCGGCACAGGAAAATGCGGGCTTTTAGCGGGTGGAAAGATAACTGTCCCGATAGAGTATGACGGTTTCTTTGACGCTTCAAGTCATAATTTATATTCATCGTGTAACAGAATAGTTTTCTGGAAGAATAACAAGATTTACGTTTTCGACAAGAACGGCAAATGCTATTCTAACGGTAAATACGACAAGGTCGATAACGAAAATCAGGAGCTTTACTATTTCAACGGCTATCTTCCTGTATGCAAAGGCGGTAAATGGGGGCTTATTGACATCAACGGAAAAGAAGTGCTGAAGTGTAGGTTTGAAGATATTACTTCGGTTTATGACGGTAAGGCGTGGGCTAAGGAGAACGGCAAGTGGGGCGTAATAAAGCTTGCGTGAGATGAATAAATAAACGGCGGACGGCAATAAGAGCGTAAGCTGTGTATAGGAAAACGACCGAAGGCACTGTTGATGCTGTCCTTCGGTCGCTTTTTGTTTTATGTACTGAGGCGGTTACGGTGATGTTGAAATTTGCGGATTCTTGTGGTACAATTATTTATAGCGATAAAGGGTCTGCATATTAAAATCAGTGTGGGAATTGACATATCCGATGTTGTCCGGAATGTATCGGGATAAAGGCTGAGAAATAATTGTGTCGATTGCCCGTAGCGGAGGGGAACAAGCTGCTTTTACGCTTTTTTATCGGTTTTAATAAAAATTTTGATTTTCCCTATTGACAACGGCGGATAAATGTAGTATAATCATCAGGTAAATTAAATTGTGAAACAAAAGCAGAGAAGCACTCTCACCCATTTACGCCGAAAGGTTGTTCAATGAGGTAATTACAGAAATTTCCGACGATTTACGGCGCTGTACGGCGTTATAAATCTGTCTGTAATATTTGTACAGCGTGAGAGAATCTGCATTGCAGTTTATCACGCTTTTTGTTTTGCATAAAACAATTTGTTTTCAGAAAGGCGGTGCTTTACAATCAGCACAAAAGAACAACTCATCAACGAAGAGATAAATGAAAAAGAGGTCCGTGTGATCGGAGCTGACAATGAGCAGCTCGGCATTATGTCTTCGGCGCAGGCTCTTGATATGGCGATTGAGGCTGACTTAGACCTCGTGCTTATCGCTCCTTCCGCTACTCCTCCGGTATGTCGTATAATGGATTACGGCAAGTTCCGTTTTGAGCAGTCAAAGAAGGAAAAGGAATCTAAAAAGAACCAGAAACAAGCTGAGCTTAAAGAGATACAGATGTCGCTGAACATCGACACCAACGACTTTAACACGAAGGCTAATCAGGCTATAAAGTTCCTTAAAAACGGCGACAAGGTTCGTATCAAGGTTCGTTACAGACGAGCAAGAGAGCTTTCACACGCAAATCTTGGTGAGGAGCTTATGCAGAGAGTTCTTGAGGCTGTTTCGGAGTACGGCGCTTGTGAAAAGCCTGCAAAGCTGGAGGGCAAGAACTATATGGCAGTTGTAGCTCCCAAGGCTGCGGCAGGCGGTAAGAAAGCAAAGAAGGACGCCGATAAAACGGCGGAAACTAAATAAGGAGGATTCCACTCATGGCAAAGAAGATCAAGATCAAAACCCACAGCGGTGCTAAAAAGCGTTTTAACATCTCCAAGAACGGTAAGGTCAAGTACCAGAAGACGAACCGTCGTCACAGACTGACACAGAAGGCAACAAAGAGAAAGCGTATCAACCGTGCTGCAGGATACTGCGACAAGACGAACGTTGCAGAAGTTAAGAAGCTCATACCTTACAAATAAAAACTAACTGCGACCGTTTCGGCGCAATATTCACTATAGGAGGAATTTAACGATGGCTCGTATTAAAGGTGCATTAGCAACTCGTAAGAGAAGAAATAAAACATTAAAGCTGGCAAAGGGCTACTGGGGCGGCAAGAGCAGACTTTTCAAGACTGCCAAGGAAGCTGTCTGGAAGTCAGGTCAGTACGCTTACATCAGCAGACGTTTAAAGAAGAGAGATTTCAGAAAGCTCTGGATCGCAAGAATCAATGCCGCTTGCAAGATGAACGGTACAAACTATTCTACATTCATCAACGGCTTAAAGAAGGCTAATATCGGTCTTAACAGAAAGATGCTGTCAGAAATCGCTATCAACGATCCCGCAGGTTTCACTGCACTTGTTGAGAAGGCTAAGGCTGCTCTTTAAGAGAAAACAACACGCCCATAATAAATGGGCGTGTGATTTTTTATATAATGGGGAAGGAATGCGGCTGTGCTTAGGCACATAATAACCGTTATCAGTACATATCCTTTGTGTGGTGCTTGTAATAGAAAATATAACTGCCTATTGCGCCTGCGACCACGAAAATGAATGTTACTATAAGGCGGTTCATAAGGTTGCCTGCAATCTCGGTGTACTTCATTGAGTAGTTCGTAAGATCGGCAAGAATGCCGTTTATGTTTACCGTGTTTCCTGCCTCCTGTTCCTTTAAGAATATCTGGAACAGGTATGCGAAGCCGTTTGATAATGCCCAGCCCGCAAAGGTGAGAATTGCTGTCATAATGCAGTCAACCGTCTTTAGCTTCTTTGAGAAAACGGTGTAGAGCGAAATAACTGCGGCGGACATGATTATACCGCCTATCCAGCCGACAAGGTCCGACATCATAATAAACACAACGAATATGGCACAACCGATCAGAAGTCCGAGCAGGCCGCCTAAGATACCTTTTACAGTACCCCTTATATTATACGGAGGGCGGACAGTTCCGTCTGAGCGTATATGCTTTGTGAGAATTGTGTAATCCTCAAGCTCAAGCACTTTTGCCACCTGTATGGGAGTGGTTTTACGCATTTCGCTTTTTAAATAGGCTGTGAGTTTTTCCAAAAATTCAATGAGCAACGGCAGATTTTCCTGCATAAGATTATATCCCTTGCAGTAAATGTTTACGCAACCGTCGACATTTTCGATGCCGAGCATAGTTTTCTTGGGAAAGCGTTCAGCCATAATGTATATTCTGCCGAACTGGCGCTCGGTGATGACTGCACCGCATACTATATCAAATCTGTGCTTTTTATCGTTGTCAAAAACGACAACGGGAACACCGTTTTTTACACCGCTGAGCGTGGCGGTTTCGGGATCGTATTTAAGTCCTGTTTCCTTTTCAATAAGGCTTAGCTCGGAAAATATCATGAAAAAAATCCTTTCTTGTCCGTTACGGATAATGAAATTTTAGCATAAGGACACGTAAAAGTCAAGAAACTGAGTGTTAAGGAGAAATATGGAAATTACATCTAAACAGAACACATATATAAAGGAATACCGCAAGCTGACGGAGCAGAGGAAGTACCGCAGGCAGACGGGGTATTTCGTGTGCGAGGGGGCGAAGCTGGCGGTTGAAGCGGTCAAAAGCGGATGTGCGTTAGGCGAAAACGCATATTATACTGCCGCCGCCGCCGAGAAATATCCCGAATGCATAAGTCTGCTGAGGGAAAGCTGTAAGATGATACAAATAAGCGAGGAGGTGGCGGACAGCATTTCCGACACAAAATCGCCGCAGGGAATATTTATTACGGTAAGACATCTTGACAAAATTCTGAATTTAAGTACAATAGATAGTAGCAGGCAGTTTATAATATTGGAAAATTTACAAGATATGGGTAATATTGGCACGATAATACGTTCGTGTGACGCATTTTCGATTGACGGGGTGATACTTGCAGGAGATTGTGCGGATGTGTTTGCTCCCAAAACGGTAAGAAGTGCGATGGGCTCGCTGTTCAGACTGCCGATATACTGCTGTGATACCGAAGAAGCGATAACGCTTTTGCAAAAGGGTGGATTTACCGTGTATTCGGCGGAGCTTTCGGACAGGTCGGTAAAGCTGGGAGAGGAAAAGCTGCCTCAAAAGACCGCTGTTGTTATCGGCAACGAGGGTAACGGGGTCAGCGATACCGTGAAAAAGCTGTGCGACAAGTCGCTGTTTATACCGATAAACAGTGCCGAGAGCCTTAACGCATCGGTTGCGGCATCGGTTATTGCGTGGGAAATGTCAAAGGTCAGAGAGTAAGCTTGACGTTAAATACGGTTAATAATTGCGGTTTATAATTCAGCGTTGAGATTGCAAGCTGTAATTTAATTGTTGAAAATTGCTTGTATAACGCAGAAGCGACAATAAGGTTTGCAGCAACGATCCCTCAGTCTTGCGACAGTCAAACGGGAATGATTTTAACGTTGAAATAATCGCTGAACATAGAGGTATGGATAACGGCTTTGCTTGTCGCAATCCAGCTCCCTTTGGCAAGGGAGCCGAGAAAGATAGTGCAATGGAAGATGATAGCACACCTTCATTATGTAAGCAAAAAGCTAAGATAAAACGTTAAGAGGGGGCGGCGTAGCCGCTCGCCGTCAGACGAGGTGTAGATATGCACAAGCGGTTTGAAAGGCGAATTTGAACCGGCACAATGCCGGAAGGGTGCGGCGAGAGCCGCCCGCCGTACACAAGCTGTCAGCAATATGCAAACAGTTTGAAAGGCGAATTCGGAGCGGCACGTTGCCGTTTTGCTAAGACAAAATAAAAAATCAAAGATAAAATGTTAAAAGGGTGCGGCTAAAGCCGCCCGCCGTACACAAACCGTAGCAATACGCAAACAGTTTGAAAGGCGAATTCGGAGCGGCACGTTGCCGTGGAAAGGAAGACGAAAAATTTGTCCCATCTGGTAATAGTTGAGTCGCCTGCAAAGGCGAAAACAATTGAGAAATATCTCGGAAAGGATTATTCCGTAGTAGCATCTGTAGGTCATATCCGTGACCTGCCGAAGTCGAAGCTCGGAGTTGACGTTGACAACAACTTTGAGCCTAAGTATGAGAACAAGAAAGATAAGGCGGCTCTTATAAAAGAGCTTAGGAAAGATGCAAAGGCATCTGACATAGTATATCTTGCGACCGACCCTGATAGAGAGGGAGAGGCTATTTCTTGGCACCTGGCACACGTCCTTGGGATAAGCCCTGACGCACCTGTGCGTGTAACGTTCAGCGAAATCACAAAGAGCGGTATCGAGGCAGGTATGAGCCATCCGAGAACGCTTGATATGGACCTTATCAACGCACAGCAGGCAAGACGTATACTTGACCGAATAGTAGGCTATAAATTAAGCCCGTTCTTATGGAAGAAAGTCAGACGAGGTCTTTCGGCAGGCCGTGTACAGTCGGTTGCGGTTAGGCTTATCGTTGACAGAGAGCAGGAGATAGAGAGCTTTGAGGCACAGGAATACTGGAGCATAGACGCAAAGCTGTTGTCCGCTTCAAGCAGACGTGCATTCCCTGCAAAGCTGACAGAGGTCAAGGGCGAGAAGTTCAAGGCACTCAATAAAGAAGAAACCGACAAGGTGCTTGCTATGCTTGAAAACGGCGAGTTTATCATCACCAATATCAAGAACAGCACAAGGAAGAAAACACCTGCACCGCCGTTCACAACCTCTACCTTACAGCAGGAAGCGTCAAGAAAGCTGTCGTTCAATGCAAGACGTACAATGAAAGCGGCTCAGGAGCTGTACGAGGGCGTTGAGATACCCGATATGGGCGCAGTAGGTATCATAACCTATATGCGAACAGACAGCCTGCGTATTTCCGATGAGGCAAAAGCGGCTGCGGCACAGATGATAGAATCGACATACGGCAAGGAATATCTGCCCTCAAAGCCCAGAGTATTCAAGTCGAAGAACAATGCTCAGGACGCACACGAGGCTATCCGTCCGACAATAATCACGCTTACTCCCGAAAAGGTAAAGTCCGCGCTTTCGGGTGACCAGTACAAGCTGTATAAGCTGATATGGGAGCGTTTTATGGCAAGCCAGATGGAAAATCAGCTCCTTGATACAAAGGCGGTAGATATTACCTGCGGAGAGTGTCTGTTCAAGGCAAACGGATATACAGTGAAATTTGACGGCTTTACAAAGCTGTATGAAGAAAGCAAGGATAATGACGAAGAGGAGGGCGGCGCACTGCCGGCTCTTGAAGTAGGCGAAAAGCTGAAAGTAAAAGAACTTACGGGCAACCAGCACTTTACTCAGCCGCCACCGAGATATACAGAGGCGAGCCTTATCAAAGCGCTTGAAGAAAACGGCATAGGCAGACCGTCTACCTATGCGCCGACAATCGCCACGATACTTGACAGACACTATGTCGAGCGCGAAGCAAAGCAGTTAAAGCCGACCTCGCTCGGTATAGTTATAACCGACCTTATGAAAGGTCACTTTGAGCGTATAGTTGACGCAAAGTTTACCGCACAGATGGAAAGCGACCTTGATAAGATAGAAGCAGGCAAGGCTGACTGGGTGGACGTACTCGGAAAGTTCTACACAGGCTTTGACAAGATGCTGACAAAGGCTGAAAAGGATATGGAGGGCAAGAGGGTAAAGATACCCGATGAGCCTACCGATATAGTCTGTGACAAGTGCGGAAAGCCTATGGTCATAAAGATAGGCCCTTACGGAAAGTTCCTCGGCTGTTCGGGATTCCCGGAGTGCAAGAACACCAAGAGAATAGTAAACGAAACAGGCGGACTTTGCCCGCACTGCGGCGGCAAGATGCTTGCGAAGAAATCAAAGAAGGGCAAGCCCTTCTTCGGATGCGAGAACTACAAGGACTGCAACTTTATGACGTGGGATACTCCGCTTGAGGATAAATGTCCCAAGTGCGGTTCTACGCTTTTCAAGAAGGTCGGCAAGCAGGGTCAGGTATACTGCGCAAAGGACGGCTGCGGATATGTGCGTCCTGCCGATGAGGATAAGAAGAACGAAAACTGATAAGGATAGGATAAACTTGGATAAAAAGACTGTTACCGTAATAGGCGCAGGTCTTGCCGGAGTTGAGGCGGCGTGGGCGCTTGCAAACAGAGGCTTTCATGTAAGGCTGTGCGAGATGAAGCCGGAAAAGTATTCGCCTGCCCATAAGTACAAGGGTTTTGCGGAGCTTGTGTGCAGTAATTCGCTGAAAAGTGCGGATACTGCCAGCGCCTGCGGTATGCTTAAGGAAGAAATGCGTTATATGAACTCTGTGACGATGAGAGCCGCAGAGAAAACAAAGGTCGGTGCAGGCGGCGCACTTGCGGTAAACCGCACGGAGTTTTCCGACGCTGTGACCGAAATGATAACTAATCACCCGTATATTGAAATAGTAAACGGCGAGATAACGGAGTTTCCCAAAAGCGATACCGTAATTGCGACAGGTCCGCTGACAAGCGATATATTCGCCGAAAAGATACAGGAGCGCTGTGGAAGTCCGCTCAGCTTCTACGATGCGGCGGCACCTATAGTTACCGCAGAAAGCATTGATATGAGCCTTGCGTTTTTCGCTACACGTTATGACAAGGGCGAGGCGGATTATATCAACTGCCCGATGACAAAGGAAGAATACGAAGCCTTTTATAACGAGCTTGTAAACGCAGAGAGCGTACAGCTCAAAAGCTTTGAGAATCTTAAAGTGTATGAGGGCTGTATGCCTGTAGAGGTGCTTGCAAAGCGTGGAATAGAAAGCGTCCGCTACGGCTGTATGAAGCCTGTGGGTCTTATCGACCCCAGAACAGACAGACGGCCTTATGCGGTGGTACAGCTGAGAAAAGAAAACAACGAGGGTACGCTTTACAACCTTGTGGGATTCCAGACGAATCTTAAATTCGGAGAGCAGAAAAGAGTATTCTCGATGATAACGGGGCTTCAGAATGCGGAATTTGTAAGATACGGCGTTATGCACAGGAACACATTCCTTAATTCTCCCGGACTGCTTGATAAGAATTTCAGACTTATCGACAGCGACAACATATATTTCGCAGGTCAGATGACGGGTGTTGAGGGATATGTCGAAAGTGCGGCATCGGGCATTATAGCCGGAATAAATCTTGCAAGGGCGCTTGACGGCGAAAAGCCGCTCGAACTGCCAGAAACCTGCATGACAGCGGCACTGGCAAGGCATATAAGCACGGAGAACAAGGACTTTCAGCCGATGGGGGCGAATATGGGAATACTGCCGCCGCTCCCCGAAAGGATAAAGGACAAGAAGCTGAGATACAGGACGATCGCGGACAGAGGACTTGAGGATCTGAAGAAAGCACTCTGCGAGCAGGGTGTTATCAAAGAGTGAACGAAACAGATTTTACCTTAACGAAAGGAAAACGGATTATGAAAATAGCTATAGACGCATTCGGCGGAGATAATGCGCCGGACGAGGTAGTAAAGGGTGCGGTTGACGCCGTAAAGGAGTACGGAGTTGACATTGTGCTGACGGGCGATACAAAGAAGCTCGACGAGTGCTTTGAAAGACTGGGGCTTTCAAAGGACCATATCACATTTGAGCAGGCTGACGGAGTTATCGAGATAGAGGATAACCCCAAGATGATATTAAAGGAAAAGAAGAACTGCTCTATGGGCGTGGCTATGCAGATGGTAGCTGACGGCAGAGCGGACGCTATGATAAGCGCAGGCAGTACGGCGGCTCTTGTTATGGGCGGTACTCTTATAGTAAAGCGTATAAAGGGCGTAAAGCGTCCGTCGCTGACACCTGTAATGCCCGGTCTTAATAATATGTATATACTGCTTGACGGCGGTGCAAACGTTGATTGCCGTCCTGATATGTTAAGGCAGTTTGCGGTTATGGGCAGTGTTTATATGAACAAGATAATGGGTGTTGACAACCCCAAGGTCGGACTGCTGAATGTCGGTGCAGAAGAAGAAAAGGGCAGGGAGCTTGAACAGGAAACTTATGCTCTGCTCAAAAACAGCACGCTTAATTTCACGGGCAATGTAGAGGCGAGAAATGCGGCTTTAGGCGAGGTCGACGTTGTTGTAACGGACGGCTTTACGGGTAACATCTACCTTAAAACAGTAGAGGGTATGGGCAAGTTTATGAAGGCTTCGCTCAAGAAGATATTCTTCCGCAACCTCGGTACAAAGATAGGCGCAATGTTTACTATGAAGGGCATCAAGGAAATAAGCAAGCAGATGGACTACAGGGAAACAGGCGGTTCTCCGCTTTTAGGTACGGCAAAGCCTGTGCTTAAGGCGCACGGCAGCAGTGACGCTCTTGCGTTCAAGAATGCCGTAAGACAGGCCAAGGATTTCGTTGAGAGAAACGTTATCGCAGAGATGGAAAAGGTGCTGTCGGAAAATACGGAAGGTTGATTTTTGGCTTGCGGGAGGGGCTTCCCTCCCGTGAGAATTATTGAAAGGAAAAGAAATGACAGAGCTTGAACAGATAATAGGCTATACGTTCAAAAATCCTGAGCTTTTAAAAGAGGCTCTTACTCATTCGTCATACACAAACGGAAAACATCTGCGCAGTAACGAACGTCTTGAATTTTTAGGCGACAGCGTGCTGAGCATTGTTGTGTCCGAGCATCTCTTTGAAAATCTTACCAATCTGCCCGAAGGACAGCTTACCAAGATAAGAGCAAGCGTAGTGTGTGAAAATGCGCTTTATCCCTTTGCAAGAAAAATAGATTTAGGCAAGTATATTTTTCTGGGAAAAGGAGAAGAACATACGGGCGGCAGAGATCGCCACTCGATACTGGCGGACGCATTTGAGGCGCTTATTGCGGCAATATATCTTGACGGCGGATTTGAAGCGGCAAGAAGTTTCATACTGCCGTTTATACCGCCGCTTGACAAGCTGAGTACGGGTAAATTCCTGCTCGGAGATTACAAGACGGTATTGCAGGAGATAATCCAGCAGAACCCGGAGGAACGTGTTACCTATGAGATAAGTGACGAAAGCGGACAGGCGCATAACAAGCAGTTTACGGCGAATGTGCTTCTGAACGGACAGATAATAGGCACGGGTAAGGGTAAGAGCAAGAAGGAAGCGGAGCAGAGCGCCGCAAAAGAGGCTATAAGCCTTATGGGATATGAAACAAACTAACATTTCGGTATTTATACCGCATTACGGCTGTACGCATATATGCAGCTTCTGCAATCAGAAAACGATAAGCGGACACAGCGAGCCTGTCACTGAAAAGGAGCTTGAAAGCATACTTGAGGGACAGCTTGAAAATCTTAAAGACAGCGGTACGAAGGCGCAGATAGCGTTTTTCGGCGGCAGCTTTACCGCAATAGACAGGGATTATATGATAAGACTGCTGACGGTAGCCAAGCGTTATACAGACGCATACCCCGAGCAGTATGACGGCATACGCTGTTCGACAAGACCCGACTGCATTGACGAGGAAATACTCGGCATTCTTAAAAGCTACGGCATGACGGCGATAGAGCTTGGCGCACAGAGTATGAATGACGAGGTGCTGACAGCTAACCGCAGAGGTCATACGGCACAGGACGTAAGACGTGCCTCACGGCTTATAAAGCAGAGCGGATTTGAACTCGGACTTCAGATGATGACGGGGCTGTATAAGGACACGGAGCAATACTGCATTGATACCGCAAAGGAGTTTATCGCACTTAACTGCGACACGGTGAGGATATATCCGACGGTGATACTTAAAAATACCGAGCTTGGCAGACTGCACGAGAGCGGAAAGTATGACAGCTTTACCTTTGAACAGACGACAAGGCTCTGTGCAAGGCTGCTCGATATGTTTAACAAGGCAGGGGTCGCAGTTATCCGTATGGGGCTTCACGCAAGCCGTGATGTTGAACAGGAAATGGTCGGGGGAGTATATCATCCGGCACTGCGTGAGATAGCCGAGAGCATATTGTATTTGGAAAAGATGAACGCTGTGTGCGAGGACGGGGGAAAATACGTCTTTTACACGGACAAGCGTAATATAAGCAAGATAATCGGGCAGGGCGGAGCTAACCGCAATGCGCTTTCACAGCGTGGAATTTCCTTTAAGATAAAGGAAGAGAAAGGCACGGATCTCCGTGCGGAGAGGATCGGTTGATGTTTTTTAAATCTATGGAAATATACGGGTTCAAATCGTTTCCCGATAAGACCATACTGCATTTTGACAAGAGGATGACCGCTGTTGTCGGAAGTAACGGCAACGGTAAAAGTAATATAAGTGACGCACTGCGCTGGGTAATGGGAGAGCAGGGCGCTAAAAGTCTGCGTGGAGATAAAATGGAGGACGTTATCTTTCACGGAACTGTACGCAGAAAGCCGATGGGCTTTGCGAGTGTAACGCTGACTATAGATAACTGTGACAGGGCGCTAAGGGTAGACAGTGACGAGGTTGTAATATCCCGTAAGCTGTACAGGAGCGGCGAGTCGGAATATAAGATAAACGGAGCAAAGACACTGCTCAAGAATATAAACGAACTGTTTATGGGTACGGGTCTTGGCCGTGACGGATACAGCGTTATCGGTCAGGGCAAGGTGTCGGAGATAGTAGAATCGGGCGGAAGCAAGCGCCGTGAGGTTTTTGAAGAAGCGGCGGGCGTATCGAAATTCTTAGCGCAGAAAAAGGACGCAGAGAACAAGCTCAAACGCACGGAGGACAATCTGCTCCGTATCCGTGATATAGCATCGGAGCTTGAAACAAGACTCCCTGTGCTTGAAAAGCAGGCGGCAAAGGCTAAAAAGGCGAAGGAACTGCTTTCGAGGGAAGAAGACCTTGATATAACGGTAAGTATGTACGAATTGTCCGCACTTGAAAAGACGATTTCGGAAGCGGAGGACAAATTACTTCTCAGCAAGGCGGAGTGCGAAAATCTCGACAGGGATATTGCAAAGCTGGAGGCCGAGGAAGAGGACAACAACAACCGCAGAATGACGCTCCGTGCCGAGCTTGAAAAGCTGAAAGCCGGAAGTGATGAGGCAAAGGACCGCATAAGCGATATAAAGGCTGAGATTGCCGTACTGCGCAACGATATTTCACACGCTGAAGAAGCTATTGCGGAAACCGAAAAGCAGATAGAGGACGGCAAGAGCGGCAAGGCAAGGCTTGAAGAAGATAAAAAGAACCTTGAAAACGAGATAGAGGAAAAGCAGGCACAAATAGGTCGGCTGAAGGCGGACAGCGAACGGCTGACGGAGGAACTGACGGGAATCGACGCAGAGGGCGAAACGCTCTCGGGGGAGTACAAGGAACTTGACGAAAAGCAGGGTCGGCTGTATCTTAAAAGAACGCAGCTGCAGCTTTCGGTACAGCAGATAGAGGCGACCTCCGAACAGCTTTCAAAGCGTAAGGAGGAACTTACAAGAACGGCTGAGAATGCGGCGGCAGAAGCAAAGACGCAGAGAATAAAGCTCAGCGATACCGATGAAGAGCTTGAACAGGCAAAGGAAGAAAAGGCCGAAGCCGAGAACAAGCTGACAGGATATAAAAAGCTGTTTGCCAATAAGAATGACAAGCTGAAAACGGCAGGTCAGACGCTTGAAACGCTCCGCAAGGAGTACGAAACGAAAGCGTCACGTCATCAGGTGCTTGACGAGATAGACAAGAATATGGCGGGCTTCCAGTCAAGCGTAAAGTCGGTAATAATGGCGGACAGGCAGGGACGGCTCAGCGGTATAAGAGGTACGGTAGCCGATATAATCAGCGTGGACAAGCGTTATACGGTGGCTATTGAGATAGCGCTGGGCGGTATAATGCAGAACATCGTGACCGATAACGAGGAAGCAGCAAAGCGCAGTATGCGTTATCTTAAGGAAAACAACCTCGGACGTGCGACATTCTTACCTCTTACAAGCGTAAAGGGAAAGATGCTCGAAGTCGGCGGACTGAGTAATGAGAACGGCTTTGAGGGTATGGCGTGCGACCTTGTGGAATATGACGGGCTGTATGACGGAATAGTAAAATCCATACTCGGAAAGACGGCGGTCGTTGAGGATATTGATACGGCATCGTTTATTGCGAAGAAGTACGGATACCGTTTCAAAATAGTGACGCTTGACGGTCAGGTCATCAACGCAGGCGGTTCGTTCACGGGAGGCAGTGTCAGAAATGACGCAGGTATAATCGCAAGAAAGCAGGAACTTGCTTTATTATCTGAACAGATTGAGCAGCTCGGTGTGAAGATAAAAGCCGAGAGCGAACTGCTAAAGCCCTTGCAGGCGGAAGTCGCAAAGATGGCGGAGGAAATGGAGGGCTTTTCCGAAACCGTATCGCAGTGCGAGCCTAAGATAGCAAGACTTGAGGCACAGCGTGACGGTATAAAGCAGCTGCTGTCACAGCTTACCGCACAGCGTGACAGCGCCGAGGAACAGCTTGACGCACAGGAAAGAGCCGAGAATGACGGCAGGAAGCTCCTTTCCGATACAAAGTCGCAGCTTGAAAGCGTGCTTGCCGAAATTGAAAAGAACGAGCAGGCTCTGAACGAGCAGAGAAGCGGACTTGACAAGGCGGAGGATAAGAGAAAAGAGATAGCCGACAGGATACAAAGGAACAATATGGATGTTCTGACGGTAAACGGTGATATATCCAACATCCGCACAAGGATAGAGGGTATAGACGCATCTATCCTTGCACTGAGCGACGGCGGAAGCGAACAGCTCAGAAAAATTGAGGAGCTTAAAAACGGCATTGAGCAGAAGAATGAAATCATTATTCTGAAAACGGCTCAGACCGAAGAAATAGCAAAAACGGCAGGTGACAACGAAAAGGCAATCGCAGATAACGTATCGTTCACAAATGCGGCTGAAAAGCGTATCAGCGAGATAAACAAGTCGATAAGGGAGCTTACCGAGGCAAAGGAAAAGTTCAGTGCAGACCTTGCCCGACAGGAAGAGCGTAAAGGCTCGGCGGAAGGTCAGACCGAGAAGATAATCTCGGGACTGTGGGACAAGTACGAGATGACACGCAGTGAGGCAAAGGAACGTGCGAAGCCTGTAGATGACGCAGGCATATTCATGCTTAAGGCGGAGCTTGCCGAGATAAAGAGAAGCATTGCGGCACTGGGAAGCGTAAACTACAGCTCTATAGAAGAACTGGAGGAGGTATCGGAGCGTTACGGCGTTCTTGCAAAACAGCTAAAGGATGTTGAAACATCAAAGACGGAACTTGAAAGCCTTATTGCTGATCTTATAAAGGATATAAAGCAGAGGTTCACAGAAAGCTTTGACGATATAAACAACCACTTCGGAATGCTGTTCAGCGAGATATTCGGAGGCGGCGAAGCAAGACTTCAGCTGTCAGACCCGGACGATGTGCTGAACTCTGATGTTGAGATATATGCCGCACCTCCGGGAAAGGTAATAAAGAGCCTGTCACTTCTTTCGGGCGGTGAAAAGTCGATGGTAGCACTGACGATTTATCTTGCGATACTGCTTCACAGACCGACACCGTTCTGTATGCTTGATGAGGTCGATGCGGCACTTGACGAGGCAAACGTACAGAAGTACGCTACATATCTTAAGCGTTTCTCGCATAACACTCAGCTTATGGTAATAACGCACAGGAGAGGTACGATCGAACTGTGTGATGTGCTGTACGGCGTTTATATGCAGGAAAAGGGCGTATCGGGACTGTTAAGGCAGGAATTCAGCGAGGAATTTTTAAACGAGGTTGAAAACGCATAGGGACAAGCAAAACGGAAAATGTATATGAAATTATGGGGTAGGAAATGAACAAATTGAGAGTAACAGCTTTATTGCTTGCCGTTATTCTTGCGGTAGGCGGTATAGTGCTTAAAATCTGCGGTTATGACGCACAGACTGATTTTGAGCCGACACTGCCGCTTGATACCGGACTTAGCTCAGAGCAGGCACAAAAGGACTTGAAATATGTGTATGACACGGTGAGGGCAAAACATCCGGTGTTCCTTATTGACGACGGTGCGGAGAAAAGATTCGGCGACGTATACATAAAGCTGCGCAGAGAACTGATGGATAAGGACAGCGTGACGGTAAAGGAGCTGTGGGAGAAATCTGCCAAGCTTGTATGCACGCTTGATGACGCACATACGATAGTCACAGCATCGGGAACGCAGTATGTGGGTGACGGCGGAGAGATAAGCAAGGCGTATGAAAGCGGAACGCTCTTATCAATTGACGGCATATCGGCGGACAGTATGAAGGAGCATTTCAAAAAGGTGTTCCCGTGCGAGCCGCAGGTCAGCTTCTATGCGGACTATATGTTAGGCGTGGCTCTGGAGTACGGCAGTTGGCTTACGCTTCTCGGTGCGGATGTATCCGATGGGATAGATGTTGTTATCGGTGAAAATACAAAGCATTTCGATATGACAGATGAAGAGCCTGCAAGAAAACAGCTTGAGCTATGCTCATATAAGATCGACAAGGAGAATTCGCTCGGCATTTTCACACTCAACCGTTGTGAAATGTCAGCAGAATACACCGATAGGTTGTCAGAATTTTTCGGTGCGGTAAGAGATAACAATATCGGAAATATCGCCGTTGATTTAAGAAGCAACGGAGGCGGAACAACAGAAGTCATAAACGAATTTCTGAGATATATAAATATAAGCGACTATAAGCTGTTCGGCGGAACGGATATACGAATCGGCGGAAATCTGATCTCGTACCGTGATGAGATAACGCCGAACAAGCACGTTGAAAATGCTATTGACGGCAAGGTGTATGTGCTGACATCGCAATACACATTCAGCTCGGCAATGGACTTTGCAATGGTGATACAGGATAACGGCATAGGAAAGGTGATAGGCGAAATGCCCGGAAATATGCCGACCGCATACGGTGACAAGCTGAGCTTTCAGCTTCCGGAATCGAAGCTTGTGCTGAGTGTATCATACAAGAAATTCTACCGTGTGGATATAAATAAAAGTGAAGAACCGCTTATCCCCGACTGTACGGTAAATGCCGATGAGGCTTTGGAAAAGCTGGTTGAATATATAAAGTAGGAGAAAATTTTTCAATGGGATTATTTGAAAAACTGAAAAACGGCTTAAAGAATACAAAAGATGCTCTTGCAAGCAAGATAACGGGAGTTATTAACTCGTTCACGAAAATTGACGAAGATTTTTTCGAGGAGCTGGAAGAAACGCTTATCTTATCGGACATAGGCGCTGTGACAAGCGCAAATATCTGCGAGGCTTTAAGAAAAGAGGTAAAGGCTACAGGTACTACCGACCCTGCGGAAGTGAAGGGGCTGTTAAAGAAGATAATCGCCGGGATACTTGAGGGTGAAAACGAACTTATCCTTGATACAAAGCCGACAGTAATACTTGTTATAGGCGTAAACGGCGCAGGCAAGACGACCACTATAGGAAAGCTCGCATATAACCTTAAAAGCAGCGGCAAAAAGGTTGTCGTTGCGGCGGCGGATACGTTCCGTGCGGCTGCTATCGAACAGCTTGAGGTGTGGACACAGCGTGCCGGTGTTGATATTATAAAGCACTCGGAGGGAAGCGACCCTGCGGCTGTTGTGTTTGACGCTGTAAAGGCAGGCATTGCAAGAGATGCGGATGTTATCATCTGTGATACGGCGGGCAGGCTTCACAACAAGAAGAACCTTATGGACGAACTTAAAAAGATAGCGAGAATAGTAAACAACAATGCGCCCGACAGCCGTGTTGAAACTCTGCTTGTGCTTGACGCTACAACGGGACAGAATGCGGTAAATCAGGCAAGGCTGTTCAAGGAAACGGCTGATATAACGGGTATCGTTCTTACAAAGCTTGACGGAACGGCAAAAGGTGGTATAATAATACCTATAAAAGAGGAACTTGGTATACCTGTGAAGCTGGTCGGTGTGGGTGAGAAGATAGACGATCTGCAACCGTTTGTACCACGGGATTATGTTGAAGCGCTGTTTGAATGACAGCCTGTATACGAAAGGACAATATATGAAACTGATTATTGCCTCAAACAACGAGGGCAAGATAAAAGAATTCAAAAAAATGCTGACACCTCTGGGATATGAGCCTGTTTCGATGAGGGAAGCGGGAATCAATATTGATATAGCGGAGGACGGAACGACCTTCAGCGAGAACGCTCATATAAAGGCGAAGACTATATATGATATGACGCATACGCCTGTACTTGCGGACGACAGCGGACTTTCGATAGAATTCTTAGGCGGTGCGCCGGGCATCTATTCGGCAAGATACGCAGGCGAGAACGCAACGAATGAGGACAAGATAAACAAGGTACTCGGTGAACTGAAGGGCGTTGACAAACCGCTCAGAAACGCAAAATTCGTGTGTGCCTTATACTTTATCCGTGATGACGATTATGAGATATGCGTTACGGGTGAATGCGAGGGCTTTATCGGGGAGGAGCCTATAGGCGAAAACGGCTTCGGCTATGACCCGATATTCATGATAGACGATGATACAAGCATGGCTTGCCTTACGGACGAAGAAAAGAACAGGATAAGCCACAGGGCGAAAGCACTTGAAAAGCTGGCGGCTGAACTTAGCAAGAAGTAATGGATATAAAAGATTTACCCTATATTCTGACAGCGGCATATCTGATAATAATAAGCATAATCGGGTTTATACTGCCGCCTGTGGATAAGAGCAAAGCAAGGAAAAACAAATGGCGGATAAGGGAAAGGACGCTCTTTATCGTATCCGCACTCGGCGGCTCGGTCGCTATGTATATTTCGATGAGGATATTTCATCATAAGACAAAGCATAAGAGATTCATGATAGGGATACCGGTCATAATTATTCTGCAGCTTGGCGCTGTATTTGCGATATGGTATTTCTTTATGAGATAAAAGAAACGGAGAAAAGTAAATGGAGATAACAAGCAGACAAAGAGCAAGGCTCAAGAGCATTGCAAGTAACTACGACACTATCTTTCAGATAGGAAAGAACGCAATTTCGGACGAACTTATAAAGCAGCTTTCGGACGCACTGGAGGCAAGGGAGCTTATAAAGATAAGAGTTCTTGAAAACTGCGGATACAGTGCAAAGGAGCTTGCAGGTGAGATAGGCGAAAGGACAAACAGCATTGTTGTGCAGGTAATAGGCACTAAGATAGTTCTTTACAGGCAGAACAAGGACGCTAAGAAAAGGAAGATAGAATTAGATGATTAAGATAGGCGTATTCGGCGGTGCTTTCAACCCCGTTCACAACGGACATATAAATATGGTGAAAGAGGCTTTCGCCGACCTTAAACTTCAGAAAATGCTGATAATACCTACTTGTGTTTCACCTCACAAGAGCAACAAGGGGCTTATTGCTTTTGAGGACAGGGCTAAGATGTGTGAACTTGCCTTTGCAAAAGAAATTGAAGACGGCAAATTTGAGATAAGCGACATAGAAAAGCGTATGGGCGGTACAAGCTACACGATAAATACTATCCGTGAGCTTAAAAGACAGTACCCCGACGATGCTGTGTTCTATCTGATAATCGGCGGAGATATGCTGTTCTATTTCGACAAGTGGTATCGCTATGAGGCACTTCTGGGTGAGTGCAAGGTGGTTGCCGCCGCAAGAGAAAACAGCGAATACAGCGATATGTGTGAATATGCCGCAGAAATGGGCAGGATAAAGGTGCTGAATCTTCATGTCACTGAGGTTAGCTCTACCGAAATCAGAGAGAAGCTGAAAAACGGTGAAAGTATAACAGGGCTTGTACCCGAAGCGGTTGAAGGCTATATAAAGGAACGTGGTCTGTATGTGTGAAAAGCAGGATAAGGACGAACAGCGTTATGCCGAAAAATATGCGGACTATGTGAAAATGCTGAAAAATACGCTCTCAAAGAAGCGTTTTACCCACAGTATGAATGTTGCGTCAATGTGTCTGGCACTTGCAAAAAAGCACGGCGGTGACGAGGAAAAGGCATATCTCGCAGGGCTTCTTCACGATATAAAGAAGGAGGAAACTCCGAATGCGATGAAATCGCAGGCGATACTGAGCAATATGGACGTGAGCGACGAGGAGCTTTATACTCCGGCACTGTGGCACGCTCCGGCAGGGGCATATCACATATCGAAAAATCTCGGTATAAAGGATATTGATATTCTGAATGCGGTGCGTTATCACACGGCAGGCAGGGCTGATATGTCGATGCTTGAAAAGATCGTTTACTTAGGTGATCTGACAAGCGTGGACAGAAGCTATAAGGATGTTGAAAAATATCGGGAGATGAGCTTTGAGAATCTTGACAACGCTATGTACAATGCGTTAAAATATTCAATAGGCGAAACGCTGGGTAAGGGCGGACTTATACCGCCGTGTACGATAGCGGGATATAATTTCTACACAAGGATAATGAAGGCTGAAAAAAGCACAGCAGAAAGGAAAAATCCGAAGAATGACTGATATAGAGATTCTGAAGGAGGGCATAAAGGCTCTCGATTCTAAGAAGGCAGATGATATAAGAATCCTCAAGGTGCGTGACCTTACGATACTTGCAAATTATTTTGTAATAGTAAGCGGTTCAAGCTCTACGCAGGTAAAGGCGCTTGCGGACGAGGTGGATTTTAAGCTTGGTGAAAAGGGCGAGGAGCCAAAGTCCATAGACGGCAAGGCAAGCGGTAACTGGATAGTGCTTGACTATATAGATGTTGTTTTCCACGTTTTCTATAAGGAAACAAGGGATTTCTACGACCTTGAAAGGCTCTGGCAGGACGCTGAGGAAGTTGATGTAAAGCAGTTTCTTGATTGAAAATCGGAATAATCTGCAAGAATTTTTACGAAATTTTCAAAAATGTATTGACAAAGTCGGTACGATATTGTATAATACTAGCATACATCTTTATAAAATTTGTATGAGTTATAACCTGTGCCATTTGGCAAAGGGAGGGATATAGATGGCAGAAGTACGTTTAGGCAAAAATGAATCTTTAGATACAGCTCTCAAGCGTTTCAAGAGATCGTGTGCCAGAGACGGCGTCCTCGCAGAGGTTCGTAAAAGAGAACACTACGAAAAACCTTCGGTAAAGCGTAAGAAGAAATCCGAGGCTGCTCGTAAGCGCAAGTTTAAGTAATTAATTACTTACGGTAATAAAAGGCGGACAAGGTTAGCCTCATGCTGACGCTTTGTTCGCCTTTTAATTTTTTTTATTAAAGGATACGGTATGATTTTTAAACCGCAGATATGGATAAATTCAGTTCTCGACATAGACGAGGACTTTCTTGATAAATATAATATAAAGGCGCTGGTGCTTGACCTTGACAACACGCTTTCAATGCACGGGAATCCTGCCGCCGAAAACGGCATACCCGAGTGGCTTGAGCATATGAAAAACATAGGAGTGCCGATGCGCATAGTGTCGAACAACACAAACAAGCGTGTAGCACCGCTTGCGAAGAAGCTGGGGCTTCCGTTTACCGCAAACGGCTGTAAACCGCTTACATTCGGCATATCAAAGGCTATAAAGATAATGGGCGTGCCGAAAAAGCAGGTGGCTGTCGTGGGCGATCAGATATTCACGGATGTTATCGCAGGGAATATCAAGGGTGCGGTGTCGGTGCTTGTTGAGCCTTTCCATATGGAAAGTGCGTGGACGTTCAAGCTGAAAAGAAAAGCGGAGAGTTTGTTTTTCCACAGGGACTACTCAAAGCTGGAAACCAAGGAGAAAAAGTAATGGCTGTAAAATTCGGGCCGGGCGGCAATTCGCTGAGCTTCGGCAAGAGAAAATTTCCTGACGAGCTTCCGTCATATCTTGCATCTATGGGGCTTGACTGCTATGAGATTGAGTGCGGCAGGGGAGTCAGAATTGCGGCGGCGACCTATGAAAAGCTGCCTGCGCTTGCAAGCGGGAACAATATAACCGTAACGCTCCACGCTCCGTATTTCATCTCGCTGTCAAGCGTTGAGGCGGAAAAGCGTGACAACAGCGTGAATTATATCGCTGAATCGCTCAGGGCGGCGGATAAGCTGGGTGCGACAAAGGTTGTGGTACATTCCGGCTCTTGCGCTAAGATTACGAGAGCGGAGGCACTGTATCTTGCGAAGCAGACGCTTGCAAAGGCTGTGGCTTTAAGACAGAGCGAGGGCTTGAAGGCGATTATATGCCCGGAAACCATGGGCAAGATAAATCAGCTCGGAACGCTTGATGAGGTACTGGAGCTGTGTACTCTTGATGATGAAATGCTCCCGTGTGTTGACTTCGGACATCTGAACGCAAGAACGCACGGCGAAATCAAGACGATAGATGATTATGCTACGATGCTCGACAAAATCGAGAATACACTCGGACACGACAGGCTTTCACAGATGCACATACATTTCTCGAAGATAGAATATACAAACAGCGGAGAAAGACGGCACCTGACGTTTGCAGACGAGATTTACGGTCCGCAGTATGAGCCGCTGTGCGAGCTTCTGGCAAAGAGAAATCTAAACTGTACGGTTATATGCGAATCTGACGGAACGCAGGCTGAGGACGCAAGCCTTATGAAAAAGGTATATCTAAGCTATTTGAAATAAGGACGGAAAAAAGAAAATGAAGATACTTGTAATGAACGGACCGAATTTAAACCTGCTCGGCGAGCGTGAGCCGTCTGTTTACGGCGACCATTCGCTTGCGGCGATAAACGAAAGGCTGAAGGAATGTGCCGAGAAAAACGGCGCAGAGATAGATTTCTTCCAGTCAAACCACGAGGGCGCATTGATAGACGCACTTCACGGGGCAAGAGCGAAATATAACTGCATTATCTTCAATGCAGGCGCATATACGCATTACAGCTATGCGATAAGGGACGCTATTGCGGCGATAAAGATACCTGTGATAGAGGTGCATATGTCGAATGTACACGCAAGAGAGGAATTCAGGCATCATTCGGTAATCTCTCCGGTATGCAAGGGTACTGTTGCGGGATTTGGCGAAAAGAGCTATATGATGGCGCTTTTCTATGCACTGAATATGGACTGATAAAGGCAATCAGGCAATACAGTTGATTTTCGGTTAATAATTAAGGGCTAAAATTATTATTTGGATAAATGCGGTCATAATCGCAGCGGAGGGGAAATATGGTTAATAATGGCGGTAATATAGCAAAGCTGGCAGACAAACTTTCGGATGAAAGACACGCCGCTCTGATAACATCAGATATAAGCAGGAGATATTTCTGCGGATTCACATCATCGGCGGGAATTATACTTGTCACAAAGGAAGCAAGCTATCTTCTGATCGATTTCCGCTACTTTGACAAAGCAAAGGAACGTGTAAGCGATTGCGAGGTAATATTGCTCGAAAACGCAAAGACCCAGCTTATGAACCTGCTTATAAAGCACGGCATAACCACTGTCAGCGTGGAGAGCGACGCTATGACTGTGACAGAGCTTGAAAAATACAAGGCAAACTATACGTTTGTCACATTCGACAGCTCGTGTGGGTTATCGGAGATGATCGGGAAGATGAGAATAATAAAGACACCCGAAGAAATTGAGAAGATAGTAAAGGCACAGCGGATAGCCGAAAGAGCTTTTTCAAGACTGCTGCGTGACATAAAGCCGGGACAGACCGAAAAGCACGTTGCGGCACTGCTTGAATATTATATGGCTGAATACGGCTCGGACGGAAAATCGTTTGATACCATTGCGGCATCGGGTGTTAATTCTGCTTCGCCTCACGCTGTACCTACGGATAAGAAGCTGGAAAACGGAGATTTTCTGACGCTTGACTTCGGTGCGACCTATGACGGATACCATTCGGATATGACAAGAACCATCGCTATAGGCAAGGTGACGGATGATATGAAGAAGATGTATGACGCTGTTCTTTTTGCTAATCTTGACGCTATGAAGGCGATAAGGGCGGATATAAGCGGAAAGGTAGCGGACAGTGTTGCAAGAAGCACTCTTGACGCATGGGGATTCGGCAAGTATTTCGGTCACGGGCTTGGTCACGGTGTAGGTCTTGAGATACACGAGGCACCGTCGGCATCGCCTTCGTCACAGTATACGCTCAAGGAGGGTATGATACTGACAGTTGAGCCGGGTGCGTATATTTCGGGCAAATACGGAGTGAGAACGGAGGATATGGTGGTTGTCACGAATGACGGCTGTCGTAACCTTACAAATACAACAAAGGATCTAATCATTATAGACTGATACGGAGGGATACATATGCTTACAGGCTTGTTTTTTGCGGTTTCGGGCTATCTGCTCGGAAGTATATTGTTTGCAAGCATTATTTCGAAGCTGTTTCACAAGGACATAATATCGAAAAGTCCGGACAAGAACTACGGAACGGCTAATGCGTTCCGTTACGGCGGAGTGCTATGCGGTGCGCTGACGTTGCTTTGCGATATGGGAAAGGGCTTTCTGCCTGTGTTTATTTATATGCACACGGAAAATCCTTCGGAGGTCATGCTCCCCATCGTGCTTGTTGCACCCGTGATAGGACATATACTGCCGATATTTTCAAAGTTTAAAGGCGGAAAGGCTATTGCGGTCACGTTCGGTTCTCTTGCGGGTATGTGGCCCAACTGGACTACCGTACTGACACTGTGCTTCTTCTTTATTCTGTTTATGACGCTGATAAAGATAACTCCTCACTGCTACTGCACTATTATTGCCTATTGCTGTACAACGCTTGTATCGTTCTTTATAGAGCCTGTGAAGGCAGTGTCGATAGGTATGCTTATGATAACTATTGCCTGCTCGATAAAGATGCTCAGCGTTCCCGAAGAACGTGAGAAGTTTGATGTGAGATGGCTGTGGAAGCACTGATTTTATCGTGCGGTACGGGCGGAGGTCATAATGCGGCCGCCCGTGCAGTAAAAGAAGAGCTACTCAGGAGAGGTCATAATGCTGTGATGCTTGACCCGTACACGCTTAAACCGACATGGAAGGCGGCTCACGTCGGCGGCTTCTATGTGTTTACGGCGAAATATTTTCCTTACGCATTCGGTGCGGCGTACTGTCTTGGTACTTGGCTTAGCCGTCTGCCGATAACCTCGCCTATGTATTTTGCCAATCGTAAAGCGGCAAGGAAGCTGGGCGAATATCTGAAGGAAAACCGATATGACGTGATAGCAATGACGCATTTTTATGCGGCTGAAATGGTTACATATCTTAGGCGTAAGGGATATGACCTGCCGCCTACGGTTTTTATAGGAACGGACTATACCTGCACTCCGTTTACGATGGAAACGCAGTGCGATAAGTATGTAATATCCGCAGAGGATCTGCGTGACGAATATATAAATCAGGGAGCGAAAAGTGAACAGCTACTGCCTTACGGGATACCGGTAAGCCGTGCGTTTGAGCCGGAAGAAACGGATAAGCCTGAGCTTAAAAGGCGGCTGGACCTTAATCCAGACAAACGATGTGTGATTGTTGCAGGCGGAAGTATGGGTGCGGGCAATATGAAAAGGCTCGTGAAAAGGCTGACGGTTTACGGCAGGGAAAAAACCGACACGCAGTTTGTTGTAATCTGCGGTACAAATAAAAAATTGCAGAAGGCGCTGACGGATATGACCGACAGCAACGATGCGTTCAGGATAATCGGCTATACAGATCAAATGAGCGGATATATGGCGGCGGCGGACGTGTTTGTAACAAAGCCCGGTGGTCTTAGCTCCACAGAGGCGGCTGTGACGGGTGTGCCGATGATACATATGCCGTCTATACCAGGCTGTGAAACGAGGAATCTCAGATATTTTGAAAGTCACGGTATGAGCCTGTCGCTTAAAGGGAGGAGCATAGAGGATGCTCTCGACAGACTTGAAAACAGTAGGGAATGCCGTGAAATGATAAGAAATCAGCGCAGGTTTATTTCTTCATCGGCAGGCAGGATATGCGACCTGCTCGAAAAAATCGGCAATAATGACGGCAAAAAGGTATTGTGATATGAATATACAGATTTTCGGTAAAGCAAAGTGTTTTGACACAAAAAAGGCGGAGCGTTATTTCAAGGAACGCAGAATAAAGTTCCAGTCGATAGATCTATTATCCAAAGGTATGTCGAAGGGCGAGTTCAACAGCGTGTCGGCGGCTGTCGGCGGCTATGAAAAGCTCATCGACACTTCTTCAAAGGCATATAAGGACAGCACGCTGCAATATCTTGCGTATGAGGACGATAAAATAGAAAAGCTGCTTGAAAATCCTACGATGTTCAAAACGCCGATAGTGCGAAACGGAAGGCAGGCAACGGTAGGATATTGTCCGGACGTGTGGAAAACGTGGGAATAAACTAGGGCTATACGTCCCAAAAACCGCATAACAAAGCCGTTTGAAAAAATAATGAAACTTTTTTCAAAAAAATTATAAAAAACGCTTGACAAATCACTCTAAAGCGTGTATAATATAATAGTCGCTTGAAGAGAGCACAAAAAACTTCGGCAAACGGAGTAAGGAAACAAGGTAATCTTGAGGTGTTAACCTCAGGATGCAACATGGAAGCTTAGCTCAGCTGGGAGAGCATCTGCCTTACAAGCAGAGGGTCATAGGTTCGAGCCCTATAGTTTCCACCACCTTTCAAGGCGAAAGCCTTGACTCCTACGGCCTGGTAGTTCAGTTGGTTAGAACGCCGCCCTGTCACGGCGGAGGTCGTGGGTTCGAGTCCCATCCAGGTCGCCATTTTTTTGGCTTTCCAAAAGCTACGCCTCTGTAGCTCAGTCGGTAGAGCAGAGGACTGAAAATCCTCGTGTCGTTGGTTCGATTCCGACCGGAGGCACCATAAGAAACGCAATAGCGTTTCTTATATAAGCGGATTTAGCTCATCTGGTAGAGCGCCACCTTGCCAAGGTGGAGGTAGCGAGTTCGAGCCTCGTAATCCGCTCCAATTTTTTTGGCGCTATAGCCAAGTGGTAAGGCATAGGTCTGCAACACCTTGATCCCCAGTTCAAATCTGGGTGGCGCCTCCATCAAAAGAAAAGCACTTGCAATTTGCAGGTGCTTTTTTGTTTTGTCCTTTTTATAGTACATATGGAATGCTATAATATGAACGTAAACAAAAATAAACCGGAGGTATAAAAACATGAGCAACGAAACATTTGTGCTTACTAATGCAGATATGAATGCGGTGGTGCTTAAAGACGCCGGCTACATAAACAGGAGAGGCGCAAAGCTGTATGTAGAGGGTAATTACAGGTTCGCTGTTGAGTATTACAGGCTGGCGGCGGCAATGGGGGATATGAATGCGGTATCCAATCTCGGATACTGCTATCTTTACGGACGTGATATTGAGCAGAACACGTCTTTGGCAATAGCGTATTTCAAGACTGCCGCTGAAAACGGAGTTATTGATGCGATGTACAAGCTCGGCGATATATATTCCTCTGACAAGTGGAATGTGAAGGATGTGGAATTATCGCTGTATTACTATAATATTGCGTTATTTCATTTGCTCGGAGAAGACGAGTGGAATGTTGAATCAATCGTATATTGTGAAGGATTCCAGAGATACCCCAGCCTTTGCTATGCACTGGGCAGAGAGATGTCAAGGGGAGGCAGAATGAATACCGATATAGTAATAGCATATCAGTTATTGAAGCACGCTGAGAAGGGATACCGTAAAGAGATAGACAACGGTGCGGTAATGTATGAATCGTCATACGAAGGCGTGAAGGAGCTTCTTGCCGATTCACAGTTTGACGGGATAAGGAAAGAGTATGACGCTCATTTTGCGGGCGAAGATTATGATGAGAAAACGGAATAATCGCTGTGTCTGCGACTGAGTACATCGGAGATATATCAGCGTTGATACAAGATAAAAGCTGAGGCTTGAATTCATTGCGAATAAAAACGCACGGTGCAATCTTTACGGTTGCGCCGTGAGTCAGCTTGTAGAAAAAGTCTTTTATTTTATGTGCTTCTGTTATATCGTTCAACTCCGACAATGATAACAGGCTACCGATAGTGCTATTTGTAGGATAGCACTTCTCGGGTTCGCTATTCGAGTGGGTACACCTGTCAATATGAACGAGGGAAAGAACCAAAGAGACTAGGGCAAGGGACTTGACAGCCCCTCTCCCT
>ERZ791734.605-NODE-605-length-45950-cov-18.530646_pt1 | contig 45950 bp, 40 predicted proteins | sample MGYA00509953_ERZ791734 | MGnify/ENA primary metagenome ERZ791734 (study PRJEB30046, sample SAMN00792038) | human gut metagenome | study: EMG produced TPA metagenomics assembly of the A metagenome-wide association study of gut microbiota in type 2...
GATAATTTATAGTTATCATCGGTTAAAACAAAGCCGCTAGAGCAATCTAGTATACACACACAACATTTCAAGCGCTTGCCAGAACTTGTTATTGCGTCTCCCCTTTAACATCAATATCCAAAGATAAAGTTAAGAGATTATTCTTTATGAGTAATTGAGATCTAATATGGATCTTCTGCTATATATAAATAAAAACACGCTTGCTGCGTGGCGAAATTTGCCATGTGACAAGCGTGTTTTTTTATTTGTCAAACATAAAATGCCGTCATGTCGCAGTCCCCCGCTATCAATCAAAAAATGATTGATAAGGAGAAAAGCGGCATGAAATCCGGCAATAAATCAATACGGATTAATGGTAAATCTGTAGAAGTAACAGATGAAGTGTATAAGGTATATGGAGATAATAAATACCATTCTGCATCCGGTGTTTACTTCTGCAGTTCGTGACGGATATATCCGCAGCAACCCTTCGGACGGCGTAATGGCAGATATTAAAAAGAGCCATACTTGGGAAAAGCCAAAGCGACACGCTCTCACCGAGCAACAGCAAGAGAAGTTCGTTGAGTTTACGACACAGTCCTATCAGTACAAGCATTGGCTGCCACTCTTTACAGTCCTGCTCGGTACGGGTGGACGAATCGGTGAGATACTCGGTTTAAGGTGGGAAGATTGCGACTTTCCGAATAGTATAATCAATATTAACCACACCCTTATTTATAGGAAGTACACAGACGAAGCATCACACTTCGCAATAACCACTCCAAAAACAAAATCGGGTGTCAGAATAATTCCGATGCTTTCTGATGTAAAGGCGGCCCTCACAGAAGAATACAAGGAGCAGCTTGAGAGTGGATTTAATGAGAGCGTTGTAGACGGGTATTCTGGTTTTATATTCAAATCAAGAGACAATACAGTGCTGTCACCGCATTGCGTCAATCGAGCGATAGACCGGATAATTAAAGCGTGTAATGCGAAAGAGGAAGAATATGCAAATGCGGAACGTCGAGAGCCTGAACTGTTACCGCATTTCAGTTGCCACCATTTGCGACATACATTCTGCACTCGCTTTTGTGAGAACGAAACTAACCTGAAGATTATTCAGGAGATTATGGGACACGCGGATATTACAACCACGATGGACATATATAATGAAACAACAAAGGATAAAAAGATGGAGTCCTTTGCAGGGCTTGAGGGTAAAATCAAGATACGATGAAAATGGAGCTTGCCACAACACGGTGGCAGGCTCCTTGATTTTTGAATAAGAATATGTTATACTGTATAAACAAATAAAGGTTTATGCGGCGAATAGTCAGGGGTATCCGATATGTGCTTCTTCACCGGACAATGAAAACACCCTCGTTTTTTTACGACAATTTTTACGACAAATGAGATAAAGTTATGACATCTTATGTGAGGTTATGTACTTTAATGAAAACGGTTTGGATTAACAAAGTAAGGAAAAGAGAGGTTAAATCAGGGTATAAGATACTTTCCCTTGAAATCCCGACGATGAAGCCGTTAGACTGATTAAGTCTGGATAAAGGTATATATCCCAAGTTAGCGGAACTTATCGAAGGCTTTTAAGCCAATGCTTAAACCAATTTAAGCCGAAGTTAAGCCAAAAACACTTGTAGAATTATGCAAGTTGAGATAAGTTAAGATAACTTACGATAAGTTAATACTAATTAAGCCCGTTGAGAAAATCAGCGGGCTTTTTTCGTTTTATATGCACCTATTACATCTTTAATTGATGTGATAGGTGCTTTTTTATGTCCAAACGGAGGTGATAAAAAACAAAAATCAGCTATACGACCGACAACGGCGTAATCAATAAGAGCACCTGTGCCAATCGGTATAGCTGAAACTTTTTTATAATCAGTTGTCTGCAGAATTATTTTATTATTATCCGTCAAAATCTGGTTCTTCACGGTATAATAACCTCGGACTAAAAATCCGACTCATGCGGATTTTGCCGTGCCTTGCACGGCACGCGGTTACCCGCGCGTCCGAGAACATTTTACCACTAATTTGTTTTGCTGACACAAAACTGCGGCGTTACCGTCGCAATGCCTTACAGCATTAAAAATCACGGTATAACATCACACAGCAGACAAACATATTGTCTTTTTCGTAAAAATCCGCGCTGCCGTTATATTTCTCCGCTATTTGCTTTATTGTTTTTATACCGTATCCGTGACCTTGTAATCGTGATTTTGAGGTTTTTAACGAATGATTTTCCGAAAGCACGGATTTTTCAATAGTGTTGCTTACATAAATCATAATCTTATACTCATCACCGGAAAAATTGCAGATTATACTTTTATGAGCATCGGGCGAGGCAGAGCAGTTTTCGATAGCGTTGTCCAGGATATTTCCAAGTAAATTGCACATATCTATATCCGCTACGCCGTCAAGCTGTTTTGAACCTGTGAAGACAAAATTAATGTCATGGTTTCGAGCGATTGATATTTTAGTGTTAAGTATAGCGTTGATAAAGACGTTTCCCACATCGATGCACACATCAATATTGCTTATCTCGTTTTTGCATTGCTTTAAAAACGCACCGATTTCATCGTACTTCTTTTCGTCGGACAGCATCGTCAGTACTTCAAAGTTCTGCTTCATATCGTGTCTGAGTCGAGCTGTTTCCTCGTACTGGTTCTTTATCGTTTCGGCGTATTTAATTCTATATTCCTGCTGCTGCTTTTCAAGCTTCAGTAGGGTGGCCTGACGGTTGCTCTTGCTCATGGCTACGGTCATATAAAAGCATATCAGATTTATGATTACCAATCCCAGTTCAGCTATCAATAAAATCCGCGTTTGATTTTCGTTATAATCGGAATATAGCTGTGACATATGAATGAATGTTATTGAAACAAACGAAACCACAAACACCGACAAAATAAGCAGCCATTCGTTCGATCTAAGCGCAACATCTTTATCAGCCGTTATTTTCAGAATGATGCCAAAAATATATATAAGCAAAATTTGAACCGAGAGTACGGCAATAACTCTTTCCAAAGTATGAGTGCCCAATATCTCCGCAACCGCGTTACCTGAGGCGGCTGAAATTGTGCTTGTAACAAGAGCGTTTGTGCAGACTATTACGATATTGGCAAGTATAGCGGCAAATGCCTTTTTTATTACCGACCCCGGCAAAAACAGGCTGTAAGCAAAGAACATAACAGTATAAATCAGACCGTATACTCCTTCATACAAAGTAAAGTTGTTTATAACAGTGACAATCACCGAAAATGATACACAGCCGATAAGGTACAGAATTATTCCTTTTCTGCTTTTTAAGTCAAGCTTTAAAAACCTGCATATAAAATGGCATACGGTCAGGTTTTCAAAAAAAGTAATGAAAAGCTCAAATGCCGCCCATAAAAAATCAGTCATATTTACTCCTGTTAGGTTGTTTCCCTGATAAACTTTTTGTACTTTTCTGCAAGTGAATTTTTATATCGTCGGCTTATTTCCGCCTGGTTGCTGTCAGTTAAGTATACTATATGATTCGGATAATCAATACGCTGAATGTGATTAAGGTTAACAATTATCCTGTTATGCGTCCTTGCAAAATGTTGTTCGGGTAGCATACCGCTGATATTATCTATCGTGCTTCTGATTTTTAGCATCACGTTCGATTTGCAGATAATGTCTATGTAATTCGATCTGCTACAGATATATATTATATCACCGACAGTCACTTTCCCGATTTCTCCGTATGGCAGGTCAAAGCACAAGGTCTTTGAAGTCTGAAGAAAAAACATCAGCTTTCCGATAACCGACCGTAGCTTTTGGTCAAAAATATCAAGGTCCTTCGGAATAAAGTTGAACGGTCTGTAGTCAAAGCTTTCGTATACAAGATGATTTTCGGTGGTGATAAAGATGATTATTGTTTTTTCGGATAAATTTCTTATCCTGTTTGCAACATCAAGACCGTTCATTTCCGGCATAAGTATATCAAGAAAAACTACATCGTACGGATTTTGATTATGCTGCTCGAGAAAAGACACTGCATTTAAGTATTTATCCAAGGAAATCTCAATTTCAAATTCTTTAAAGCACGCTTTTATTTTCCTGCTCAAGCAATCAAGATATACCTTTTCATCATCACATACTGCTATTTGCATATATTCAGCAACTCCTAATTAAAATTCATAAATTCTGAATTATATTTGATAGAAATATAAAAAACACATAAATTCTGTACAAATCAACAATTGTCATTTGACTCGGTGTAAAATAAAAATAAGGAGTGATAATCCAGTTTGTAGAAAAAGTATGTTTTTGAAACAAACTTCTAACTCACTACCCCTATCCCCCTGCCCCCTTTCCCCGGGAAAGGGGGATTTTACTGGGGCTACCGCCCCTAGACCCTGTCGGGGGCTACGCCCCTGCGACCCCATTTTCAGAAATTATATAGGTTTATCGACAGTCTGTGATAATCATGGAATTTTCCGAAAGGCTAAGACAATTACGAGAAAAACACGGTTATACACAAAAACAACTTGCTGATTTTTAGTTTGATTACGAAATAAATACGGATAAAATAATGGGCAAAGGATTTCCTTTGTCCTCAGTTTGTAGAAAAAGTATGTTTTTTCAATAAAAGTGCTTGTCCTCTATCCCTATAAGAACGCTTTGTGGGCTTTGCGTCCTGCAAAGCCTTTGGGCGTTCTATCTCGGCATCCATGCCGAATCCCAAACCCCTTTCCCCGGGAAAGGGCTATATTACTGGGGCTACCGCCCCAGACCAAGCAAGGATGCTTGCAGTCAGCCGCACAAAGCCACTGCACGATGCGGTGGCACAAATGGCTGACGACCTGTACGGGGGCTACGCCCCAAAGCAAGGATGCTTTGATTGCTTGCCAAAAGTTTTGCACGATGCAAAACCAACAGAGCAAGCAATAAGCGACACCCCCATTTTCAGAAAATACAAAGGTTTTTCGACAGTCTGCGGGCAAAGGATTTCCTTTGTCCTTTTTTGTAGTATACATCAAATTAATTCGCTTTGTCAATAAGTTTTAGCTATTAGTATACTTTTTGATTTAAACTATATCGACTAAACTTCACTAAATTACGCCAAACTTCACAGTTTTATTGACATCGCAATTTTTTTGTTATATTATTAAAAAAATTGCAGACTAAATTGGCAATTCTCATTCAAAGAATAACTAGTGATAATACAATAAAAATCAGAGCTAAGTCATGTATAGGAGAAAAAATGAAACTCGAAATCAATCAACTCACGAAATCCTATAGCAAAGGCAAAAAAGCCCTCGATAGCTTCACCCTCACCCTTGAAAAAGGCGTGTACGGCATCTTAGGTCCCAACGGTGCGGGCAAATCCACGTTGATAAACTGCGTAACCGGCATAATAAAGCCCGACAGCGGCAGTATTGCTTTTACCGACGGTGACAGTCACGATTATATGTCGCACCTCGGCTTTTTACCGCAGAATCAGGACTTTTATCCTAATTTTACGGCAAGAGAGCTTATCCTCTACTCTATGGCACTGAAAAATGTAAAGGTCGATAATCCCAAAGCCTATGCCGATGGGATTTTAAAGCGTGTAAATCTGTATGACGACCGCAACAAAAAGGTCGGCGCACATTCGGGCGGTATGAAGCAAAGGCTCGGCATAGCGCAGGCACTTGTAGGCGAGCCAAAGGTGGTTATATTTGACGAGCCGACAGCAGGACTTGACCCCAAGGAACGCATACGCTTCAGAAATATAATCTCATCACTTGCGAATGATAAGATAGTGATACTTGCAACTCATATCGTTACCGATATTGCTTTTATCGCTAAAAATGTTGTACTTATCGATGGCGGAAAGATGATAAGCTGCGCCTCGCAAAGTGAGCTTTGCAATGAGATTTACGGCAAGGTATGGGAGGTGCTCACCGACTACGAAACGGGTATGGAGCTTATGCGGACAAAGCGCGTCAGCAATGTTATAAGCGAGGACGACAGGTTCAATGTCCGTGTTGTAAGCGACGAAAAGCCGCACCCCGACGCCGTAAATGTTCAGCCTGCACTTGAAGATGTGTGCATTTACCACTTCGGAGAGATAGGTGAATGATATGCTGAAATACGAGCTTAAAAAGTACATACTGAAGCCGTCACTCCTTATATGCATTATCGTGCTTATTCTTTTAAACTTTGTTAAGGTATTTGAGCTGTATTACTACACGGGTGGGGGCAGAGCCGTTCTTTCGGGAAATGCCGTACAGGGCACGGATATACTGTACGATAAATACAGCGGAAAGATAACCGATGAAAAGATAAACGGACTAAAAACCGAGCTTGCTAATGCGGAGCAGATGCTAAAAGAGTACGGTATAATTGAAGAGCCGATTGAGGGTACATATTGCGGCTACCCCTACGGTGATGTAAATATATTCAAAGACCTTATTTCGTCCTACGAATACGCTATTCTATACTCAAATAAAAGCGCAGAAATAACCGAAAATGCAAGAGCAAACGCCGAGTTCTACAGCGATAAGAGCCGGTACGAATACCGTCTTTCAAAGCTGTATGAGGACTGCTATAAAGGCAGGTCGCTCGACGGCTATTATCAGTCCGAGGGACACAAGGCTATCTTCGACTATAAGTTTTCCGCCTTGCTGTCAATGTTTATCATAGTGCTTGCAATATCTCCGATAGTATCAAAGGAGTATGTTATAGGCTACAATAAGCTTATATCCTCGTCAGGAAAAAGAGGGTCGGTTATGCTTGCAAAGCTGACAGCGGCGGCGATATTTACATTTGCGGTTACACTTATACTGTTTGTTTCGGATATGGTTTATTTTCAGCTTATCTACGGCTTTGACGGCTTTTCCGCACCGATATACGCCTTGCAGGAATTTGAAATGTGCCCGTTCAATATCACGCTTTTCGGCGCTCTTGTGATAACGTTCGTATTAAGACTTGTGTTTCTGCTTATGTTCACATTCCTTGTGACGGCAGTATCGTCCTTTTGCAAAAACGATATAATTTCAATGGTTGTAAGCGTAGCGGCGGGATTTCTGCTTGTAATCGGCTCGGAACTGCTCCCCGGCGTGCTTAACCCTACGACGCTTATCGGTTCGACAGAGCTTTTCACAAATATGAATGTCTGCAATATCCTTGATTTACCCGTATTCAATGTTGTTGTAACTTTATCCGAAGTAATACTTCTCGCTGTCGTCTTTGCTGTCGTGTCTGTACGGAGGGGTATGAAATGCTGTTAAAAAATGAACTGAGAAAACTGTACATAAAGCAGTACGGACTTATTGTACTGCTGATAGTCTTTATAGTAAAACTGCTCACAAGTGCGGATTTATACAAGGCAAGCTACAGCGATATGTCGTACGAACAGCAGAAATATTATCTCGAATATATGCAGGAGTACGGCGGACAGCTTACCGATGAAAAGGAAACCGCTATACTCTCGCTATACAGCGAGGCAGAAGCCGCAAAGCAGCTGCAAAGCGATATACTTGATAAAAACAGAAACGGAGACTATGCCACTCCCGAAGAATTTACAAACGCAATGCGGGAGATACCCGACATAATTGAAAAGTATGACGCTATAAAGCTGCTTTATTCAAACTACGAAAGAGTAAGCGCAGACCGTGAAAATCTGCTTATGCTCCCGTCCGGCTCAAACGCCATGACAAGCGGAATAGAGTATCTGTTTATTATGGCAATATGCTATATCTCTGCGGCAATGTGCTATTATGAAAGAAATATGAAGCCGCTTATCGTTACCGCCGCAAACGGCAGACGCTCGGGCGGGTACAGGCTTATATCCTTGTTTTCGCTCATTTTTACCGGCTGGCTCGGACTGTTTATTATAGAGCTTACTTCATTATTTGCCGTTATCGGAGCGGAAAACCTCGACTGTGGCGTACAGTCACTTGAAGCCTTTGAGAACACCCCGTTTGGCAGTCTGTCTATAATCGCAATGTTTATAGTTATTCACCTGACAAAGCTGCTCGGCTACCTGCTTATTTCGGCTGTATGCGTACTGCTTTGTACGCTGACAAAAAATCTGCCGCTGTCGCTGTTTGTGCCTATGGCGGTCACTTGCGTGTGGGTTTATCTTTTCGGCCGGAATAATGCCGTGTATTATTCGCCGTTTTCACTTGTGCTCGGCTCGCCGTATTACACGGGAGATTGTTATGTAACCGAGGGCAGACTTGAAATTCTGCTGTATTCATGCGTTCCTGCCGAACTACTGGTTATGCTGATAACGATAGCTGTTATTGTGATAGCGGTTACTGCGGCAGTATATATCGGCAGTATAAAGCGCTGTCGTCCGGGAAAAAAGGCAGTGATTTCGGCAGTTGCCGCTTCGCTGATACTGCTGTTGTCAGGCTGTTCTCAGAGCACCGCCGATAACACGGCGGCGGACGGAAGATACGGTTTTGCTTATGACGGTGAAGGATATTACTTACTCAGTACCGAGACCGACGATGAATACAATATAATTTCTCAAAGGATAATCAGATATGACGATAAGCTGAATCTTTCAGAGGACGATATACTGCGAAATATAACCTGTGACGGCAGGGTTGCTTATATGCTTGCAAGCGACGGGTATCTTTATTATACCGAAAGCTTTCAGAATGGCGGCACATATACCGATAATGTGTGCAGAATACGGCTTAGCGATTATTATAAAGAAACCGTTCTTGCCGCGCCTGATGCCCAGCGGCTCAGCCGCTATCTTGATCTGCTGACAATATGGTCGGGTGACAGCGATGATTACAGCTACAACGGTATGTGTAAGTATCAGAATAATCTGTATCTGCAGACTAATAACTACAAGGTGTTTGTACTCGACTTGAATACGGGCGCGCGCCGTCTGCTGTTCAGCGAGAATTATATAAACGGGGATATTTCCGTTATTGACGGCAAGGTGTTCTATCTTAATTCCGACGGCAATCTGGTCTGCTTTGACAATGAAAAGAAGATTATCAGCGAAAGAATGTTCTATGCGATTGCGTCTGACAGAGAATATATTTACTGCTCGAACAATTCTGTCACTTATCGGTATAAGGTGAGTGATTTATCGGAAGAAAAGTTTGCCGATAAGGGCGAGGCGTATATGGCGGACAGGAGCTGTGTGTATTTCGGCGACGGAACATATATGGACGCTTACGGAAAACAGGTGGAAATACCTCGGGCGGAGGACGGAAGTATTTTTCTTGCAAACGGCAGAGTAATAGTCAAAAACAGTGACGGAACATTAGAATTTTCAGACAAATAACTGAGGAAACGTAAATGAAAAAACGCATTTTATTATCACAATTCGCTATAGCTTTGGTCCTTTCACTCTGCTCCTGTGCGGGAACAAGTGAAAGTGACACACAGAGCCTTGTGTCAAATCCATTTGAAACATCTGAGAATGAAAACAGCGACACGCCTGCCAATGACGAGCGCTATGAGCTTTATGACAAGTACCAGAGCGGAAGTCTGCAGCTCGACTTCTCCGAAATGGGCAATGTGCAGAATATCGAATATAGCGGTGATACAATAAACATAGCCTTTTCGGCAAATGCCGCAAATAACCGGGAAGACATAACGATAGGATATATGGCGTTTATCGGAGGAATACCGCAGGTTATATCCGTAAACGGGAGTGAAGAAGCCGAAACTGTAAGCGTAAACTTTCCTAAAGATGAAATTACAAACGTATCTATCAACATAAAACCTCGCATTACAAAGGAGCTTGAAGATAAAAAAGAACTGAATTTGCAGATTGTTTCAATTTTCAATATCGGTTATGTGCCGCAGGGTAAATATGTGGGCTTTGGCTTTGGCAATATAAACGCAGGCTCTACCGTATACACAGCTTGTCTTACAATGAACGAAAAGGCTGAAACTGTTGAGCTTAGCGGAAATGCAGAGTTTGAAAATATACCTGCGTCCGACAGCTCATTAAAGTCATATGCGCTTAAAAAAGCGGGTGAAATGAGCAGCGGAGCGATGCTAAAGCTTTACAGCAAGGACAATGAGACCGAGCACCTTATTCTTGACAAAAGCACCCAGACTTGTGATGTGCTGTTTGACGGTGCGGATTTTGATACTTACAATGTTTTCTTTTATGTAAATCATAAGAGAGTACAAGTAAACGGCAAGGACTATGCTACGGTATCGGCAAAAGCAGGGTATGTTCCGAAACTCACGGCTACTCTTGAAAATGTCAATAACCATGATATTGTCTATGCTATAGCCGTGCCTTTAACTGATGATTATACAAAGGCAAGAATACTTAAAACAACAAGCCGGCTCAGCTTTTCGCCTGATGATGAGATAATAACAAATCCCGCAACACAGCCGCCTGCCGACACAAGTACAGATGTACCCGAAAGTGAGCCCGGCATAACGGATATTGACCGGCTTTCCGACCCGCTTTTTGCATACACTCCGATGGGATATATAGATAACGATATGCGTTATTTACTGCTTTACAGGGAGAAAAATCCTGATGCCGCTGACGGATATTGCTACATTGTTTACAACAGCACAGACAAGACAATCTCCGATGAGCTTTATACCATTGACAATCGATGCCTGCGGACAAGCTATGGTGACGGTTATTTTGTAATTCTTGACAAAGTCCTTGATGATAACGGCAAAATAAAAGAGCAATATGTAGTAACCTACAACGAAAATCTTGAAGAAATAAACCGTATTGCTTTCTCCGATACAAAGCTTTTCAGCGCTGCTTATATTGCGGCGACCGATCAGTATTGTATATGTACCGAAAAAGACGGCGTATATACAATGGCATTGTACACCAAAGACGGTGAACAGGAAAAAGTACTGACAAGCGGCGAATGGTACGCACAGAATATTTTATCTACCGGAGACAGACTCGCTGTCCTTGAACGTGATATGAATAGTCACGAAAAGCTTGAAATAATTGATTTAAGTGGTAATGTCATCTGCTCGGCGGCACCCGTAAAGGATTATAACGCAATACGCATTGAAAGAGCCGGAAAGCTGATTTATATGCCGCCAAACCTCGGGTATTCGCCTCTGCCTGGCGAAGCCCCAAACGACTGTGTAATAGTATATGATACCGAAAGCAGAGAATTATCGGAGTTCAGACCTGAAACGGCGCAGGAAGCAGGAACGCTCAGATTTACACCCGACGGCAAAACCGCGGTGTGCATAACTGAGACAGATATTACAAACGAGGATAAAACAGAGCTTATTGGGGTAATAGACAAGCTTTATATGTACGATACGGAAAGCGGCACCAAAATAAAGGAAATCGAGATTGATACAAAATCTCCGCTTTATATGCACAGAGTCTATGAGGATAAAGTGATGTTCTATGAGCTGTTCATAGATGAAGCGACCGGTGAAACAAGGCAGAATGTGCAATGTTTTTATATGATAGATTTATAATTAATGCTGTAGCGGCGAATGCGGCATTATTATAATAAAAAATTAAATTAGGATGTGTAATTATGAAAAAAATAATTAAAATGATTACTGCGGAAAACAAACTTGCATGTTGTATTCATCACATAATTTTACAATATAATTTAAGCCGGATATTTAATCGCCGTTGAATATCAATTATTATCCCAAAGGAACTGCAATATTATGGCAGTCGATGAGGGCAACTGAGTGACTTAAAAATAGATGCTCAGTTGTTTCCTTATATACATTATTGCACAAAGTGGTATACAGAAAACAGTAACAAAGGTATTTTGCAAAGTAACGGAGGAACGCAAATGAAAAAACTTATCATTGCATCATTGCTTGCAATAGCTCTTGTTTTTTTGATCTGCTCCTGTGTGGGAACAAGTGAAAGTGACACACAGAGCCTTGTGTCAAATCCATTTGAAACATCTGAGAATGAAAACAGCGACACGCCTGCCAATGACGAGCGCTATGAGCTTTATGACAAGTACCAGAGCGGAAGTCTGCAGCTCGACTTCTCCGAAATGGGCAATGTGCAGAATATCGAATATAGCGGTGATACAATAAACATAGCCTTTTCGGCAAATGCCGCAAATAACCGGGAAGACATAACGATAGGATATATGGCGTTTATCGGAGGAATACCGCAGGTTATATCCGTAAACGGGAGTGAAGAAGCCGAAACTGTAAGCGTAAACTTTCCTAAAGATGAAATTACAAACGTATCTATCAACATAAAACCTCGCATTACAAAGGAGCTTGAAGATAAAAAAGAACTGAATTTGCAGATTGTTTCAATTTTCAATATCGGTTATGTGCCGCAGGGTAAATATGTGGGCTTTGGCTTTGGCAATATAAACGCAGGCTCTACCGTATACACAGCTTGTCTTACAATGAACGAAAAGGCTGAAACTGTTGAGCTTAGCGGAAATGCAGAGTTTGAAAATATACCTGCGTCCGACAGCTCATTAAAGTCATATGCGCTTAAAAAAGCGGGTGAAATGAGCAGCGGAGCGATGCTAAAGCTTTACAGCAAGGACAATGAGACCGAGCACCTTATTCTTGACAAAAGCACCCAGACTTGTGATGTGCTGTTTGACGGTGCGGATTTTGATACTTACAGTGTTTTCTTTTATGTAAATCATAAGAGAGTACAAGTAAACGGTAAGGACTATGCTGCGGTATCGGCAAAGGCGGGGTATGTGCCGAAGCTCACGGCTATTCTCGAAAATGTCAATAACCATGATATTGTCTATGCTATAGCCGTGCCTTTAACCGATGATTATACAAAGGCAAGAATACTTAAAACAACAAGCCGGCTCAGCTTTTCACCAGATGATGAGATTATAACAAATCCCGCAACACAGCCGCCCGCCGACACAAGTGCAGATGTACCCGAAAATGAGCCTGAAAACAGCAATACGGCTGCATTAGACAGCGTATTGTATAAATATAACGTGGTAGGATATATTGATAATGATTTGAACTATCTTCTGTTATATAAAAGAGCGTCAGATGAACCCGAAGACGGTCTTGAATATACTTACTCTGTATATGATAAATCAACAGGCAAGATAACCGAAAGCTTAAGAAGCCAAAAATCACCTTGGGATATTTCCTGCTGTAACGGACAGTTTACCTATATAGATGAGAACTTGACCGAAGACCAAAGCGTTACGTCAGAGATATTCGCCGTAACATATAATGAAAAGTTTGAAGAAATAAGCAGACTCAGCGGCCTTACGGTAAGCGATAGAATTCATTATATATCCGCCGTATACTCAAAGCAGCTTGATAAATACTTCGTATGCTATAGAAAAGACGGCAGAGACGAATACATAATAAGCAGATTCAGCAAGGATGGAAAAGAAGAAAAGGAGCTTTTCAGCGACAGCGATTACTATTATAGTAGTACAATGCTGCTTGCGGATAACAGAATTATCCTTTGTAAGTATCGCGCAGTACCCGACGGTTGCTCAATCCAGGTTATAGACTTTGACGGAAACGAAATAACCGCCGATATGCCGCAGAGTACCGATTATTATGCGCTGATGGGGCAAAAATCGGGTAAATACTACTGCCTTTTATCTAATCGAACCGGTTACGCATCCAAAACCGAAGAGTTCCCCGAGGATACATTGTATCTTTATGACGACGAAAAGGACAAAATAGTCGAATTTACTCCCGAAGAAGCTATTGAAATGGGTTGCGTGAGAATAACTCCGGACGGTACAAAAGCGGTAACTATAATCGAACATGAGTTTTTGAATGAGGAGCAGACAAATCGTCTGTACACCGATCTTGTAATAAAAATATATGACCTTGATACCGGCGAAAAGATAAATGAAATAAGAAGCGACAAAGGAAGGGGAGTTCACGGGCGCAATATTCAGACATTCGATGATCGGATTGTCATATATGAAGGCAGCTTTACAGATTATATTTTATTTCAGTTCAGATATGATGAGCAGGCGGGATAAGTGAAAATTGTTGTTAATCGGCGGCGGACGATGTACATAAATTATTTAGATTAAACGGAGGACATTTAAAATGATTAAAAAACTTTTACGAGCATCAGCAGCATCACAATTCGCTATAGCTTTGGTCCTCTCACTCTGCTCCTGTGCGGGAACAAGTGAAAGTGACACACAGAGCCTTGTGTTAAATCCATTTGAAACATCGGAGAACCTTAACAGCGAAACACAAGTGAGCAACCCGTTTGACACAACAGCTTCCGTAACAAATATCTCCGTAGATTCAGCGGTTATAGAAACATTGCCTCCGTTTAGTAAACCTCAGGAATCCGAACCTGAAAATGATGATTTCAGCAAATATCAGGAAGCCGAAATTGCATTCAGCGACTACAGCATTGAAGGCAAGTCAACTGTAAAGTACAGCGGCGGTGAGGTAAATTTCAGCTTTGTGTCCGATTCTGCAAAGAATAAATATGATGTAGAGATTGGCTATATGGCATTTATAAACGGTGTGCCTCAAAAGCTGTCGCTGAACGGCTCTGAAAAATCCGAGCTTGTAAGCATTTCACAAAAGCCCGACACAAAGCAGACGGTTACTCTTACCTTTATTCCGGAGATAACAAAAGAATACGAATATGAAAAAATATTGAAAGTAAAGCTGATGACCGTTTTGCACCCGTCTTACAGACCTAAAGACGGCTTTTTAGGCTTCGGTAACGCACATTCCGGACAGTCGTTCTTTGAGTTTGAGATTAAAGCAGACACAGAACCACAGATTATCAACGATTTTACATATTCGTCAGATTGTGAAAGCATTTTAGCAACCGCAAAAGTAAAAGAGGAGTATAATCTGACTGACGCAAAAATATCCGGCACAAATATGATAAGTTTGTTTGATGCAAAGCGTCAGGAACACAGCTTATCTATTGATAAAAGCTTGGATAAATTGGGCGTCACTCTGCTTTTATATGGCGGCGAGCCTGATGAATATGCTGTATATTTTTATAAGAACCATGAGCGAATAAAGCTTGGAGATAACGGCGGTATGAGATTTGCTTCAAAAACCGGTTATATAAATGAGTACAAGGTGACGATTGACGATGTAAAAGCGGGAGATATAATTTATGCTGTTGAAGTACCGCTGAACGCCGAGGTTGGCTCAATGAATATCCGTAAAAGTATTAGTATTGTGGTTACGGAAAACGAATAAGATGACAAAATATATTTCATAAATATCGGAGGAGCACAAATGAAAAAACGCATTATCACATCTGCACTTGCTTTGGCACTTGCTTTCTCACTTTGTGCTTGTACAGACAATACATCGGCAACGGAAAGCTATTCAGACAGTACAAGCGGAACGACCGCATCGGGGAAATCCTCTTTTGCACAAAGCGGTGACAGCGTTCTTTTACCTGAGAGCGGATATGAAACGAGTAAACCAAATCAGGCTGACGAAGACGTAAAAATAATAAACATTTATGATTATATCCCTGTCGGATATGTTGATGAAGCGCAGAGGTATTTGCTGCTGAAAGCAAACGCAGATAACTCCTTAAACGATTATACTTGCGATTACGTCGTTTATGACGACAGAGAAAAGAAGGCTGTATATTGCTTTACAGTAGGAGGTTACTATGATCCGGTATCTGAATCACAGCCTTTTGATTCGGATGTAAAATATAGTGAAGGAATGTTCTCTTTTTCTGCGTGGAACTATTATGTCGATACCGATGAATGTGAAAGATGGTACGAGGTTACCGATGTGTACGGAAATCTGATATATAAAAGTACAACAAGCAAAACGCAGATAAGTCATTGTACTTATGTTCCTTCCGAGGACAAGGTATATTACAATGCTTCTGTAAACGATGAATGCTGCTTTTATAAAATGAATTCAGACGGAAGCAATAAAGATAAATTATTCGATGAAAATTTTGCGGATTTCTATGTGCTTGATAATGAAATAGTGGGTTATTACTGTGAGGGTGAGGCGTTTACCGATGAATTTGACGCTTGCTATTTTTGCGTTATGGATAAAAACGGAAAGATGATACAGCAGATAAACATAGGCCCTTTCAGCAACTGCAACCGCAGGCTTGTAAAGGCGGGAGATTTTATCTGTTTTATGTCGCCGTTTGACCCGGAGATAAATCCGGAGTTTTCCGAACGCTCAAACGGAGTTATTTTCTACAATTACAAAACTAACGAGCTGAGAGTACAATATTTTGATAACGAGATAGAAAACAGTTATTGTGGGATTACTCCAAACGGTAAATATCTGATAACCTGTGTGCCCAATGATGTTGAAATCGAAGATTCTGCATTATACGGCTATGAGCGAGGTGATACAACCGTAAATATATATGATACAGCAACCGGTGAGAAGCTGAAATATGAAAAGCTCGGAAAAGAAAATCTCCGACCGTCATATATGAATGTATTCAATGACAGAGTGGTTTTCATGGACGGATTGAACAAGTCTGTTTATATGATAGATAGAATATAAACCGGCGATCGACGGTTTATAATTAATTAATCTCAGGCGGAACATAAAAATGCAATTCAAAGATTGACGGAATACTTAAAAATGAGGGAGAAAGTATATTCCTTACCAAACCGATCAGTGACAAATTTTCGTTTACACAAAGCGATAAGCAAGACTACGTTGCTTCATTAAGCAAGGACGAGCTTGCATTGCCCGCCGATATTCTTTGTGAGGGAGCTACTGTAACCACAATAATTGAAAACGGCGACGATAAAAAGGAATTCAATGATTGGAAAGTATTTAAAGTCGACCGTTCGGACAACGGAATAGATTCATTCAAGGCGTATTTGTACAGCGATGAAATCAAGCAACATACATGGAGCAAGGACGAAACAGTCAAAATAATTGTTTCTTACGGAATTTCCAAACTGACGACAGAACTTAGCTTTAAGGTTTCCGATTACAGCGATGGCTGGCTGTTCATTCCGGGTTCGGTTACATTTGAAAAGATATGAAGAGAAGATTAAAATTATTTATAATTGCGTTATGCACCGTTCTTCTGTTTACCGCTTGCGGTCAGCAAAGCAGCTATGGTTTTTCTGCTATACGGATGTTCAGACATAAAGTCACAATTGACTTGAACACAGAAACCCGCTATAATAAATCTATACAAGCAGGAGGACTTCCAATGAACGAAAATTTTACTGTCAGAAAAGCAACCGAAAACGACATAAACCTTATAGAAAACCTGATAAAAGGTCTTGCCGCATACGAAAAAAGACCGCAGGATATGACCGCCGCACAGGAGGATTTGCGTTATCTTCTCTTTGAAAAGAACATAGCTGCTGCGCTTATCGCCGAACTAAACGGCGAGCCGGTCGGATATGCTATTTATTACCCCGTATTCGCCTCGTTTGCGGCAAAGGCAGGAGTGCATCTTGAAGATCTGTTTTTAAAGCCGGAAAAACGCAGAAACGGACTTGGAACAAAGTTCTTTTCTGAAGTAGAGAAATTTGTAAAGCAGGACGGATTTTCATATATAGAGTGGAGCTGCCTTGACTGGAACGAGTCTGCGATCAGTTTTTACAATAAGATCGGTGCAGAAGAGGAACACGGAAGAAGATATTTTTCTTATAGCTTATAACAAACTTATAACAAATAGGAGCAGTTGCGATGCTGCCGGAAATGAAGCTCTGCCTTTACGGCGGGGCTATTATTTTTATAACCGTGCATTTTGCATTGAAATCATCTTGAAACTTGCCGTAAATTATGATAAAATCAACTTAACAGTACGGCAAACCGGATTTCAAGGAGTAATTTATGGAAAAATATAAGGATAAACAATTATCGGCTTACGAGAGAGCGGCGGCACTTGCCGATACGCTGAGTACGGAGGAACAGGCACAGCAGCTGAAATATGACGCACCTGCCATAGAAAAGGCAGGGCTTCCGTCTTATAACTGGTGGAACGAGGGGCTTCACGGTGTGGCAAGAGCAGGAACGGCTACGGTTTTTCCGCAGGCTATCGCACTTGCGGCGGCTTTCGACAAGGATATGATGTATCGTGTCGGTGAGGTGATTTCCACAGAAGCGAGGGCAATGTACAACAGCGCCGCAAAGCACGGCGATACCGACATATATAAAGGTCTTACATTATGGGCGCCGAATATAAATATATTCCGTGACCCACGCTGGGGCAGAGGGCATGAAACCTACGGCGAGGATCCGTACCTGACTTCAAGGCTCGGTGTGAACTTCGTAAAGGGCATACAGGGAGAAGAAGAATACCTCAGAGCCGCCGCCTGCGCAAAGCATTTTGCGGTACACAGCGGTCCCGAGTCGCTTCGCCACGAGTTTGACGCAAGAGTAAGCGAGAAGGATATGGAAGAAACCTATCTGCCTGCATTCAAGGCGCTTGTAAAAGAGGGCAGGGTCGAAGGTGTTATGGGTGCATATAACAGGGTGAACGGCGAGCCTTCGTGCGCATCTGAAAAGCTGATGGGAAAACTGCGTGAATGGGGCTTCGATGGTTATTTTGTGTCGGATTGCTGGGCTATAAGGGATTTTCATACAACCCACAAAATCACCGATACAGCACCGCAGTCTGCGGCAATGGCGCTGAAGGCAGGTTGTGACGTTAACTGCGGAAATACATATCTGCATATTCTGGCGGCGCTTGAAGAAGGGCTTATAACAAAGCAGAATATACGCACTGCCTGTATTCACGCATTACGGACAAGAATAAGGCTCGGACAGCTTGATGATAACGAGTTTGACGACCTGCCGTTTGATATTATCGCCTGTGACGGCAATAAAGCGTTATCGCTTGAAGCGGCGGAGAAATCAATGGTGCTTTTGCATAATGACGGCATACTTCCGCTTGACAAAAGCAGGATAAGCTCGATAGCCGTAATAGGACCGAATGCGGACAGTCGTGCGGCACTGCTCGGAAACTATAATGGTACGCCCGACAGAAGCGTTACATTCCTTGAGGGAATACAGGACGCATTTGACGGCAGGGTATATTATGCGGAGGGCTGTCAGCTTTTCCGTGACAGAACGCAGGGTCTTGCGCTGCCCGGCGACAGATATGCCGAGGCGGTTGCGGCGTGCGAGGCGGCGGATGTCACTGTTGTATGTGTGGGACTTGACGCTACTCTTGAGGGCGAGGAGGGCGACACAGGAAATGAGTTTGCATCGGGGGATAAGCCCGATCTAAGATTGCCTGAGGTTCAGCGTGTTCTTTTGCAGAAGCTGAAAGGTACGGGAAAGCCGCTTATAATAGTTCTTGCGGCAGGAAGCAGTGTGAATACCGAATGCGAGGGAAACGCCCTTATAAATGCGTGGTATCCGGGCCAGTACGGCGGAAAGGCGCTTGCAGAGATACTTTTCGGGGAGGTTTCACCGTCCGGCAAGCTCCCGGTCACTTTCTACAAATCGGCGGATATGTTACCCGATTTCACCGACTATTCAATGAAGAACAGAACATATCGCTTCTGTGACGATGAAAGCAACGTGCTTTATCCTTTCGGCTACGGACTTACCTATTCGCACTTTGAATGCGGCGATATTTCGTACAAGGACAATACGCTTGCCGTTAATGTTACCAATACGGGAAGCAGAAGTGCGGAGGACGTTCTGCAGGTCTATATAAAGAGCGAAAACGGGGTGAAAAATCACAGCCTTTGCGCATTTGAGCGTGTTTCGCTGTTTGACGGGGAAAGCAGGACGATAAGCATCAATATTCCCGAAGGTGCATTTGAAACGGTTGACGATAACGGCGTAAGAGCGGTAATAAGCGGCAGATATACGCTGTATGCAGGCTTCACACAGCCTACCGAACTCAGCGAAAAGCTGTACGGCGGAAGGTGCGTATCGGTCGAAGTAAGTATATAAAATAATGACGGCGGAAAAGCTTTTGCTTTTCCGCCGTATTTCAATATCTGAATCCTCCGATGAACGAAAGTGTTTCAGCGGCTGTCTGCGAGCCTTTACTCATAGCCGTTTCTATGTTCCCGTCAGCAAGATAGCTTGCTATAAAGCCTGCCTGATAGCTGTCGCCGCAACCGGTGGTATCTGTTACTTCGGATACCTCAGCGGCGGCACAATGATAAGCCGTGCCTTTTGAAAAGGCGGTGCTTCCGTTTTCTCCGAGCGTTACGATAAAGACCGTATTTGGATATTTTGAGGAAAGCTGTTTTGCTTTTTCAAGCGTAGGTTCATCTCCGCTTATAAACAAAAGCGATATGCAGTCAAGGTATTTTTCTATCGTGTCAAAATCCCTGCAAATATCAAAATCAACGCTCAGCGGAAAACGCTTTTCACGGCAGCAGTCTATTACATCGTTGAAATTCGGTCCGGAAAAGGTGGTATGCACCATATCTGACGAATGCAATAATTTCCTGTCAGACGCAGACAGGGCAAAGCTTGAGAACACTCCGCCGTTCCACGAATCGTCTTTATAATAACGGTCGCCGTCGGGGGTAAGGTAGGTGCGGTTCGAGGCGGTATCTCCGTTTTCCGTTCTGATATGGGTTTTGTCAATGTTGAAATCTTTTATGCTGTCAAGGATGGTTTTACCGTAACTGTCATTTCCAACAGCGCCGATTATGTAGACCTTTGCATCTGTAAGCCTTGATATTGTTGCGGCGAAATTTAGCGATTCGCCTCCGGGCATTATCGTATTGTCGAATATGTCGACGCACATACAGGTAAGAGTTGTTATTATCATAATGATTGCTCCTTGTCGGTTATTAGTATATAATACCGCTAAATCGGTTTGCAGTCAAGTATTTATAAGAAATTTTCAGATTTTACTTGACAAAGCGGCTCTCTTTGTGTATAATATATCAGGTGGCTGTAAACCAAAACAGCATTACACCGCTTAAAACGGCACAACAAAAAGGTTTGCACGATTTACGGCTTGTAAGCCGGCAGTGAATCGCTCAAGTCAGTATGACTGTTACCGTGAATACGGACGGACAAAGGAGCATACAAAGGACGCAAGAAAATCGGAGCGTGGGTAAGTCTGTATGACTGTTAAGGAAAATACGGACGGACAAAGGAGCGGCAAAATGTCAAAGAATATCGAAAACGCAATACTGCTCGATACCTACGGCAGTATGCTTACCGAAAAGCAATATGATACGCTCAGCCTTTACTATGACGAGGATCTGTCGCTTTCCGAGATTGCCGAGAATATGGGTATCACAAGACAGGGCGTTCACAAGTGCATACGCACAGCGGAGGAATATCTCACTCAGCTTGAGGAAACACTCGGATTTGCACAAAAGTACCGCAATGTCTGCGATTTATGCGATAAGCTGACAGCTCTTACAGATGAGAATGTCGGCAGTGCCGATGAAAAAGAGAAAATGAAATCTATTATAGAAGATATAAAGAATGCGATATAAAGAGGAGGTTGGCTGATGGCATTTGAAGGACTTTCGGACAAGCTCGGAAAAGTATTCAGCAAGCTGAAAAATCACGGTAAGCTGAATGAAAAAGATGTAAAGGAAGCTATGCGTGAGGTCAAGATGGCATTGCTTGAAGCGGATGTCAGCTTCCCTGTAGTAAAGGACTTCGTTGCAAAGGTAAGTGAACGTGCTGTAGGCAGTGAGGTAATGAACAGCCTTACTCCCGCACAGCAGGTAATAGATATAGTACATGATGAGCTGATACAGCTTATGGGTACGGATACGGCAAGGATTGATTTCCCCTCTAAGCCTCCGTGCGTTATTATGATGTGCGGTCTGCAAGGTGCAGGTAAAACAACGCATACCGCAAAGCTCGCAAAGTATCTTAAAAAGCAGAACAGAAGACCGCTTTTAGTAGCCTGCGATATTTACCGTCCTGCCGCTATTGATCAGTTGAAGGTAGTCGGTGCTTCGGTTGACGCTCATGTATTTGAGATGGGACAGACAAATCCCGTGAAGATAGCGAAAGAGTCGATAAAATACGCAAAGGACAACGGCTTTGACGTTGTTATCCTTGATACCGCAGGCCGTCTGCATATAGATGAAGACCTGATGAACGAGCTTAAGGATATAAAGGCTGAGGTTCAGCCGAATGAGATATTGCTCGTTGTTGACTCTATGACCGGTCAGGATGCTGTAAACGTTGCAAAATCGTTCAACGATATGCTTGACATTACAGGCGTTATCCTTACAAAGCTGGACGGCGATACACGAGGCGGTGCGGCTCTGTCGGTTCTTTCGGTTACAGGCAAGCCGATAAAGTTTGCAGGTGTCGGTGAGAAGACAGACGACCTTGAGCAGTTCCACCCCAACCGTATGGCTGACAGAATACTCGGTATGGGCGATGTGCTTTCACTCATCGAAAAGGCAAAGATAAATGTTGATGAGAAGGAACAGGAAAAGCTGGCAAAGCGTTTGCAGGAAAACAAGTTCGATATGAACGACCTGTACGCACAGTTTGAACAGATTGAGAAGATGGGCAGCATCTCATCTCTTATAAAGATGATTCCCGGTGTTGCGGGAAAGGTCAAGGAAGAAGATATAGACGAGCGCAGAATGTATCGCACTAAGGCTATTATCTCATCAATGACGAAAAAAGAGCGTGAAAAGCCCTCTATCATTGACGCAAAGCGTAAGCGCAGAATTGCGGCGGGCAGCGGCACAAAGGTCGAAGATGTAAATCAGCTTCTCAAGCAGTTTGACGGTATGCAGAAGATGATGAAGCAGATGGGACTTAAGGGCGGCAAAAAACGCAAGTTCCCGAAGTTCCCCATGGGCGGAATGGGCGGAATGAACGGCATGGGCGGATTCCCGATGTAAGCCGTTCAGGATTACAGGTAATTCATAGTGGTTGACAATTAATGCTTGACAATACACTTTGATTATAAAAACTAAAACTTTAAATTTTTATGAGGTGAACAAAATGGTAAAGATCAGATTAAGACGTATGGGCGCTAAGAAGGCTCCTTTCTACAGAGTTGTAGTTGCAGATTCACGTTACCCCAGAGACGGACGTTTCATTGAGGAAATCGGTTACTACGATCCTACAAAGGAACCCTCTGTTGTATCTATCGACAAGGAAAAGGCTGACAAGTGGCTCGCTAACGGCGCTCAGCCCACAGATACAGTTAAGAAGCTCCTTAAGATTGCTGCTGAAAAGTAATCGCTGTTTCTGAAAGGAAAATAAAATGGAAAAATTGCTTATCGCTATGGTGGAAGACCTTGTAGATGACAAGTCCGCCATCCGGGTAACAGTTGACGAGCCTAAAGAGGACGGAACTGTTGTTTATCATCTGCACGTTGCTCCCGATGATATGGGACGTGTAATAGGCAAGCAGGGAAGAATAGCTAAGGCTATCCGTACCATTATGCGTGCAGGAGCAGTAAGATACAACCAGAAGGTTATGGTTGAGATCGACTGACGCACATCTGAATTGAACGTAAAACCCCGACTTTTGAAAGGTCGGGGTTTCGTTTATTAACTGAATGTTAACTTTACTGATTTTTGTTCCTGAGGGTTATCCGCATTCGACAGTTTTCACAAAAAATCATTTCATATCGGCAAACGGCGATTTATTTAATTGACTTTAATTAACAGATATTATATAATAAAATCGGAGTATAGGATATTGTGGCGGAAAATGCAATATCCAAAGACAGAATTTTAAACAGAACAGCATCATAATATTGATTATAAATCGGAGAATAATATGGAACATTTCGGAATTGAATATTGGCTATTTACGTTCTGTATATATTGTATGGCAGGCTGGGTGCAGGAATCGACTATCGAGTCGCTGTATCACAGACGACCGATAAACAGAGGCTTCCTAAGAGGTCCCTATATTCCTATATACGGTGTCGGCGGACTGCTCCTTCTGTTTATCTGTCATCCTTTCAGAGATAACGGATTTCAGGTTTTCTTTGTGGCTCTTATTGCCTGCACGGCGCTTGAATACTTCACGGGCTGGCTTATGGAAACTATGTTCGGTAAGCAGTTCTGGGATTACAGTATGTTCAGGATAACCTATAAAAACAGAATATCGCTGGTGTCCTCGCTTTTCTGGGGAGTAATGGGATTGTTCGTGACGTATGTTGTTTCGGACATTACATTATATATGCTTAACAATCTGCCGTATCGGTTAATATGTATTGCAGGTACGGTCATATCACTGGTTATGGCGATTGATTTTCTCGGCACGGCAAGAAAGCAGATTGATGTCGATAAGCTGAGAAGCACATTCAGTATAAGCAACATAAGCACTCATATTATGCGCTTTGATGTGATTGCGTCACGCATTCCGGGCTTTAAAGCAAGAACCGGTGAAAAAAAAGAAGAGGATTCTGCCGAGTATAACGGCGATGATGAGAATGATGACAGATAAGAATACGTTTGTGCTTACAGACGATGACCGCAGATTTATAAAAACAGCAAGAAAGATACTTGCAAACGAAAAGGTACAGCAGATGAAGCAGTATGTTCAGCACGGCGACGTTTCCACCTATGAGCATTGCCTTATGGTTTGCCTGTATGCTTATATGTATGCAAAGAGGCTTAAGCTGAAGATAAATATCGAGGCGCTTGTAAAAGGTGCGCTTCTGCACGATTTTTTCCTTTATGACTGGCATAAGGGCGCATTCACAAGGGACGGTCTGCACGGATTTTCACATCCCGTGACCGCCGAGCGCAATGCAAGGAACACATTTCCTCTGACGGTAAAAGAGCGTGGGATAATAATAAATCATATGTGGCCGCTGACACTTACAAGACTTCCGAGAAGTAAGGAAGCGTGGCTGGTATGCTGGGCGGATAAGTATTGTTCGCTTAAAGAAACCTTGCTTAAAAAGCCGTATTGAAATGAATGTTAAAGCCTGCACGAACAAAAATCGTTCCGTGCAGGCTTGTGTTTTATACAATTTATTTCACAGTAAAATATTTCTGCGTGTGGCTCCGTTTGGATTTCGGTTCTGCTAAGGCGAGTATACCGTAATCGACCAGAGGGTCTACATAACGTTTTATACAATATGACACAGATGCCATTCTGAGATATTCGGCAATTTCCTTTTTTGATCTTGGGGTAACGCAGAAATCAAAACGCCAAGGATACATCCACCAATAGCATTGTTAAGCGAGGCTCCAAGGAACAATCCTGCAACTCCACACAAAATAGATACAACTGTTCTAAACTTGTTCATATTCGCCCTACATTAAATATCCTGATTCTTCTGCTTGTTACGCTTCTTGTTACACAACGAACCTAAGAGCATACCGATTGCAGAAATTATTGCACCGGCTACAATCATTCCCCAATCCGGTGCATTCAGCTTGTCAAAAGCAATGTTGTTTGCCATTTTAAATGTTCCGTATTCAGCCAGCATATACATCACTCCGAAGAAAAGGGTGAATGCCCATTTTCCTTTTTTCCAAAAGTCATTTTTGCCGATAACAATGGACACAACGAATGTAGTTACAGGAAGAATAATCCAAAGGAACATCAAACTATAACCCATAGCATCACTTCCGCTTGTAAAGAACCAGAACACAATCATGGCAATCGCCCATACAAGCATATAAGATAGGATGGTAATAATTTTGTTTCTGTTAGCGTTGCTTTTTACAACATTTGTACTTTCTTCGAGATAATCATAATAGGTCTTCATTTTTTGCTCTCCCTTCAATAAATAGTCAAGAGAGACTTCGTAGCAATCGCTCATTTTAATGACACTTATGATATCCGGATAGGATTTTTCATTTTCCCAATTTGAGATGGTCTGACGACTCACTCCCAATATTTCGGCAACCTGTTCCTGTGTCAGCTTCTTTTCAAGTCTGGCTGCCTTGATTTTACTTCCAATATCATGCTCCATGCCATGACACCTCCCTTGCACTTTTATTATAGGATAACCACCGCTTGTAGTCTACCAAACGGCTTTGACATCGCAGAAAATACGTGTCAAAATGCTTTTACATTTGCTTTTTTATTACTTCTTCGCCTTTTCCTCTAATTCAAGCAGATACCTGTCATAGTCCGCCATGAACAATCTGTCTTGAATAACACGATACTTCTCAAATTCTGTTTCAGCTTTGGACTTGGCAATCTCCGCTGTGATTTTTCCGGCATCCTGCAAAACTTCTCTGTCATCCGCCATCAGGAATAAATCCGGGCGTTTGCTCCAATCTTCCATCGTCACTGGGATATGTCGTTCTGCACGGTCTTCTAAATTGTAACATAAAAAATTAAAAAGTCAACGTTAATTATCAAAATAATATAAAATTATATATTAAAAATTAGTACCAAAAGTTAAAATCAAAGCCTGCACATTTCAATCTGTGCAGGCTTTTTTTCACATTTCGTCTATAACTTCCGCAATCTCCGGCTCGGTGATCTGCTTAGCGTAATCATTATCGCCAAAGCACATAACATCGCCGATTTCCTTTTGGAATACCATTCTGAGCTTGCCGTCACGAACCTTCTTATCCGTATACAGCTTTCTGACCAGTGCGGTTTTGTCGATGCAATCGGGAATCGCAATGGGGAGCTTTGCACGTTCACACAGCTTTATTACACGGCTGACATTTTCGGGAGAAATATAACCGTACTTCTCACCGAGTTTCGCCTGTGCGATAAGCCCTATTGATACAGCCTCGCCGTGCAGCAGCTTGTAGTCGCTGACTGTTTCTATCGCTCTGCCGACAGTGTGACCGAGGTTAAGCACCTCACGCAGTCCTGATTCACGCTCGTCCTTCATTACGACCTTATACTTCACAGCGCAGTTATGCTCCGCTATATATTCGCAGGCGTCCTTATCGTTCACAAGTATCTTTTCGATGTTCTTTTCAAGATAATCGAACATTTCGCCATCTGCAAGGCAGGCGTGTTTTATTGTTTCGGCAAGTCCGCTTGAAAGTTGTCTTTCGGGCAGTGTTTTCCACGTTTCAATATCAAGATATACCTTTTCGGGCTGGTTGAACAGACCTATCAGGTTAGTAGCCAGAGGAGTATCGACCGCTGTCTTTCCTCCGACTGATGCGTCTGCGGCGGCAAGCAGAGTAGTGGCGTAATTGATAAAAGGTACACCTCTGCCGAATGTACCTGCAACAAAGCCTGCAAGGTCGCTCACAACACCGCCTCCGACTGCAATCACACAGCAGTCACGGCGATAGCCCTTTTCAAGCATAGAGTCCTCGACAAACTCCTTCATCGCTCTGGTTTTCGACTTTTCTCCTTCGGGTATCACGAACATATCGGCACTGTAGCCCGCCGATATGAGTTTTTCGTATATCCCTTTCGCATAAAGCGGCTCAACAATGCTGTCGGTCACAACGGCAAACTTCTTTATCCTGCCGCAAAGACCGTTTTTAATATCGCTTATCAGCGTGTCTGAAAGACCTCTGCCGATTTCAATATCGTATGAGTCGTCTACTATCTTTTTAAGTTCACAGAAAAATTTCATTGTTATTCCTCAAGGTACCTTGTGTTCGCCTGATATTCTGTCACTTCTGAGCTGTCCGCAGGCGGCGGATAACTCTGTGCCGAATTCTTTTCTTCGGGTAACGTTTATCCTGTTCTTTTTTAACTCGTCATAAAATGCCGTGATGTTTTCCTCACTGCTCCTTTTAAACTCGCTGTCGGGGGACGGATTGTACGGTATAAGATTTACAAACAGCCGTGCATTTCCGATAAGTGCCGCTAACTGACGTGCGTTCTCTCTGCTGTCGTTTATGCCGTCAAGCAGTATATATTCAAGCAGAACCTTGCGGTTTGTACGTTCGACATAGTATTTAGCCGATTCTATGACCTGTGAGATACTGTACTTGCGGTTTATCGGCATAAGCCTGTTTCTTATCTCGTCATCCGGAGCGTGCAGACTTACCGCAAGATTACACGGCTCTTTTCGCTCTGCAAATAATTTCATCTTGTCGCACAGCCCGCAGGTCGATACGGTAATATGCTTTGTTCCTGTTTCGATTCCACCCGGAACAGTTACTATATCGAGAAAATCGCAAAGTGCGTCATAGTTGTCAAACGGCTCGCCTATACCCATCACGGTTATATTACCGATCGTTATATTCTGATGTTTTTCGACAGCGAGTATCTGGCTTACCATTTCGCCGGCGGTAAGGTCACGCTGTTTTCTGAGCCTTCCGCTGCAACAGAATTTGCAGCCCATATTGCATCCGCTCTGCGTTGAGATACAGATACTGTTGCCGAACTTCTGTCGCATCAGCACCGTTTCGACCCTGCACCCGTCCGATAACTCAAAAAGATACTTAGAAGTATCTACAGATTGTAATATTTCGTCGATTTTCAACTTTCCGAAGAAATATTTGTCGGATAAAAATGCTTTTATATCGGCTGATGTAAGCGTCATTTCGTCGAAACCTGCCGCTCTGCGCTTATATATGTCACGGAAAATGTTGACGCACTGAGTAGCCCTGAAGCCGTTTTCGGTCAGCAGCTTCTCCGCTTGTTCATAAGTCAGCGAATATATGTCCGTCATTGGCTGTCGCCTGTATCGGCTTCTTCCGCAAGCGATTCCTGCTCGATGTCCTCGATTATTTCACGGATTTCTTCCACACCCTCGCCGTTCATAGCGGAAAATTCTATCATATGAATGTCCTCGGCACAGGGTATCTCGTTCATAAGCGATTCTCTGCGTGCGGCACGTTCCTTCTTTGACAGCTTATCGGCTTTCGTCAGCACAACAACAAACGGTATCCCGTTGTCGATAAGGAAGTTTATCATCATTACATCGTCAGCTGTGGGAGGATGTCTGAAATCGACAAGCTGGAACACGAGCGTCAGGTTTCTGTCATCGGCAAGGTAGCCCTCGACAAGCCCTGCCCAACGCTGTTTCTCGGATTTTGATACCTTAGCGTAGCCATAGCCCGGCAGATCCGCAAAATAGATATTGTCAACCGAATAGAAGTTGATAGTCACCGTCTTGCCCGGCATTGAGCTTACACGGGCAAGCGACTTTCTGTTCAGTATCTTGTTTATCAGGGAGGATTTTCCTACGTTGCTCCTGCCCGAAAAGGCAATCTCGGCTTTTTCCGATTTCGGAATCTGGCTGAAAAGCCCGTAGGACGTATAAAATTCTGCCTTGTTAAAATTCATGTTATATTTCCTTTACGGCATTCTTGCCCGTCTTTCTTGAAGCACGGGGCTTTGCTGACGGAAGCTTTTCATTGCTTTTCTTTGCGGCGGTAACATTCGGCTTTACAAGCGCTGTGTTAAGCACCGTGTCAATGTTTTCCGCAAGCACAAAGCTCATATTGCTCAGTATAACGTCATCAAGCTCCTTCATATCGGCCTTGTTCTCATCGGGTATGACTACCGTCTTGATACCGGCTGAATATGCCGCCATAGTCTTTTCACGCAGACCGCCTATCGGAAGCACCTTGCCACGAAGCGTTATTTCGCCTGTCATCGCAACATCTCTGCGTACAGGGATACCCGACAGAGCGGATACGAGAGCGGTTGTCATAGTAACACCCGCAGAAGGTCCGTCCTTGGGAACAGCACCCTCGGGAGCGTGAATATGAATGTCCTTGTTCTTATAGAAATCGGGGTCGATCTCATACTTGCGTGAGAGCGAGCGTGTAAGGCTGACCGCAATTTTAGCGGATTCCTTCATTACATCGCCCAGTGAGCCTGTAAGTTCAATCTTGCCGGTACCCTCCATTACAAGCACCTCAAGCGGTAAAAGAGTACCGCCGACAGAAGTCCACGCAAGACCGTTTACAGCGCCGATTTCATCCTGCTTTGAAATCGTTTCACCCGTATATTTTCTTGCACCGAGATAGCCTTCAATATCCTTAGCCTTGATATTAATTTTCTCGGCCTCGCCCGATGCGAGCTTTTTAAGCGTCATACGGCAGATTTTAGCTATGTTTCTTTCCAGCTTTCTTACGCCTGCCTCTTTGGTATAAAAGTCGATTATCGAGTATATCGCATCATTTGCAAAACGAACCTGCGGCTTTATGCCGTGCTTTTTAAGCTGTTTCGGAACAAGATGCTCCTTTGCGATATGGAACTTTTCTTCTCTTGTATAGCTGCCAAGCTCGATAACATCCATTCTGTCGAGCAGGGGAGCGGGAATAGTATCAAGCGTGTTTGCGGTCGTGATGAAAAGCACATTGCTTAAATCTATCGGTATTTCAAGATAGTGATCCCTGAACGCTACATTCTGCTCGCTGTCAAGAACCTCAAGCATAGCGCTTGCAGGGTCGCCCTTATAGTCAGTACCCATCTTGTCTATCTCATCGAACAGGATAACGGGGTTCATTGACTTTGCCTGCTTTAACGCATTGACAATTCTGCCGGGCATCGCACCTATGTATGTCTTTCTATGACCTCTTATATCAGCCTCGTCACGCACACCGCCGAGCGAAACTCTTGCATATTTTCTGCCGAGAGCGTTTGCAATCGATTTAGCGACAGAAGTCTTACCTACTCCGGGAGGGCCGACAAGGCAGATTATCTGACCCTTCTTGTCTGCGTCCTTCCACTGATTGAGCGCAACTATTTCAAGTATACGTTCCTTTACCTTTTTCATGCCGTAATGGTCGTGATCAAGCTGTTTTTCGGCTTTTGCAATATCCGTCTTACCGTGTGTGTAAATATTCCACGGCATATCAAGCACTGTGTCGAGATATGTTCTGACAACAGCCGCCTCCTGCGAGCCGGGAGAAAGGTGCATCAGCTTTTCGCACTCTTTTATCAGCTTTTCTTCGGTATCCTCGTCAAAACCGCACTCCTCGATCCTGTCCATATATTCAAACGCTTCAGACTGCGGATCGTCAAGTTCACCGAGCTGACGGGAAATAGCCCTCATCTGCTCACGCAGATAAAAATCACGCTGGTTCTTGTCAAGTGCTTCCTTGACTTCCTCGTTGATATTCTGTTCAAGACGTACAATGTCAACCTCTTTTGCAAGGAACTTCACAAGCAGCTCCGCACGTTTACGCAGTGAAAGGCAGGATAAAAGCGCCTGCTTATCCTCAACTCTTAAATATACGTTGAAAACTATCAGGTCGATAAGTTTTGAAAGATCCTTTTCTGCGAGTATGCCTCTGTAAAGCTCAATGGGCATTCTGGGCGACATTTCGCTGTACTGCTTGAATTCTGTGTGGATAGTGCGGATAAAAGCCGTTTTTTCGGCGGCACTCAGTGTATCGCTGAGTGCAGGCATAGGAGTGATGTCCGAAACAAGAAACGGATCATCCTGAGATATGCCGCACAGCTTTGCCGTATAAAGACCCTGCACAAGCACACGTCTTGTGCCGTCGGGCGTGTTCAGCGTCTGTCTTATTTCGGCAACCACACCTGTTTTGTAAAGATTTTCTGCCGCAACCTCGTCAACGTCCTCGTCTATCTGTGTCACAAGGAATATTCTTCTGTCGTTGTGTTCTATCGCTTCTTCGACCGCATTTATCGACCGATCCCTCGCTATATCAAAGTGCAGTATCATACCCGGAAATATTACAAGTCCACGCAGTGCGAGTGCCGGCATAGTTATGTGTTGATTTTTCATATTAGTCTGTCCTTTCTTGTCGTTCTGTATAAATAAGTCGAAACATTTCTGTTGTTTACTACCCATATTATGCTGTTTTGTATTGCAAATGTCAATACATTATTATACTATATCCGTCTGAAATTTGCAAGTAGTAGCCGGCTGTAAATAAAAACCGCCGTACATCTCTGTACGGCGGTCCAGACTGTCGAAAAACCTCTATCGTTGTTAAAAATGGGGTTGAGGGGCGTAGCCCCCAACAGGGACTAGGGGCGGTAGCCCCAGTAATATAACCCCTTTCCGGGGGAAAGGGGTTTGGGGATAGGGATAATAAATCAGAAGTTTATTTCAAAAACAGACTTTTTCTACAAACCGAAACCGCCGTACATCTCTGCACGGCGGCCATACTTTATATCCTTATGTCAAAACAACTTCGGATTACTTGCTGAACTTAGCGTCTGCAATTTCATCCATAGACTTGCCTGCATCATCATTCCATGCATACAGCTTACGGATTTCCTTACCAACCTGCTCAAGCTGCTGTTCGCTTTCGATACGTCTTACTGCATTGAAGTGTGAACGACCCATCTTGTTCTCCATGATCCAGTTGCGAGCGAATGTACCATCCTGGATTTCGCCGAGAACCTTCTTCATTTCCTTCTTTGTTTCGTCTGTGATAAGTCTCTTACCAACCTCGTAGTCACCGAACTCGGCTGTATCGGAGATAGAATATCTCATCATCTGGAAACCGCCCTTGTAGATAAGGTCAACGATGAGCTTCATCTCGTGGATGCACTCGAAGTAAGCGTTCTGAGGATCGTAGCCTGCTTCAACAAGAGTTTCAAAGCCTGCCTTCATTAAGGCTGTAACACCGCCGCAGAGAACGCACTGTTCGCCGAAGAGGTCTGTTTCTGTTTCCATCTTGAATGTTGTCATAAGTACGCCGGCTCTTGAACCACCGATACCTGCGGCATAAGCAAGACCTGTGTCAAGCGCTCTGCCTGTAGCGTCCTGGTGAACTGCAACTAAGCAGGGAACGCCTCTGCCGATTGTGTACTCTGAACGTACTGTGTGACCCGGTCCCTTAGGAGCAACCATGATAACATCAACGTCTTTGGGAGGTACGATCTGACCGAAGTGAATGTTGAAGCCGTGAGCAAATGCAAGTGTCTTGCCTGCTGTAAGGTTAGGCTCGATGCTCTGCTTGTAAAGGTCAGCCTGTCTTTCATCGTTGATAAGAATCATGATGATGTCAGCCTTAGCTGCTGCCTCTGCCGCTGTGTATACTTCAAAACCTGCAGCCTCAGCCTTAGCCCATGACTTTGAGCCGTTGTAAAGACCGATGATTACCTTAACGCCGCTGTCCTTTAAGTTAAGAGCGTGAGCGTGTCCCTGGCTGCCGTAACCGATTATTGCAACTGTCTTGCCGTCAAGCAGAGAAAGGTTGCAGTCTTCCTGATGATAAAGTTTTGCCATTTTAAAGATCTCCTTTAAATTTGTTTTCGGAGTTTTGCCTCCGTGTATTAAAGCGTGGCTTTTACAGCTTCATAGAAGCCCCGCCTTTTTGCATTGCTATAGAGCCTGTACGGACGGTTTCCTTTATTCCGTACGGACGTAAAAGCTCCTCGAACGTTTTTATACGGGGAACGCTGTCGGATAATTCAAGCGTCATCGTATTTACCGTTATATCGGAAATTTTTGCCTTTGCTATCTCGGCGAGCGAGATAAGCTCAGCCCTCTGTGACGGCTGGCAGGCTACCTTTATAAGTACAAGCTCTCTTGATAAAAGCTCCTCCGCAGGCAGATGACGTACTTTTATAACGTCTATCAGCTTGTTGAGCTGTTTTTCGATCTGCTCCAAGGTATATGCCGTTCCGTCTGCGATAATTGTAATACGGGAGATTTTCTCGTCCTCTGTAACGCCTACCGCAAGGCTGTCTATATTGAAACCTCGTCTTGCGAAAAGTCCCGCAACTCTTGCGAGAACGCCTGCGTGGTTTTCTACAAGTATTGATATAGTATGCTTCATAGGCTCACCCTTTACAGTATAGTCTTTTCATTTTCGGCTACTCTGACTTCAAGCAGATAACAGCCTTTCGACGAGAGCATCTCGTCAATCGCCTTGTCCGCATCGGCTATATCGGTAATTCTTTTTGCCCGTATGCCGTAGCTGTCAGCCAGCTTTATAAAATCGGGACTGCCGTCAAGGAAAACCGCTGTCAGCCTGTTGTCGTAACCGTTTGTCTGAAGCTCTCTTACCATACCAAGACGATTGTTGGTCATAACGATTACCTTTACCGCAATGTTATGCTGTATCATCGTCGCAAGCTCCATAAACTGCATCTGGAAGCTGCCGTCGCCGCATATTGCGACAACCTCGCTGTCCGGACTTGCCGCCTTTGCACCGAGAGCGGCAGGAACGGAATAGCCCATTGTTCCCATACCGCCGGATGTTATGAATCGTCCGTTTTTAAGACCGATATTGTTGACGGTCCATATCTGATTCTGTCCTACATCGGCGCTTACAACGGAATTGTCAGGGAGCTTCTGTCCGAGAAGCCTTATGAAAGCCTTGGGATTTACACAACCCTCCGGTTCTTCTTCAATCGGCTTGTCCTGTGCTTTCTTTATTTCACTCAGTTCCTGCTTCCAGTCGTAGTGGTCGTAATTCTTCACACATTCAAGCAGCTGTTCGAGTATATTCTTTACATCGCCTACAACGGGTATCGTTGCGGCAAGGTTCTTGCCTATTTCCGCAGGGTCAACATCTATATGTATTACCGTTGCACCCTCAAGTCTGCTTATTGCAGTGACCGCTCTGTCGCCTACTCTCGCACCGAGAAGTATCAGCAGGTCGCAGTTGTTGATAGCGTAGTTTGCACTCTTTACGCCGTGCATACCTATCATTCCGTAGAACAAGGGATCGTCCGCAGGAACACTGCTCATACCCATCATTGTGTTGACAACAGGTATATCCGTCACCTGCATGAACTCTCTCAGCAGATTTACCGCACCTGCGGTAAAGATGCCTCCGCCCGCACAGATAAGAGGCTTTTTGCTCTTTTCTATGGCGGCAACGGCACGCTTTATCTGCAGCTTGTTTCCCTGAATGCTGGGCTTATACGAGCGTATATCTACTGTTTTCGGATATTCAAAATCTATTACTGCCTTCTGAACGTCAAAAGGCATATCTATAAGCACAGGTCCCGGTCTGCCGGAGCCTGCGATGTAAAATGCGTTTTTGAAGATGACCGGCATTTCCGCAGGGTCTTTGACAAGATAGCTGTGCTTTACGAAAGGCTCAGCCGCACCTGTTATATCTGCCTCCTGGAAAACGTCACGTCCTATCTGTTCACAGCTTACCTGTCCTGTGATAAGCACCATAGGTATGCTGTCCATATGGGCGGTTGCGATTGCCGTGATAAGATTTGTCGCACCCGGTCCCGATGTTGCTATAGCAACGGCAGGCTTTCCGGTCATACGGGCATAACCGCTTGCGGCGTGTCCGCCGTTTACCTCGTGGCGCACAAGCACATGGCGTATATCCGAGCTTATAAGCTCGTCATAAAACGGACATATAGCCGCACCCGGATAACCGAATACAGTAGTTATACCCTCCGCTTCGAGAGCCTTTACCATAGCTCTTGCAACCGTCATTCTTTCTGACGCCATCTATCGACCTACCCCTTTATAAGTGTTGATGAATATACTGTATTTTTATACAGCAAAACCGCACGCTAAATTTTGTGCTTACAAATAATTATAACCGCTTTACAAATAAAAGTCAAGATTTCTTTGCATATAAATAGTCGCCTTGAGGGCGGTTTTCAGTATATTTTTCACATAAATACCGCTGTCGGTGACGTGATGTATATTTTGCATACTCTTACAGCCGTATTTTTTTGCCGATAAACTTAAATTCAACTGTATATCTGCCGATAAATATACAGAGTAATTTTGCCTGCGGCGTTAAAATGCGGTTCAGGCGGAAAAGAGGCTTTTAATGGCGTTTGAACATCTGTGCGGTCAGGTCATGACCGACAGTAACGGAACGACTTACATAATATCCGATAATTTTTCGGTCATATATCCCGGTGACGCACACCCCGACGTATACGAATGGGCTGATATTTCTGCGGTTAAAATCGACAAAAGCAGTATCACTGTCACTACAGGAAAGCAGACATATCACATACCCGACAGGGCGTTTACGGGCAGGACGCAGTTTACAGCGGCAAAGACGCTGATATTGTCGCAGGTATCTGATAAGGAAACAGTGTGTGACGTTAGCGTAGAGGTGCTTCCGGACAAGCGCTTCTATTCAAATTACGATATACCCGATTCAGCTGTTTTTGCAAAAGGCGAATACAATCCCAAAGAGATACGTTCTTCCGTGCTGTCGCTCGTTCTGGGTAAAATGGGCAGACTGCTCTGGTGCATAGGGATACTTGCGTGCGTTGCCACTGCAATTATTTTTCAGATGTATATCGGTTTTGCACAGGATACATGGTGGTATCTGTCCATAGGTACATTCTTCTGCGCCGTAGGTGCTGTGGTGCTGACCTATCTTGTAATGGTACTTATCGCAAAGATAAAATACTCGGGTCTTATCAGAAGCTGTGCGGATAACGATGAAACGATAACGTTTGCCGTATGCCCCGCAGGAGTATCCGCCGCAGAGGAGAGCGTGTACAGCCCGCACGAGATAATTCGTTTCGGAATGAATGATAATTATATAGAAACCTCGTCAATGTTCATAGTCACAAGAGGGAACGCACCGCTTGTATGGATACCGAAATCGCTTTTCGACGGAGCGGCTCTTGACAGGATAGAACAGTACCTTGCGCTCGGAACGCAGGATAAATAAGCGGAAAGGAGCAGGGGATAATGAGTGAAAGAATACCCGAGGTCGTTTGTGAACGGATAAATATAAACGAAAGCGAAGTGCTTGTGTTCTCGGTCAAAAACGGACTTTCAAAGATAGGCATCTGCAGGATAAATTCCGAATATGATAAATACTGTCTTTATTCTCACGATGAGCCGGTAATGGTGATAAGCGGAGGAATGAACGATGATGACGCAGACAAGGTAATAAGCGAATACGGCAGTGCGTCGGGCGGCTCGATAATTGCCGACAGCATAGACAGAGCGTATGAAAAGCTGGCGGCGGGAGGCTCTCCCGAATATGCCCTTGAGCCGCTTATGAGATTGCTTTCTGACGGACTTTATGCGGTAAGCTATGTTGAAACATATCCCACGGCAGGAGAAAATATGTTTTTCTGGTCGGGATACGGCGTGTCAAAACAGCTCAGAAACAGCAGCAGGAATATCAGATTAATCGGCGATAAGGCGTACAGCGCACCGTTTCTGATTCCTACCGAAAAGCCCTCGACCTATGACCCCTCGCTGATAAAAAAGGCAAGCGTGAAAGGAACGAGAAACGGAGATCTGTTCGGAATATCCCTTCATTTTTCGGGCCTTTACTCATTACTGCTGAAGGGACATTATGCGGCTTGTGCGGCAGCTATAGAAAACCGGCCTTTTTATACGGTACAGATACAGCCACTTAAAAATATATGGAAGATAACGGACGAAAACGAGGAGATTAAATCCATAGGTTTTTCCTCTGCATCATTCAGAGTGCCGTTTGAATCTCTGACAAAGGAGCAGTTGAGAATCGGACTTACCGCAAGAAAATACGTTACCCCGGATACCTACGATACGATAAAGCAGAAGCTGGGGATAGTGCCGAAGTCAAGCCAGAAGAGGATACCGAAGCAGCTTGACATATTCTCCGAGCGTTATCCCGATGCGGATATGGTAGCCTGCGCACAAGGCATAGACGAGCTTACAAAGCCTATGCTTGACGCTCTGCTTGCAGGTCAGACCGAGCTTGACGGCAAGGTAATAATTTCGGAGAATTATTATAACAGCGTAACTGCCGCCTGCAACTACCTGCGTTATCACAGCAAGGACGATTTTATTGATTTTGCGCTGAACGTTATGCGAAATCCGGAGCTTTCTGCCACCTACTCATACGTTGCCTCCAGTCTTGCAAAGGTGCGTGACGAGCGTGTAAAGCAGTTCTTCACGGAGGTGAAGAATTCGGGCGATGCCGGATATTCAAAGATAATCGGAACGGCACGTTCCTATATCGATAACTATGACAAGTACGAGGAAATCTCATCGGAGGATTTCTTCAACGCACTCCCCGAGCCGAAACAGGAAAGAAAGCGTAAGGAAATAATTCATCTGACCAGCGACACGAAAAGTGAAGACAGGATAAGCTCCGAAACCGCAAAAATGATGGCTGCCCACATAGCCACAATGATGGATAATAAAAGCAAATAAAATCATTACCGCCGTGTACAATTCCGTACACGGCGGTTTGCTGTCTGAGGACGGTATTCCTTGTCCGGATGATCATTCGCAAAAATTGTACGGCAGGAAATTTCCCCGCCACGCATTTTTTCTTGACTATACGCATTAATTAGTGTAAAATAAAATTGTATAACTAAGGCAACACCGCACAATTAACGGCTATCGCCTTTGCCGCACGCTTGCTTGCGTATTTTCCGTCATCTTGCACAAATTTCGCTTGACAGGCGTCAGCCTGCCCGCACTCAATTTATACAATCTGACGAAAAATCTGACTGCGCAATCGCACGACAATAATTATGCGGTATTGCCCTAAAAAACGGGAATGAATCCGGAGGGTATAATTTATGCTTTTACATCAGGTAAAGCTACCGCACTTCAAACATTCCGCCGAAAGCGAAACTGTAAAGCTACCCATGCCTGACAAGGTAGTGATAAGTATGGCTCAGCATCTCGGCGCACCGTGTACCCCGACAGTAAAGGTCGGCGACAAGGTGAAGATAGGCGATGTGATAGGCAGCAGTGAGGCGGCTATGTCCGCACCCGTTCACAGCAGTATATCGGGAACGGTAACGGCAATAACCGATGTCCTGCATATATCGGGCAGAAATATGCAGTCGGTCGTTATTGAGAATGACGGCCTCGAAGAAGTCAGTGACAGCGTCTGTCCCCCCACTGTAGAAAACAGGGAGCAGTTTTTACAGGCGGTAAGAAACAGCGGCTCCATAGGTCTTGGCGGCGCAGGCTTTCCTACCTCGCTGAAGCTCGGCTTTGACCCAAAAGAAAAACAGCCCGATTTCCTTATTATAAACGGTGCGGAGTGCGAGCCTTACATAACCTCCGACTACCGTTGCTTTATGGAGGAGGGCGAGGACGTTCTTGAGGGCGTGTTGCTTATGCTGAAATATCTCGGTATACCGAAGTGCATTATCGGCATTGAAAAGAATAAGCCGAAAGCCATCGAGAAAATGACAAGGCTTTGCGAAAAGCACGACAACATCACGGTAAAACCGCTCAAATCAAGCTATCCGCAGGGTGCTGAGAAAACGCTTATCTTCAGCACGACAGGCAGAGTGGTAAAGGAAGGCACACTGCCCCTTGCAAGCGGCTGTATAGTGGTCAATTCCTCCACTGCGGCATTTATCGCACAGTATATAAGAACAGGTATGCCGCTCGTAAAAAGAAGAATAACCGTTGACGGAAATATTGTGAAGAAGCCGTCAAACTTCATTGTTCCCGTCGGAATGTCTATAGGCGAGATAGTGTATCACGCCGAGCTTTCCGACAAACCCGACAGAATAATACTCGGCGGACCTATGATGGGTGCGTGTGCATTCGACCCCGATTATCCGCTTTCCAAAACAAACAACGCAGTGCTTATGTTCACAGACAGCCCCGTGTATGAGCCGTCAGAGTGCATACGTTGCGGCAAGTGCGTAAAAGCCTGCAGTATGAATCTTCTGCCGACAGAGCTTGAACACGCATTTGATATGAGGGATGCAAGGCGACTTGAAAAGCTGAAGGTAAACCTCTGCGTCAATTGCGGTGCTTGCAGCTTTGTCTGTCCGGCAAAGCGTAACCTTGCGGAAAAGAATCAGCTTGCAAAGGCATTTCTGCGTGAGCAGTCAACAAGGAAAGGAAAGTAAGGGTATAATATATGTCTAAACTTATAATAGAGCCGTCACCGCACATAAAGTCGGGTGTTACGACTCAGAAGATAATGCTGAGCGTTATTATAGCACTGCTCCCAGCACTTGTTGCGTCTGTGTGGATCTTCGGGCTGAGAGCGCTCATAATGACAGTAATATGCTGCACGTCCTGCGTGATTTTCGAGTGGGCTTGCAGAAAGATAATGAAAAGAAGCAACACGATAAGCGATTTGTCCGCTGTGGTAACAGGTATGCTCCTTGCGTTCAACCTGCCCGTTACATTGCCTTTTTATATGGCGATAATCGGTTGCTTTGTAGCAATAGTAATAGTAAAGCAGTTCTTCGGCGGTATCGGTCAGAACTTTGCAAACCCTGCGATAACAGGCAGAATAGTGCTTATGCTGTCGTTCACGTCCTATATGACAACATGGGCAGAGCCGTTCTATTACCGTAACGCAGGAGAGATAGTAACTACATCGACACCTCTTGTAAGCGAAACGCCTGCTTCGCTCGCCGACCTGTTCTTCGGAACAACAGGTGGCTGTATAGGCGAAACCTGCGCTCTTGCACTGCTTATAGGCGGAATTTTCTTAGTGGCTGTCCGTGTAATATCGCCCGTAACTCCTCTGTGCTTTATCGGTACGGTGTTCGTGCTGTCGATATTCTCAAGCGGAAGCCTTGAGGGTGCGTTAGCGTCCGTTCTTTCGGGCGGACTTCTGCTCGGTGCAATATTCATGGCTACCGACTATGCGACTACCCCCATCACCACAAAGGGCAGGATAATCTTCGGCATCGGCTGCGGCCTTGTGACTATGCTCGTGCGTTGCTTTGGCAGTATGCCTGAGGGCGTATCGTACTCGATACTGCTTATGAATATCCTCTCTCCGCTTATTGACCGCTTCACAGTGCCGAAGGCATTCGGTGCGGCAAGTGAGCAGAAAGGCGGTAAGAAATGAACGTACTGAAAAAAATCAAGCCCGTGCTTGTATTGTCAATTATCTGTACTCTTATTTGCGCACTGCTGATAGTCACATATAATCTGACTTATGTAGATACGTCCGGTGTACTGACGGATAATCTGAAAGCAGGCTGTATCGCCGCAGACGGCGAGGGCGAATATGCGCTTATCACCGATAAGGCGGCGGCAAAGCTGGACGGCGAAGAATTCGGTAATATCTCAAAGATAGTTAAGAACAAGACAAAAGGCACGTTCCTTTTTGAAACCGTTGTTGACGGCTATGCCGCAGACGGTATCGACGCAGTAATAGCGATAGACAAAAACGGTGCAGTAAGCGGTATAAGCATAATCGCACTCGGCGAAACTCCCGGTCTTGGCTCAAAAATAAACGACGATGCATTCCTGCAGAGGTTCTACGGAGTGAAGTCGGATATTTCGATAGTCAAGTCAGAGCCGAAAAACGAAAACGAGGTACAGGGAATTACAGGCTCGACGCTTTCCTCAAAAGGTATGGCGAAGGCTGTAAATCTTGCCGTAAAGGCATACTCGGTAATGGATAAGGAGGTACAGCCGAATGAGTAATCTGAAGGAATTTACCAAAGGACTTATAAAAGAAAATCCGAACATGGTAATGCTGCTCGGTATGTGTCCCACGCTCGCCATTACAACAATGGCGGCAAACGGTGTAGGTATGGGACTTTCCACAACGTTTGTACTTGTATGTTCAAATATAGTTATCTCACTGCTTAAAAAAGTGATTCCCGACACGGTAAGACTTCCTGCATATATAGTTATAGTAGCAGGCTTTGTAACATTTGTAAGCCTTATATTACAGGCATTCGCCCCCGATATTTATTCGAGCCTCGGTATGTACCTTAGCCTTATCACAGTTAACTGTATCATTCTCGGCAGAGCGGAAATGTTCGCTTCTAAAAACAAGGTCATCCCGTCGATAATGGACGGTCTTGGAATGGGACTCGGCTTTACGCTGACGCTTGTGCTTGTAGGCTCTGTCCGTGAGATATTCGGTTCGGGTCAGTGGTTCGGAATTACCGTAATGCCTGAATTTATAGAGCCTATGACGCTGTTCATTCTCCCTGCAGGCGGATTCTTTGTACTCGGTGCCGTTATAGCTGTTGTAAACCGCCTTATGAAGAAAAAGCCCCGTGAGATCGGCTGTCACAACTGCCCCAACGCAGATGGCTGCCCCGGTGCCTGCGACAAGGCAAACAGTAACGGAGGTGAGCAGTAATGGAAATCGCAAAAAATCTGATGATAATACTGCTGACAGGCATTCTGACCGAGAACTTCGTATTATCGAAATTCCTCGGTATCTGCCCCTTCTTAGGCGTTTCAAAGAAGCTCGACAGCTCGATAGGCATGGGTGCGGCGGTTACATTCGTAATGGTCTGTGCAAGCCTTGTTACCTATCCTATCTACTATGGCATACTTGTTCCGCTCGGAATAGAGTATATGAATACGATAGCGTTTATCCTTGTAATCGCCGTATTCGTTCAGCTTGTTGAAATGGTGCTGAAAAAATATATGCCGCCGCTTTATAAGTCGCTCGGCGTGTATCTTCCGCTTATCACCACAAACTGTGCCGTACTCGGTGTTACGCTGCTCAACCTTACAAAAGACTACGACCTTTTGGAGAGCGTTGTAAACTCGTTTGGTGCGGGTCTTGGCTTTATGATAGCTATGATAATATTCTCAGGTGTACGTTCAAGACTTGAACGCTGTGATATACCTAAGGCACTTCAGGGTGCGCCGATAACGCTTATGGCGGCTTCGATAGTATCGCTTGCGTTTATAGGCTTCGGCGGTGTAGTTGACGGAATTTTCGGCGGTTAAGCGAAAGGAAAGACGATGAAAGAATATATTTTACCTATACTTATATTTCTCGGCTTCGGCGCACTTTCGGGTATATTACTGCTGATAGCGTCAAAGGTGCTGGCTGTAAAGACAGATGAAACCGAGGCAAAGATAACCGAGGCGCTTCCCGGTGCAAACTGCGGCGGATGCGGTTATTCGGGCTGTGCAGGCTATGCCGCCGCAGTAGCTCATGACGGCGCTCCGACTAACCTGTGTAAGCCGGGCGGAGCGGATGTTATGAAGAAGATAAACGCAATAATGGGTACCGAGGGCGGAGAATTTATCCGTGAGGTAGCCTATGTGCGTTGCAACGGCTGTGAAAAAGCGACTAAGGACAGATTTACATTCACAGGAACAAAGTCCTGCGCCGCTGTTGAGAAATTCTACAACGGCAAGGGCGAATGCCGCTTCGGCTGTGACGGCTACGGCGACTGCGCAGCGGTTTGCGGTAATGACGCAATTACGATTACTGACGGCGTTGCGGTGGTTGACCCTGCTAAGTGCGGCGGCTGCGGAAAATGCGTTACCGCCTGTCCGAATCACCTTATATTCCTCCGAAAAGAAACAAGCACAGTTGCTCTGCGTTGCTCATCAAAGGACAGCGGCAAGGTCACAAGAACGGTATGTACAAACGGCTGTATCGGCTGTAAGATATGCGAGAAAAAATGTCCTCACGGTGCGGTCATCGTTGCGGATAACCACGCTGTTATCGACTATGACAAATGTACCTCGTGCGGCATCTGCGTATCTGCCTGTCCGAGAAAGTGCCTTGTCAATATAACCTGCACACATTCCGAAAAGGCGGAGCAGGCGGACAATTAATCCTATTATTTCAGGCAAACGAAAGGAAAACGACAAGAGATGTCAAAAGTAAAGAGAAAGAACAGCTCATACAAGACAGAACCTAAGAAGCCCGTGATAAACAGCCGCAGTGACAGAATACGCTATGCAAATCAGAAGCTGTATGACTATCCGCTGTCTGTCACTTGGTTTCGCATATTCAAGACCGTGATAACGGTACTGCAGGCTGTTATGTCGGGTTACTCGGCTATAGTATGCGTTGTGTCGGTATTTGCGTCATTCAGTGAAAGCGTACAGAATAGTGCAAATGCCGCCGCAATACCCGGCTTTATTGCATACAATATCGTAATGTCGGTACTGCTTGCGGCTGTTGTTCCTCTTTGCGTCATAATGTTCAGACAGCTTTCCGAGCTGACGCAAAAATCTTACGGGTTCCTTAAATTTTTCCTCATCTATACCTCGTGCGTAAACGCAGTCAGCACCTCGGCAAGCGAGCTTTTCAGAGTTGCGCTGTTCAGCGGTGTTGACGGCTATGAAGTCAGCATAACAAATATACTTTTCGCAATTTTCTCAGTAGTATTTATGGCAGTATGGCTCATTCTGAATTTAAGATATTTCAAAAACAGAAGGAGCCTTTTCAGTGATTGAAAGGACGTAACAAAATGGATGAAAACGCAAAAAAGAATGAACGTGAATTAAGAAAATATCGTGCAAAGCTCAGAATGGATTATTATCCGTTGCCGCTCAGGTGGTTTAAATTTTTCCGCTATGTGTCAATGATACTCAATATCATAAACTGCATATCGGGTATAGGCAGTTATATTCTGTTAGCCGCCGCAACGAACAGCCCCGAAGCCATCGAAAAAATACAGTCCGCCAATCCCGGAATAAATATGGAGTTATTCACGGTAATCGCCGTAGCGGATTTTCTGGTAACGGTCTATCTTCTTGTGCTGTGTGTGCTTGTATTCAAAAGAATGGGTACGCTCGCAGTGTCGGGATATAATCTGATAGTCGCATTTCTGATTTCTGTTCCTGTTATAAACGGCGTGCGACAGCTTATGTCAGGATGCCTTAATGCTATGGTCAATCCGGAGGTTTATACATTCGGCGATACTATCAGAAATATGATAGTGATGATAGCATTTTCGGGTGTCGCATCACTGCTTAATTACATTTATTTCAGAAAGCGTAAGAGCCTGTTTACAGACAACCCCGAAATTGACGATATTGAAATCGACAACGGAAGCGTTCAGCTTCAGCACTATGACGAATGCCCGTTTTGCCACGCAAAGATAAACGGCAATTCGTCCTTCTGCGAGCATTGCGGAAGAAATTTCACCGAACCGGCGGATAACGGTGAGGATAATTCCCGGAAGGAATAAAAAATAATGAAAATTACAGAGTTGTTTTCACTCGGAGCAAATGAAATTAAAAACCGTCTGCCTATGGCAACTGCGGCAAAGTTTTCTACTCAGAAGATAGAGGGCAAAAGCGGAAAAAGTCTGCTCGCCGCCTGCATATCACGATATAACTGCCGTATCATTCCGATAGCGGCAATCATAATGATAATATGCACGTTTATGTCGGTTCTGTTCGAGAATGTAATTACCGACGGCGGTTCGGCTGAGATTGCAGGAGAGGTGCTGATACTGTTCACCGCAGTGTGCGGTGTCGGCTTCGGATTTTATTTCAGCGGAAAATACCCGTCATATTATCCTTATGTATTCTGGGGACTTTATCTGATTTCATACTGTATAAAGGTCACCGGCTGTATTTTCGGGGCGACCGGACTTTCGCAGACAGCGGTAACAATAATGGTTTTCGCCGCCGTTCCCGTATTCACACCTGCCGCATCGGCGTTCTTCCTCGGAATAATCCCCGTGTGGTATACGATACTCTGTAATATAAACGATGTTTCGGGCTATTACCCGTTCACAGTGTGGGGACTTGCCTTGCTCGGCTTTTTTATATCCTGCTCGATGTACAGCCTTTACACCGCCAGAATGATAAATTCAAAGCGTATAAAGGACGACAAAGAGAGGATGAAGATGTCTGCGGTCATGGACAGCCGCACAGACCTTTATAACAGGGCATACGGGATAGAAAAGGCTACAGAGCTTCTCAGAAGCGGCAACAGCATCGCACTGCTGCTTGTCGATATAGATAATTTTGCGGAATACAACCGCATTTACGGCACGGAAAAAGCCGATGAAGTGCTTTTTGCCGTAGCCAACTGCGTAAAGATAATATCAAAGCCTAAGACGGATATTATCTGCAGATATGAGGGCGATACTATCCTTGTCTGCCTTACGGTAAAAGCCGATAAGGAGGCAATTGTACTCAGCGAGGAGATACGCAGTGCCGTAAAGGATATGAAGATACCGTTCCCCGAAGCAAGCCGTTACCGTAACATAACAGCGACAGTAAGCGCCGCAAGAGGTATGCCCGGCGATACCTATGACGATATATATGTCAGGGCGATGCGCTCCCAGAGCGTTGCAAAACGCATAGGCGGAAACTGCATAGCATTCAAGGAACACACCTTCAGACCCGACGGCGAAAAATAAACACAAAAAAGCCGATGCTTTTTGGCATCGGTTTTTCGGACTGACGATAAACTGATTGTTATTATAGCCACACAGTGAAATATAGCACCAACACCGCTTAAAACACTTTCAGTGCCGACAAGGCGTTAATATTTTCGTGAGTGTATCAGTGCAACTGCACTGACATTGACCCTTCAAAAAAACGCCACTAACCTAAGATATATGTACTAATCTGCGGACGTGTAGCGTTAAGCGTCCCTGCACTTACAGGATATACAATGTTCCGGTGGTTATTCGAGTTTAGCCAACACCCCGACGGGGTGTGGGTATGGGTAAGGAAAGAGGGAGC
>ERZ791734.618-NODE-618-length-44948-cov-13.302475_pt1 | contig 44948 bp, 30 predicted proteins | sample MGYA00509953_ERZ791734 | MGnify/ENA primary metagenome ERZ791734 (study PRJEB30046, sample SAMN00792038) | human gut metagenome | study: EMG produced TPA metagenomics assembly of the A metagenome-wide association study of gut microbiota in type 2...
TTCCGACAATTTCACATTAATCACACTGCGGCCATCAACCTTAACAGTTTGCTCCCGATAACCTACATAAGAGAATTTCAAAGATTGACCGGAATTTACTTTAATGGTATATTTACCATCAAGATCGGTAATAACACCATCGGTAGTTCCAAGAACTAAAACAGCAGCACCAATCAACGGATTATTTTCCGCATCCGTCACTGTTCCACTAACGGTGATTTGTTGTGCATATGTGCATATACTAAATATGCACAGCATTAGAGTTAATGTAATTTGTTTCATAAAATATGTATTAGAATTTGATTAAAATAACACTCTTTGTCTGTCGGTTTGAAAACATATTGAATCAAAACCGTTAAGAATGAATCATCTATAGGTTAAAGGCACTATATTAATTTCTATTTTGCTTCGTATGAGTAGAAAACAAGAAATTATACAAAGGATACTCCTGTTCCACTCTGTCATATTATGGCTTGTACAGCCAACAAACGCCAACGAAAGAATAATCAATAGAAATAAAGATTTCATCGTTTTTGTCATAAATTTGATTTTAAGGTTAATTTTTCACATTGCAAATATCCCGTTTCTTTTATCAACCTACAAATACAATTCAAGCATTATATAATGAAATCTTATCAATAGTAAAAAACATCCAGTTATTCAAGAGGTGACCGATTGGCAACAGAGAAAACCATATTTTTCATCCACAAAATATGCTGTGACATGATAGATAACGTAAAATAAGGTTCATTTTATAAGCGTGTGTATAGACTCCTTTCACTCCATCGCTGGTAGAGAGAAAAGAGATATCCAAACGGACATAATACAAGGAACGCATCGTATCTTTTCAACTTTATGGTTAGAAACTCTTTTGGTATAAATGCAAATAACGTAATTAAAATGGAATATCAAGATGGGAATGACAGATTGAGTGAATAGTATCAAAAGTTGATAATATAATATTAATTGACTTTTTCGTTTTTCTCTACTTTTGCAGAGACAAGGGAAAAGTGAATGTAACTTGCTAAAAAGAATGAAAAGACAAAGAATTATGCAGCATGATACCCGATATCTATTTTTAAGTATGACGATAAGTGGAGTAGCTTGTTTTCTGTTTTTCCGCTTCGCCTATCCTTATCATCTTCTTCACCGAGAGCAAATGCTATTGTTCACTTATACAGTCGATCAATTTATCGATTATTTCAATCATCCCGCCCCCTTATCATGTCTGGGTGGTGACTTTTTGACTCAATTCTTCCATAATATCAATATGGGGGCAGCTGTCGTTGCCTTAACTATGGCGGCATTAGGGACATTGACTTATTTCACTTGCCGTAAATGGACCAACCGATGGATAGCCATAGGTATTTCAATAGTGGTTTTTATTTGGGAAAGCCTGCGCTTTTGCCAAATTCAGTATCCATTTTCGGCGACCCTTTCACTCATCGGTGCTTTGTCCCTGTTTTTGCTGACAGACAAATTAAAAGGAAAATGGGATTTCTTTATCGGAAGCATTTGCGGAACCATGTTATGCTATAGCCTGTTCGGTTATGGTATGTTTGCTTTCACATTATTTACTATCCTTTCCGCCTTGAAGCGGAAGCAGAATTATGTGGTTATTTACGGAATGATACCGGTCGCTTTGGCACTGCCTCCCTTAGCTGCCCGCAAATATCTGGTCATTCCTTCGCAAGCATACTCTTTCCCGGCTACGCTTTGGTATGGAACACCTGATTTTGAGAACGAGCGCATATTAGGTCTGAATACCGAAGACTATTTTGAGAATTGGGACAAGATAAATGAATTGGTACACGACGGTGTTCCGGGAAATGCTATATCCGTGTGCTATAATCTGGCCAATGCCATGCAAAACAAGCTTCCGGAAAAGCTTATGGATTATTACCAACCGGCAGGATTGGGTCTGTTCATGCCTGTGAACGAAAAATCGACATATCTTTCCACCCAATTGTCTGGAGAGGTCTGGTTCCGCTTGGGCGACATGACCATGGCAGAACACGCTTCCCTCTTAAGCATGATATTTTCTCCTCAGAACAAGAGTGTACGCATGGTACAGCGACTGGCGGAAATCAATTTGATAAACGGAGATAACGAAGCGGCACGAAAATATCTGCGTATCCTCTCGAACACACTCTTTTACAAGGAATGGGCGAAAAAACGCACACCGGGGAAGGAAAGTCCGGAAGTGAAGGAATGGCTGAAGTACAAACGCTCGTACCTGCCCCAAAAAGATACCCTGAGACTTTCGTCTACTGATGTCGTAAAATCGCTTCACCTGTTGATGGAAGCCAATCCTGCCAACCAAATGGCACGGGATTATTTACTTTGTTTCGATTTGCTGATGAAGGATCTCTCCGCTTTTCTGAAAGATTATAAGCGATACCATACCGGAGCACCTAACCGTCTGTACGCAGAAGCTTTATTGATTCATCTTTATCAAAAGCGGGCAACCGGTAGTGAAATCAAATCCACAGGCATAAACCCTGTCATCGTACAGGATTTTAATGAATACAACCGGTTGCATACACAAGGCAATTCATCTGCACTGGAAAGCAGATTCGGAAGAACGTATTGGTACTATTATCAGTTTGCACAATTTCAATAATGTTGATCATGAATAAGATGCAGTTGTTTTTCATATTTTGGCTGGCGGGACTGGCGGCATGTACTCCCATTCCCGAGAATGTGACGCGCGTAAAAGAATGTGCTCCCATCTATCCCGACTATACCGACATTACTATACCTTATAATATAGCTCCTCTGAATTTTATGATAGAAGGAGCTGAAGGATTGCAGGTCACTGCCTACGGAGATACGGACAGTCTGCGGATATCGGGTAAAGACAAAGCCCGTTTTCCCATCGGCAAATGGAAGAAACTGTTGCTGCAACAAAAAGGGAAATCGGTGCAAGTACGTGTAACGGCCTTGATGAAGGGCAAATGGCTGGAATATCCCTCCTTTCAATGGCAGGTAGCTGCCGAGGCAATAGACGGCTATCTGAGCTACCGCCTCATAGAGCCGGGATATGAAGTCTGGAATAACCTGCAACTATGTGAAAGGAGTTTGGAAGATTTCAGCGAAAAGGTCATAGCGGACAATAAACTGACAGGTGGTAATTGTATGAATTGTCATACTTACGGAAAGCAAAGCGGTCGGCTTTCCATGTTTCATCTGCGTGGGAAAAACGGAGGAACCATCCTCAACCGCGATGGAAAGTTACGTAAGCTCAGCCTCAAAAATGATTCCATGATTTCAGCGGCGGTTTATGGAGACTTCCATCCGTCCGGACGTTATGCAGTGTTCTCGTCTAATATCATCATACCTGCTTTTCATGCCCAAGGCAGCAAACGTCTGGAAGTCTATGATACCGAATCCGATTTGGCAATTGCCGACTTTGAACAGAATCGGATGATTCTTTCTCCGCTTACCCGGGATAAAAAAGTATTGGAAACTTTCCCTACTTTCTCGGCAGACGGAAAACATATTTATTATTGCTCGGCTCCACAAACCACGTTGCCGGACAGTATCTGCCAGTTACGCTATTCGCTTTGCTGCATCGGTTTTGATCAGGAAAACGGTTCTTGGGGGAAACAGGCAGACACCTTATGGAATGCACGCGAACAACAAGGCTCCGTCTGTTTTCCCAAAGCGTCTCCCAATGGTAAATACCTGCTGTTCACCATAGCCGACTATGGCACCTTTCCCATCTGGCATCGGGAAACAGACCTATACATACTGAATCTGTCTACAGAGACCATCCATGAATGCAGTGTTGCAAACTCGGATCGCTCGGACACTTATCACAGCTGGTCGTCAAACAGTCATTGGTTTGTCTTCGCCAGCAAACGGGGAGACGGACAATATGGCAAGCCTTATTTTGCCTATATAGATAAGGAAGGAAAGATTTACAAGCCATTTGTCTTGCCGCAACAGGACCCGGCACATTATTTCCATACATTCAAGTCCTACAACATTCCTGAACTATCGAAGAGTCCACTTCCTTTTGATGCTGTAGACATTAAAGAGATTTATCTAAATAGTCCTGCAGAACCATTTAAATAATCGTTTTATTTTTACGGTAGTTGTCCCGAAACTCACTTGGCGTGACTCCCTTTTTCTTTTTAAAGATGCGGTTGAAATTGGATAAATTATTGAATCCACAGTCATATCCAATTTCAGCTATCGACAAAGAAGAGTCTATCAAGGCTCGTGAAGCAGCCCCCAAACGGATATCTGTAAGGAAGTCAATAAAACTCTTGGAAGTATGTTGCTTAAAGAAACGGCAGAACGAGGATTCGCTCATATTTACCATTTCCGCCACTTCCGATAGGCGGATGACTTCGGAATAATGCCGGCTGAGGTAATCCATCACCCTACCCAAGCTCTCGTCGGAAGAATGCTGATGCATGACATTTGCGGCAAATTGTCCGGTGGATAATTCACGCATACCTTTGTCTATCGATAACTCATGCAGAATGATGAGCAACTTAATCAGGGAATAAAAGCTGTCGTTCTCGCAGGTAAGGGTTTTCAGCAACGGGCGCACCTTAGCTATGGATTCCCGGCTGAATGCGACACCCCTTTCGGCATGGCGGAAAAGTTGTCGTATGCTAATCATTTGGTTCTTATTGAGGAAAGTGTCGGTCAACAAGTCGGGATGAAACTGGATGGTAATTTCATGGATGTTTTTCGATACATTGCGATAGTCTTTCCAAGCGTGCTCCAAGTGGGGATTGGTCACCAATACCAATTCCTCTTCGTCTATCTCCTCGATAGAGTCACCCACAATGCGTTGTGCTCCTTTGGCGTTCTCAATGAAATTCAGTTCACACTCGGGATGTATATGGATAGGAAAATTAAAGTTCGTTTTCTGGCGCTCTATCAAAATGAAACAATCCTTGGATGACAAGGGGGATACTTCTTTGAATAATTCAGTGTTTATCATATTTTCGATTAATAAGATTCAAGTATTTGCGTCAAAGGTACAAGGAAAAGTGAAAACAAAAACAAAAAGCGGGATGTTTTTTCACAATACTAGTAAATTTTTACCGACACTTTAAAGGTTAAATATCGAACCATATAAAGCAGGTTCATAGATATATAAGAAATCATTTAAATATTATCACAAATGAATGGTTAAGCAATAAGAATTGCAGGAAAAGCACTTTGCATACCCCAAAATCAGAGTATGTTAAACTACAAATAATTAATTATAAGGCATTTGTAAAATCGATATTTTTTGAGTGATGAAGTCATTGAAAAAGATATTATTTACAACAACAAAATAATGAAACTGAAATTTTAGTTTGCTGAGCGGTATAGATGGAATTGGAGGAAAGAAGTCTGTAGACAGCGGAATATCTCAGTTTTTTTATATCATATTCCATTATCGAGAAATTAATTGTTATTTTTGTGCTGAATCTTAGATAAGTCTATAAATATATAATATCCTGGAAGGCATCAATCTATGAGATTTGAAAAAGGAATCGATAAAAAAGAATAACGCTATGAGTGAGAGTTTGGGTCTGATGGGGAAATGTGAATACTATGAAAAGAAAAATACTGTTATACGTCCTTTTGTTTGTCTCTATCACGCTTCGAGGCAATGTGTATTTTAAACATTTGGGTAAAACAGACGGATTGTCCCAAATATCAGTTATTTCCATTTGTCAGGATGAATTGGGAAGAATGTGGTTTGGCACATTGGAAGGGTTGAGTTGTTATGACGGAAACTCTATGACTGTTTATAAGCCGTCGCAAGATTCTGTCAGGAGTTTTTTGGGGAACAACGTAGATAATCTTGTCAGTGATAAGCAGGGAAATCTTTTTTTTATTTCGGATTACGCACTTGTTCGATATGATCTTCGTAAGGAGCAGTTCTCTCTTCTAAAGCAAAGGGCGAACTGTCTGCATGTGCATAACCAAGAGGTGTGGGCGGCAACACGTGATTCTGTTTTCAAATGGGATCGGCAGAAAGAGGAATTTGCTTTTATCTATCAATTGTCAGTCAAGAAATATATCACTTATCTTTATGTGGACGATAATGAATGTGTGTGGTTGGGGACTACCGACGGACTTTATCGGGTGGATAACTTGGATAATCCGGCTCCGGTTTGTGTTATTCCCAAAGTCAATGTCCTTTCACTTTATAGAGATACGAAGGGGAAAATGTGGGTGGCTGCGTTCAGGCAAGGAATGTATACCATAGAAAATGGTATAAGCCAACAGTTTGTTGATGAGCAAAACTTTCTATTATCCAACAATGACATCCGATGTTTTGTAGAAGACGATGAAGGTTCTATTTGGATAGGGACTTTCAATGGACTGAATAAAATAGATACGCTGGGTAATGTATCCTGTTACAAAAAAGATACGCAACCGGGAAGTTTGAAGCATTCATCCATTTTCTCGCTTTGCAAAGATTCTCAAGGAACAATTTGGGTCGGTACCTATTATGGAGGAGTACAATACTTTAATCCTCAGGTGGATATTTTTACACATTATTCGGAAGGGGTAGGTCGAAAGGATTGCTTGAGTTTCTTCTTTGTAGGAAATATGGTGGAAGATAAACGAGGGGATGTCTGGATCTGTACGGAAGGGGGAGGATTGAATTATTTACATAGAGATTCCAGACAATTTACGCATTATTTGACTGATGAAAAGAGTGTGTCTCCGTTATTCTCTAATTTGAAATGCATAGAATATGATGAAGGACGGGATTGCCTGTATATAGGTACTCACAAACAAGGTTTCTTCTGTTTTGATATAACTGCAAGAAAAGTGGTATATCATACGGAAAAGATGGGAAAATCTCTTTCCAAAATAATTTTGCGTGGAGACAGCCTTTATATTCTTTCTGGTGACGGTCTGTATGTCAAGGATTTGAAGCAGGAGACGATGGGGTATTTATATCCGTCTATTCGGGAAACTCATCGGGCAGGTTCCTCTTTTTTGATAGATTCCAAAGATTATATTTGGATTGCCCAGCATGATCAGCTTGTGCGGATTAATATGAAGATGCCGGAAGAGAAATATATTTATAAGTATAATGAGAGGGGATTAGGTAAGTTTCAAGTGTTGAACATAGTGGAGTATACCGATGGTACTTTGTACTTTGGAACTTATGGGGCTGGTTTATATGTATTCAATCCTGCGGAAAACAGCTTTAAGCAATGTTCTATTTTCGATATTCGTTATTGTTATAATTTGTCTGTTATTCAAGGTGATTATTTGGCTGTTTCCTGTGAAAAAGGATTGTTGGTTTATCATCCGAAAACTCAGGAGATGAAGATGATTGATGCTGAAAATCAGTTACACCTTTCTGCCATAAATGATGGATGCGGTTTATTGAGTTGTAGTGACGGTGAAGTGTTTGTTGGCGGAACCTCGGGCATGGCTTCTTTCATGAGTCACTCTTTGTTCAATCCGTCTCCCCGGTATAACCTTTATTTTTCATCGTTGTTTGTGAACGATAAACTTGTTTCGTGCGAAACATCCGACCGTATATTGGAGACAGCATTACCTTTTGCCGATCAAATAAATTTGGAGTACAATGAGAATAATATTTCAATATCTGTAGCTTCGAATAGTTATATTGATAATGCTAACAGAAAGATTTATGAATATTGGCTTGAAGGCTTTAGTAATGAGTGGAATACGATTTATAATAATACAATAGTATATACAAACTTGAATCCCGGCAAATATAAGCTGATTGTACGTGAAAAGCAGCAGAGTTCACTTGATGAGGTGCATTCCATTGCGTTGGCTATTGTTGTACATTCTCCTTGGTGGTCTACATGGGTGGCTTATTTGGTTTACCTTTGTATGGTTGTTGCAATTGCTTATTTATTGTTGCGGAACTGGCGTGCCCGAATGCAGTTACGTGCTTCGTTGGCGCAAGAGAAGCTTGAGAAAGAAAAGAACGAAGAACTTATACAGGCAAAACTTCAGTTTTTTGCCAATATATCTCACGAATTTCGCACTCCTTTAACGTTGATTATCTCGCAGCTTGAGGCTTTGTTGCAATCCGGCAACTATTCTCCGTATCTGCGGACACGTTTGCAGAAAATATATAAGAATACTTTTCATTTTAGGGAACTGATATCCGAACTTTTGGATTTCAGGAAGATGGAACGGGGAAAATTACAGCTTCATGTATGCCAATTGGATATCATTCTTTATCTGAAACAGATTCAGCAGGATTTTATGGATCAGGCACAGTTGAAGAATATACAATTTGAGTTTCATACGGAGGTGGAGAATATACAGTGCTGGTTTGACGGCCGGCAGTTGCGGAAAGTATTTTCCAATCTGTTGTCGAATGCATTTAAGCATACTCCGGAGAAGGGAAGGGTAGAGTTACAGATAGAGGCGAAGGAAACGGTTATTGAGATAAAAGTTATCGATACGGGTGAAGGTATACCGGAAGAAGCATTGCCTTATATTTTTGACCGTTTCTATCAAGTGGATTCTGCCATTTCTTCACCCGGAAGCGGTATCGGCTTGGCTTTGTCAAAAGGAATCGTAGAATTGCATCATGGTGACATTACAGTGCAAAGTGCGATGCATTACGGTACTATTTTTACGGTTACATTACCTAAAGAAAACCTTTTCCGTGACGATGATTATGTGACTTTTGTTGAGCCGGAAGAGATGCTTGACAATCATTTTGTGATGCCTCTTGAAGAAGGTGGCGAACAAGAGGCTGATCGGATAGGGGAGGAAACCCTCGAAACACAGGGAGATATGACAGCAAAGGATTGCCTGTTGATAGTAGAAGATAATGAAGACTTGTTACAGATATTGACTTCATTGCTTTCACCTTTATATCGGATTACTATTGCCATGAACGGTAAGGAAGGATTGCAGAAGGCAATGGAAGAACATCCTGTTCTTATTCTGAGTGACATTATGATGCCCGAAATGTCCGGGTTAGAGATGTGTGCCAAAATAAAGAGTAATTTTGATTTATGCCACATTCCGGTTGTGTTGCTGACTGCTTTGACTTCGGACAATAAAAAAATGGAGGGGTTACAGTGTGGGGCTGATGATTATATAGAGAAACCTTTTAATAATAAGATGTTGTTGGGACGTATTGCCAATATTATACGCAACCGCAAGATGTTGAAACAAAAGTTCGGAATGGAGATGACAGCTGGTAATTCTGTGGAAGCTGAGATGCAAACGTTAGTATTGAATCCGATTGATGCCAAATTCTTATCAAAACTGGAGGAAGTTATAAAAGAGCATTTATCGGACTCGGATTTTGATGTGAATATGTTAGCTAAAGAATTATTGATAAGCCGTAGCTCGCTATATAACAAACTGAAGGCGCTGAGCTGCATGACTCCGAATGAATTTATATTGAATACCCGCTTGAAATACGCTGCCGATTTGTTGAAGCACCATACTGAGTTACAGATAAATGAGATAGCCTATCAGGTTGGATTTAATTCTCCGCGTTATTTCAGGCATTGTTTTAAGGCTTGCTTTAATCAGACACCGCAGGAGTACAGGGGGAGTTGACTGGATGATATAATTTAGGCACGGTTGTGTTTCCGTGCCTAAAAAGAGAGTTCCGACAGGCATTAAAGCCGGTATTTGTAGAATCAGTGATTTATTCGGCTGACCATTCTTTAGCACCTTGTTCTTTTAACTTGGCTGTGAACGCTTTTGCTTTTTCCATGCTTGAGGCTTCTTCTTCAGGTGTAGCATAAGCATGTTTAAAACCTTTTATGGTATTCCATTCTCCACGTGTAAAGTCAGGAACTGACACGGCTGCACAGTTATTGTCCATGGAAAGTTCTCCTAATTCTGCCAGACAGCACCATTCAGCCAAATCGTAAACATCCATATCCAAGGGAAGACCGTTCTGCAGGCAATATATCAATCGGCTGTCCATGATAAAGTCCATACCTCCATGACCGCCTACTTCTTTTGCCATTTCTCCGTATTTCTTCAATATTGGGTGGCGATACTTTTCAACTAATGCGTCTTGTTCTGCCTTCGGCATGAATCCGTGCGCACTTAGATTGTCTACCTGAGGCTGTATGCCCGAAGCTGTCAGCTGGTCGGCACTCAATGCATATCCTTGTGTGGGATACTTATTGGCAAATCCTTTTGTTCCTATTAGTTGGTATAAACGATTATAGGGTTGCGGTGTCATTACATTGTGTTGAATTTCAATTACTTTTCCGCTTTCTGTGCGGATTAGGGTAGTGGTATGGTCGCCGTTGCGGAAATTATTGCAAACGGAATCGGTTCGTTGTTCTACCAATGATTTGCCGACAATAGATTTAGTATCCATGGCTACCAACGTTTTCATGCGGTCCCCTCGGTGAATATTCAATGCTTGTGCAACGGGGCCCAGTCCATGAGTGGCATATACATCACCGCGATGGCGCATATTATAATCCAATCGCCAACCCAGTTTGTCGTTTTTTCCATCCTTCCAATAATAATCCCAGAATTGGTCTAGATTGTGAATGTATGCTCCTTGTGCGCGGATTACTTCGCCCAATACTCCCTGTTGTGCCATATTCAGCGTGTTCATTTCAAACCAGTCGTAGCAGCAGTTTTCTAATAACATGCAGTGTTTGCGGGTCTTTTCGCTCATGTTCACCAAATCCCAGCATTCCTTCAGATTCATGGCTGACGGAACTTCGATTGCCACATTCTTTCCGTTTTCCAAAGCACACATGGCTACAGGAAAATGGTGTAACCAATCGGTGGCTACATAAACAAGATCGATGTCGTCGCGTTTGCAAAGTTGTTCATATCCTTTTTCTCCCGAGTAAACGGCGGCTTTGGGCATTGAAGCCTTTTGTAGGAACTTTTGGCATTTTTCTGCGCGTTCTTGTTCGTAGTCACAAAGTGCCACTATCTGTACACCGGGAATATAAGTGAAACGTTCCACTGCTCCGGGACCACGCATGCCCAGTCCCACAAATCCCACACGGACTACTTCCATTTTGGGAACAGTCAGTCCGATGGCGCTTGTCTGGCCTGCCGGACGTTCAGGAGTCTTCACTACAATGGTTCCTTTATCCCAGCTCCATTGTGTACCGTGTTCGTTGGTTTGCACGATAGAGGTGGATTGATTGGAACATGCTCCTAATACGAAACATATTCCCAGTGCGAATAACTTTAATACTTTCATGTCTTTGTCTTTACTTTTATATTTTTGTTTTTATTTATGGTTAGAATTTTTTGCTACTCATCCGTATCGTCACCTTACCATCTGTTTCTTTGAATGAACATTCTGCTTCAAGCATTGTGATACCCTCGATAGGTTTTTCTCCCTTATAAGTATTCTTGGCCGGATAAGTCTTGAACACTGCACCGGCAGGAGCAGTTATCTGCATATAAAAATGCTTGCCATTACGCATAAAGTGAGCTTTGTTTCCGTTCACTTCTACATTGGCTTTGGTGCCGGCTACCCATGACACCTTTGAACCGGCATCAAGCAACTTCACTTCATCTTCTATTTCCATAGTATGACTGTTGAGCATTGTGAACTTGCGATAAACACTTTTTGCTTTTTCCTTGTACACTTCACATAAGTTCAGTTTGACGGAAGGCTGCTTGGCTTCGGGATGCTCCTCGCAGACAAAAGCATGGCCATTGGCATATTGCAGGCTATGGTCTATGTTGATGACATTGTGAGAGAAATTGTTGTTGCGGAAGTATTTCCAACGTTGGCCGCCGGGTTTCCCATCCCAAAAACCGGGCAAGTCGTAGTCATCGGCACCGAGATCTTCTGTCCAAAGCACACCGTCACTTTCTACAATGAATGTGCCGCAATCCATTTGCTGATGTGCCTGATTGGGTAGACCGCCTTTGGCTACTAAATAGATAGACCCCTTTTTGTTGCGGTCACCGTTGAACACTACAATGTCATTAATCTTGTTGTGATACACTTCCATGGCAGGCACAGTGCTTGTTTTACCGGTAGGAGTGTTGTCAAACCAAGGTAAGGAGAGAAAGAAGAGTTGGTCGAACATTCTGGCACCATGCAGTACTTTAGCCACTTCGTTTCTATTCCAGGCGGATACTTCGGGCTGATGGAACATTTTACCATACAGAAAATAGGCGGGACCGCCAAAAGACTCATGTCCGATACCTGCATTGCCGAAATAGAACGGATGTCCTGATGGGGTGAGTGTGCGTATCTGGTAAAGTGCTGTACGGTTGATACCCGGCAATTGGGCAATGCCTCCCTTATCTCCGCCATTGTCTGTTACCGCTTTCAAATACATGGAAAGGTAGCGGTTGGTGTATCCCCAATAGGCGGGGCCTTCGTAACATACACCGTCGGGAGCAAAAAGTTTCAGGCAGTTGGGCATGTATCTGGCGGCATTTTCTAAGATGATACCGGTTTCTTGGGGATAGTCTTCGGCTACAGCCAATGCGCCCAATACCATACCGGTGTTACATACCACGTTCCAGTTGGTTTCGCGCTTTGCCCAACTGCCCGGTCCTCCTTTTTCGTATTCGCGCAGCACCCGGTGAATCGCATTTTTGTAGATACTCGCTTTGACCAGCTGTTTTGTAGCCTGTGGAAGTTCGGCAAAAAGCCAGTCGTAGGCAATGGCTACGGCTGTGGTCATTTCGGCTGTATCAAGGTAGTGTTTCGGGTCCCAGTCAGGGAAGTTACACACCCATAAGATAGCATCATTGGCCGCCTTTAAATATTTATCTTCACCATAGATGCGGTAGGCTAATGATAAAGTACCCAACCGATAGACATAAGCACGTGAGGTCCACAACATGTTACCATATTTATCCATTTCGTATGGCAATTGTGGTGCTTCTGCTATGGAATCTGCTTCTGCTTTCAGATATAATGCCAATTCACCGGCTAATGGCTCGTTCTTTATCAATTCTTTCACTTCGGAGGTCTCGGCTCCGGTAAATAATAGACGGGGATGGTTCGGCAGCCAATTTTGTTGTCCCCATGCACTGTAAGTTAAAAGTAGCATGGCCAGAAGCATAATGCTTTTAACCATGCGGCTCGTTGAAATGATAACGTTCTTCATAATAAATGATTGGTTAGAGTATTGCTTATTTAATTTGTTCTATTCTTGTTTAATACATAAAATACAAAGGTTTACCTTTCAGTTCCATCGTTGTGGATAAAACTCCCGATGTAAATCTTTCCGGTGCATTGGGACATACGTTGCCTATGTACACTTTTATTTTACCGGGCATGGTATTGACTCCGCCGGTTTCGTCTACATAAGCCAGATTTCGGGGGGATAGCTTAAAATGTACAATCTTGCGTTCACCCGGTTGAAGCATTACTTTTTGGAAACCAACAAGTTGGCTGTTGGGAGCTTCGGGGGCGATATCTTTGTGTGACAAGTATAACTGTATCACTTCTTCTCCGGCAGATTTACCCGTATTTACAACCTCTGTACTGATGTTGATAGTATCCCCTATTTGAACTTCTTGGGGAACATTGAGTTTCTTGAATTTAAACTTGGTGAAACTCAGGCCGTATCCGAATGGATAAAGTACATCACCATTGAAATATCGGTATGTACGATTTTTCATGGAATAATCTTCTATTGCCGGTAAGTCACTGTCAGACCGGTAAAAAGTAATAGGCAACTTGCCTGAAGGATTGTAACGTCCGAAAAGAATATCAGCCAATGCTGTGCCGGCCGCTTGTCCTCCATACCATGCTTGAATAATGGCAGGAATGTGTTGGGATTCCCAGTTAAATGCGATTGCACTGCCGGACATACATATAAAAATCATGGGCTTGCCCGATTTTTGCAACATTTGCATGACTTGTGTTTGTACAGCAGGTAAATTGATGGTGGTTCTATCTCCTCTATAGAATCCTTCCACATTTCCGGTATCACCTTCTTCTCCTTCCAGAAGAGCTGAAATACCACCGGCATAAATAATCAAATCCACATCTTTATATTTCTCTGCATAATGCTGCAAATCAATACCGGGTTGTAGGGTGATGAAATCTGATATGGAATCGTATACCACTTCAATGCCTTTTTCTGCGCGAAGTGCATCCAGCAATGTGGCGTTTTTACTTGGAATACCGTTATAATTCCCCAATTGAGTGGTACCATTATTGGCATTGGGACCAAGTAAGGCTATTTTTTTTATCTTAGAAGATAAAGGCAATAACTGTTTTTCATTTTTCAGCAAAACCATTGACTGACGTGCCATTTTCAAGGCTTGTTGCTGATGAGGCTTGGACTCCAGCACTTCGGCACCGATTTTTGAATAGGGAACTTTGTCCTGTGGGTCAAACATGCCCAGGCGGAACTGTATCTTTAGAAGTTTTTTTAGTGAGATGTCTATCTGGTCTTCGGTAATCATACCGGCTTCGACTGCTTCGGTCAGTGAACGGTAAACATTACCACATTCCAAGTCAGTACCGTGCAGGACGGCATCCGATGAGGCGGATATGGAGTCTTTATGGGTTTTATGTCCATATATAAAGTCTGATATTGCCCAACAGTCAGAAGTGATGTAACCATTGAATTTCCAGTCATGCAATAATATTTTTCTTAAAAACAGATTGCTTCCGCAGCAAGGCTGTCCTTTGAAACTATTGTAGGCGCACATTATTCCCGAAACATTTGCTTCTTTTATCAGACGATAAAACGCAGGTAGGTAAGTGTCGTATAAATCGTGTTCATTTGTGGTGGCATTGAATTCATGCCGAAGAGGTTCCGGACCACTGTGCACGGCAAAATGTTTGGCACATGCAGATAGCTTCAGGTAATTGGGGTCATTCCCTTGTAAACCCTTGGTCATGGCAATACCCATTTCTGCAGTCAGCAACGGGTCTTCGCCATATGTTTCATGCCCTCTTCCCCAACGTGGGTCTCGGAAGATATTGATATTAGGGGTCCAGAAAGTCAGTCCTGTATACCGCTTGGCTGTATTCCCTTTTTTTACAGACAAATTATAGACTGCACGTCCTTCATCGGAAATCATTTCTGCTGATTTTTGCAGTTCTTTGGGATTAAACGTGGCTGCCAGTCCTATGGGTTGTGGAAATACCGTTGTCTTTTCCTCCGAACGGGCAATGCCGTGCAGACATTCGTTCCACCAATTGTAGGCGGGAATTTCCAATCTGTCTATTTGAGGGGCATTGTACATCATTAAGGATACCTTTTCTTTCAGTGTCATGCGTGACACCAAATCATTTACTCTTATATCAATGGGTAACTGACTGTTTTTGTAAGGTAGGGGAGTTTGTGCAGAAACCATTGTTGCTAATAGGCTTGCCCCTACAAATAAACTTTTCGCTAATTTTCTCATGGCTGTTTTATTCAGTATGATTTAAGACTTTCATTGTTTATTGCACAAAAATAGGAATATAAAATATAATGTAGGGGGAAATATCATCTATTTGACGGGTGCTTTCTGTTCAATGAATAAAAAATTAAATTATATTGGAGATAGCCATAAAAATGGCTGAAATTTTTTGGTTATAAAGTCTCCATATCAGCCGATTCGTTTCTTCCTTCCTCCTTTCATTAGCCGTTGAAACACCCTGTTGATAGGGGATCCGGTGGTGAGTGGGCATCTTGTTGTCGTCCTTTCAGCCTCCCTTCATTCGTCAAAAAGGAAATTGCTGAAGGCAGATTGTGAAGGGACGTGGAAAGCACGGATGAAGGGAGGAATAGGGGAGGCGCTGTCATATTTAACAGGTTGTTTGTCAGCATGTTAAATTTAAAATGTAAGGGTGAAGGGACAAGAAGGAATGAGCGGCTTTGTGAGGGGGCAATCCGCCCTTACATTAAAAACATGCCGAGCTTTTTTAAAAAGGTGATGAAGTTTTTTGAAAACATAACGAGCTTCTTGGAAAACACAAAGGCCTTTTTGCAACATTCACACACATACGGTGGCATCGGGCTACACGTATATACGCGTAAGCTCACACGTATATACGCATCGGACTACACGGACGTACGTATAAGCCTGCGCGTATATATGTCTGAAGTGTCAGGTTCCGCCATTTTAACTTTTATTCTTTGTACGGAAATGTATCTTGTTGTACAAATATGTACCCTGTGCCACAAACGTTAAAACTATAAGGGTACAGATATACTCCTCTCAAAAACACAAATGTGCCCCTATTCCAATGGGGTATTCATATAATTTTGCAGCAAAACCTTAAAATTATATAGGACTATGTATCAACAGAAAAAACAGTGGTGTGTTTTACATGCCAAACTATTCAAACTTTTTGTGGGAGGAGCTTTATTGTTGGCAGTAAGTCCGGCGTATGCAGCCGGAGATAATTATTCTGGCACCGGTTCCACACATTCTTCTCTTATCGTACACCAGAATGGCCGTACTATTACAGGTACAGTTATCGATGAAACCGGTGAAACTGTTATTGGTGCCAATGTGGTAGTGAAAGGAACGACTAACGGTTCTATTACAGATGTTGATGGTCGATTTTCATTGAACAATGTGCCTGATGGAGCGATTTTGATTGTCAGTTATGTAGGCTATGAGGACTTGAGCGTAAAAGTCGGTGTTCAAAGTCAGTTAACTATTAAGTTAAAGGAAAGTAGTGAACTTATCGATGAAGTAGTGGTAGTTGGTTATGCTTCACAAAAGAAAGTGAACTTATCCGGTTCTGTCGCTTCCGTCAATATGGATGACATCGCAGAGAAACGTCCTATAACCAATCTTTCTTCCGGTTTGGCGGGTATGGCAGCAGGCGTTTCGGTAACATCGTCCAGCAATAAGCCGGGTGAAGACAATACAAGCATTATGATACGCGGTCAAGGTACTTTGAATAGTTCTTCTCCATTGGTGATTATTGATGGTGTGGAATCTAATATTAATACTGTTGCTCCTCAGGATGTGGAAAGCATGACTGTGTTGAAAGATGCTGCTTCTGCTTCTATCTATGGTAGCCGTGCTGCTAATGGTGTTATCTTGATTACTACCAAAAAAGGTAAGAGTGGTAAGATAAACATCGATTATACAGGTTATGCCGCCATTCAGTCTATTGGCCATACCATTGATGCAGTAACTAACTACGCTGATTATATGTCATTAAAAAATGAAGCTGCCAAAAACTCGAATAGAGCTGGGCAATATGACCCGCAAATGATTGAAGATTGGAGGGCTGATAATGGCCGTAACCCCTTACTTTATCCAAATACCGATTGGGTGGATGAGGTATTTAAATCTGCTTTGGCTACTAATCATAACCTTTCATTGAGTGGTGGGTCAGAGAAGGTTACATTTTATACTTCGTTTGGCTATAATGACAACCCTGGTGTTATGGAAAACTCGGGTTATCAACGTTATAGTTTTCGTTCTAATGTTGAGGCTAAACCTTTAAAATGGTTGACTTTAGGAATGAAGTTGGGTGGTTATCTTTCCAATCGTGAAATAGGCTCTGGTCAACTTTCTAATGTATTTACTTATGGTAGTGCCAGTACTCCTGGTATTGTTTATCGTGCTCCTGATGGACGTTATGGTGGCGCACAAGCTTTGGGTGAAGATATTCAGTTGGATAATCCTTTAGTTTATTTGAATAGCCGCGATGGTAATTATAAGCGTCGTAATTTCCGTTCAACTTTTAATGGAGCTATTACTCCTTTAGAGGGGCTTACTATAACAGGATCTTATACCTATGAATTGACTGATGATGATAACTGGGAAAAGCCTGTCTATCATGACCAGTGGGATTTTCTGCACGAACAAATTGTGAAACATAATACAGGTCGTACTTGGATTAGTAATTTTAATGGTAAGCAGGAGCGTATGTTTATGGATGCCACTATACGTTATGAAGATAAGGTACTTAACAATAGATTGTCTTTTAGTATATTAGCCGGTGCCAGCCAAGAGTTATTCCGCTCGTATAACATGACTGCCAAGAAATATGATTGGACAGATGAATCAATGGATGTTATTAATGGCTTTACCGGTGATGCAGAAGCTTCTGGTAGCCGTAGTGAATGGGCGATGAGATCTTACTTCGGACGTATCAATTTGGGCTGGGATGATAAGTATTTGGTGGAAGTGAATCTCCGTGCTGATGCATCTTCTCGCTTTCTGAAAGAAAATCGTTGGGGATATTTCCCTTCTGTATCTGCAGCATGGCGTGTTGATCAGGAAAATTTTATGGAAAGTACTCGTGGATGGTTGGACGCTTTCAAACTCCGTGCTTCTTATGGTGAATTAGGTAACAACAGCGTGGGTAATTACGATGCTGTTTCTACTTACAATGATGTAATGTATGGATTGGGACAGCAAGCGCAATTAGGTATGACTATTTCTAGTTTGGCCAATGGGGGATTGACTTGGGAAAGTACGGCTATTACCAATGTGGCAGTAGATTTTGGTACGTTACAAAACCGTTTGACCGGTACATTGGAGTACTTTTATAAAAATACGAAAGATATTTTGATTAGCTTGCCTGCTCCGCTAGTACATGGTAATGCTGGTATTCCTAAGCAAAACAGTGCACGAGTACGTAATCAGGGTTTTGAACTGACTTTGAATTGGCAAGATAAAATCAATGATGATTTTCACTATAGCATTGGTACTAATGTAACTTTTGTAGATAATAAGGTAACTAACTATAAGAATGGTGAAATGGCGGATTATGGTAGCTATTTTATTCAAGAAGGTTCTCCTATTAATCAGGGTTATGTACTGAAAGTGGACCGAATCATTCAAACACAAGAGGACTTGGATTATGTAGAAGAATTGTCTAAAAAATACAAAGAAATAACAGATGAAAATGGAAATGTGACAGGAAGGAAAGATTATTTTCAAACCTATAAACGCCCTGAATTAGGAGATGTACTCTATAAAGATATGAATGGTGATGGTACATTGGACGATAATGACCGCATAAAAAGAGGTCATGGTACAGCTCCCCGCTTTTTCTATGATATCAATGTGGGATTCGAGTACAAAGGTTTTGATTTCTCTATGTTGATGTCAGGTACTGGTAATTACTATGTACAGTATCAAAATATGCACACCACTAACTTGGCTGTTTCAGGCTATCAGATTGGTCAAGAAATTGCAGATGGTCGTTGGTATGAGGGTCGTGAAACACCGGCTAAATATCCTAGGCTCTTGATTAATGATGGTCGTAATACTCGCGCTAGTGATCTGTGGGAAAGTAATAAGCGCTTTTTTAAGATTCGCAATATACAATTGGGGTATTCTTTGCCGCAACGATGGCTGAAGCCTGTTTTATTAAGTCGTGCACGTGTATTTTGCAGTTTGGAAAACTTCTTCACTTTTACCGACTACAAAGGGCTTGACCCTGAAACTAGTGGAATCAATTATCCCACCATGCGTCAGGCTTCCTTTGGTGTTAATGTTTCATTCTAATAACTCAATGATTTTATCGATATGAAAAAATATATATTGCTTTTAGCAGTAGCAGGATTGATGAGTAGCTGCTATGATTTGGACCTATATCCTCATGACCAGCTTAGTTCTGGGACTTTTTGGAAAACCGAAGAACATGCTCATCAGGGAATGGTGGCTATGTACGCCACTTTGAGAAATGAAAATGTGTTTGGTGCCTACTATAATATTGATGCATTAAGCGAATTGGCGGCAGACTATAATAACTGGCAAATGCCTGGTATTATTATGGGTACTTATGACTATGCTAATGGTTATGTAAAGAGTAAATGGCAAAGTGCTTACGATGGTATTTTTAAAGCTAATCTTATGTTGCAAAATATTGATAACGTAGATATTAGTGAAGATGATAAAATTGTATACAAGGCTGAAGCTCGTTTTTTGCGTGCTATGTACTATTTTCATTTGCTTGATTTCTATGGTGGAGTGCCATTGTATGATGAAACAACCATTGTGGCCAATGAAGTGATGGATATGTTGAAACCTCGCTCTTCGGAGGACGAAATACGTAAATTCATTTTGGATGATTTGGATTTTGCCAGTGCTAATTTGCCTTTGAAATGGGAAAGTACTGAATATGGACGTGCAACTAAAGGGGCTGCTTATGCGTTGCGTGGCAAGGTGAAACTTTTTGCTAAAGATTATCAAGGGGCTCAGGCTGATTTTGAAGAAATAGTGAAAGGTACTCAGTATGGCTATGGCTTGAATGACAGTTATCCTGATTTGTTTACTACGAAGGCAGATCAATGTAAAGAAATCATTTTCAGTATAATGGCTGTTAATGGTACTAATTCAGAATACGGTATGGCTTATCCTCTTCGTTTGGGTACTCGCTGTACCTATGGAGGTGGATGGAATAATAATGTAGCAACTGATTATTTAGCTGATATGTATGAAAATCGTGATGGATCTAAGTTTAGTTGGGAAGATTATTTCCCCGGTTTCACTACAGATCGTCAAATGCAGCATGATATATTTTGGGCAAAATTGTCTAGTGATTATAAAACAGTAGCTGAATATCCTGCGCAGAAAGACAAAATCCGTCAAGCTTATGAAAATCGTGATCCACGCTTGGAACAAACTTTAATCACTCCTTACTCTTACTATTATGGCTGTAATGGTATTGTTCCTAAAATGGTAGAATATGTGGTAGCTAATAACACAAATGAAGCTAACGGATTCTTACGTGAGAATAAGCCTAGTCATTTCAATTATTATTGGCGTAAGTTTGTACCCGAAGGTGATATGGATGGTACATTGCTTGATCGTTCTCATTCACCTGTGGATTTTCCTCTTATTCGCTATGCAGATGTTTTGTTAATGTTGGCTGAATGTTATAATGAGAATGGAAATCAGAAAGCAGCAGTAGAAATGATTAATAAGGTTCGTCAGCGTCCTTCTACTAATATGCCGGCTATTAATAATGGTGATCCTTGGATGAAGGCGACAACGAAAGAGGAAGTTTTTCAGCGTATTGTTCATGAGCGTGCTGTAGAATTAGCATGTGAGGGCCATCGTTTTGGTGACTTGAAACGTTGGGGACTTTGTGAAGAGAAGCTAAACTATGAGTATGATGATATTGTGGGGCAAAAACTTTTTGCTCGTAAGTTTGTAGCGCGTGATTACAAATTCCCTATTCCTAAAGAGGAAATTCTGCGCAACCCGGCATTAGGGGAACAACAGAATCCTGGTTGGTGATTTTGAATTATTAAGGTAAAAAGGTTGGAATATAAATCCCACGTACTAATCAGTGGTTTTCTGGTGTGTAGGTGGGATTTTTCTGTTTGTTCAACAGTTTGAGGTCATTATTTTATCTTCTTTCAAAAAGAACTTCTTGGTTTTTATTCAGAAAGTACTATGTTTTTTTTTGAAAAGATTTAGACTATGCATACAGTCTCATCTGTAATACAGTAACGGATGTCTTTCAGGCATCTTTAGTTGATGTCTCAAAGTATTAAATTGAACTTGAAAGAGTTAGATATAGGAGGAGTGTAATAGAAACAGAGAATAAAAGTAGAGGGAGAAATTGTTCAAATGGGGGGGATGTTTTGTCTAATCCAGAGGGTGCCTTTTGTGTATATAATGTCTATTCTCTACTTTATTCGTTAAAAATGCAAGGATGTACGTTTTCTCTCCTTTATAAGATTGATGTTCGTTCTTTTTGCATTCAATGTCTATATATTTGCCATAAACCTATTTGAAATTAACACTATTAAAAATATGAATATGATAAAAAAAACGTTCGGCTTGTTCACTGCTATTTTGTTTTCGTGTGTGACAAGCAATGTACAAGCACAGAATTCCGAAAAGGAATTTATTAAGGAAAATATGGAATTTGCAGCTAAACAGTATAATCTGATGCTGAAGACTCCGAGTCAGGGCAAAAATGGTAGTGGCGTGATGCCCCACAGTATGCGTAAAGACGGAACGGTGTCCAAAGGAAGCATTTACTTATGGACAGCCGGTTTCTTTCCTGGCAGTTTATGGTATATCTCTGATTTCTTAGGTGATAAGTCATTACAAGATTCTGCCTTGGTTTACACTCGGAAAATGGAACCTTGCAAGACTTTTACTGACAATCATGATATCGGTTTCATGATGTATTGCAGTTATGGCAATGCGAATCGTTTCGCGCCGAAGACCGAATACGAGGACATTTTGACAGAATCAGCTAAATCACTCTGCACGCGTTTTCGTCCCAAAGCCGGTGTGATTCAGTCGTGGAATGGTTTCCGGTCTTGGCACGGTGATAAAGTTTATGACTTTCCTGTTATTATTGACAATATGATGAATTTGGAATTGTTGTTCCACGCCAGTAAGGTGACAGGAGATGACACTTATAAGAAAGTAGCTGTTTCGCATGCCGAAAAGGTGATGAAGAATCAAATCCGTAAGGACTACAGTCACTATCATATTATTTATTATGATAAAGAGACCGGGGCTCCTATTAAGGGAGAAACCTCTCAGGGGTATTCCGATAACTCTTGTTGGTCGAGAGGACAGTCTTGGGGTATTTACGGGTTTACTTTGTGCTATCGCGAAACCGGTGATAAACGTTTTCTGAAAACAGCTCAAGGCATGGCTGATTATTATTTGGATCATCCTAATCTGCCTAGCGATAAGGTGGCGTGGTGGGACTTCAATGCTTGGGAAGAAGGTTATGTTCCCGGTGTACGTTCTAAAGCCAGCATTACACCTGTTCTTTATCGCGATGCTTCTGCAGCAGCTTGCACAGCTTCGGCTTTGATGGAGTTGAGCACTTATGTGAAAGGTGCTAAGAGCAAAAAATATCTGGAAGGAGCCAAGCAGATTCTTCATTCGTTGGGCAGTCCCGCTTACCGTGCTAAATTGGGTGAGAATGCAAACTTTATCCTGATGCATAGTACCGGTGCTATTCCGCATGGTGGTGAAATCGATGTGCCTTTGACGTATGCGGATTATTATTTTGTGGAAGCTCTTCATCGCTATAATAAATTATTGAACAACGAACCTCTTTTCTAATAAATAATGCTCATGAAACAATTAAATTATTTTGCATTGTTGTTGGTTGTTCTAATGGCAATGCCTGTATCTTCTTTGCAAGCCAAAAATGAAAAAGATAAAACAGCCAAAGAACAACAAATGACTACCGGTGTGCAAGATCGCGCTGTTTGGGTGGAGCTTATGTGGAAAATTGCCTATCCTGTTATTCATAATTTGGCAGAAAACACGTTGCGTCAAAATATGCCAATAGAATCTCCAAGTGGGAATCCGAAAGGTTATGATGAAGTCACTCATTTAGAAGCTGTAGGTCGTACATTGGCTGGTGTAGCTCCTTGGTTGTCGCTTCCTGATGATGATACTGAAGAGGGGAAACTTCGTAAACAGATGCGTGAGGAAGTGTTGAAAGGACTGAAAAATGCTGTTGACCCGAATTCACCGGATAAATTGAACTTTACAAAACAACCGCAACCTATTGTGGATGCAGCTTATTTAGTACATGCTTTTTTACGTGCTCCCAAAGCTCTTTGGGAGCCGTTGGACGATGTGACAAAACAGCGTTATATTGAGTCGTTGAAAGCTTTACGTAATCGTACCGGTGCTTACAATAATTGGTTGGTTTTTACCGGACTGAACGAATCTTTTATTAACTGGGCAGGCGGTGAATGTGATCCTTTCCGTTTAAAGATAGCCAAGAATAAAGTGAGAGAATGGTATGCGGGCGATGGTTGGTATTGTGATGGTCCTAAATTTAGTATGGATTATTATAATTCTTATGTATTGAATCCGATGTATGTGGCCATGCTTGAAACATTAGCATCCAAAAAAAGAGCTGGTCAGAAAGAAGTGGATGAAGCTATGGCACGTATGGTACGTCATGCTGAATTTTGTGAACGTATTATCGGACCGGATGGAACTTATCCGGCTTTGGGCCGTTCTGTGACTTATCGTTCGGCTGCTTTCCAGTCATTGGCAGATGTGGCTTTGCGCGAGAAATTACCCGTCCATCTGAAACCGGCTCAGGTGCGTTGTGCTTTGACTGCCGTACATCGTAATTTATATGAAGGCAATCAGAACTTTGATGAGAACGGTTGGTTGGTTTTGGGATTCAATGGTCACCAACCCGAGGCTGCTGATGGTTATACTTCTACTGGCAGTCTTTATATGGCAACTTTGAGTTTCTTGCCTTTAGGACTTCCTGCTGATAATGCTTTTTGGACAGCCCCTTATGAAGATTGGACGACTAAGAAGGCATGGAAAGGAGAACACTTGCACAGGGATTATAAGGTGGAATATTAATGTGATACACAAGGAAGAGATATAGTTTTAACATAGTAAGTGACTTGTTTGAAAATAGATGAGGGTCTCGGTTTGCGACAAATCGAAGCCTTCATCTCTTTTTTGTGTGGAATAGGGTTAATTATGAATATTTATTTGGTAAATATGCGAACAACGGTTATCTTTGCACCAAAATTTATAGATAATATGAACCAATTATGCTCTACATATAGCACATATAGCGTTAGATGGGAACGAGAAAGCCTGTGTAACAGCTTCATTGTACACGTGCATTGGTTCAGCGGGTTTATTTGAGTTTTATCCATTCTATTTTTTCTTCATTCCAACAGGCTGTGGAAATGAAAAGTATATTAGTGGTGACTTTGTTTTTAGTCATCAGAATCTATGTTTCATTCTAAAAGTAGCTATTTTATGTTTACTATTATATCTATAATGTTTATGGGTATCGGCATTGGATATCTGTTGCGTGATTTACGATTTTTGCAAAAAGTAGAGAAAAGTATTTCTCTTACCATATTCCTGTTGCTTTTTGTTCTGGGGCTTTCAATAGGTTCCAATAGCTTAATTATTAATAATATAGGGAAATTCGGATGGCAGGCCATTGTACTTGCAACTTTAAGTATTTTAGGTAGTTTACTGGCATCTTTCCTGGTGTTTCATTTATTTTTTAAGAAAGGAGGTAACGAATGAAAGGTAGTTTGATTGTTGTGGCGTTTTTCTGTGTCGGTTGTTTGATAGGAGCAGCCAATGAGTTCCGGTTTTCTACACACAATGTTTCCATGTATGTGTTGTATGCATTGATGTTGCAAGTTGGAATTGGGATTGGATGTAACAGACAATTAAAAGAGTTGATTAAAAGTTTGCGATTCAAAATGCTGCTGGTGCCTGTTGCTACTATTACAGGAACGTTGCTTTTTTCGGCATTTGCCAGTTTGTTATTAACCCAGTGGAGTGTTTTTGACTGCATGGCGGTGGGAAGTGGCTTTGCCTATTATTCCCTTTCTTCTATTTTGATTACACAGTTCAAAGAACCTTCTATGGGATTACAGTTAGCCACAGAGTTAGGAACAATTGCTCTTTTGGCAAATATTTTTCGTGAAATGATGGCACTTCTCGGTGCTCCTCTTATTCGGAAATACTTTGGGAGGCTGGCACCTATTTCTGCTGCCGGAGTTAATTCAATGGATGTATTATTACCTTCTATTACCCGGTATTCGGGAAAAGACATGATTCCGATTGCTATTTTTCATGGAATCTTGATTGACATGAGTGTTCCTGTGTTTGTCTCATTCTTTTGTAATTTATAAATCTTTGCTTTTGTTTATTCGAAGGAAAATAAGGCAGGAGATAAGGATAATATGAAAAGTAAGCGAAAGTCCGGCTTGAAAGACATCGGGACTTTCGCTTACTTTTTTATTTTTTTTTGGCTGCAACAGCCAACAACACTCCCAGTACGATGCCCAATATGGCGGCAAACAGTACTCTCATATTCGGAGGGAGCAGGAAAGTGATGGTATGTGCCGGATACCAGAACAAAGGAATGGTTTTCTTGAATACGAATCCCCACAACACTGCCCAGTTCAGTTCCGTCATAATCCGTTTCATGGGGATGGGAGTGAGCAGTGCCTTTACCGAACCGCCGCAGTGACCTATGTGGGTGTCGGTTATCTTGTGAAGAGTCATAAAGACGGGGGCAAAAATGCTGTTCATGGCTACCGATATGGCTAATGCTATCATTATTTTCTCAAAACACATTTCTCCGTTGATGGTGGAGGAAGCATTTGCCATACCCATATATTCCATAAACATCGGCACTCCTTTTGAGAAGATAATCATTGCCATATTGATGCCCATGCCAAGCAGTCCCCATACCACCATCCGGGGAATGATTCCGAAAGTCCGGTTGATATAAACACCGGTACTGATGCGCAGTCCGATCATTTCGCCCATGGTAGAAAGGATGGCAAACTTCAGGAAACTCATGACCATGCCATGGGTGGCGTTAAAGGTTTTGTACCATTCATAAGCGTCATCGCTTACAAAAAAGGGGAGAAAAATGGCTGTAGCCACCAAAAGAAAGATAAAATCGCTCTTTTTCATTGTTTAAGTTGTGTTTTTCAATAATATAATGGACAAACATACAAAAAAACTTCTAGGTTCCTATCAAAAGACTTTCTTTATTTTATTGTTTCTTATACCTGGAGTGAGAAAAATAATCGGAAAAAATGAAGTGTTTGATAGGAAAGGTTGCTGTTGTGATTATAATATGTATTTTTGTAATAGAGTAATAATGAAATTCTTTGTATAGTATGAAGACACCTCTTCTCTCGTTTTTGTTTTTTCTGGTGATATTTGGAGCATGTATATCCGATAGGAAGCCGGCGTCGGCTGTTGATTATAGTTTATTGGTAAACCCGTTTATCGGAACAGATTTTACCGGGAATACCTATCCCGGTGCTCAGGCACCGTTTGGCATGGTTCAGTTGAGTCCGGATAACGGCTTGCCCGGTTGGGACCGTATTTCGGGTTATTATTATCCCGACAGTACCATTGCTGGTTTCAGTCACACGCATTTGTCGGGAACAGGGGCCGGTGATTTGTACGACATTTCCTACATGCCTGTCACCCTTCCTTATCGTGAAGCTGAAGCGCCTTTGGGCATTCATTCCAAGTTCCGGCATTCGGATGAAGAGGCTTCTGCAGGATATTACCGTGTATTGCTGAAAGATTATAATATAAATGTGGAGTTGACTGCCACGGAGCGTTGTGGCATTCAGCGTTACACTTTCCCAAAAGCGCAGTCTGCCGTATTCCTGAATTTGAAGAAGGCGATGAACTGGGATTTCACACAAGACTCCCATATCGAGGTGGTGGATTCATGCACCATACAGGGATATCGGTTCTCTGACGGTTGGGCACGTGGACAGCGTGTTTTCTTCCGTACCCGTTTTTCCAAACCGTTCCGGTCTTCCGAAATAGATACTACCGCCATCATACAGGATGGCAAGACCATAGGTACTGCATACGTGGCACGTTTCAACTTTGATACGACCGATGGGGAAGAGATAGTGTTGTGTACGGCTCTTTCGGGAGTAAGCATGGAAGGGGCAGCTGGAAACCTGGCGGCTGAGGCTCCTCATAATGACTTTGATAAGTATGTGGCGGAGACCAAAGAGAATTGGAACCGTCAGCTTGGGAAGATAGAGGTCAGGGGCATCTGTGACTTGGATGACAAGGTGAATTTCTATACGGCTTTGTATCGCACCATGATAGCGCCCACTGTCTTTAGTGATGTGGACGGTTCGTATTATGGACCTGATAAGAAAATACATAAAGCCGATGGCTGGGTGAACTATGGTACTTTTTCTTTATGGGATACTTATCGTGCCGCCCATCCGCTTCTTACTTATACCGAGCCTGTCCGCACCAATGACATGATAAAGTCTTTTCTTGCTTTTTATGACCAAAACGGCCGGCTTCCGGTTTGGAACTTTTGGGGTAGTGAGACTGATATGATGATTGGCTATCATGCTGTTCCCGTCATTGTGGATGCTTATTTGAAAGGAATAGGTGACTTTGATGCAGAGAAAGCATTGAAGGCCTGTGTCGCCACTGCCAACTTGGACAATTATCGGGGAATCGGGCTTTATAAGAAGCTCGGTTATATTCCTTATAATATAAAAGATGAGTATAATGCCGACAATTGGTCGCTTTCCAAAACGTTGGAGTATGCTTTTGATGATTATTGTATTGCAGAGATGGCGCGCAAGATGGGAAAGACGGAACTGGCGGAAGAGTTTTACAAGCGTTCTCAAAACTACAAGAATGTATTCAATCCCGCTACAGGATTTATGCAGCCCGTTGATGACAAGGGTGTTTTTATCCGGCCTTTCTGTCCCGATGACTATACATCCCATATTTGCGAGAGTAACGGATGGCAGTATTTATGGTCTGTGCCTCAGGATATTCGCGGACTGATAACTTTGGTCGGAGGAAAAGACCGCTTTGCAGAGAAGCTCGATAGTATGTTTACGTATATCCCTGCCGGGAAGGAGGATTTGCCTATTTTCAGCACCGGTATGATTGGGCAGTATGCTCATGGTAATGAGCCGAGCCATCATGTCATTTATTTGTATAATAAAGTACGTCAGCCGTGGAAGACTCAGAAGTATGTGGCACAGGTGATGCATCATCTTTATTTCAATGCACCTGCCGGACTGTGCGGCAATGAAGATTGCGGTCAGATGTCTGCCTGGTATGTATTCAGTGCCATGGGCTTTTATCCGGTCAATCCCGTAAGTGGTGAGTATGAAATAGGAACTCCGTTATTTCCCGAAATGCGTATGCATCTTGACAACGGGAAGACTTTTACAGTGCTGGCACCGGCTGTCAACCGTGAGAATATCTATATCCGGTCGGTCAAGTTGAACGGAAAGCCATACGATAAGAGTTATATCACCCATCAACAGATAATGGACGGGGCTACTGTGGAATTCGAGATGAGTTCCGAACCGGGAGAGATTTGGTATCGATAATCCGTTTCATCGGAAATAAAATAACATCAAATAGAAAACAATGAAATTCAATAGACTCGTAAGCGGTTGTTTGGTAGGATTATTATGTTTGAGTGCATGTTCTACCCAAACAACGGAAATGAAAGAATACACCGGTTATGTCAATCCTTTCATCGGAACGGGAGGACACGGACATACGCATCCGGGTGCCATGTTGCCTCACGGAATGATTCAACCGGGTCCTGATACGCGTATCGATGGCTGGGACTCCTGTTCGGGCTACTATTACGAAGATTCCACCATCAATGGTTTTGCCCACACACGCCTTAGCGGTACGGGCTGTGCCGATTTCGGTGATTTTCTTTTGATGCCTACCGTAGGTGAGCAGAAAGTGGGCTATCTGGGCAAAGAGAGTCAGCAGCGCCCGTTCGCCTCTGCCTTCTCGCACGAGAACGAGCATGCCGAACCGGGATATTATTCGGTCTTTCTGGATACTTACGGCGTAAAAGCCGAGCTGACGGCTACCGGGCGTGCCGCCATGCACCGTTATACGTTTCCTGAAAGCAAGGAATCGGGCTTCATTCTGGATATGGATTATAACATTCAGCAGCAAACCAATCAGGCAATGGAGGTGGAGGCTGTCAATGACACCGTGCTTCGCGGATACAAGCGCAGTGCTTATTGGGCTTGGCAACAAGACCTTTATTTCTATGCTGTCTTCTCAAAGCCCTTTACCCATACCCTTTATACCGATACCATCGAGGAAGGCGGACAACGGATTCCCGTCTGCAAAATGCTGCTCCGCTTTGATACGGCCGAAGATGAACAGGTGATGGTTCGTTTCTCCATCTCGTCTGTCGATGGCGAAGGAGCCAGGCGGAATCTGTTGGCTGAGTTGCCCGACTGGGATTTCGACAGGGTGCGTGCCGATGCCCGAAAGACTTGGAATGATTGTCTTTCAAAGATAGACGTGAAAACGGAAGACCCCGACCAACTTGCCATTTTCTATACCGCCATGTATCATGCATTCTTGAGTCCGAACCTGTTTACCGATGTAGACGGACGTTATTTGGGGATGGACTTGAAAGTGCATACCACCGATAAGAAAGACCCTGTTTACACCACTTTTTCTATTTGGGACACATTCCGTGCGTTGCATCCTTTGCTCACCATCATAGACCCTCATACCAACGAAAGCTATATCCGTTCGTTGCTGAAGAAACAGCGTGAGGGAGGCGTTTTCCCGAAATGGGATTGTGCTGCCAACTACACGGGAACGATGATTGGCTATCATGCTGCCTCTATCATCACCGATGCATACGTGAAGGGCTATCGCGATTTCGATGTTCGCGAAGCCTACCAAGCCTGTCTCCGCACTGCCGAATACGACACGACCGGCATTGTCGGTCCGAAGTGGCTGGTTCCTTTTGTGATGCCCCGTGCCCGTTATTACAAGGATGCGCTGGGCTATATTCCTTGCGACCTCGAAAATGAATCGGTGGCAAAGGCATTGGAATATGCATACGATGATTGGTGTATATCCGTATTGGCAGATAGTTTGGGAGATGTGGAAACAAGAGATAAATATGCTCGTTTTGCCGGGGCATATAAGTCTTACTTCGACCCCGAAACCCGTTTTATGCGCGGGCGGGACAGTAAGGGGAAATGGCGTACTCCGTTCAATCCTCGTTCGTCTACCCATCGCAGTGACGATTATTGCGAAGGTACGGCTTGGCAGTGGACTTGGTTTGTGCCTCACGATGTGCCCGGTCTGGTTGGCTTGATGGGAGGAGAGGAGGCTTTTGCCGGTAAGCTGGATTCCCTGTTCACTGTTTCTTCCGAGCTTGAAGGGGAGACGGTTTCGGCAGATATTTCCGGTCTTATCGGGCAATATGCTCACGGCAACGAGCCGAGTCATCACATCATCCATCTGTATAACTATGTCAATCGTCCGTGGCGGACACAGGAATTGGTAGACAGTGTGCTGCATAGTCAGTACCGCAATGCTCCCGACGGTCTTTCGGGCAATGAGGATTGTGGTCAGATGTCAGCCTGGTATATTCTGAATGCGATGGGTTTCTATCAGGTGTGTCCCGGTGAGCCGGTTTACTCCATTGGCCGTCCCTTGTTCGAGGAAGTGACCATTCACCTGCCCGGTCAAAAGGATTTTGTGATTCGCACGAAGAACAACTCAAAAGAAAACAAATATGTTCAGTCCATTCTGTTGAACGGGAAACCGCTTGAACAGCCTTTCTTCACGCACAGCGACCTGACGGCGGGGGGAGTGATGGAAATCAGTATGGGAGCCGAACCTTTTAAACCGTAAATAAACCAGGCAATACGATGATAAAGAAACTTTTCCTGTCAGTTGTATTCTTTTGCCTCACTTTATGGGTGCAGGCAAAGGACTATGCCGATTATGTGAGTCCGTTGGTGGGAACTCAGTCCTCTTTCGAACTTTCCACCGGCAATACTTATCCTGCGACTGCCCGTCCGTGGGGAATGAATTTTTGGACACCACAAACCGGAAAGATGGGTGACGGATGGCAATACGTCTATACGGCCAACAAGATTCGCGGCTTTAAGCAGACTCACCAGCCCAGTCCGTGGATTAACGATTACGGTCAGTTCTCTCTGATGCCCGTTACCGGGAAGCCGGAGTTTGATGAAGACAAGCGTGCCAGTTGGTTTTCCCATAAGGCCGAACTGTCGCGTCCTTATTATTATAAGGTGTATCTGGCGGAACATGATGTAGTGACCGAGCTTACACCGACCGAACGTGCGGTGATGTTTCGCTTCACTTTTCCTGAAAATGATTCATATATTGTGGTCGATGCTTTCGACTGTGGGTCGTCTATCAGGATTATTCCCGAAGAGAATAAGATTATAGGCTATACCACACGCAACAGTGGCGGCGTGCCCGATAACTTCAAGAACTATTTTGTCGTTGAGTTCGACAAGCCGTTTACTTATCGGGCCACCTTCTCCAATGATGAGAAGCCTAAAAGGAAAAAGGATGAGGTTTCCCTTTCTTTAAAGAGAGACGTCATGGAGCAGAATGCTTTTCACACAGGAGCCGTTATCGGCTTCAAGACCCGTAAAGGGGAAGTGGTGCATGCACGGGTCGCCTCTTCATTTATCAGTCCCGAACAGGCGGAAGCGAATCTGTGCGAACTGGGTGCCGATGATTTCGATACGCTGGTGCGAAAAGGCAAGGATGCTTGGAACCGGGTGTTGGGCAAGATAGAGGTGGAAGGCGGAACAGACGAACAATATCGCACCTTCTATTCCTGTCTCTACCGTTCGTTGCTTTTTCCGCGTAAGTTTTATGAAATGGATGCGAAAGGACAGCCGATACATTACAGTCCTTATAATGGCAAGGTGCTGTCCGGTTATCTATATACCGATACCGGCTTTTGGGATACATTCCGCTGCCTGTTTCCATTGCTCAACCTGATGTATCCGTCCGTCAACAAGGAAATTCAGGAAGGTCTGATAAATACTTATAAAGAAAGCGGTTTCTTTCCCGAATGGGCGAGTCCGGGGCATCGCGGTTGTATGGTGGGTAATAACTCGGCCTCCGTTTTGGTGGATGCTTATATGAAAGGTGTGCGTGTGGAAGATGTGGAAAGTTTGTACAAAGGGTTGCTGCATGGCGCCGAAAGCGTGCATCCCGAAGTATCCTCCACCGGGCGACTGGGCTATGAATACTATAACCGTTTGGGCTATATCCCATACGATGTGAACATCAACGAGAATGCTGCCCGCACACTGGAGTATGCATACGATGACTGGTGCATTTACCGTCTGGCAAAGGAATTGAAACGTCCGCAGGAAGAAATTACTCTCTTTGCCAAACGTGCCTTGAACTATAAGAATCTTTTCGACACCGAAAGCAAGCTGATGCGCGGCAAGAACCGGAACGGAGAATTCCAAAAACCGTTCTCTCCGTTGAAGTGGGGAGATGCATTTACCGAGGGAAACAGTTGGCATTATTCCTGGTCGGTTTTTCATGACCCGCAGGGGCTGATAAACCTGATGGGAGGTAAAGAAATGTTTGTCACGATGCTTGACTCGGTGTTTGCCGTTCCTCCTGTTTTCGATGACAGCTATTACGGGCAGGTGATTCACGAAATACGTGAGATGACGGTAATGAACATGGGGAACTATGCACATGGCAACCAACCCATTCAACACATGATTTACCTTTACGACTATGCCGGACAACCCTGGAAAGCGCAATATTGGTTGCGTGAAGTGATGAATCGTATGTATACTTCGGATCCCGACGGATATTGCGGAGACGAGGACAATGGCCAGACTTCGGCTTGGTATGTGTTCTCGGCATTGGGCTTTTATCCGGTATGTCCCGGAACGGATGAATATGTTCTCGGTGCACCGCTTTTCCGCAAGGCAACCCTTCACTTTGAAAACGGCAACGACTGGGTACTCTCTGCTCCCGAAAATAGTGAAGTAAACCGTTATATCGACCAAATGCTGGTCAACGGCCGGGTCTATACGGCAAACTTTCTCAAGCATGGTGAGATGTTGAAGGGCGGTAAGGCAGAGTTTCGTATGTCTGCCCACCCCAACTTGCAGCGCGGAATACAGGAGGTGGATTTGCCTTATTCTTTTTCAGTAGATGGAGTGTGACAGATATATGATGGAAAGTGTTAGTCGTCATCATCGTCATCATCCCAATCGTCATCGTCACGATCATGCCATTTGGGATGTTTATGGCGTTTATGCTTTTTATAGTGTTTGTGATGATGTTTATTGTGATGATCGCAATAGGAACAATAATGTTCATGCCAACAGTTGCTATGATAATGAATCCTGTCATAGAACGGGTTATAATATGTTGAACCGGGTTTGATACCTATTTCTACCAGAATACGATTCCAGCCATATCGGTGATAACGTTTATAGTAATCACATACATCCCGCATGTGTTTGCCGGAAGTTCTGGCTATTTCAAGAGCCAAGCCAACATTTCCCCAATCGCTTCCACATCGCCTATAATAGTCATCCAATGAACGGTTGGACACATTATATTCTACACATAAACGCTTCCGGTAATCAGATAACTCTACAGAAGCGTATTTATTTGCTCTGCCTATAAACAGCGACAACCTATCCTGTGCGAACATGGAACAAGATATGGCAATGAATAATAACAGAATTTGAAATCGTCTCATAATGTTATAAAATTATTCGTTGAGTAAAATCATTAGAGCCACAAATATAGATATTAAATATACAACAAGCAATCTTTTCTTGGAACTTCAGCGTAAGATTTAATTATTGCTTGATAGAAGCTTTTAATTATCAGTAGGATACGAAATGTTTTGTGTCTTGAGGTATGGCGTTTTGAATAATGGGTATGGTTTTTATTGATTATATATGGTATCTTTGCAATTTCAAAATGTTCGGTTATTTAAGGATATAAAAGAATATATCAGACAAATTATTGAGACAAGACAATATGCGCAGTTGGAATGTGTTTACACATTTATAATTCGACAGAGATAAGTTGATTGATTTTTATTTGTAAAACGAAGAAAAATATGAATTGGTTGTTATTGAATGCAGCTCCGGGCAGTAAGCTTGAGCAAGCGTTGGAAAAGTTGGTAGATTTTGGAATGGATGCAGGTAAGGATATATTTGTTGCCATTCTGATATATTCCATTGGTCGTTTTATCATCAGGCAGATAAGTATATTAATTGCCAAAGTTCTTGAAAAAAGGAAGATAGAGGTTAGTGTGCAGACTTTTTTGAAGAGTCTGGTGAAAATTTTACTGAATATGGTACTTGCTTTTGCCATAATTAGCAAGTTGGGAGTTGAAACTACCAGTTTTGCTGCACTTTTGGCATCAGCCGGTGTAGCTGTAGGTATGGCGCTTTCCGGCAATCTTTCTAATTTTGCAGGTGGTTTGATTATACTTGTTTTTAAACCGTTCAAAGTGGGCGATTATATAGATGGTCCCGGAGTGAGCGGTACCATAAAGGAAATACAGATTTTTCACACCATACTTTCTACTCTTGACAATCGAATGATCTATGTTCCCAATGGAATGCTTAGCGGAAACGCTGTGACTAATTATAGTAAACAGGAAATGCGTCGTGTTGAATGGGTATTTGGGGTAGAATATGGAGAAGATGTGAAAAGGGTCAGAGCTGTATTGCAACGTATTATCAATGCGGATAGCCGTATTTTGGATACCCCCGCTCCCATAATCGTTTTGGGGTCGTTAAGTGCAAGCAGTGTGGATATTACCGTTCGTGTCTGGGTAAAAAGTGCTGATTATTGGAGTGTTTTGTATGATATCAATGAAATTGTTTATACGACATTTAATGAAGAAGGCATCGGGTTCCCTTTCCCACAACTCACTGTACATCAGGCAAAAGATTAATAAGGTATAAATTTAACTTCTTAAATAAGTGATAATGAAAAAACTAATTTGTTTATTTACTATTTTGGCATTTCTTGGAGTAGCCAACAGTATGGCTCAAGGATTGCATTTTGGTTTAAAAGCCGGTGTGCTTGGTAATAAAGCAAATGTCAGCGGTATGCGTAATCAGTTTAAGGAAGAGAGTTTGACCGGATTTCAAGTAGGACCTATGTTGCAATATCAAACAGGGTTTCATGGCATTGCTTTGGATTTTTCTTTGTTGTATGTACAACGCGGAGTGAAGCTTACCAATACTTCTAATGGGCGTAGCACTGATATCAGAACACAAAGTATTGATATTCCTATAGAGCTGAAATGGGAAATGGGGATATCAGATGATTTTGATTTATTTTTGGGAGCAGGTCCTTCTTTCTCTTTTTTGGTGGATGAGGATAATTGGGGACGTAAACTGGCTCATATTGCTGTAGATGCGATAGATAAGGATCTTTCATCTATGGGGTGGCGCTCTACTGAAGTTGGGTTGAACTTGGGAGGCGGTGTGAAGATTGTGAAGCATCTGATGGTAAGCTGTTACTATAATATAGGATTGACTCAGTCTGCCAAACATAATATAGGAGGTAATAAGCATGACGTCATAGACCAGATATTTGATGGTGATGTATTTGAAAGTAAAAATAGGTACTGGCAGTTATCACTTGCTTATGTATTTTAATTTAGGCAAGTATAAACGATAGCGGTTTGGTATGTTTCTTATGGGAGTGTATCAAAAACTCAACCGGTCTATCCCATCGTCGGCTGTAGGGGTAGGGCTTGCCTGCCCGAATACACGAAGCAAACTGTTTTCGGGCGAGCGAACCTCGCCCCTACGAACTAAACGACAGTATTATCCACGTTTTGACAATCCCAATTTTGTTTATGGGAAGATATTTAATCAACAAGTATGATAAAAAATGAAACTATATATTCTGATACAACGTTTGTTGAAAAGGCAATGGGTTCGATGTTTTGTTCTTTTCTTTATTTTGATTTCAATTATAGCAGTTATTGCAAGTTCATTTGAGGAAATGTCTGAATACAAAGTACCATTATTCGGAATAACCTATATATCTTCTTTTGTTTTTCTGGTTGAATATACAGCCCGCATTTTATCTGCTCCCGCGCTCTATCCTGATATGAAAGCAGCAAAAGCACGTCTGAAATATACATTTTCCTTCTATGGTTTTGTTGATTTTGTAGCAGTGATTCCTTGTATTCTTACTTATGTATATTGGAATACAGAAGTGGTGCATATTATTATTTTGCCCTATATTTTTATTATTTTTAAATTGATACGGCATTCGCGTTCTTTCCGGGTTATCGGCAAAGCTCTTGCTTCCGTTAAGGAGGAGCTTGAGACAGCCTACACTGCCAGCTTTATTACGATTTGTTTTTCTGCCATTCTTATGTATTATATTGAAAGGAGTGCTCAACCCGAGGTTTTTGAAAACATTGGCGACGGGATTTGGTGGGCTATCATTACATTTGCAACGGTAGGGTATGGCGATATTTATCCAATTACGCCTTTGGGAAAATTATTGGGGTGCATCATTTGTTTGGTGGGAGTAGCAATGGTGGCTATTCCGACCGGTATCATCAGTTCTTCTTTTATCAATATCGTACAAAAAAAAGAGAAGAAACAAGGAGAAGACTGCAATAACGAAAGTGATAAGCAGTAAATTGCTGTGATACAGTGGTGTGCGTGGTTAAAGTTTGTTTGTGGCGACAACGAACTTATTTCTTGTTTTTGGCAGAATAGAAGAAGGCAGTACACTTCGAGAAAAGGTCATGACTTTTTTGAGAAAATTTTAAGTTCATCGTTGAACTAATTGGAACTTTCCGGCAAGCATTGGGTATTTCGCATTAAGACTATTTTATGTTTGTTAGTAATTGACAGTCAGAATAAAAAGAAATCCCATTTAATGCTTAATTGCTTCATAATGTGGAAAGTATATTTGGAAGAATAAGAAGAAAAAAAGTGTATCTCTTAGTAAGAGATACACTTTTCGCTGCAAATTTACACAAAGTTTTGATAATTAAAACTTTTTGAGAAGAAAAATCACAAGGCAAGTGCAAAAATATCTTTAGTCTTAAGTTTCAGGACGCTTTTTTATGGGCTTAAACAACTAATAATAAAGTGCTTATGTGCGTTCGGTGTATCTCTTACTAAGAGATGCACCGAACGCAACTCTTTTTTAAGGGTTTGAAAAGTGAGTAATTATCTGAAATAGAGACGATAAAAAGAGAGTACAATGGACTACCTGTTTCTACACCGCGACAAGCGCACTTTTACTTCCGAAAGGCAGAAGAATCTGCTCTTCCGGGCTGCCCGGCTTTATTGGGAGCAGAAGTATGCGGACAACGAAGTGGTTCCGAAAAGGAAAGTCGATTGTGAGCTATATAAATATGTATTGTATTATTTGGAAGTGCGCCAAGTGTTTCTTGACCCGAAGCTCTCACTGAAAAAGCTGAGCGATATGATTGAAACGAACCAGACTTATCTGTCGAACGTGGTCAACCGCTACTTCGGTTGCCATCTGAAAGAGTTGGTGAACACGTATCGGGTGGAATATGCCAAGGAACTGCTCCGTTCGGGCAAGTGTCCGCCGGAGGAGCTGCCTCAACGCTGCGGGTTTCTGTCGCGAAGTGCGTTTTATGCTGCTTTTAAAAAGGTGACGGGTGTTTCTCCCAAACGTTATATGAAATATGGACAGAGAGAAAAGCTCTCGGAACCAACAGAATATGTATAACCAATTTTAGTTTTTTAAATTTATAAATTTAAAGTTTTTCTATTATGAACAAAAAGTTTTTAAGTGCAATCCTGTTCGGAGCCTTAATGGTTTCGTCGACAGGAACATTTGTGTCTTGTAAAGATTACGACGATGATATCGACGAAATCAACAAGGAATTGACTGACCTGAAATCAAAACTTTCAGATCTTGAAAGTAAAGTAAATGCCGGTGGCGCTTACGTTACCAAGATTGAATCGGTAGACGGTGGTTTCAAAGTATCGGTAAGCGACGGTACTTCTTACAACCTGACTGTTGCCAGCGCTGCTGCCGGTAGCAAGGTTGTGATTGATGACAAGACCGGTGAAATCAGTATTGATGACAAGGCTACAGGCTGGTTTGCCACTACCGGTGAAGGTGAAGAAGCTGTGGATATGACTCCGTATGTAAAAGACGGATACTGGTATCTCTATGACAAAACAGCAAAAGAGTTTGTGAAGTCTGAATACAAAGCTGCCGGTAACGCTTATGCTGTAGTAGCTAACGGTATCTGTACATTGAACATTCCTGATGCTGATGGTAAGATGCAGACTATCCAGTTGCCTACCACTTCGGCTGCTATCACTGGTGTGCAATTTATTGATGTGACTAGCGGAGCTGTTGAACCTGCTCCTGCATACGCTTTGAACTATGGTGTGGCAACAAAGGACAATGCTGAATGGGATGGTCCTAAGGGTGCGATTACTAAAGACCAATTGCTGGTAGGTACTATCGAACCTCTTACTTTGCAGGTATATCCTTCTTCTGCAGACTTGTCTAACGCAGATATTAAGTTGGTGGGTAGCGATGGCACAGTTGCTCCGGTTAAGGTAACAGCTACTCCGTTTGAAGGTGTTATCACCAAGGCTGCTTCTGCCAATGGTCTGTGGAATCTGAATATCCGGCCGGATGAAACGGTAACAGACAAGACTATTGCAGATGCATTTAAGGCTGAAACTGGCGACTATGCTTATGCATTGCAAATCAATGGCAATATCCTGACCGGATATGCTTCTGAAGTTACTCCTGCAGATAAAGGAACTAGTGCTGGTCTTACAGATTTGCAAGCTGCTGATGTTAAATACAATGCTGAAAAACTTAGCTCAGCTAAAGTACCTTTCGGTGAAACAGTTACTCTTGAATTTGACGGAGCTAAAGCATACGATGCTTATTTGACTCCGAAATCGGCCAGTGCATTAGAATTGGCAGGTGTTACTATCGATGGTAAGACGATGTCATTCACTTCTACTGAAAAGGCTGCCGGTAAGACGGTTCAGTTTACTGTGAATTTCGTAAACTTTAAGGGAGAAACAGGTACTACTTTTGATATAACAGTTAACTTTGAAGGTGCAACTGTTGATCCTGAAGCTCCTGTAGCAGCAGTGAAATATACAGCAACTGATGGTGTTAAACCTATCATTATTGATTTAGGTACTACATTTACAAGCTTGAGTGCTCAGACTGCTACAGCGTTGGCTGCTGTTACTCCGACTTGGAATGTGATTTCTATTGACGGTAAAGCGGTAGCTACAACAGACCAATCTACTGCTAACGGTAAGTTTGCATTTGCAATGACTCAGGTAAAATACTACTCAGACTTGAAAGCTGATGGTACACCGAAAACAGAAGTTACTTCTATCAATACTGCTGATAATCTTAAGAAGGTTAAGTATGCTGTATTTGCACATTCTGATTATCAAGCAACTGCAGCTCCGGGTGCTTATGTGTTGAACATGACATTTGTTGATGGTGAAAATGAATTGAAGAAAGTGGTTGCTCCTGTAACAATCTCTGTTCCTACATTCACTGACTTGTTCACTAAGGTTACTTCTGTATGGAATGCAGATAAGACTGTCTTGAATGCTTTGTTGGTTGGCTCTACTAGTGCAGTTGCTAAACAATATGTAATGACTAACGCATTCAAGAGTGTAGAAAACTCAGGTGCGGACTGGGATAACTTGACTCTTACTCCGAAAGAAATGAGTATTAGCGGAACTCCGACTGAGGTTGCTACATATACTGTATCCGGTTCAATCTTGGCAATGGCTGATGCTTTGCTTGATGACAATGGTGCAGTAAGAGGCAATGTAACAGTTGATGGTACATATCTGGTTAAAGGTAAAACAGACTTGAAAGTTGAAGTTCCTGCATTTGCAGTAAACTTTATGTCTCCGTTCAATGATGCGGTGCTTAACTTCTACAAAGGCGGTAAAGTGGCAGATTTGAATGTTGCAATTGCATCAGATGGTACAGGTACTATCGCTAAAGTTGACGGTGCTGCCGGAAAAGAAGCAGGTTTGCAATTAGTTGCCAGCAGTGAAAAGGTGGCAGTTAGCAATGCAATGGAATTGTTTGGTGTAAAAAATACAGATGCAAATACAGATGATAAGTTCACATTCGTAGTTAAGGGTGAAGGTGTTCCTGCCGGTGCAAAAGCTAAATTGTCTGATGGCGGTATTGCTTTGACAGGTATGACTTATGCTCCTAACTATTCAGCAACTCTTGAAATGACAGTTGAAGCATTGAATGGTATCAAGACTACCATCACATTGCCTATGACTATCAATAAGCCCTAATCATTATCCTAAGTATACTATCTACTTAAGATAGATGAATCATTAGAGAGTGTGTCCGCCTCGTGCAGACACACTCTTTTGCTATAAAACAGGCAGGTATCTAAATAACCTTTTCAAAATCAAACATATTATCAAAACTATTACTATTTTTGCAAACCCTTTAAATGAAACTTTAGATAGAGGCAGTATGAAACACATTTTATTTCTTGCAATAGCCCTTTTGTCGTTGGCGGGCTGTATGAAAGAAAAAACGACAGACATTCGTTGGGCCACATTCAATGTCCGTTATGATAATCCGCAGGATAGCCTGAACAACTGGCAGTATCGTAAAGCACGCGTATGCAAGTTTATTCAAGAACAGAAAATAGATATCCTCGGAATGCAGGAAGTGTTGCACAATCAGTTTCTCGATTTGCGTTCCGGTCTGCCGGAGTATGACGGTATCGGTGTCGGTCGTGACGACGGCAAGACAGCAGGAGAGTATGCTCCTTTATTCTACCGGAAAGATAAATATGAAGTATTGGACTCAAACACTTTCTGGTTGGCAGAGAATCCCGACAGTGTGGGCATGATGGGCTGGGATGCTGTTTGTGTGCGCATTGCTACATGGGCCAAGTTCAGAGAAAAGTCTACCGGAAAGATATTTATGGCAGTAAATACGCATTTTGACCACATCGGTGAAGAAGCGCGCCGCCAAAGTGCGTTACTTATTATCAAAAAGATAAAGGAAATAGTGGGTGAGCGCCCTGCCATTGTGACGGGCGATTTCAATGTGACGGATGCAAGCAGTGCTTATGAAACCATTACCACGAATGAGTTTGTCATGAAGGATGCTTATAAGATAGCCGGTCATGTGACCGGTGTGGATTATACTTTCCATGACTTTGCCCGCATCCCGCCACAGAACTGCGAGAAGATTGATTTCATCTTTGTCACTCCACAGATAAAGGTAACAGGATGCGATATTCCGGCAGAAATACCGGGCGCTCTGTTGTCCGACCATAATCCCCAGTTGGCTGATTTGGAATTCTAGCCGGATTTCCCGGAGACTCCATGACTCATGTCACTCCCGAAGAACACAGTCTGTTCAGCCCCCTGCTGATATTGTTCCTGTGCCTTTTCTATATATTGATTATGCTTCCCATACGGCTGAACAAGATTTACAGGAAATCCGTCGCCGGGCATACTTGGGTTGAAATGACTCCTGAAGGACTGGTATATGACAGGGCGGAGCAGAAGAAAGAGATTGCCTGGGAGGAGGTGGCAGGCGTAGCCATTTATAAGGATTATTGTTTTTTATACGACAAAGGCGGCGAGTTCTTGCTTGTGACTTCGGACGAGAGAGTGAAAGAATCCCTCCTTTATTATCTGAATGCGAGAAAAGTAAAGTAGGAGGGTGAAGTGTTTTCCCTCAAAACGTTGTTCCTGTTGTTATAATGTGTATTTTTGTACTCATTAAAACCAAATCAAAAAAATACGTTTATGAGCAACTTATCTAACATGCCTTGGGAAGACCGCCCGGTCGGTTCTAAGGAAGTGGTGTGGCGCTACTCTGCCAATCCCATCATTCCGCGCGATTTGCTTCCTACTTCCAATAGTATTTTCAACAGTGCCGTGGTGCCTTTCGGTGACAGTTATGCCGGAGTGTTCCGTTGCGACGACACGAATCGCCGTATGCGCCTGCACGTGGGCTTCAGTAAAGATGCCGTTCATTGGGATATCCATCCCGAACCTTTGACGTTTGAGTGTGACAATGCCGAAGTGGGCGAATGGGTGTATGGCTACGACCCGCGTGTTTGCTTCATAGAAGACCGTTATTATGTTACCTGGTGTAATGGTTACAAAGGCCAGCCTACCATCGGTGTGGCATGGACCAAGGACTTCAAGACTTTCCATCAGCTGGAGAATGCTTTCCTTCCGTTCAATCGCAACGGAGTAATGTTTCCGCGCAAGATAAACGGACGTTATGCCATGCTGAGCCGTCCGAGCGACAACGGGCATACTCCGTTTGGAGATATCTATTACAGCGAATCACCCGACATGGAGTTCTGGGGACGTCACCGACTGGTGATGAGTCCGGCACCCTTTGAAGTGAGTGCATGGCAGTGCCTGAAAATCGGTGCAGGGCCTATCCCTATCGAAACACCGGAAGGCTGGCTGCTCATCTATCACGGCGTGCTCCGCTCGTGCAACGGTTATGTATATGCTTTCGGTTCGGCATTGCTCGATTTGGACGAACCGTGGAAAGTGAAATACCGTTCGGGAGCCTACCTGCTTTCGCCGCGCACTCCTTACGAATGCATGGGAGACGTGCCCAATGTGTGCTTCCCCTGCGCCGCGCTGCATGATGAAGAGACAGGGCGCATCGCCATTTATTATGGCTGTGCCGATACCGTGACGGGGCTTGCCTTCGGTTATGTGCCTGAAATCATAGAATTTACTAAACGTACTTCCATCATTTAACTCAAATGATTATCTTTGCGGCATAAAGAAACAAGCAAAGATTTCATCATGATGAACCGGAACGTACTTCATTTGACATGTCCTCCTATACCTGTCCTCCGCATTGGCTTTGTGGGGCTGGGTAATAGGGGGATTTTGGCTCTTGAACGATATATGCATCTGGAGGGTGTGGAGGTAAAAGCCCTATGTGATTTGCGCCCCCGGAATATAGAGCGTGCCGCTGCGTTGCTCCACCGTTTCAACCGTCCTGCGGCTGTTGCCTATGGCGAAGAAGGCGGATGGAGGCAATTGTGCGGACGTGCGGATATTGACTTGGTTTATATTTGTACCGATTGGCTGACACATACCGATATTGCGGTATATGCCATGCAGCAGGGACGCCATGCCGCCCTTGAGGTGCCTGCCGCCATGAGCGTGGCGGACTGCTGGCGTTTGGTGGATACCGCCGAGCAGACACGCCGGCACTGCATGATGTTGGAGAACTGTTGTTATGATGCTTTTGCCTTGACGACCCTGAACATGGTGCGGCAAGGGGCATTGGGAGAGATAACCCATGCCGAAGGAGCATATATCCATGACCTCCGCCGGCATTACTTTGCCGACGAAACGGAAGGCGGCTATCATAATAACTGGATAAAGCTGTATAGCCAGCAGCATACCGGAAATCCGTATCCCACTCACGGGCTGGGTCCTATCTGTCAATGGATGGATATTCATCGTGGAGACCGCATGGAGTATCTTGTATCCATGTCGTCGCGTGAAGCGGGGCTGTCGGCTTATGCCCGCGGGCAGTTTGGCAAGCATTCCGCCGAGGCTGCACAACCTTATCTGATGGGAGATGTGAATACGACATTGATTCGGACGGTCAAAGGGCGTACTATCGTATTGCAATATGATGTGACGACTCCGCGCCCATACAGCCGGCATCAGACTGTGTGCGGCACAAAAGGCTTCATGCAGAAATATCCCGTGCCTTGCATCCTGCTGGACGAGTATGGTAAAGAGCCCTTGGCAGGAGAGGATTTTGAGAAAGTAATGGAACGTTATAAGCATCCGTTCACTGCTACCATCGGTGAGGAGGCAAAGCGGAAAGAGATGCCGAACGAGATGAATTATATCATGGATTATCGTCTGGTGCATTGCTTGCGCAATGGTCTGCCTTTAGATCAGGATGTGTATGATGCAGCCGAATGGTCGTGCATCACGGAGCTGAGCGAACTTTCGGTGCGGCAGGGAAGCATTCCGGTGGAGATACCGGATTTTACACGGGGGAATTGGGAAGGAGACAAGTGATGTTCTTGACAGAGGGAGCGTTCTCCTTTCTCCTTACCTTTCGCCTTTTATGGTAAAAGAGTCAAGAATCCGTTTTATCTTTTCGATTTTCCCCGGATTCTTTTTGGCATAATTCTCTCTCATCCTTATGGTTACACAATGTACCATGTCATCATCTTGCTGTAATAAATAGTAAACGCGATATATATTCCATGTCTTATCATATTCTTGACTCTTTTGCACAATGACAAACCTTTCTTGATTCTTATTGGATTTGATTCTCGTTTTGCTGCAGAGCCGGATAGGACCGGAAATCTTTTTCATTCTTTGTGCTCCAATGGCAAGGCAAGGTGATGGAGTAGAACTTATTGCTAATCTCTTTCCATTTCTCATCGTGTTGCTTGGTGAAGGAGCAACATAACAGGAACAGTAAGGAGTAGAAGATAGCGGATTGCTTGTTCATGATATGATAATTATGGTTAGTTATATGCTTTAATGCCAATAACGTCCCGGTGAATGAAAGTTATATTTCTATTAACCACGGCTGTGGTTAACTCTAACCACCTACGTGACTAACTCTAACCACCCGGGTGATTAGGCTTAACCACGGTCGTGGCTAAGCAATCACGATATGCTTTACACCAAGATATGTATTTACTTTAAATTCTTATCTAATTGATGGATTTACTTGAAAGACAAACGCTTACG
>ERZ791734.622-NODE-622-length-44640-cov-7.869306_pt1 | contig 44640 bp, 38 predicted proteins | sample MGYA00509953_ERZ791734 | MGnify/ENA primary metagenome ERZ791734 (study PRJEB30046, sample SAMN00792038) | human gut metagenome | study: EMG produced TPA metagenomics assembly of the A metagenome-wide association study of gut microbiota in type 2...
AACTCAATCGCGAAAACGGGAGTCCAGAGGGTCGAAGACCCTTTGGCAGGGTCGAGGGGCAGCGCCCCTCGCGTCTCCCTTTCGCTACTAAGAAAGGAGCTGCAAATATGCAGAACCGTACTCATACATGCGACGAACTGCGGCTGTCGGACGCGGGTAAGCGCGTGCAGCTGTCCGGCTGGATGGATAGCGTGCGCATCGTCAGCGCGAACCTCGCGTTCGTCATCCTGCGCGATTTCTATGGCACGACACAGGTCGTTATTGACGACGAGGAGCAAATGAAAATCATCCGCAGCCTCAACAAGGAGAGCGTCATCTCCGTGACTGGCATCGTGCGCGAGCGCGACAACAAGAATCCGAAAATTCCCACGGGCGACATTGAAGTCGAGCCGGAGAAAATCGACGTGCTGGGGCGCTGCCGCTACAATGAGCTGCCGTTCCAGATCAACCGCTCCCGCGAGGCGGACGAGAGCATCCGCCTGAAGTACCGCTATCTCGACCTGCGCAACCCCGATGTGAAGAAGAACATCGTCATGCGCTGCAACGTCGTCACCGCCCTGCGCCAGGCGATGAACGAGCACGGCTTCCTTGAAATCACCACGCCTATCCTGACGGCTTCGTCCCCTGAGGGCGCGCGCGATTACCTCGTTCCGGCGCGTAAGCATCCGGGCATGTTCTACGCCCTGCCGCAGGCGCCCCAGCAGTTCAAGCAGCTGCTGATGACCTCCGGCTTCGACCGCTACTTCCAGATTGCTCCTTGCTTCCGCGACGAAGATGCGCGCGGCGACCGCAGCCCGGGTGAGTTCTATCAGCTGGATATGGAAATGGCGTTCGCGACGCAGGAGGATGTGTTCAGCGTCCTTGAAGACGTGCTGCCGCCCATTTTCGCCAAGTACGGCACATACAACACCGCGTCCAGCGCGCCCTTCAAGCGCATTGCCTACAACGACGCGATGGAGCGCTACGGTTCGGACAAGCCCGACCTGCGCATTGATCTGGAAGTGCAGGATGTGACCGACCTTATCGGCGGCTGCGGCTTCCAGCCCTTCGAGGGCAACACCGTCAAGGCGGTTGTCGTCAGCGACATGACCGCGACCCGCAAACAGATTGACAAGCTCTGCGCGGATGTCGAGGTCGTGACGGCGAATAAGGTCTACTGGTTCAAACTCGACGAGAAGGGCGAAATCGCTGGCGGTATTGCGAAGTTCGTCAAGGAACAGAAGGATGAACTGGTCGGAAAGCTGGGCCTGAAGCCGAACACGTTTGTTGGCCTGACCTGCGGCAAGAAGCTGGCGGCGCAAAAGACCGCGGGCGTGCTGCGCCGTCTGGTCGCTGATCTCTGCCCGGTGCATATCGACCGCGAAAAGTACGAATTCTGCTGGATTGTCGATTTCCCGATGTATGAAATCGGCGAGGAATCCGGCGAACTCGAATTCTGCCATAACCCCTTCTCCATGCCTAACGGCGGTCTGGAGATTCTGCAAAAGGCGGCGGCGGGCGAGGTTGACCCGCTGACCATCACGGCGTACCAGTACGACTTGGTCTGCAACGGCGTGGAACTGTCCTCCGGCGCTGTCCGCAACCATGACCCGGAAATCATGATCGAAGCGTTCAAGCTCGTCCGCCTGGGCGAAGAGGACGTGAAGGCGAAGTTCCCGGCGATGTACAACGCCTTCTGCTACGGCGCGCCGCCGCACGCGGGCATTGCTCCCGGTGTTGACCGCATGGTGATGCTGCTGGCGGGCGCGGAGACGATTCGCGAAGTCATCCCGTTCCCGATGAACAAGAACGCGCAGGACGTGATGATGGGCGCACCCGGCAAGGTGGATCAGAAGCAGCTGGATGAACTGCATATCGCCTGCACGAAAGTCGAAGAATAATCCGCACGCGGATGAGGAAACAATCCTCGTCCGCCTTTTTTCTGCCGAACGGGAAGAAACCCGGATTGAACGCTTGTCAATCCGGCAAAACTATGGTATAATGGGATGAAACAAAGTCGGTAGACTGCGTTTTGCCATTTCCTGCGCGAAATCATGTGCTTTTTGTGCGCAGGAGTTTGGATTGAAATTAGGAGGTGCATTTCGTTATGGCGCTGAAGAAGGATAATCTGCCCGTGAATGTCGATGTGGATACCGAGCAGGGGAGCAGCATCACCTACGCCAATGAAGTGGTCGCGATTATTGCGGGCGTCGCCGCCAGCGAGGTGGAGGGCATTGCGGGTATGTGCAATGTCTCCGGCAATCTGCTGGGCAAGAACCGCGCCGTGACCAAGGGCGTGAAGGTGGAAATCGGCACCGAGGAAGCCAGCGTGGATCTGTATGTCATCATGGAGTACGGCACGCCCATCCAGAAGGCGGCGTATGACGCGCAGGAAAGCGTTCGCAAGGCGATTGAGACGATGACGAACCTGCATGTGGTGCGCGTGGATGTGCATGTGCAGGGCGTTAGCTTTGAAAAAGAGAACAACGCGCTGAACGCCGGTGCAAAGAAGGCGCTGGCAGAGGATAAGAAGGAAACGCCGCTGGTGGAAGCCCCTGAGAGCGAGGAAAAAGCGGCAGAAAATTCCGCGGAAGTGCCTGAAGAAGAAGGCAAAGAGAACTGATGCCTTCATACTGCCGGCAGGGTGTTTGCCTTGCCGGTTTTGAAGTTGCTATGTAAAGGCGAAAACGGCAAGCGAAGGAAACGAAAGGAGCGAACCGGGAATGAAGCGTCGTGTGAGCGATATTGTGGTGATGATGCTGTCCTTTTTAGTGCTGCTGGCGCTGGCGGCTGGAGCAGCGCTGGTCGGCGTGGAAGCTGTGCGGGGTGAACAGTGGCAGCTGATTCGACTGACGGCGTGGCTGCAAGGCAGCGGCGTATGGGGCGGCATAGCGTGTATCGCCGTGGCGGTGCTGGCGTTGGTGCTGGCGCTTATGTGCCTGTGGCGCGTGTTCCCGCACCGCACGGCGAGCCAGCGCGGCTATGTGATACAGAAGAATGAGAATGGCTCCATCGGGGTGTCAATTCGCGCTATCGAGGGGCTGATTCGCACCTGCATTGACAAGCATGAGGCGATTGCCAAGGCGGACATCACGGTCGAAGAGTGCCGTGACGGCATTGCGATTGGATTGCACATTATTCAGGCGGCAGGCGTGAATATCCCGCTGTCCGTCGGGGCGCTGCAAAAGCAGATTAAGCAGTATGTGACGGCGTGCACGGGCGTGGATGTGTACAAAATCCGCGTGATGGTGGAGAACGACGCAAGCATTCCGGTTGCGTCCACCTACGTGGTGCAGGACGTGACGCCTCTGCCGTCGGCGGAGGAAACGGCGGAACAGCCGATGGTCACGCTCCCGGCACAGCCCGTCGCGATTCCCGCGACCGAGCCGGAGCAGAAGCCGAAAGTGCCGGACACGTTCATTTCCCCGGAGGATGACGAGGACGACGAACGTCCGCTGCATCAGCGCCTGTTTGGCACGCCGGAGCAGCCCGCGTTTGTGCCCGCGCCGCCGGAGGTGACAGAAGCGCCCGAAGCGGATGAAGTCGAGGCTGCCGAGGATGCCCCGGAGGAAACGGAAGCATCGGCGGAAGAAGCAGCTGCGGCAGAAGAATCCGCCGGGGAAACGGTGGACGCGGCAGACGACGGCGAAAAATCAGCAGAATAACAACAATACGCATTTTTAGTGTGGAATAGGAGAGAAAAACAATATGGCACGGACGACTGCGCGTGCGGCGGTCATGCAGATGATTTTTGAACATATGGCGGGCGGGGAAGGCGGCGAAGAGACGCTGCAAATGGTGTATGAGGCGCTGCGGAAGGAAGGACTTCCCGGCGTGGACAGCATTTCAGAGAACGAGCCGAGCGAATCCGACCGGGCGTACATCACCGAGGTGCTCGACGGCGTCTTGGCGCACCTCGATGAGCTGGATGAAGCGATTCAGGCTGCCAGTCCGCGCTGGGAAATCAGCCGAATGCCGCATGTGGATTTGACCATCCTGCGCATGGCTGCGTGGGAAATCCTCTACGAGGAGGGAATCCCCGGTCCAGTCGCCATCAACGAGGCAGTCAACCTCGCCAACCGCTTCTCCGAGCCGACGAGCGGCCGCTTCGTCAACGGCGTACTGGGTACGATTCTGCGCAGAAAGCAGGCGGAAAACCCGTGAAGCGCGTCGTTGTCGGGCTTGACACAAGCTGCTACACCACGTCCGCTGCTGCCGTAACCGCGGAGGGCAATGTGATTGCGAGCTGCCGCAAGCTGCTGCCTGTTCCACAGGGACAGCGCGGGCTGCGGCAGTCGGAGGCGGTGTTCACGCATGTCCGTCAGCTGCCGGGGCTGATTGAGGAATTGTCGGCGTATTTGACGGATTGCGAAATCGTCGCGGTGTGCGCTTCCCGCCGTCCACGGGATGAGGAAGCGTCGTATATGCCCGTGTTTCAAGCAGGGGACGCACAGGGCCGCAGTCTGGCGGCTCTGCTTCGCGTTCCCTGTTTTGCTACGACGCACCAGCGCGGGCATGTGGAAGCCGCGAAGGTGGATAGCGGCGTGGCAGCGGGCGATTTGCTGGCAGTGCATCTCTCCGGCGGCACGACCGAAGTGCTGTCGCTGGTGGATGACCGCCTGACGCTGCTTGGCGGGACGCTTGACCTCCATGCGGGGCAGGTGGTTGACCGCACGGGCGTGGCGCTGGGGCTGCCGTTCCCAGCGGGACCGCATTTGGAGGAGCTGGCGGTGCGCGGCACGGCGAAAGCGCTGCTGCCGGTCGCTATGGCGGATGGCGGGCTGTACTGCCACTTGTCTGGCGCGGAAACGCAGGTGCAGCGCTGGATTGCGCAGGGGACGATGCCCAAGGAGGACATTGCCCGCGAGGTGTACGACCTGCTGGCGCGGACAGTTTCGCGCATGGTGACGGCGGCATCCCAGCAGACGGGCATTCGTCAGGTGCTGATTGCGGGCGGTGTTGCGTCCTCGCGGCTCTTTCGGGAGCTGGTGACGCAGCGGACTGCCAAGCGTCAGCCGGATTTGCGCGTGCATTTCGGCCGCCCGGAGTATTCCGGGGACAACGCGGTCGGCGTGGCACTCATTGGCGCAAGAAAATGGCGCGAACAGCAAACGCTGAAGGAGATAGAATATGGCAGCACAGATACTGGACGGTAAGGCGATTTCAGCGGAGCTTCGCGGGGCAATTGCACAGCGGGTGGCGCGCCTGCGCGAAAAGGGCGCCACGCCGGGATTGGCGGTGATTCTCGTCGGCGCAGACCCAGCCAGCCAGATTTATGTGCGCAACAAGAGCGTCGGGTGTGATCAGGTCGGCATCCACTCCGTGACCATCAATCTGCCCGAAACGACAACGCAGGACGAACTGGAGAAGCTGATAGCCCGTCTGAACGCGGACGACACCATCCACGGCATTCTGGTGCAGCTTCCCCTGCCGAAACACCTCGATGAGGCGGCAGCGCTGGCGGTTATCGCGCCGGAAAAGGATGTGGACGGCTTCCACCTGCTCAACGCGGGGCGGATGATGAGCGGACAGCCGGGCGTGGTTGCGTGCACGCCCAAGGGCGCAATGGAGATGATCCGCCGCACGGGGATTGACCTTGACGGCAAAGAAGCGGTTGTCGTCGGGCGGAGCAACATCGTCGGCAAGCCGATGGCGATGCTGCTGCTGCAAGCGAACTGCACTGTCACCATCTGCCACAGCCACACGGTGAACCTCGCCCAGCACACGCGCAATGCGGATATTCTCGTTGCGGCGGTCGGCAAGCCGGGGTTCATCACCAAGAGCATGGTCAAGCCCGGCGCAGTCGTCATTGATGTGGGCATCAACCGCGTGAACGGCAAGGTCGTCGGCGACGTGAGGCCCGATGTGGCGGACGTTGCGGGCTACATCACGCCCGTCCCCGGCGGCGTGGGCAAAATGACGATTGTCGAGCTGCTGGAAAACACGGTGGAAGCGGCGGAGAAGCAGACGGCAAAATAAGCCGATACAAGTAGGAAGTGAAAGCGCCATGTCGGAATGGGTTCTGGAGGTCAGCGAGGTCAACGAGTACGTCCGGCAGCTGCTGCAAAACGAGCCGGCGCTTCGCAAAGTCCGTTTGCGCGGGGAAATCAGCAACTTCAAGCGTCATTCGTCCGGGCATTGGTACTTTACCCTCAAGGACGAGCGGTGCCGAATCGCGGCGGTCATGTTCCGTCAGAACGCGATGCGCATGTCGATTCGCCCGATGGACGGCATGTCCGTCATCGTCAGCGGGCAGGTCGGGCTGTACAGCGAGGGCGGCAGCTACCAAATTACCTGCGACAGTATGCGTCCGGACGGCATCGGCACGCTGTATCAGCAGTTCGAGGCGCTGAAAAACCGCTTGGCGGCGGAGGGGCTGTTCGACGAGGAGCACAAGCGGCGCTTGCCGTATCGCCCGAAGAAAATCGCGGTCGTGACGTCAGAAACAGGCGCGGTGCTGCACGATATCTGCATGGTGTCGCGGGCGCGTGACCCCGGCGTGCCGCTGGTGCTGGTGCCGGTTCAGGTGCAGGGCGCAGGGGCGGCGGAGAGCATCGCGCAGGGCATTCGGCGCGCGGCGAAAATCCCGGAGGTCGAGGTCGTCATCGTCGGGCGCGGCGGCGGCTCGATGGAGGATTTGTGGGCGTTCAACGAGGAAATTGTGGCGCGTGCGATTTATGACTGCCCGATTCCCGTCATCAGCGCGGTTGGGCATGAAACCGACTTCACGATTGCAGATTTTGTGGCGGACAGGCGTGCCGCCACGCCGTCAAACGCGGCGGAAATGGCGGTACCGGACTTGCGGGAAATTCTCGCGGGGCTGGATGGAATGCGGCAGCACTTGCAGACGGCGCTTTCGCAGCACTTGCAGGAAACGCGTCTGGCGCTGATGACGCTGGAAAAGCGTCTGGCGGCGTGCGACCCGAACCAGCGCTTGACGGCGCTGGAGAAGCGGCTCGGCGGCGCAAAAATGCGGCTGGAGCATCAAATGTCGCAGCGGATTTCGGCGCTGACCCCGCGATTGGGGATGGCGCGGATTCGGCTGGACAGCGCGGCGGAGCAGAATTTGCAGCGGAAAACGGAGCGGCTGCATCGGCAGAAGCTGCATTTGCAGGCGCTGAACCCGGAGGCGGTGCTGGAGCGCGGCTATGCGCTGGTGTTGGACGGCGGCAGGGTGCTGCCTGACCGGGCGGCGGCGCGGACGCATCCGCAGATGACGATTCGTTTCCGGGATGGCGAAATGCGGGTCATGCAGCCCAATAAGGAGGGTGCTTATGGCAGCGAAAAAGAAGCTGACGTTTGAAGAACGGCTTCAACAGGTGGAAGCGCTGATTGCGAAGATGGAGAGCGGCGAAATGCCCTTAGAGGAAGCCATGCAGCAGTACGAAGCGGGGCTGAATGCGCTGAACGCCCTCGAAAAGGAGCTGACGGCGGCACAGCAGCGCTTGACGGTACTGCGGCAGCAAAGCGGCGAGGACGTCGAGCTGCCGATGGAGGAACAGCAATGAAGACATACGCGGAATACCGCAAGCAGGTCGAAGAGGCGCTTTCGGGGCAGCTGCGGTCGCTGGGCGAAATCCCGGACATTCTGCTGAAGGCGATGGAGTATTCGCTGCTGGCGGGCGGCAAGCGGCTTCGCGCGGTGCTGCTGCTGGCATCATGCGAAGCCATCGGCGGTGATACAGGGAAGGCGCTGCCGTTTGCCTGTGCACTGGAAATGATTCACACATACAGCCTGATTCACGACGACCTGCCCGCTATGGACAACGATGACCTGCGGCGCGGTCAGTTGACGAATCACCGCAAGTTCGGTGAGAACGTGGCGATTCTGGCGGGCGATGGGCTGCTGTCGGCGGCAATGGAGCTGATGGCGCGTCAGGCTGCGAAGCTGGCGAAGGCGGGGGATTGCTCTGGCGCGCTGGCGATGGAAGCGATTGCGCGCCACGCGGGCGTAACGGGCATGGTCGCTGGGCAGACGATGGACGTAACCAGCGAGGGCACGAAGCCGACGGCGGACAAGGTGCGCTACATCCACCTGCACAAAACGGCGGATCTGCTGACTGCCCCTGTGGAGGCGGGCCTGCTGCTGGCGGGCGCGACGCAGGATCAGGTGAAATATGGCTGCGAGTACGGGCAGCACCTCGGCATGGCGTTCCAGATGGTGGACGACCTGCTGGATGTCATCGGTACGGAGGAAGCGCTGGGCAAAAGCATTGGCAAGGATGTTGCGGAAGAGAAGCTGACGTGGATTGCCATTCGCGGCATTGAGGGCACACGCGAGGACGCAGCGGGGGAAACGGCCTTGGCGGTGGATGCGGCAGCGAAAATCGGCGGAGATATGAAATTTTTGCAAACCCTTGCACAAAGTACCCTGAACAGAGTACAATAAGAGACAGGATTCGTGCGCTTGCGCCGGATTGATTCATCATTCATCAAAAGGGAAGCGGAAATAAATGGAACTACACAACATTCTGGGGCTTTTCAGCAATCAGGTGCTGCTGTGCTGCATCACGGCGTGGTTCGTGGCGCAGGCGCTCAAAATTCCGACGTACTATCTGGTCGAAAAGAAATGGGACTGGCACCGCTTCTTCGGCAGCGGGGGAATGCCGTCGAGCCATACGGCGTTCGTCGTCTCCCTGACGCTGATGATTGGCGCGACGCAGGGCTTCGACAGCGCGATTTTCGCCCTGTCTTTCACGATGGCGGCGATTGTCATGTACGATGCGACGGGTGTCCGCCGCGAGACGGGCAAGCAGGCGGTTATCATCAACGAAATCGTGCAGAAGATGTTCGTCAACGGCGAAAGCATCACGGATGAGGAACTGAAGGAATTGGTCGGTCACACGCATGTCGAGGTCATCGGCGGCGTGATTGTGGGGCTTCTGACGGCAGGGCTGTTCCTGCTGTTTATGTGATTTGAGGAGGATTTACGCAAATGGATCGTTTTCTGGAAGAATCTGTAAGCAAACACCACCGCGCGGCGGAAGAGGTACTGTACTACGCGTCGTGGGTCGTGATGATTGTGTCCGCGATTCTGGCGTTCATGTACCTGAACGTCATGTTTTACAGCTTCAGCATCTCGATGCTGGTGATGACGCTGGTGTTCACGGGTATTGCGGTGTACATTTTCTTCTTCCATGACCGACTGCGCACGGAGTACGACTACACGTTCACCAACGGCTCGATGGATTTCGCACAGGTGTTCAACAACCGCAAGCGCAAGGCGCTGGGCAGCCTGAACGTGGCAAAGGTGGATGCGTTCGGCAAGGTCGCCAGCGGCAGCTTCCATCGGCATGTGTCCGCGCCGGGCGTGAAGCAGCTGCGCTGGTTCCTCAATCGCGACGCGGAGCTGTACTATTTCGCTTTCTCCAAGGACGGCAAGAAGTCCCTGATTGTGTTTGAGCCGAGCAAAGCCATGGTGGATAACATCCGCCACTATCTGCCCTTCGGTGCGTATCAGGAGAATTGACCGTGAAAACCATCTATCTGGATAACAGCGCGACGACGAAGCCCTCCGCCGCGGTGATTGCCGCGATGACGGACGCGCTGGAAAATGGCTGGTACAACCCGTCGGCACTGTACCGCCCGGCCATGGATGCGGAGAAAGCCGTCGAGAATGCGCGTGAAATCTGCCTGAAAGCGGCAGGCGCGGCGAACCAGCGCATGGTGTTCACCTCTGGCGGCACGGAGGCGGACAATATCGCCATTCTGGGGCATTTGCGCACGAAGCATAAGCCGGGGCGGGTGCTGATGCTGTCCGTGGAGCATCCTGCGGTGCTGAACTGCGCGCAGGAAGCCGAACGCATGGGGCACAAGGTTGTGCCGATTCCAGTCGATCGCCGCGGCGTGGTGGATTTGTCCGCGCTGGAAGGCTTGCTGGGCGAGGATGTCCACCTGATTACGCTCATGCAGGTCAACAACGAGGTCGGCGCGGTGCAGCCCATTGCGGAAGTCGCCGCGCTGCGCGACCGCCTTGCGCCGAATGCCGCCATTCATGTGGACGGCGTGCAGGGCTTTCTGCGTGTGCCGCTCAATTTTAATGCGCTCAAAATCCAGTCCTACGCCTTTTCCGGGCATAAGATTCATGCCAGCAAGGGCATCGGCGGCTTGATTTTCCGCAAAGACCACAAGCTGTCGCCCATCGTCTTCGGCGGCGGGCAGGAGGACAACCTGCGCTCCGGCACGGAAAACGTCCCCGGTATCATCGGGCTGGGCGAGGCGGTTCGCACTTATCCGCAGGGCGCGGCAGAGAAGATGATGGCGCTGAAAACCCGCCTGCTGACGGACTTGCAGGAGGCGATTCCCACGGCAAAGCGCAACGGCCCCGCACTGGATGACCCGCTCTGCGCGCCGCACATTTTGAGCGTCAGCCTGTCGCCTGTGCGGAGCCAGACGATGCTGTTCGCGCTGGAAGGTGACGGCATCTATGTCAGTGCGGGTTCGGCGTGCGCGGCGCATAAACAGAAGGTGTCCGGTGTGCTGACGGCAATGGGCTTGTCCCCGGCGGAAGCGGACTGCACGCTGCGGTTCAGCCTCTGCCCGGACAACACCGAGGCGGAAATGGATGATGTGGCGCAGTGCGTCAAGAAGCACTATGACCTGCTGAAAGCCTACGTCAGACGATAATATCTACATATTAAGGAGAGAAATTCCTGTGCGCAATTTGCTGCTTGTCCGTTATGGCGAGATTTTCCTGAAGGGGCAGAATCGCCCGCTTTTTATGCGCGCGCTGGTCAAGCGCATCAAGTACGCCGTCAAAGACCTCGGCGCGACGGTGCTGCTGCACGACGGACGCATTCTCGTGTCGGATTTTGACGATTTGGATGAGTGCATCCGCCGCGTGACGAAGGTGTTCGGCGTGCACAGCGTCTGCCCGGCGGTCGAAATGCCCAAAGACGATTTTGACGCCCTCTGCAATCAGGCGGTTGCCATGATGGCGGATTTGTCCGGCACGTTCCGCGTGACGGCGCGCCGCTCGGACAAAAACTACTTCATGGATTCGCCCGCTATCAACATCGAAATGGGACACCGCATCCTGACGGCGAACAAGAACCTGTCCGTGGACGTGAAGAAGCCCCAGCACACCATGAACGTGGAAATCCGCGACATGGCGTACCTGTATGTGAAGGTGATTCCGGCGGTCGGCGGTATGCCCGTCGGCACGAACGGCCGCGCGACGCTGCTGCTTTCCGGCGGCATTGACAGCCCGGTCGCAGGGTGGATGATTGCCAAGCGCGGCGTGCATATCAACGCGGTACATTTCCACTCTTATCCATACACGTCTGACCGCGCGAAGGAAAAGGTGCTGGATTTGGCGCGCATTTTGTCCGAAAGCTGCTGCGGCATTCGCGTCCACATCGTGCCGTTCACCAAAATCCAGATGGAAATCCACGAAAAGTGCCCCGAAGAGTACACGACGCTCATCATGCGCCGCTTCATGATGCGCATTGCCGAAAAGGTGGCGCGTCAGGAGAACAGCGAGGCGCTGATTACCGGCGAATCGGTCGGGCAGGTCGCCAGTCAGACGATGACGGCGCTCGGTACGACCGATATGGTGGTGGATATGCCTGTTTTCCGCCCGCTGATTGGCTTTGACAAGGAAGAAATTATCGCCGTGAGTGAAAAAATCGGCACGTTCGAGACGTCCAGCCTGCCCTACGAGGACTGCTGCACGGTATTCACACCGCGCCATCCCGCGACGCATCCGAAGATGGAGAAAATTCTTGAAGGCGAGAGCAAGCTCGACGTCGACGGACTGATTGATGAAGCCATGGCGGGCATCGAAATCGTCTGCTGCTGATTACGGCATCATATTCAGAAACACCGTCAGGGGCAGCCCTGAAATGCCCAACGCGCCTGTCAACAACGATGAAATCGGATTGATGCCGACGTGCGGCAAGGGCAGCAGATTCCACGCCATCAACAGCACAGTGCCAAACGTCCAGCAGTTCAGCAGCCGCGCGCCCCAAGTGCCGGGGCGATAGCAGCGGCAGAGCAGCAGCGTCAAAACGAAAGCGGGAAGCAAAATCCACATACAAATCTCCTCCTTTGTAAGAAGAGTGTATGCGGAAGCGGAAAAACAATCTTGCCATTTCGTGCCGAACGTGGTATGATAGACATTGGGGATTTTCTGACGAGCCGGAAGGGGCGGAATGGCATGGCGGAGGATTTTGTGGCGCTGATGCAGGCGATTGCGCCGGAGATGGCGGAAGCAATGGCGCGCCGTGCCATGGTGCTGACGGCGATTGCGGAATCAGCCCCGGTTGGGCGGCGGCAATTGGCGCTCCGGCTGAATCTGGCGGAGCGGGAAGTGCGCGCGGACGTGGAGAAGCTCCGCGATGCTGGCATGATTACGCTGGACAAAGCCGGGATGAATCCGACGCCGAATGCGTCCCGCTGGCTGGAAAGTGCCCGCAGCTTCGCCCGGCAGACGCAGGGCTTGACCGCGCTGGAAACGGCGCTGATGCAGGTTCTGCCGGTGAAAACAGTTTTCGTTGCGCCGGGGGATGCTGATGCGGATGTGCGTGTACTGTCCGACGTGGGGCGGCTGGCGGCGCAGGGCGTGCGGCAATTGCTGCATTCCGGGTCGACGCTGGCAGTCACGGGCGGTTCGACCATCGCGGCGACGGCACACGCCATGCAGAGCAGCGCTCCCATGAACGTCATGGTCGTTCCCGCACAGGGCGGCTTCGGGCGCGAAATGGAGACGCAGGCGAACACGCTGGCGGCGGAAATCGCCCAGCGGCTCGGCGGACATCATCGGCTGCTGCATCTGCCAGACCACATGGACGAGCAGGCGAAGCAGGAAATGCTGCGGCTGCCCGAAATCCGCGAGACGATGGAGCGCATCCAGCGCGCGGACATCATCCTGCACGGCATCGGCTGCGCGCAGGAGACGATGAGTCGCCTGCCCGTGGAGCAGGTGCGCCTGCTGATGAAGAAGGGCGCGGTCGGGGAGTCCTTCGGCGCGTATTACGACCGGGATGGGCAGTGCCTGCTGAAATCATCCGGCGTGTGCGTCGATTTGGCGCGCCTGACGCCAGACTGCCGCATGATTGCGGTCGCGGCGGGCGCAAAGAAGGCGGCAGCCATCATCTCCGTCCTGCGGCATGATTCGCATACGCTGCTGGTGACGGATGAGGGTGCGGCAAAGCAGATGCTTGCCATCCTCAAAACAAATACGGGTTGTTCGTCAGTCACCGAAGCGTGAATGACGTTTCAAATACAAGCAACCAAAAGAGCAATCTTGAAGGAGTGTGCATCAACAATGGCTAAGAAAACGATTGACGACATCAAGGTTTCTGGCAAGAAGGTGCTGGTTCGCTGTGACTTCAACGTCCCCATGAAGGACGGCAAGATCACCAACGACAAGCGCATCGTGGCCGCGCTTCCTACCATCAAGAAGCTGATCGCTGACGGCGGCAAGGTCATCCTGTGCAGCCATCTGGGCAAGCCGAAGAACGGCCCGGAAGAGAAGTTCTCTCTGGCACCCGTGGCGGTTCGCCTGAGCGAACTGCTGGGTCAGCCCGTCGTGTTCGCCAATGACGACACGGTGGTCGGCGACAACGCCAAGGCTGCTGTGGCGGCGATGAAGGACGGCGACGTCGTGCTGCTGCAGAACACCCGCTTCCGCAAGGAAGAAACCAAGAACGTCGAGGAGTTCTCCAAGGAACTGGCTTCCCTGGCGGACTGCTATGTGGATGACGCGTTCGGCTCCTGCCACCGCGCACACTGCTCCACCGAGGGCGTGACGAAGTTCCTGTCCCCGTGCGTGGCAGGCTATCTGATCGGCAAGGAACTCGCCGTGATGGGCAAGGCGCTGGAAAATGCGGATCGTCCGTTCGTCGCGGTGCTGGGCGGCGCGAAGATTGAGGACAAGCTGAATGTCATCAACAACCTGCTGGAAAAGGTTGATACGCTGATTATCGGCGGCGGCATGGCGTTCACCTTCCTGAAGGCGAAGGGCTATGAAATCGGCAAGTCCCTGCTGGACGAAACCAAAATTGATTACTGCAAGGACATGATGGCGAAGGCTGCGGAAAAGGGTGTCCAGCTCCTGCTGCCGGTTGACACCGTGTGCATCAAGGACTTCCCGAACCCGATTGACGCGCCGGTTGACACCGTGACCGTCGATGCGGACGCGATTCCGGCGGACATGGAAGGCTGCGATATTGGCCCGAAGAGCCGTGAACTGTTCGCAGCGGCTGTGAAGTCCGCCAAGACGGTTGTGTGGAATGGCCCGATGGGCGTGTTCGAGAACCCGACGCTGGCGGCTGGTACGCTGGCGGTTGCGCAGGCAATGGCGGATTCCGATGCGGTGACCATCATCGGCGGCGGCGACTCTGCGGCGGCTGTGGAACAGATGGGTCTGGGCGACAAGATGACCCACATCTCCACTGGCGGCGGCGCTTCGCTGGAATACCTCGAAGGCAAGACGCTGCCCGGCGTTGCGTGCCTCGACGAGAAGTAATTTTCATGGGCAAGACCGTCCCTGCCAACCGCAGGGGCGGCTTTGTCCTGTCAAAAATCCTAAACTTTCACGCGGACACAGTATGGAGAAGTCACCAACTGAATCGCGAAAAGGGGTCAAGGGGCAATTGCCCCTTGCAGGGTCAAGGGACAGAGTCCCTTGTGGGGTCTGGGGCAACGCCCCAGTCGTACTTTTAATTATGAGGTGATTGGAATGCGTAAGGCGATTATTGCGGGTAACTGGAAGATGAATAAGACCCCCGCGGAAGCGGCGGCGCTGGTCAATGACTTGAAGCCCCTCGTGAAGGACGCGAATTGCGACGTGGTCGTGTGCGTCCCGGCGGTGGACATCGCGGCGGTCAAGGCGGCGGCGGAAGGCTCGAATATCCATGTGGGCGCGGAGAACGTGCACTGGGCGGCGTCCGGCGCGTACACCGGCGAACTGTCCGCGGAGATGCTCGTGGCTGCTGGCGTGGAATACGTCATCATCGGCCACAGTGAGCGCCGCCAGTACTTTGGCGAAACCGACCAGACGGTCAACAAGCGCGTGCTGGCGGCTGTTGCGGCGGGGCTGAAAGTCATCCTGTGCGTCGGCGAAATGAAGGACGTGCGTGAAGCAGGCGCGACCGACGGCTTGGTGGATTATCAGACCATCATGGCGCTGAACGGTCTGACCGCCGAGCAGGTGGCGGACGTCGTTATCGCTTACGAACCCGTTTGGGCGATTGGCACCGGTCTGACCGCGACCGACGAGCAGGCGAACGAGACCATCGGCGTCATCCGCAAGGCGGTTGCCCGCAAGTATGGTCAGGAATGCGCTGACAAGGTGCGCATCCAGTACGGTGGATCGATGAATCCCAAGAACGTCAAGGGCTTGATGGCGCAGCCCGAAATCGACGGCGGCCTGATTGGCGGCGCGTCCCTGAAGGCGCCCGATTTCTCTCTCGTCGTGAATTACGACAAGTAAGGCAAGTCGTATTGACCATCCGCACGGTCAGTTCTACGCTGACCGTGTTTTTTTTGTGTACTTTGAATAAAAGTGCCGCGTTAAAACATGACTTTTTGCCGCCTTTGTGCTATGATAATTAGGGAATACACGAATGCTATTTCCTGCATTCACCTGCGCCATCTGCTTGCATCTTGGCGCATTCTCATTTGGAAATAGTACAAGGAGTTATCATTATAATGAAGAAAACGTTTTTCCCAGCGCATCTTATCGGCACGGTCAGCGCGCCAGCGTCCAAATCCGAAGCGCATCGGCGCATGATTTGCGCAGGGCTGACCCAAGGTGAAACGATGCTGACCGGCTTTATGGATTCTGCGGACATGGCGGCGACGATGCGCTGTCTCGGTGCGCTTGGAAGCACCTTCAACCGCGACGGCGACACCCTGACCATCAGCGGAATGCAGGGGAAAATTGCGAAAATGCCCGTGATGGACTGCGGCGAAAGCGGATCGACCCTGCGCTTTTTTGTGCCGATTGCGCTGACAGTGGCGGGCGGCACGGTGTTCCGGATGCATGGGCGGCTCGGCTCGCGCCCGATGGACGTGTACCGCGATCTGTTTGTGCCGCGCGGGGTGCGCTGGTATATGGGCGTGGGCGCGGACGGCGCGGCAGAACTGACCGTGCGCGGCAAAATGGAGCCGGGCGACTATGTGCTGCCGGGCGACGTGTCCAGCCAGTTTGTGTCGGGGCTGCTGTTTGCGCTGCCGCTGCTGCCGGGCAATTCGACGCTGACGGTGCAGCAGCCGGTGGAAAGTGAGAGCTACATCCGCATGACCATCGAGGCCATTGCCGCCAGCGGCATCGAGGTGCAGGAAAGCAGTGCGTTCAGCTGGCGGATTCCCGGTCATCAGCAGTATAAAAGCCACTCGTGCCACTTGAACGGCGATTATTCGCAGGCGGCTGTGCTGTGCTGTGCGGGTGCGCTGGGGCATGATATCACCGTCACGCATCTGTCGCCCGTGACGACGCAGGGCGACCGCGCGATTCTCCACCACCTGATGGCGTTGGGCGCAACGGTGGATGAGAGCGACAACCACATCCGCGTGAAGGCGGGCAAGCTGCATGGCGCGACGCTGGACATGCACGACTGCCCGGACATTGCGCCGATTCTGGCGCTGACGGCGCAGCTTGCGGAAGGGGAGTCGCGCCTGACGCACTGCGGGCGGCTGCGCCTGAAGGAGTGCGACCGGCTGGCGGCAACGGTGGAAATCCTGAACCTGCTGGGTGGCAATGCACAGGCGGATGGCGACGACATTGTGCTGCACGGCGTGAAGCAGCTGCGCGGCGGTGTCACCCTGCCGAACTACGGCGACCACCGCATGGTCATGCTTGCATCCATTGCGGCGACGAAGTGCGAGCAGCCCATTGAGATGGACGGCATTGAAGCGATTGACAAATCGTGGCCGGAGTACCTGAAAGTTTATCAGATGCTGGGAGGAAAGTGCGAATGAGCAGCGCTTTCGGGCAGTATTTGAAGCTGTCGATTTTTGGCCAGAGTCACGGCGAAGCGCTCGGTGTGACGCTCGATGGCTTTCCGGCAGGTATGACGATTGACATGGAGCAGCTTCTTGCGGAAATGGCGCGCCGTGCGCCGGGGCAGAGCCTGATGACGACCGCACGCAAGGAGCCGGATGCGCCGGAGTTCTTGTCAGGTGTGCTGAACGGGCGGACGACGGGTCAGCCGATTTGCGCCATCATCCGCAACACGAATCAGCGCTCGAAGGACTATGGCGACGGCGTGGATTTGGTGCGTCCGGGTCATGCGGATTACACCGGGCATGTGCGCTACTTCGGCTTTGAGGATTGGCGCGGCGGCGGCAGCTTCTCCGGTCGGCTGACGGCGGGGATTGTGCTGGCAGGCGCACTGTGCAGCCAGTATCTGGTGCATCAGGGCGTAAAAATCGCCTGCCACATCCAGCAATTGGACGATGTGCGGGACGCGTCATTCCTGGCGGCAGATGCGGCGGCGGACTATGCGTTCCTCAAGGGGATGCACCTGCCCGTGCTGACGGCGGGGCTGAATCAACAGATGGAAGAAACGGTGCTGGCGGCACGGGATAAGCAGGATTCCGTCGGCGGCGTGCTGGAGTGTATGGTGACGGGGCTTCCGGCAGGGCTGGGCGCGCCGTTCTTCGATAGCGTCGAGAGTGTCCTGAGCCACTTGCTGTTCGCAATTCCGGCAGTCAAGGGCGTTGAATTTGGTGAGGGCTTCGGCTTTGCATCCATGCGGGGGAGTCAAGCGAACGACCCGTTCCGCATGGAAAACGGCGAAGTTACGACGGAAAGCAATCATTCCGGCGGAATCAACGGCGGTATCACGAACGGAATGCCGGTGATTTTCCGCTGCGCCGTGCGCCCGACCCCCTCCATCAGTCAGAAACAACGGACAGTGTCCCTGCGCACGGGCGAAAACGCGGACTTGGAGATTCATGGACGGCATGACCCATGCATTTTGCCGCGCGCCGTGCCGGTGGTGGAGGCAATGGCAGCGATTGGCATGATGGAACTGTGGAAGGAGCGAGCAGCGTGTCTGGACGGGTCGAAGTGATTGCGTTTCCAGGAACGAGCGGAAGTTTCTCCGGCGCGGCGGCACAGGAAGCGTTCCCGAATGGGCAGTGTGCCGGCTTCCCGACCTTCCCGGAGGCAGCGAAGGCGGTCATCGAGGGGCTGGCGGATTATGCGCTGCTGCCGGTGGAGAATTCCTTTGCGGGCGCGGTGCTGCCGACGTATTCGCTGCTGGAAAAGCTGCCGCTGCATATTGTCGGGGAGACGATGAAGGCGGTGCGCCACAACCTGTTGGGTGTGCCGGGGGCGACGCTGGCAGGGATTCGGCGGATTGCGAGCCATCCACAGGCGATTGCACAGTGCGACGTGTTCCTGCAGGGAATGAAGGGCGTGCAGATTACGCCCTCGGAGAATACTGCGATTTCCGCGCGGGACGTGGCGGCACAAGGCGACCCGTCATATGCGGCGATTGCGAGCGAGGAGGCGGCGCGCAGTTTCGGGCTGATTGTGCTGGCGAAAAACATACAGACCAGCAGTGCAAACACGACGCGCTTCCTGATTCTCTCGCGCACTGAAACGCCGCTGGCAACGCCGAGCAAGGCGACTGTCGTCTTTACGGTCAAGAACGAGGTTGGCGCGCTGGTGCGGGTGCTGGCGTCATTCGCGGAAAGCGGGCTGAACATGTCGCGCATCGAGAGCCGCCCCATGCCGGAAACGCCGTTCCAGTATTTCTTTTCCGCGGATTTTGAGGGCCGCATGGATGCGGAACACCTGTCGCGCGCCATGGAAGCAGCCCGCCCGTACACCTGCGAACTGCGGCTCTTAGGCGTCTACCCGAAGGCAATTCCGCCGAAAAGGGAAAATGAAGCGAATAATTCGTGAAAAATTGCAAAAATGGGGTTGACAAAGCCGAAAAAAAGTGCTATTATAATATAGCTGTCAGGAAAGGAAACGCTTCCAAACAAAGCGCTTTCGGCACAGCGTGTGGGCCCGTAGCTCAGCTGGATAGAGTGTTTGACTACGAATCAAAAGGTCGTGGGTTCGAATCCCGCCGGGCTCACTCATTACAGTGAACCGCTCGCTGCTTCCTGACACGCACATGGGCCCGTAGCTCAGCTGGATAGAGTGTTTGACTACGAATCAAAAGGTCGTGGGTTCGAATCCCGCCGGGCTCATCACAGAGGCACAGCATAAGGCTGTGCCTTTTTGCGTACTGTAATGGCGTACTTCCGCTGTATTCTTTTGCCGCGTGCGTTGACGCTGTCCGCTGAAAATGCTACAATAGAACCAAACCATAGGGGAGGAAGCAGCATGAACATCGGGATTCTGGGGGCGGGCAATATCGCCGGGTCGATGGCGCGCACAATTTGCGGGATGGCGGCGCAGGGACGTCCCGTCACGCTGTGCGCGGTCGCATCGAGGTCGCAGGAGAAGGCGGATGCGTTCGCCAAGGCGTATGGCATCCCACGCGCGTACGGCAGCTATGCGGCGATGCTAAACGACCCCTTGGTGGAGTTGGTTTATATCGCCACGCCACACAGTCATCACGCGGAGCAGATTCGCCAGTGCGTTGCGGCGGGAAAGACGGTGCTGTGCGAAAAATCGTTTACGGCGAACGCGAAGCAGGCGGAAGACGTCTTGCAGGAAGCGGAAGCGGCGGGTGTGTACGTCGCGGAAGCCATCTGGACGCGCTATATGCCCGCGCGGGGGATGATTGCGGACATCATCGCGTCCGGCGAAATCGGCGAGCCGCGGTTCCTGTCCGCCAATCTGGCGTATGATGTGGAGCACAAGGAGCGTATTAGCCAGCCGGAATTGGCGGGCGGCGCACTGTTGGACGTGGGCGTGTATCCGCTGAATTTCGCGTCGATGGTGTTCGGCAACGACATCGTGCGCGTTGAAAGCAGCGTGCAGAAGCTCGGTACGGGCGTTGACCGTACGGAGAGCATCACTTATTTCTACCGCGATGGCAAAATGGCGCAGTTGATGGCATCCGTCGCCTTCAATTCTGACCGGCGCGCCATCGTCTATGGCACGAAGGGCTTCCTGACGGTCGATAACGTCAACAATCCGCACGAAATCGCGCTGTATGACAAGAATCAGCGGGAAACACCGCGGGAGGTTCGCCCTGCGCCGGCGCAAATTACGGGCTATGAGTATGAGGTGGAGGCGTGTCTGCGCGATATTGCCGCCGGACAGCTCGAACCTGCCGAAATGCCGCATGCGGAGACGCTGGAAATCATGCGGCAGATGGATGCGCTGCGGGCCGCGTGGCAAATCCGCTATCCGTTTGAATAATCAATAATTGCAAGGGAAGAATAATGTGGAAGAATTGATGATTCGCCGGGCGGTGGATGCCGATATTCCGGCGCTGGACAGGCTGCTGTTTCAGGTGCATCAGGTGCATCACGAGGCGCGTCCGGATTTGTTCAAGGCGGGCGCGAAGAAGTATACCGACGCGCAATTGAGTGCGATTCTGGCGGATGACAAAACGCCTGTGTTCGTGGCGGAGCGCGGCGGCGCGGTTGTGGGCTACGCGTTCTGCATCCACAAGCAGTTCGTGAACGACAACAACATGACTGACATCAAAACGCTCTACATCGACGACCTGTGCGTGGATGAACGGGCGCGCGGCGGGCATATCGGCACGCGCCTGTACGAATATGTGCTGGACTTTGCACGTCAGCAGGGGTATTACAACGTGACGCTGAACGTGTGGGCGGACAACGTAAACGCGCGCAAGTTCTACGAGAAAATCGGACTGCGCGTACAGAAAATCGGGATGGAAAAGATTCTATAAGAAAAGGGAGCATCCGCGAAAGATGCTCCTTTTTGCTATTCTGATTTTTCTTCCTGCTTCCGCGGCTGATCGCGCATTTCGCTCGGCGTCATGCCGTAATACTTCTTGAACGCGCGGCGGAAGCTGGTCGGGTTGGTGTAGCCGAGGTCGGCATAGAGGACGGTCAGGTTGCAGTCGCCGCTGGTCAGCCGCCGCGCCGCCTCGTTCATGCGCAGGCGCTCCAGATAGACGCTGAAATTCTGCCCGGTTTTCTCCTTGAACATATGGCTCAAGTAGGTGTCACTGATGTTGAAGCGGTCGCCGACTTTGCTCAGGCACAGGCTGGGGTCGGTGTAATTCTCCTGCAAATAGCGCTCAACATCGGGAATCGGCGTGGATGGTGACGACACCTTGACGAAGAACTCGCACAGGCACAGCGCGTCATCCTCCAATTGCGCGAACGTCGGCGCCGGGCTGTACAGGCGCTCGTCCAGCTTCTTCAATTTTGCCGCCATCTCCTCCGACTGCGGCGGAAGCACCTGAAAGCGCGCTTTGAACAGCGTGTTCTTCAGGTCGGAAAGCAGCATGTTCAGCAGCGGCAGGGGCAGACTGCGCTCCTCAACGTTCTCGCGGTGGATGAGGGCGAACATGTCCGTCGTCTGATCCTTGTTGCCGGTGGTGATAAAGTGCAGCAGCTTCGCCGAAATCTCGATGGGGTAGTACCAGCTCTGCGTGTCTTTGCGGATGAAATCGTAGGGGAGGAAGATATGGTGCTTGGCGGTGTAACGGGAGGCGGCGCGCGCCTGCTCGTAGCTTTCCCACAGCCGAGACGGCTGCGTGCAGCGGCTGCCCACGCCCGCGTAGAACCACAACCCGGCATCCGCCAATTCGTCGTGCAGCTGAACCACATGCTGCTGGAGTGTCGCGAAGAAATCTGTGTCATCGTTGGCGTATGTTGCCAGCACGACAAATTCACCCGCCAGCGTCGCGTAGTAATACAGCGGATACGCGCCGGACAGGTGCCGTTCCAGCGCTTCCGTGATGGTGTCATACTCCACCTTCGGATCGGCAACCTCAGCATCCTGCCGATTCGCGACGCAGAACAGCACATAATGGTGGATATTCCCCGTCAAGCCGAGCGATTCCATCATGTATTGGAACTCATCCTGCGACGCGACATGTCCCGACAACAGCTTGCGCAGGTACGATGCATTGATGACCGGGCGCTGTGCGTCGATTTCGCGCTGCAGCTGCGCGTTCGCATCCTCCGCCTCGTCAAGCTGGGTCGTCAGCTGGCGAATCGGCTTCATGGCGCGGCGAATCAGCTGGATGATGACCAGCGCGCCGACCACGAGCGCGGCGAGAAAAATCAGCAGATAGATGCGCAGAAACTGCCCTGTCGCCTGATTTGCCAGACTGTTCGGCAGCAGCAGCAGATACTGCCGCCCGGAAGGGCTTACGCGGCGAAGAATCCGGTAATCGCCTTGGAACGCCGTTTGATTCGCATCGAAGGTGAGGGGAGACAGCGCAACCGCATTGCCGACGCTGAAAAGCGGCGTACCATCGGCAGAAAGCACATACACGGCGGCATCCGCGATATTTTCAGGCAGCAGATATTCCCGGAGCGCACTGCCGTCCAGCTCAAACGCCACGACGACGGGCATCGACGGCAGCTGTGCGCCGCTGATATCCATCAAGACCGCCAACTCGCCGCTGCGCCCGGAAAACTGCCCGTAATCAACAAACGTCGGTTTAACGGTCGCACTTTCCATTGCCGCAAGCCAATTTTCGTACTCGCTGGCGCGGAAAGAGCGTGTGCGGCGGTAGTACAACTCCGCTGGAACAGACTCGCTTGACGTCAGGATATGGTTGGATTCCTTCAAATACAATGTCGAGCGGATGACGGGCAGGCTGATCAGCCCGTACTGCCGGATGGTCAGGTTCTGCATCATGCGGTAGGCGGCGAGAACGTAGTTTGCATCCGTCTCGTCGTGCATGTTCGACAGGCGCAGGAGCGTTGCGTCCGTGCGCAATTGCAGGGAGTAGTCGCTCATCAATTGCAGCTGGCTTTCCATGCCGCTGGACACGCGCGTGAGGTGGCTGCGCTGCTGCTGCCAGTAGCTGTCGCGGACGCGGCTGTCATAGGTGAAGCCGATGATGACAAGCAGCGCCAAGCAGACAAACAGGAACATCGTATAGGAAAGGGCAATCCCAGAGGCGCGTCCAAGGCGCGCGCGAAGGGTCTGCCACGGTTTCTTTCGGGTCAAGAAATTCACCCTCGTCTCTCAAAAATTCGGGAGGCAACCAGTTTTTCAGCAGAAAGCGCAAAGATACTTTCCATTGTTATTATACCAGAAAACTCGGATTTTTCAAGGGGTTGCGGGGGTAGGGTACAATTTTTGACCCCTTGAATCACCAGAAATGTACCCCGACGGAAAGAATTGTGCCTTGCGCGGAAAGCGCTTTCATGCTATGATGCAATCAACGCAAAGGCGACGGCGGACAACGCCGGGGCAAGCCGATGCAAAAAGAAAGGAAGGGTTCCAAGATGAAGAAGCTCCTCGCAATGGCGACCTCTCTGGCGCTGCTGGCTACGAGCGCGATCGTTCCGATGACGGCGGCTGCCGCAGAGGAAAAGGAAGTAACCAAGCCTGAAAAGATTACCATCATGGTTGACACCACGCTGGTCAATCAGGCGAATGGCCGCGACGCTTTTGAAGCGCGCTGGGAAGAACTGACGGGCATCGATCTCGTCATCAACCAGCCTGACCACTCCGCTTACTACGACGTCATGCAGCAGACGATGGCTGACCCCGACCAGTGGCCGGACGTGCTCATCATGTCTTCTACCTATTATTCCGACTTCGCGGCGAACGGCGCGCTGTGGGATATGACCGAAGCGTGGGAGAATTCCAACACGAAGAACTCCGGCCGCTTCACCGGCGACAGCGTTATCGAAGGCTTGAAGATTAACGGTCACCTGTATGGCTTCTCTCCTGCCCGCGGCAACGGCTGCGTCACCTACGTCAAGAAGGCGTGGATGGACAAGGCTGGCATCACCAAGGCGCCTACCAATTGGGAAGAATACGCTGCCATGCTCGACGCCTTCTCTAAGCTGGGCGTGGATGGCAAGACCACTTACGGCACGTCCGCTGCCGGCTTCATCGGCAACGAAGCGCCCTACACCAACTACCTGCCGGAATTCTATCAGGATGCGTATCCGTCTTTCATCCTCAAGGATGGCGTGTATGTTGATGGTTTCACCCAGCCGGAAATGGAAGCTGCGCTGGCACGCCTGAAGGAAGGCTACGACAAGGGCTGGATTGACCCCACCACCCTGACCAACTCCACCAAGGACTGCCGCAATAAGTTCTACGACGAGCAGTTCGGCGTGTTCACCTACTGGGCGGGCACTTGGGCAACCAACCTCAAGACCAACCTTGAAGCGAATGGCCATGACTCTGAACTGATTGCGCTGCCCCCGATTGCGGAAGTCGGCGCGTACTTCGACCGCATTCCGCCGGTCTGGTGCATCACCTCTACCTGCGAGAATCCGGAAGGCGTGTTCGCCTATTTCATCGACACCATGCTCGACGGCGGCGATATGCAGATGCTGTGGACGTATGGCGCGGAAGGCACCCACTGGTCTCGTGCGGCGGAAACCGTGCTGGACAAGACCTATGAAAAGGGCACGTTCCACTTCCTCGAAAACCTCGAAAAGGCTGGCACCCTGTACACCAAGAATCACATCGACCCGATGCTGAGTCTCGCTTCCTTCGCGGAAGGCTACCCGGATCCCAAGTCCGTCAAGGAAGAAGCCCGTGCGGCATCCGAACTGTTCAACGCCAACTCCAAGCTGGCCGCCATCGTGCCGACCACCGAAGAAATGGGCGAATACGGCGCGGAACTGACCCAGAAGAAGAACGAACTGATTGCCAACGTCATCATGGGCAAGCTGACCTATGAGCAGGCGATGGAGCAGTTTGAATCCGAAGGTTACGCTGCGCAGTCTCAGGAAATCGTTGATAGCCTGAACGCGCTGCTGAACAAGTAATCACAACCCATTCCGCCGGGGACGGTTGGCATCCGCTGACCGTCCCCGAGACGGGATAGAGTGTGTTTCTAAAATGAGACCGGTGCAGTTTCGAGCAGATTTTCTTGCAATTCAAGGATGAAAACCGAAGGTTTACTGGCGGTAAATCGAGGTTTGAAGACGCAGAAGTGCAAGAAAAGATGCCGAAAATGCTGCCGGGCGAATTTAGAAACACACTCTAAGCCAATCAGCACATTTTTTTCATGGAGGGGGACTACCTGATGCAAGCGCCAGCGCAGATAAAGCATCGCAAGGCACCGCTGAAAACGCGGCTGTGGAACTACAAATGGTTCTATGTGATGTTCCTACCGGTTTTTGTGGCACTCATCGTTTTCCATTACCTGCCGATGTTTGGCATTTCGCTTGCCTTCTTCCGGTATCAACCCAGCAAAATCGCGAACCCGCTTGAGTTCACCGGGCTGGCAAACTTCCAGAAGCTGTTCAGCCGTCCACAGTTCTGGTCGTCCTTCACCAACACGTTGGAAATCTCCATTATCAAGCTGCTTCTGAACACCTTCATGGCGGTCATCATTTCGCTGCTGCTCAACGAAATGGTCTCCACGAAGATGAAGAAGCTCTCGCAGACCATCATCTACCTGCCGCACTTCATGTCGTGGGTCGTTACCGCCGGCGTCTTCGGGATGCTGTTTGCGCCCACGTCCGCAGGTCTTGTCAATCAGGTGCTCATCCAAATGGGGCTGATTGACAAGGAAATCTACTTCTTGGGTGACAATGATTGGTGGCGTTTCAGCTACTACATCATCAACATTTGGCATGACACCGGCTGGGGGACGATTATTTTCATGGCGACCCTGACCGGCATTGATCCCGGCATCTACGAAGCCGCCTCGATTGACGGCGCCGGCCGCTGGAAGAAGATGCGCTACATCACCCTTCCCGCGCTGGCAAACACCATTGTGACGGTGCTGGTCTTGAATCTGGCGAAAATCATGAACCTCTTCGAGAGTGTGTTCGTGCTGCAGAATGCCGCCGTCTACAAGACCTCGCAAGTGCTGCAAACTTACGTCTATTACCAGACCTTCAACAGCGGCGGCAACGTCAACTTCGGTTATACCACCGCAATCGGTCTGTTCCGTTCTCTTGTGGGCATGGCGCTGGTGCTGATTTGCAACCAGGTCAGCAAGAAAATCCGCGGCCGCGGCATTGTGTAAGGAAAGGAGGAACGCCATCATGCAAGCAACCGCAAAGGAAGCAAAACTTCCCTCTATCAAGAAAGGAAAGAAAACCTTTTCTGTTTTCCCGTTTGTCAACGGCCTCTTCTTCCTTCTTTTCTGCCTGTTTATCCTTGTTCCGCTGTGGAAGGTGCTGGTTGACTCGCTTGACCTGACCACCGGCTACGGCATGAAGCTCTGGCCGGAAAACTTCGGCCTTGCGGGCTATCAGTCCGTATTCTCGAACCCGACGCTGCTGCGCCCGCTGATGATTTCCGTCGTCACGACCGTCGCGGGTACGTTCCTCGGTCTGTTCCTCTCCACCGTCGGCGCGTATGTGCTGATTCAGTGGGACATGCCCGGCCGCAACTTCTTCGCCGGCATCATGCTCTTCACGATGATTTTCCAAGGCGGTATGATTCCGACTTACCTCGTCATGAAGAGCCTGCACCTGACGAACACACTGTTGGTCGTCATCCTGATGCCCGCCATCAACGTCTATAATTTGGTGCTGATGCGCAACTTCTTCGAGGGCATCCCGACGTCCCTGTTCGAGTCCGCGACGCTGGACGGCTGCTCGCCGATTCAGATTTTCTACAAAATTGTCCTGCCGCTGTCCAAGGCGGCGCTGGCGTCCATCGGTCTGATGTTCGCCGTCTCCTACTGGAACGATTACACCAACTACAAGCTCTACATCACCACCGACCAGAGCCTGTACAACTTCCAGATGAAGCTACGTTCCATCATCATGGGTTCTGACCTGCCTGCTGCCAACGGCGGCGCGGCGGAGAACACCGTCACCAACGCGGCGGTTATCGTGGCGATTCTGCCGTTCATGATTCTCTACCCCTTCCTCCAGAAATACTTCGTCAAGGGCATCAACATTGGCGCCGTGAAGGAGTAATACTATTTCCCAATTCACCTGCGCCATCTGCTTGCGTCTTTTCCGTTCTGGCGTCCGGTCGTTCCATTTAGCGTAGCGCTGCTACGCTGCATTTCACTCCCGTTAGCCAGAGCGAAAAATTCGCAGAGCATCTTGGCGCATTTTCATTTGGAAATAGTATAACACACGACTTCTTAGCCGCACGGGGCAGTTTTGTCCTGCTGCGGCCATTTTTGCTGAAAAGGGTGAATGATATGACCACAATTTTCTGGGCGGGCGACTCGACCGTCAAGCAGAATTCCATCGCGACGTACCCGCAGACGGGCATCGGGCAAGTGTTCGACCGCTACGTCAAGCGCTATCAGGTGCAGATTGAGAATTACGCCGAGAACGGGCGCTCGACGAAGCAGTTCATTGACGAAGGGCGCTTGGCGACCATCTACGACCGCATTCACGCGGGGGATTTCCTCTTCGTGCAGTTCGGCCATAACGACGAGAAAGCATCTGACCCGGCGCGCTACACTGATCCGGAGACGGATTTCCCGGCGAATCTGGAGCGGTTCGTCAACGTTGCGCAGAATAAGGGCGCAACGCCCGTGTTCATCACGCCCCTGACGCGCTACGACCGCAACGCCCCCGGCGCGCAGTTCCACCACGACCGCTGGGCGGAAAGTATGCGCCGCACGGCGGAGAAGCTGCATGTGGCGCTGATTGACCTGACCGCCATGTCCGAAAAGCTGGTGGATGAACAGGGTGAAGCCGCACAAACGACGTACTACATGAACCTGCCTGCCGGGATTTACCCGCATTTCCCGCTGGGGCAGCACGACAACACGCATTTGCAGCCTGCGGGCGCATTGGCGTTCGGTGGGCTGATTGCCAAGGGTCTGCACGATTTGGGCGGGGCGTATGCCGCGCTGCTGTGTGACGAATACGCCCAATGGGAGAAGGAAGCGGCGCAGTTCGGGCAGATTGCAACGTCCGCTGCGGAGGATGTAGAGGCATGAGCGAGATTCTCTGGTGCGCCGACAACGGTGACGGAACGTACCGCAATCCGGTGCTGTACTGCGATTATTCCGATCCGGACGCGATTTGCGTCAATGGTACATACTACCTGACCGCCTCGACGTTCAACTATGTGCCGGGACTGCCGATTCTCACCAGCCGCGATTTGGTGAACTGGAAGTTACGCAACTATGCCGTCAAGAACATCCCCGAAGCCCGCTATGCCGCGCCGCAGCACGCGCAAGGCATCTGGGCACCCGCCATCCGCTTCCAGAACGGGCGGTTTTATATCTACTACGGGATGCCGGACGAGGGCATCTACATGGTCAGCACGGAAAATCCGCTGGGGGATTGGGACACCCCGGTGCTGGTGAAGCCGGGCAAGGGGCTGATTGACCCCTGCCCCTTCTGGGATGACGACGGGCGCGCTTACATCATCCACGGGTACGCCAAGAGCCGAATCGGGTTCAAGAGTTGGCTGGGGATTTTCCCGATTTCGCCCGACGGCAGAACGGCGCTCGGCGATGATCACCTGCTCTACGACGGCACGAAGAAGCATCCGACGATTGAAGGCCCGAAGGTGCACAAACGCGATGGCTGGTACTACATCTTTGCGCCCGCGGGCGGCGTCGCGACGGGGTGGCAGGTGTGCCTGCGCAGCCGGAGCATTTCCGGCCCGTATGAGACCCAAGTCGTACTCAAACAGGGCAGCAGCGAGACGAACGGCCCGCATCAGGGCGCATGGGTCGAGACGCCGGAGGGGGAGCATTGGTTCTTGCACTTCCAGAGCCGTGGGCTGTACGGGCGCGTGACGCACTTGCAGCCGATGATGTGGCAGGCGGACGGCTGGCCGTACATCGGCATCCCAGATGAAACGCCTGTGCCGCCAGACGCAATCGCGGTGGGCGAGGAGTGCGCGGAAGCAGCGCCGATTGCGAACGCGGCGAACTGCGGCATTGCGGTTGAAACGTACCGGAAGCCGAAAGCGCCGGAATGTGAGGCGTCGGGCGAAATCGGGGATGATGATTTCAGCGGCGCACTGGGGCTGCAATGGCAGTTCATGGGCAACTGGCAGCCGGATTTCTACGAGGTCGGCGACGGCAAGCTGCGGCTGTATGCGCGGAAACTGCCCGATGGCGGCAATCGACTCTGGCAGTGCCCGCAGACGCTGACGCAGAAAATTGCGTGCCCGGCGTTCTTCGCAACGACGACGCTTGATGCGGCGCATTTGCAGGCGGGCGAACAGGCGGGCGTGGGCTTCGTCGGCGGACAGTACGCTTACGCGGCGGTTCGGCGGACGGAAAGAGGCGTATCGCTGGTGTTCGTGACGAGCGATGGCAAGGAGCACACAGAGTCAGCAACGGAAACCGTGCCGATTCAGGACGCGCCCGTGACTTTTCGTGTGACACTGCTGCCGACATCGAGCAGCACGGCGGTCGCGTCGTTCGAGTTCGCGCAGGACGGCGAGTTTCACCCGATTGGTCAGCCATTTGAACCCGCGCGCCACACATGGGTCGGGGCGCGGCTGGCGCTGTTCTGTATGCCGATGAATGGCGGCGACGACCACGGCGGCTGGGCGGAGTTCGGCGCAGTGCGCGTGGAAGCCATCGAAACGCTGTAATACTATTTCCAAATTCACCTGCGCCATCTGCTTGCGCCTTTTTGATTCTGGCGTCCACTCATTCCACTTAGCGTAGCGCTGCTACGCTGCGTTTCATTCGTGTTAACCAGAATACAAAAATTCGCGGCGCATCTTGGCGCATTCTCATTTGAGAATAGTACAAAAACCGACTTTCGGTCGGCAAAAACCGGATTTTGGTCGGAAATCGGCAGGGGAGCAAGAAAAAAAGCGCCCGCAGACGCTTTTAATCGTGAATTTTGATGGTCGATTTCCGCCAAATTCCGGTGAAATACAGCACCAACAGAATCGCCGATGCAATCCCGTTCGACACCACGACTGAGTACCACACGCTCCGCACACCCAGATGCAGCACCTGCTCACAGAATGCGAGCGTCGCGAAACGCAGCACCCATAGGCGTGTCATATCCACTGCGACGGGCAGAAATGTGTGCCCACTCCCTTGAAACAGACCGCGGGTCGCATCGTGGATGCTGTTTGTCCAGCACCAGAACGCCATGATGGACAGATAGTCTGCTGCCATCGGGATGACCTCCGCTTCGTCCGTGAAGATGCTGACGATGGCAGAAGCGACCGACGGTCGGGAAAGGACAAATCCACCGAGGAGCAGAAACAGAAGCGCCATTCCCGTGCTCAATTTGTACCCGCGTTCGGCGCGGTCAACCTGCTGCGCCCCCATGTTCTGCGCGACAATGGTGCTGACGGCACTGCCGATGCCGGTGGAAGGAAGCGAAATCAGCCCGTTGACCTTGTTGCCGATGCCGTACGCCGCCATGGCCATCTTGCCGTACACATTGACGTTGCGCGACATGAGGATGAAGCCGAATTGCATGAAGCTTGACCCCAAGGCAGTCGGAAGCCCGATACGCACGATGTCGCGCAGGCAGGCTGCATCCGGGCGAAGGAAGCGGCGATCGAAACAAATTGCTTCGTCGCGGCGAGTGCAGAGCAGGAAGAACGCGATGCACGCGGGCACCATCTTCGCGAACACGGTCGCCAGCGCGGCACCGGCGGCGTTCCAGTGCAGGACGACCATCAGCAGCGGGTCAAGCACCATGTTGACGGCAATGCCCAGCAGATTCAGCAGCATCGGGCGGACGGTGTCGCCCTGCGCCTGCCGAATGGACTGGTAAATGTTAACCATGAACAAAAACGGCATGTCGAGGACGACGAGACGCATGTACGTTACCGCGTGGTCGAAATAATCCGGCGCGGCGCCCATCCATCCGACGATACCCGGCGTCGCGACCGCCATCACCGACGCGCACAGGAGCGAGAAGAGCATCGCGACAGTGAAAATCTGGTTGGCGATTTTCCGCGCCATTTCCGGTTTGCCCGCGCCGATGTACTGGCTGATCATCACCGCGCCCGCGACGGTGACGCCGCTGCCGAAGTTGATGACCGTATTCTGCACGGGGCTGACGAGGTTGATGGCGGCGAGGTAATCGACACTGAGCTGCCCCAGCCAATAGGTGTCGGTCAGGTTGTACATCGTTTGCAGAAAACTGTTGACGACGACGGGAATCGCAATGGCGAACACTGCTTTGACCAGCGAGCCGTGCAGGATCAAATCGCGGTTGCCTTTGCTGAGTTTCATGGCGAGGAACCTCCTTCATCGGGAGAATAATCCCATTATAGCGCATTTCCTGCCAAAATGAAAGCGCTATCACAAAAAAGTTTCCAAGTGTCTTTTGGAATCGGTTGACACCTATCGAAATTCCCTATATAATGAAGCGGAAATACCCGCAGAAAGGTGCATGACAATGGATATTCAGCAGTATTTTCAACGCTTTCTGGCAAATTACACACCCTACAAGAAGTATTGGAACTATGAGGATGGCTGCGTGCTGAAGGGGTGCATCGACCTCTACCATGCGACGGGGGACGTGCTGTATCGCGATTTCGTGCTGGATTACGTCTCGGCGTATGTCGCGGCGGACGGCAGCATTCCGAATTATGAGATGCGGCAGTACAACATTGATTCCATCAACAGCGGCAAGGCGCTGTTCTTCGCCTTGGAGGAGACGGGCGAGGAGCGCTATCGCAAGGCGATTGAGTTCCACATGCAGCGGCTTCGGGAGCATCCGCGCTGCCAGTGCGGCAATTTCTGGCATAAGCAGCTGTATCCGAACCAGATTTGGCTGGATGGGCTGTACATGGCGCAGCCGTTCTACATGGCGTACGAGGCGAAGTTCGACGGCATGGCGCATGTGGCGGATATTACCCGGCAGTTTCAGAACGTGCGCAAGTACCTCTACAACCCGGAGAAGGGGCTGAACTACCATGCCTACGACGAGGCGCGCGTGCAGTTCTGGGCGGACAAGGAAACCGGCTGCTCGAAGAACTTCTGGCTGCGCTCGACAGGCTGGTACTTGATGGCGCTGGTGGACTGCATTGCGCTGTGCTCGGAGCAGCTCTATGAGCATTATCGCGCGCTGGTGGACATCTTCCGCGAGAGCATTCGGGGCGTGCTGCCGTACCGCGCGGAGGATGGGCTGTTCTATCAGGTGATTGATCATCCGGAGGCAGAGGGAAACTACACCGAAACTTCCGGTTCCGCGATGATTGCGTACAGCCTGCTCAAGGGCGTGCGCATCGGTGTGTTGGACGCGGAGAAGTATCTGCCGATTGCGATGGATGTGTTCGAGAAGCTGGCGGCAAACAAGCTGCGCGCGGAGGAGGACGGCGTCGTCCGCCTGACTGATATCTGCTGGGTGGCAGGGCTTGGCCCGGACAAGAATCCGCAGCGTGACGGTTCAGTGGCGTATTATCTGTCCGAGCCGAAAAAGTCCGACGACAGCAAGGGCGTCGGGCCGTTCATCATGGCGTACAGCGAATACCTGCGGGCGAAGCAGGCGTAAGGAGCGGAAAAATGGAAATCAGCAAGCTGTTTGTGCAGGCGCGCAGTGCCACGGTGCAGATTGTGGATGGCGGTCTGTACCACACGAAGGCGGTCTATCAGCTGTTCCTGAACGGACAGGCGGCGGGTACGGCGGACACGGCTGTGACGTCGCTGTATGATTTGCAGCCGGAGACAGAGTATGTGCTGTCCGTCCGCTTGGGGGCGGAGGAAGTCGGGCAATGCGCGTTCCGCACAGCGCGGGAGAGCTACACGCTCAATGTCCGGCAGTTCGGCGCGGTCGGCGATGGCGTGCATGACGATACGGCGGCGATTCAGGCGGCGATTCTGCATTGCCCGGCGGATGGGCGCGTGCTGATTCCGGCGGGGCGTTATCATGTGCTGCCGCTGATGCTGAAAAGCCATGTGCGCATCGAGCTTCGGCGCGGCGCGACGCTGCTGCTGGAAACCGACCGCAGCAAATTCCCGATTCTGCCGGGGATGATTCTGTCCACCGACGAAACGGACGATTTGAATCTCGGTTCATGGGAGGGCAACCCGCTGGACATGTACGCCGCGTTTATCAACGGGATGGACGTCGAGGATGTTGTGCTGTACGGCGAAGGTGTGCTGGACGGGCAGGGCGACAAGAGCGACTGGTGGCAGAACTGCAAGGTGCGGCGCGGGGCGTGGCGGCCGCGGATGCTCTTCCTCAACCACTGCAAGAACGTGACCGTGCAGGGCGTGACGTTCCAGAATTCGCCGTCGTGGAACTTGCAGCTGTATTTTTCTAAGGTTTTGCGCTTCCTGAACATCCGCGTCAACGCCCCGGCGAACAGCCCGAATACCGACGGCTTCGACCCGGAAAGCTGCGATGGCATCCTGCTCGCGGGCGCGCATTTCTCCTTGGGGGATGACTGCATTGCACTCAAATCTGGCAAGCTGTACATGGGGCAGCGCTACAAAACGCCTTGCCAGCACATCGAAATCAGCCACTGCCTGATGGAAAACGGGCATGGCGGCATGACCTGCGGCAGCGAAATGGCGGGCGGAATCGCGCATGTGCGCCTGCATGACTGCCTGATGCGCAACACCGACCGCGGCCTGCGCGTCAAGACCCGGCGCGGGCGCGGGCAGCAGGGCGTGATTGACGACATTGTGTTTGAAAATGTGCGCATGGAGCACGTCGGCACGCCGTATGTGGTCAACTGCATGTACTTCTGCGATCCGGACGGCAAGAGCGAGTACGTCCAGAGCCGCGAGAAACAGCCGGTGGACGAGCGTACGCCGCGCATCGGGACGGTTGCGTTCCGTCATGTAACGGCGACGGACGTGACCTGCGCGGGCTACTTCCTTGGTCTGCCGGAGCGGCCGATTGAAGCGGTTGTGATGGAGGACGTGCACATCTCCTGCGACAAGAATGCCAAACCCATGCAGCCTGCAATGGCGCAGGGCGTGCCGTATCTTGCGCGCAAGGGGCTGACGGCCATCAACGTGGCGAAAATCGTGCTGAAAGATGTGACCATTACCGGGCAGGACGGCGCGAAGCTGGAATGCGACGGCGTGGGCGAAGTAGAAGGATAAACATCAGCGGACGGAAGCATCAGCTTCTCGTCCGTTTTTGCGTTCGATTTTTCACAATTTTTATCGCGGGGGATTCACAGCAGAGTATCTGTATGATATAATAGGAAAGGATTCTATGAAAATGGGGGATTGTTTTCATGAATACGCCGATTCGCAAGACGAAAATCGTCTGCACGATGGGCCCGAACCTGTTTGAGAAGCACCTGATTGCGCCGCTGATGAAAGCGGGCATGAATGTCGCACGCTTCAATTTTTCGCACGGCACTTATGAAACGCATCAGCATTATTACGATGAAGTCTGCCGCATCCGCGATGAACTGGGGCTGCCGATCGCCACGATGCTGGATACCAAGGGCCCGGAAATCCGCGTGCGTTCGTTCAAAAATGGGCGTGTCACGCTGCAAAACGGCCAGCTGTTCACCCTCACGACTGACGAGGTGGAGGGCGACGAAGAACGCGTGTCCATCACCTACAAGGAATTGCCGCAGGACATTGCCGTCGGCAGCAGCATTCTGATTGACGACGGTCTGATTGGGATGCAGGTGGAGCGCATTGATGGGGCGGATATCGTCTGCCGTGTGCTCAACGGCGGCGTGGTGAGCAACAACAAGGGCGTCAACATTCCGAATGCGCACCTGTCGATGCCTTTCATCAGCGAAAAAGACCATCAGGATATTCTCTTTGCCATCAAGAATGGTTATGATTTCATTGCGGCTTCGTTCACGCGCTGCGCGGACGATATTATGCAGATTCGTCACATCCTGCAGGAGAATAACTGCCATACCATCAACATTATCGCCAAAATCGAGAACATGGAGGGCGTGGAGAACATTGATGAAATTCTCCGCGTGGTGGACGGCGTGATGGTGGCGCGCGGCGATTTGGGCGTAGAAGTGCCGCTGGAGGACGTGCCGAGCCTGCAGAAGAAGCTGATTCAGCGCGGCATTGCGGCGGGCAAGCCTGTTATCACCGCGACGCAGATGCTGGATTCGATGATTAAGAACCCGCGCCCGACCCGTGCCGAAGCGACCGACGTTGCCAACGCGATTTACGACGGCACGAGCGCCATCATGCTCTCCGGCGAATCGGCGGTCGGCGCGTACCCGGTGGAGGCAGTGGAGACGATGGTGCGCATCGCCCTGCGCGCGGAAGCCGATATGGACTACATCCGCCGCTTCTCCCGCGACACGTCCGCCTCGACTGACGTCACGAACGCTATCAGCCACGCGACGGTCACTTCCGCGCACGACCTCAACGCCAGCGCAATTATCACCGTCACCAAGTCCGGCTCGACGGCGCGAATCCTCAGCCGCTACCGCCCCGCGTGCGTCATTGTCGGCTGCACGACGGAAAAGCACGTCTGGCGCCAGCTTGCGCTTTCGTGGGGCACAGTGCCGCTGATGATTGCCGAGGAAAGCAACACCGACGACCTGTTTGAACACGCAGTGGACGCTGCCGTGCAGAACGGGCTGGTGCATGATGGCGAACTGGTTGTGCTGACGGCGGGCGTTCCGCTGGGCATTTCCGGCACGACAAACCTGATGAAGGTGCATGTCGTCGGGCATTTGCTGTCGCGCGGGCAGGGGCTGCATGGCGGCAAGGTGGTTGCACCGCTGTGTGTCATCCGCAATCTGGAAAAGGACGCGAAAAACTTCAACACCGGCGACGTGATTGTCTGCCATCAGACGACGCGAGAGATGTTCTCCATGCTGCGCAAATCCTCCGCGATTGTGCTGGAGGACGACAACCCGGAGGGACACGGCGCGATTGCGGGCATGTCGCTGGACATTCCGGTCATCATCGGCGCGAAGAACGCCACGAATATCCTCAAATCCGGCGCAGTCGTGACTGTGGACGGCGAAAAGGGCACGGTGAGCGCCAATTGACGCACGTTCTGACGATTGACGGGCGGCAGTTCTCGGATGGGAAAGCCGTCCACCGGATGTTGAAAAAGTTGCTCTGCCTGCCGGACTACTACGGCGGCAATGCGGATGCCCTTCGAGATGTGCTGGACGAACGCGGCGAACGCATCGACTTGCGCCTGCTGTCACTGGGCGGGGAGGATACGGCGAAAACGCTGCGAAAAGTGGCGCGCGTGGTGCAAGATCTCGGCGGCACGGTGATTTGGGCGGACGAAAAGCAAGAAAGGAACTGAAATTCAATGCGCTGTTCCTGCAAGGAATGCGGCACCTACATGATTCAGGCAGAAAGCGACCATCTGGGCTGCGTCTGCCCGGACTGCGGCTATCGCTGCAACGACTGTCTCGGCACGAACACCGTCGTTGGACGGGAGAGCCTGAAAGCGCTGGCGTTTGACCCGCGCTTTGACCCGGATACGATTTTCCGGGAAGCCTTCTTGAATCAGGAAGACGACGAAGAAGAATAATACTATTTCCTGCATTCTCATTTGGAAATAGTATACCAGAAGGGAGAAACGCACGATGAATGAGATTATCAAAGCCATGGAAGAGCGCCGGAGCATCCGCAAATTTCAGCCGACGATGCCCACCAAGGAAGACTTGGCGCAGATTGTGGAAGCCGGGCTGTACGCGGCCAGCGGCATGGGCAGGCAGTCCGCCATCATCGTGGCGGTGACGAACAAGGAACTGCGTGACCAGTTGGCGAAAACGAATGCGGAAATCATGGGCAAGCCGGATTTCGACCCCTTCTACGGCGCACCGGCGATTTTTGTTGTGCTGGCGGACAAATCCTGCCGCACCGCTATCTACGATGGCAGCCTCGTCATGGGCAACCTGATGCTGGCGGCGCATTCGCTGGGACTGGGCAGCATTTGGATTCATCGGGCGAAGGAAGAGTTCGAGCGGCCCGAATATCAGGCGCTGCTGAAAAAGCTGGGTATCGAGGGCGAATGGGAAGGCATCGGGCACTGCGCAGTCGGCTACATCGACGGCGAAGCCCCGAAAGCGGCGAAGCGCAAGGACAACCGCGTGTTCTGGGTAGAGTAATACAATTTCCTGCATTCACCTGTGTTTTTGATTTGGAAATAGTATAAAAAAACATCCCGGCGAGTGAAAATGCTCGTCGGGATGTTTGCGTATTACAGCGTCACGCCCGTTTTGAAGATAGCGAGGTCGTGGAAGCCATTGCGCTCCGAGCAGACCAGCCGCCCGGATGCCGTCGCCAGCACGTCCTCCATCAGCGCCTGCGAAAGCTCCGGCAGTGTCTTGCCGTCTGTCAGCAGCTGACCGGCATTGAAGTCAATCCAGCCGTGCTTCTTCGTGGCGAGAGGCGTGTTCGTGGCGATTTTCAGCGTCGGCACAGGACACGCGAACGGCGTGCCGCGCCCCGTGGAGAACAGCACAATCTGCGCGCCCGCCGAAGCCAGCGCCGTCGCCGCCACAAGGTCGTTGCCGGGGGCGGACAGCAGGTTCAGGCCGGGCGTGTGGACGCGCTCGCCATACGCCAGCACGTCGCGCACGGGGGAGAAGCCGCTCTTCTGCGTGCAGCCCAGCGCCTTGTCTTCCAGCGTGGAAATGCCGCCCGCCTTGTTGCCGGGGGACGGATTCTCGTAAATCGTCTGGTGATGTTCCTCGAAATAGCGCTTGAAGTCGTTAATCAGCCGCACCGTCTTGTCGAACAGTTCGCGCGTGTTGCAGCGATCCATCAGGATGGTTTCCGCGCCGAACATTTCCGGCACTTCGGTCAGAATCGTCGTGCCGCCCATGCCGCACAGCAGGTCGGAGAAGCCGCCGATGACCGGGTTCGCCGTGATGCCGGAGAAGCCGTCCGAACCGCCGCACTTGAGGCCAATCACAAGTTTGCTGGCAGGGCAGGGGACACGCTGCTCATCCCGCATATTGTCCGCAAGCTCGCGCAGCAGCTTCATCGCCTCGGTAAATTCATCTTCCACCTGCTGGCAGACGAGGAAGCGCACGCGCGACTTGTCGTAGTTGCCCATATGTTCCTCGATGATGGCGGCGCTGGAATTTTCGCAGCCCAGCCCCAGCACCAGCACGCCGCCGACGTTGGGGTGCGTCGCCAAATCCGCCAGAATCGTGCGCGTATTCTCCTGATCATCGCCCATCTGCGAGCAGCCGTAGGGGTGCGGGAAGGCACAGACACACTCCACGCCGCCGCCGACAAGCTCCTGCGCCGCGCGCTCCAGCTGGCGGGCAATGTCGTTGACGCAGCCGACGGTGGGCAGAATCCACAGCTCATTGCGCACGCCGACGCGCCCGTCTTTGCGCGGATAGCCCATGAACGTCGCCACAGGAATTTGCGGTACGGTCGGGTACGTCGGGTGATATTCATACGTCAGCTCTCCGGACAACCCGGTGTGCAGATTGTGGACATGCACATGCGCGCCGACGGGAATATCCTCCTTCGCGTAGCCAATCGGGAAGCCGTACTTGATGATCTTTTCGCCCGCCTTGATGGGGAAAAGCGCCACCTTATGCCCTGCGGGAATGTCCGTGACCGTGGTGAGCGCAATGCCATCCACCGTCACGGTCTGCCCGGAGGAGAGGGCGGTCAGGGCGACCGCCACATTGTCCTGTGGGGTGATGCGAAGCAGTTCAGCCATTTTTCACACTCCGAACTTCTCGTTCATGACCGTGCGCATCCCCTTGTCGAGGATTTCGCGCAGGGACGCGCCGACGGACTCCACCAGACCCGGCACTTTGCACAGCTCAGCGCCAAAAAACGCTTCATTGGAGAGGAATTCCTTCGCCTGTTCTTCGGGGGATTCGCTGGAAGTCTCGGCGAAGAAGTTCAGCACGGCGGCGTCATCCTGCAGGTAGTAGGGCTGACCGTTGCGCTGGCATTCCAGACGACCGTCGCCAGTCAGCTTGCCGCCGCGGTACAGGCTCATCAGGCTCGCCAGAGAGAACGTCAGGTGCGCGGGCAGCTCGCCGGTCTTCTCCACATAGCCCAGCAGGGAAGGCATGCAGCGCGCGCGCCACTTCGACACGCTGTTCAGGCAGATGGAGAGCAGCGCGTGCTTGATGAAGGGATTGCGGAAGCGCCCCGTGACCGCCTCGGCGAACGCCATCAAATCCGCCTTGGGCAGGGACAGCGTCGGGATGACCTCGTCGTAGAGCGTCTTCTGCATGAAGGTGGCAATCATCGGGTCATTCATCGCGTCCAGCACGATGTCATAGCCGCACTGGAAGGCAGCGGGGACGAAGGACGTGTGCGCGCCGTTGAGGATTCGCACCTTGCGCTGCTTGTAAGGCTTCTGATTATCAGTATAGATGACGGGCAGCCCGCACTGCGGCAGGGGCAGTTCGTCGGAAAGGTCGCGGGGGGATTCGATGACCCACAGACCGAAGGGTTCAGCGGTGTCCAGCAGGTTGTCCTGATAGCCCAGCTTCTCCCAAATTGCCTGATCCTCGCCGCGCGGATAGCCGGTCACGATGCGGTCAACAAGCGTGGAGGTGAACACGCACGCCGTCTCCAGCCACTGCTCGAACTTCTCGCCCAGCGCCCACTGCTTTGCCAGCGTCTTGACGCACTTTTTCAGCATGATGCCGTTGTCGTCAATCAGCTCGACCGGCAGGATGATGAGTCCCTTGTCCTGCGCGTAGTCGAATGCTTCGGCGCGCTCGAAGAGGAACTTCGTCAGCTTGCCGGGGTAGGACTTGGGCGGGCAGAGGGAGAACTCATCCGTCTTGTCCAGCACGATGCCGGCTTCGGTCGTGTTGCTGACGATGAAGCGCAGTGACGGCAGCTTGGCGTAATCGGCATAGCGGGCATAGTCCGCATACGCATCCACGGCGTCGGACACGGACGTGACCACGTGCGTCTGCTCCACCGCCTGACCGTCCACCAGACCGCGCAGCATGACCGTGTAGCGGTAATCCTGCTCCTTGAACGCCGGGAACAGCGTACCCATCTGAATCGGCTTCACCAGCGCGACAGAGCCGTTGAAGTCGCTCTTCTCGTTGGCAATATCAATCATGTAATCCACAAAGGCGCGCAGGAAGTTGCCTTCCCCGAATTGCAGCACCTTGACCGGGCGGACAGGCGCGGGCGCCATCGCAGCATTCAAACGTTCCATTTCGATGTCCCTCCATCTATTCATCAGGCAAATCATCAGGCATGTAAGCGATTACAACACGCCTGCATTTATTCTACTCTCTTTTCGCGCTTCCGTCAATGGTTCCGCTGATATTTCCTGCAATTTATGCAATCTGGGAAAAAGTACGCCGGATTTCCTGTGAATGTCGGCACGAAAACGCGAAAATGAGGCTTGCAAAAGGGGGAAAAAGCGTGTATAATGTGGATTGACGCGGAGAATGGAAGTGTTTACACACCGCGAATGGAAGGGGGAATGCCGCGAGTGAACATCTATGATATTTCCCGTCACGCAGGCGTGTCCATCGCAACCGTATCCCGCGTCCTGAACAACAGCCCCCATGTGTCGGAGGAGACGCGCCGGAAGGTGATGAAGGTCATTGACGGCTGCGGCTATGTACCCAATGCCTTTGCGCGCGGTCTGGGTTTGAACACGATGAAGACCATCGGGCTGCTCTGCCCGGATGCGGCTGACCCGTATCTGGCGCGCGCGCTGGCTTGCCTGGAGCATGCCTTCCGCCAGAAGCACTACGACTGCCTGCTCTCCTGCACGAACCGCGATCTCGCGGCACGCCGGCAGGGCGTCGAGCTGCTGACCAGCCGTCATGTGGACGGCATGGTGCTCATGGGCTCGACGTTCATCGAGGAAAACTCGGAGGATAACGCCTATATCCGCCAAGCTGCGACGAATGTGCCGGTTGTGCTGCTCAATGGCTCGTTCCAGTGCCCGAACGTGTTCTGCGTCCTGTGCGATGACGAGCGCGCGATGAAGGAAGCTATGAACCAGCTGCTGGACAGCGGATGCAAGCGCGTGTTGTACCTGTACCACTCCAGCAACAACTCCGGGCAGCGCAAGCTCGCCGGATGCCGGGATGCGCTGGCGGCGCACAATTTGCCGGTGGACGAGACGCTGATGCGACGCTTCGACGCGGACAAATTCAGCATTCACGCCGTGCGCGACTGTCTGCTGGAGCTGGAACGAGAGGGCTTGCAGTTCGACGCGGTGCTGGCGAGCGAGGATGTGCTGGCGGTTGGCGCGATGAAGTACGCGCAGGCGGTCGGGCGGCGCGTGCCGGAGAATCTGTCCGTCGTCGGCTACAACAATTCGAACCTCTGCCTGTGTACCGAGCCGGAGCTGACGAGCGTGGACAACCGTCTGCCCGCTATCTGCGAGCGCATTGTCGAAACGATGCTGGGCGTGCTGGAAGGACGCGAGATGCCGGAAAAAACCGTCTTTACGGCGGAAATCATCCAGCGGGGCTCAACACGGGCGGCACAAGACAAATAAGCCTTTCCCCGCATGGTGCGGTTTCATATAGTAGCAATTTTTGAAAGGAGTTCATGACGTATGACCACCTTCATGGATAAGGATTTCCTGCTGAACACCGAGACGGCGCGCAAGCTCTACCACGACTATGCCGCGTCCTGCCCCATCATCGACTACCACTGCCACATCAGCCCCAAGGAAATTTGGGAAGACCAGCGCTTCGAGAACATCACGAAGGTCTGGCTGGGCGGCGACCACTACAAGTGGCGCCTGATGCGCTGCGCGGGCGTGGATGAATACTACATTACCGGCGGCGCGAGCGACTACGAGAAGTTCTGCAAGTGGGCGGAGGTTGTCGGCAAGGCAATCGGCAATCCGCTGTACCACTGGACGCATCTGGAACTGCAGCGCTTCTTCGGCTATCACGGTACGCTGAGCGCCAAGACCGCTGACGAAGTGTGGAACCTCGCTAACGAGACGCTGCAGAAGCCCGGCTACACCACGCGCGGTCTGATTGCCATGAGCAATGTCGAAACCATCTGCACCACCGACGACCCGGTGGATACGCTGGAGTATCACCAGAAGCTGCTGGCGGACAAGTCCTTCAAGACGAACGTGCTGCCCGCATGGCGCCCTGACAAGGCGGTCAACATCGAGAAGCCGGATTTCATGGCGTACATCGAGAAGCTGGAAAAGGCGGCGGAGATGGAAATCCACACCTTTGCGGACTTGAAGGCGGCGCTGGAAAAGCGCATGGCGTACTTCCACGAGAACAACTGCCGTCTGTCTGACCACGGCCTGAATTATGTGGTCTATGAGCCGGCGGATGATGCCGCGATTGAAGCCATCTTCGCCAAGAAGGCGGCGGGCGAGACGCTGACGGACACCGAAGTCGCGCAGTTCAAGACCGCGATGCTGCTCTTCTGCGCCGCGCAGTACAAGAAGCTGAACTGGACGATGCAGCTGCACTACGGCTGCCGCCGCGACAACAACCGCGTGATGTTCGAGAAGCTCGGCCCGGACACTGGCTACGATACCATCAACAACTATACGCCCGTTGACCAGATGGCAGCGTTCCTTGGCGCAGTCGAGTCGGCGTCGGGGCTGCCCCGCACGATCCTCTACTCCCTGAATCCGGCGGACGATCAGGCGATTGACACGCTGTGCGGCTGCTTCCAGTCGTCCGAAGCGGTCAGCAAGATGCAGCACGGCTCTGCGTGGTGGTTCAACGACCATTTCACCGGCATGACCAACCAACTGACGAGCCTTGCGAATCTTGGCTATCTGGCGGGCTTTGTCGGCATGCTGACCGACAGCCGCTCCTTCCTGTCCTATCCGCGCCACGAGTATTTCCGCCGCATCCTGTGCCGCCTGCTGGGCGAATGGGTGGAGGATGGCCGCTTCCCGCAGGACTACGACATCCTTGGCGAAATCGTCCGCGGCATCTCCTGCGACAACGCGCGCAAGTATTTCGCGTTCCCCACGAAGTAAGGGGAGCAATGTCATTTCGGCATGACATTGCATGATTGCGCAGGGAGTTTCGCCTCTGCGGAGGCGACCAAAGGGCAATGAAAACAGACGAAGTCTGCGATCGCCCTTTGGAAACCTTCGGCGCCGCAACTATGTGGGTTAAGACAGGGTATCGAAAGCCGTAGGGAAGGTATCTGCTTGCACCTTAGCAGTATTATCAATTAACACGCGAGACCAGTAGGCAAGTGCGCTCAACTCAATCGCGCGAAAGGGTCAAGGGACAGCGTCCCTTGTAGGGTCTGGGGCAACGCCCCAGCGCCTCTCATTAGCCGGACAGTTCAAAAGACTGCCCGGTTTTTTGAATGGTACGAAAGAAATGCGGCGGATGGTTGCACTTTTGCACGATTTGACGTATAATAAATGCATTCCGGGAGACTGGAAAATGCACCTTTCAAAGGAGAATTCGCTATGTACCGCAAAAATGCGTGGGAAAACCTCGCGGAGGATGAAAAGGAACAGCTTTCCGCCTTCGCAAAGGATTATATGGCATTCCTGAACAACGGCAAGACCGAGCGTGAGTGCGTCGCGGAGGGCGTGCGTCAGGCGGAAGCAAAGGGCTTCAAGAACCTGATGGACGTCGTCAAAAACGGCGAAACGCTCAAGGCAGGCGACCGCGTTTATCGTGCGTGGATGAACAAGGATATCATGCTCTTCATCATCGGTGAAAAGCCGATGGAGCGCGGCATGAACATTCTGGGCGCGCACATCGACTCGCCCCGCATTGACATCAAACAGAATCCGCTGTATGAGGATGAGCACCTTGCGTACCTCGACACGCACTACTACGGCGGCATCAAGAAGTACCAGTGGGTGGCGCTGCCGCTGGCGCTCCACGGCGTTGTTGTCAAGAAGGACGGCACGACCGTCACGCTGAATATCGGTGATAAGCCCGGCGACCCCGTCTTCTACATCTCTGACCTGCTGATTCACCTTGCCGCTGATCAGATGGGCAAGACCGCCGCAAAGGTGATTGAAGGCGACAGCCTGAACATCATCATCGGCAGCGAACCGAAGAAGGATACCGACAAAGATCCGGTCAAGACCGCGATTTTGGACATTTTGAAGGAGCAGTACAGCATCGACGAAGAAGATTTCATCTCCGCCGAACTGGAAGCTGTTCCTGCGGGCCATGCGCGCGACCTCGGCTTCGACCGCAGCATGATTATGGGCTACGGCCACGACGACCGCGTGTGCGCGTATCCGTCGATGGCGGCTGTGCTGAATTATGAAGGCACGCCGGAATACACCCTCGCGGCGGTGCTGACCGACAAGGAAGAAATCGGCAGCGTCGGCGCAACGGGCATGGGCGCTATGTACTTTGAGAACACGATGGCAGAACTGATTGCCTGTGTGACGGGCGAGGACAAGCCGCTGACCCTGCGCCGCTGCCTGCAGAACAGCCGTATGCTCTCCAGCGACGTGAGCGCGGGCTTTGACCCGAACTTCGCGGGCGTGTTCGAGAAGCGCAACGCGTCCATCGTCGGTAATGGCGTGACGTTCAACAAGTTCACCGGCAGCCGCGGCAAGTCTGGCTCGAATGACGCCAACGCGGAGTTTGTCGCGCAGGTGCGCCGCATCTGCGACGAAGCGAACGTGTGCTGGCAGACGGCGGAGCTGGGCAAGGTGGATGTCGGCGGCGGCGGAACGATTGCCTACATCTGCGCCAAGTACGGCATGAACGTCATTGACTGCGGCATCCCGGTGCTGAGTATGCACGCGCCGTGGGAGGTCATCAGCAAGGTTGACCTGTGGGAAGAATACAAGTGCTACTGCGCGTTCCTGAAGGGCGCACGGGAGTTCTAATACTATTTCCAAATTCACCTGCGCCATCTGCTCGCGCCTTTTCCGCGCTTG
>ERZ791734.626-NODE-626-length-44123-cov-8.485931_pt1 | contig 44123 bp, 40 predicted proteins | sample MGYA00509953_ERZ791734 | MGnify/ENA primary metagenome ERZ791734 (study PRJEB30046, sample SAMN00792038) | human gut metagenome | study: EMG produced TPA metagenomics assembly of the A metagenome-wide association study of gut microbiota in type 2...
TGATTATATATCAAATCCTTGAGAATAGGCTGTCAACTTTTATGATACAACATCAAAAATATTCTGCAAATACCCGTTTCCATTGCATTCGGATATTTTATCGACCTTACCATATATATGTTTTTCAGGGTAAATCCACAGAATTATCTGGTAAAAGTAATCGCTCTTCTTGTAGGCTGCATGATTCTGGGATTTGGTGTTTATATTGAAATAGTAGCAGATGTGGTCATGCTTCCGGGCGAGTCCTTTGTACGTGCCATTGTACAGACCTGGAATACTAACTTTGGAACGACTAAGATTATATTCGATTCATCCATGACGATCATTGCAGGTGTTCTCTCCTTTGCTTTCTGGGGAAAGCTTAATGGAGTCCGTGAGGGTACGATCATTGCGGCACTGCTTGTTGGATTTATCGCCAGATTATTCGGAAAACATCTCGGTTTTATCAAAGAATATCTTTTCCCGGAAGAGCAGAATGCAGAACAATCCAAGGCAACAGATACAGAAAATATACAAGACAAAAAATGTAATAGTCATCGGCAGACAGTATGGTTCAGGTGGGCACGATATCGGTAAAATGCTGGCAGACAAGATTAATAAGGCTTGCTTCAGAAGAGTGGCACTTGCCAATTGAACGGGTAAGGCATTATATAATAAAAACACTAGGCTATGGTGCAACGGTCCATCATATATAGCTGAACTATATATGGAGGAACTCTCCAACAAATAGAATGTTTTTAGTATTATTTCTCCATGCGTTTCAGTTCTGGCAAGACGGTACACAGCATGGTGATAAAGCACAGACTGCCGCCAATGATATTGGACATCGGTTCTGCCAGGAAAACGCCAGCTGTTCCCATATGCATTGCATAGGGCATCAGATAAGTCAACGGTACAACAATAAATACTTTACGAAGCAGGGAGAAGAAAATCGCCGGCTTCTTTTTATTCAGTGATTTGAAGACGGTCTGTCCAATGTATTGCAAATCCATAAAGATAAATGCTGCAAAATATTGCTTTAGGGCTGGTATGGAATCCTGAATTAATGTTGCATCAGAGCTGAATACCTGAATCAATGCTCCTGGTGCAAGAATAATCAGACTCCACATAACAGCTGTATAGCCAAAAATCATAATCCCCATCACAATGCCTGCCTTGCGGACACGAGAGGGGCGACAAGCTCCATAATTATAGCTTAAAATCGGGGAAGTTCCTTCATTTATGGCATAAATTGGAGTCTCCACTAATTGACGTACACTGGAAACAATCGTCATAACAGAAATATAAATATCGCCGCCGGTAACAGAAAGCACATTGTTACAACAGATCGTTACAAGACTGTTTGTCAACTGCATGATAAATCCAGCTGTACCAAGACTAATGATGTTTTTCGCATAATCCAGACTTTGGGACAATTCATTCCTTCTAAGGAAGCGTACCTTTAATTCTGCCTTTCTGGTAAGAAAGATCAAAACGAATACCGCAGACAGGCACTGGGAAATTACAGTTGCTATTGCAGCACCGCATACGCCAAATCCCAAAGCAAAAATAAACAATGGATCAAGCAGTAAATTCGCAACTGCACCAATCGCAACAGAGGACATGCCAATTACAGAATAACCCTGCGCATTGATAAATGGGTTCATACCTACTGCAATCATTGAAGGTAATGTACCAATCAGGTAGATCATCATATAAGGAACAGCATAAGTCAGTGCCGCCTTGGAAGCGCCAAACAAAGTTAAAAGCGGATGCGCAAATGTAAGTCCAATGACCATTAATATGACTGCACTGAAACATAACATGGAAAAGGAAGTATTCATGATATGTATTGCCTGCCGTTCTTCCTTTTTCCCTCTGAAAATAGAAAAGAGTGGTGCGCCGCCGCTTCCAAACAGATTGGCAAACGCACTGATAATCACGATTAACGGGAAACATAGACCTACTGCGCCAAGGGCGGCAGTTCCTACCTCTGGAATTCTGGCAATATAGATGCGGTCTACGATATTGTAAAGCAGATTTAAAATCTGGGCTACAAGCATAGGCAAGGCTGCCCCGATAATATTTCCTGTTACTGTTCCGTTTTCAAAGTCAATACGCTTCATTTTCTTAGTCATCCCTTTTAGTCTCTTTGTTTTCAAGTATAGCAATTGTTACGATGTATGTAAATAGTGTCGATTCAATACATTTACCAGTCGATTCGTGTAGAAACCGCTTCTGTTACATCAAATTGTTATATAATACACCCAAGTAAAATAACACCAACAGATGAGGAGGAATTCTATGAATCGGAAAATGCAGAAATTTTTAGCGGTATTACTTTCAACTACTATGTGCTTATCCCTTGTGGCATGCGGGGACGAAGTAGTTATTACAGAAGATAATACACAGAATGCCCAGGTTACAGAAGTTACAGAACAACAGGAACCAGCATCTGAAGTACAGGAAGAAGATGGCAGTTGGGCTGTTTATTGGTATCTATGCGGAAGTGATCTGGAGACAAACGGTGGTTTCGCAACCACAGACCTCGATGAGATGCTGCAGGTTGATTTACCGGAAAATGTAAATGTGGTCATTCAGACAGGTGGTGCTGCTGTATGGCAGAACGAATATATGGACCCGGCGAAGATTCAAAGATGGCTTTATAACAGCGAAGGGCTTCAGTTGTTGGAAGAGCAGGATACGGCTAATATGGGAGAAGCGCAGACTCTGTATGAGTTTCTTGCCTTTGCCAATGAGAATTATCCTGCTGATAAGGTAGCAGTTACCTTCTGGAATCATGGCGGTGGTTCTGTAAATGGCGCAGCATTTGATGAAATTTATGGTTATGATTCCCTTGATCTGTCAGAAATGTATCAGGCTTTTGATGCAGTATGGCCAGCAGATACGGATAACCCTTCTCTGGACCTGGTTGGCTTCGACACCTGCCTGATGGCTACCATTGATGTTGCCGCAGTATTCCAGAATTTTGCAAAATATCTGGTCGCTTCGGAAGAGGTTGAACCTGGCAACGGCTGGTACTATACAGGATGGCTTGGAGCATTGGCAGATAATCCGGGTATGAACGGTGAAGATCTGGGAATTGCAATCTGCAATTCTTATTATGAAGGATGTGAAGCTGTCGGAACACAGGATCAGACAACCCTATCCATGACAAATCTGACAAAACTGACTCCACTCTTAGATGCCTATGAGACTTTTGGTCAAGAAGCTTTCGTGGCAGCAACCGAGGAACCCGGTTTCTTTGCAGAACTTGGACGAGCTGCCGCACAGACAGAGAATTACGGTGGTAACACCAGAGAACAGGGATATACCAATATGATTGACCTGGGACACCTTGCCCGTCAGACCGCATGGATGCTTCCTTCGGCGCAGAATGTGTCCGATGCATTAGATGATTGTATTGTTTACCGCGTAGGTGGTGTCTATCGTTCCGAAGCAACCGGTCTAAGCTGTTATTATTCCTATAACGGCGATATTGATGATTTTAACGGATATATCGACATGGGAACCGGTGTTGCTTTCAAATATCTCTATGCTTATGAACTGACTGGTGAATTGGCAGATGGCGGCGAAGAATATCTGGAATCCCTGGATATTCAGGAATTGCCGGAAATTGTCACTTTGGCAGATAAAGACTGGGATAACGCACCTCTTGATGTAAATGACGAAGGAATTTCATATCTATCGTTAGGTGAAGAAGCCAACGACGTATTGGCAGGTATTGGATTTTCCCTGTACTATGTGGATCCTGATAATGACCAAATGATGTTACTTGGTACGGATAATGACTTGACTGCTGATTGGGAAAATGGTATTTTCTATGATAATTTCCGCGGTGTCTGGGGTGCGCTTGACGGTCATCTGGTTTATATGGAGCTTTCCTATGAAGGGGATGATTATAATCTGTATTCCATTCCTATTCTGCTGAATGGGGAAGCATACAATTTACAGGTTGCATATGACTTTACAGCAGAAGAATGGTCAATTATCGGTGCAAGTCAGGGGTTGGACAGCTCTGGTATGGCAAGCAAGGAACTTCGTCTTCTGGAAGAGGGCGATGAGATCACTACAATCTGGCAGCTTGCTTCCTACAGCGGAGATGATGATTTTGAAATGTATACTGCAGAAGAACTGACTGTGACCGCAGACACATCTTTTGGCGAAGCTCCTCTGTATGATGGAAGCTATGCCATGGTCTTTGAAATGTGGGATGCAGCTGGCAACTACGCATATTCTGACGCAGTCACCTTCGATTGTGCAGACGGTGAGATCTATACATCGGTATATTAATTTTGCTTTTGCAGGGGTATTATAGGTCACGGTATAGTTCTATTGGAAAATGCTTTCCATAAAGTTGAAATAAAGGGGCGAAAGAATCGCCCCTTGAATTTCTTATAAGTTCCATTTGTAACTTTTGATACAGATACTGATTATGACCAGAATACTTCCCATCAATACAAAACACCATTTTACAGCGGCAAGACTAAACATGGATGATAAAAACAGAGCAGCTATCTCTACAATATTAACTCCCATATTCATGGCAGACAGAGATGCGGCTCTGTTTTCGTGCATGTTGAGATCATCTATCAGCTTATTTTCCCTCTCCATGATCAAAAAGTACTATGACTGCATACTTGCATGATATAATTCCATAAAATAAGCATTCGTGCGCATCAGTTCTTCAAAACTTCCTTGTCCGACAATCAGTCCATCCCTAAAAAGAATAATTCTGTCAAATTCGGCAATAGAGCTTAGTCTATGTGCAATGGCAATGACCGTTTTCTCCTGTAGCTTATGCATGACTGCTTTCATTACCTTTTCTTCGGTTAAATTATCCATCGCAGAGGTTGCTTCATCTAAAACAACAAATTCGGCATCCTGAAACCACAGTCGCGCCAATGCAAGTCTTTGCTTTTCTCCACCTGACAGGCAGGTTCCTTTTTCTCCAATCTCTGTGTTGAAGCCTTCTTTTAAGTTCCCAGCCAGATAAGATAATTGCACCTCACTCAATGCCTTTAGCATCTGCTCTTTGGACACCTTTTTCTCAAATACCAGATTTTCCTGTATTGTTCCGTCAAAGACCGGAGCATCCTGTGATATATAACTGACTTTATCATACAAATCATTAAGACAAATATCACTTAACTCCATTTCTCCTAAACGGATATGTCCTTTATTGTATTTGAGCAATCCCAATAATATCTTAATCAGCGTTGATTTGCCGGACCCGCTTGCTCCCACAAAAGCTACTTTTTCACCTTTTTGGATAGACAGGCATAGGTTATCAAGGATTAATCGGTCTTCATATTGGAATGATAGGTTTTTAATTGTGATTTCTCCGATACCATCATGTATTACATTACCTTTTGTCAGTTGCTCATCATCTTTTACATTCAGAAATTCTTCAAATCGCACATAAGTTGCCTTATCCAATTTATACTGAACATAGAGTACATTAAAAATCGCAATGGGAGTATAGGCATTTTCAATCAATGTGATCAGTGCAACTACAGAGCCTACTGTAAGATTCTTGGATTTCCATGCGTAAATCAAAATACCAACATCCAGCAACGCCACCAGTAATGCAAATATTGTAAAAAAAGCTTCATGAATCATGTTCATTTTCACTTTTGATGTAACGATATCTTCTTTGGCTTTATGAGTCTTTTTTATTTCATTTGGAAACTGCTTATTCATGCGAAATACCAGCATTTCCATAAAGCCTCTGACTAAATAATGATTTAACAGTTCTTCACTGTTCAAAATCTTTTCTTTTATCTGATAAAGAAATTTTAGCAGAATATTGGTAATGATAAAAATAACTGCATAGCCCACAAGTAATGCATAGGTAATCTTTTTATCTATTTTCCAGATAAAGTACACACTAAAAGCAATAGTAGGAATCAGTTCACGAATCAGGCACAGCCAGAAATCAAACAGTACATTTTTTCCTGCTGATGAGCCATTCTCAATTCTCTGAACAAGCTTACCCGTACCGATTTTCTGATATTCTGTATAGTCTATGGTGCTTATTTTTTGAAGTGATAACAGCTTAAAATCCAGATAAATCCCGTGTTCCAGTTTCTTTTCCGGATACTGCTCCAAATAATTCATACAATAGTTTACCACCAGAATGCCTCCATATACCGCAATTCCGGAAACTGCAAGAGTCCTATCTGCCAGTCCATCAATAACCTTTTGGAAATAATCGGCTTTATAATTCGCCATAAATGAATTAAATATACCCAGCCCAATGTAGACCAATACCCATATTCTGTTTTTCTTTAATACTTCTTTTATATAACGCATAACTAACTGTACTCCTTAATATTTTTCTATTATCAGAGCAGTACAGTCAATGCCTGCCAGCAAGTTTCTTCCTAACCTCAGCACAATCTGCCAACAGTTTACATCAACTGTACTGAGTAGTTACCTCGGATATACTGCATAGCGCATTCACCTCTTTCGGTTAAGATACTTTCAATATATCATAACAAAACTAAATATTCTACTGATTTCAAGATTAGTCCGTAAATAGAAGATTGACACAAATAAATGTGGAACATATAATATACTCATAAGAAAGTAACTCATGAGTATATTTGAAGGAGGAATGTATGGAAAAATTCTACTGTCGTGAAGAGGAATTGCGAAAGCTGAACAAAAGATATCATGCCGGTGACTTTGAATGCATTATTATATATGGCCGCCGCCGTGTTGGGAAGACAACATTGATCAATGAATTCTGCAAGGATAAACCGACTATATTCTTTTCAGCATTAAATACTACAGAAATTGAAAATCTGGAATCTTTATCAAAGTCTATCATGAATTATGAGCGCCCTGATATGGACGCATTTCCTGAATTCAAGACATATGATGCTGCTCTGGATGAATTGACAGCACTTTCCATGCATGAACGAATCGTTTTTGTAATTGATAAATATCCATATCTGGCGAAAGCAAAACCATCTATTTCTGCAATGCTTCAGCATATTATTGACCATAAATGGAATAACTCAAAAATGTTCCTCATTTTATGTGGATCATCCATGAGCTTTATGGAAAATCAGGTTCTTGGTCAGGAAAGCCCCTTATATGGAAGAAGAACAGAGCAGTTTAAGATAGCGCCACTTGATTACAAAGAATCGGCTGTATTCCATCCAGATCTTTCAACTGAGGACAATGCACTGATCTATGGAATTACCGGCGGTGTCCCTCACTATATCAATAAGCTGGGGGTAAAAGAGAGCGTGGATGAGGCATTACTTGACAATTTCTTTGACAGATCCAGCTACTTATATGAAGAACCGGCAAATCTCCTGAAACAGGAGCTGCGTGAACCTGCTATTTATAATGCCATTATCACGGCAATAGCACAGGGAGCTTCACGGATAAATGACATAGCGTTAAAGACAGGACAGGAAAACTCTGTAGTCTCAAAATACCTTGGTACACTAATAGATCTAGGTATTGTAAAGAAAGAAACTCCCGTCACGGAAAAAATCGGAAAAAAGACTATATATGAGCTGGCAGACAACTTCTTCCGATTCTGGTATCGTTTTGTACCGGCAAATATGAGCGCCATTGATTCAGGCAGAATCCAGAAATCATATGCAAATACGATAAAAAAGAATTTACCTGATTACATGGGATTGACTTTTGAACACATGTGCCGCGATTATCTGCTATATTATGAGAAAGAACTTCCTATTGAGCTAAATCAGGTCGGACAATGGTGGGGAACTGATAATAAGAATAAAAAGCAGGTACAGATAGACATCGTTGGTACTCCAGTGGAAGGTGATGAATATATCATTGGTTCCTGCAAATACCGAAATGAGAAGATTGGATTAGATGAATTGGAGCTGATCCGGGAATATGCACAAGTCTTTGGTAAAGGTAAAAAATATTATTACTATATCTTCTCAAAAGGTGGTTTTACAGAGGGACTTATCCAAGCCAAAAATCGCGGAGAAGTGAGATTAATCGGATTGGATGACTTGTACACATAGCGGATGCTGCTTAAAGAAAAATTAGGAGAGATACGAATATGGGAAGAATAGTTGCTATCGCAGGTGGCGATTTGTTATCTACAAGAAAGTTAAATCTGCATACAATTCAATTATCAAACAAAGCCAATCCTCGTGTCCTTTTTGTTGGAACAGCAAGTTACGATGCAGAAGGATATATAGAAGCAATCACCAAAGAATGGACAAGTCTGGGCTGTGATGTAAAAAGTCTTTCGCTCACTTCAAAGTCCTATCGTGACAAAGAAATAGACCAGCTTCTATCCTGGGCAGATATTATCTATGTTGGCGGCGGTGACACCATTTCTATGATGCAGACATGGAAAAAATATGGTGTAGATGAGAAACTAAAGCAAATATATGAGAAAGATTCAGCAGTTCTAACAGGAATTAGTGCCGGTGCAATTTGTTGGTTTTATTGCGGTCATAGTGACAGTGAAGCCTCACATAATAAAGATGATGAAAGATACTGCTGGGCTACTGGAATGCTGGATATTTTTCATATGGCATACTGTCCACATTATAATGAACCTGGAAGAAATACCTTTGATCAAATGATGCTTGAGAAAAATATGCCAGGATTAGCCATGGAGAACGATACTGCTTTTGTAGAAAACAATGGAAATCAGTATTATATAAAGAGTACTCCTACGGCAAAGGCATACGTCATTCAGTATATAAATGGACTAATGGAAAAACAGGAAGTTACGTATAGGTATTACTAATAAATTTCATAGTGACTTTAAAAAAGATCACCTTCAGGCTATAATGATACAAAATAAAGCTTGAAGGTGATTTTATATGGCAAAATATAAGAAAAATTTAGATGATGATATTCGATGTCCGCTTGAATACGGACTTGCAATGTTTGGCGGTAAATGGAAATCTCGCATTATATGTGTATTGTCAGCAAATTGGATGTTATGCTTAGATACACAGAAGAAAAGATACATTTCGTTTATCATATGAGCATGTTTTTCTTTATCAGTTGCCAAAATGGATTTATAATAGCTGTTTCATAATACCGGCATTTTGTTGCTCAGATTAGATTTAGGAATCTGAGCTGGGCATTTTTGTGTATGTAATAAGCAATTCCATTTAATTAAGTGATAAAAAACGGGGCAGAATGTATATAATAAAATCAGAAAAACGGGGCAGAATATTATAATATATATTGAAAAAACGGGGCAGAAAAGATATTATTAAGAGGGAGGATAGAATTTATGTATAGAAAAGACTCTATTATCATAGAAGAATGGCTAAAAAGTTCTAACAAGGCATTGTTAGTGACAGGAGCCAGACAGATTGGAAAGACCTGGCTTATAAGAGAAGAAATTGCCAAAAGCGGATATACCAAGTTTGAAATAAATTTCATAGATCAGCCGGACTTGGTTGATTATCTCAATGCAAAGATGAGTGCAGATGAGTTTCTGATGAAATTGAAAATGATTATGCCGGAAGATTGTAAGCCGCAGGAAACCATTGTTTTTTTTGATGAGATACAGAAATGCCCGGAAATAGTAACAAAGATAAAATTCCTCGTAGAAGAGGGAAGCTTTAAATATGTAATGAGCGGATCCCTATTAGGGGTAGAACTCAAGGGAATAGCATCGGTTCCAGTAGGATATTTAACTGTTCTGAGAATGTATCCTATGGATTTTGAAGAGTTTATGATAGCGAATAATGTATCAGAAATGACATTGCAAATGCTGAAAGAAAAATTTGAAACCTGTCAACCCGTAGACGAATTCATACATCAGAAGCTATTGTCACTGTTTTTTATCTATCTTATTGTCGGTGGAATGCCGGATGCGGTAAAAACTTATATTGCTACAAAAGATATCCGGGAAGTTGATAAAGTACAACGAGATATCGTAACATTATACAAGGAAGACTTTTCACAATATGAAAGTGAAGATAAGAAACTGAAACTGATATCCATTTATGATATCATCCCGGCAGAACTGAACAAACAGAATAAAAAATTTGTATTTACGATGCTGGATAAAGAATTAAAGTTTGACAGATATGAAAACAGCTTTTTATGGTTGAAGGATGCTGGAGTTGCTTTGCCTGTGTATAACGTAGAAGCTCCCACCATTCCTCTCAAAACGAGTAAGAGCAGTAATGTGTTCCGGCTTTTTTCGAATGATACGGGATTGCTTACCAGCGCATACCCTGCAGAAACCAAAATAGAACTGATCAATAAGAACAGTGAAGTAAATAATGGCGCTCATTTTGAAAATGCTGTGACACAGCAATTAACAGCCAATGGACTGGAACCTTATTTCTGCAAAAAGAAAAATCTGGGAGAACTGGATGTTGTGGTCGAGATAGGTGGAAAAGTTGTTCCCATAGAGGTGAAATCCGGAAAAGCTTACAAAGCACATAAGGCTGTGGATAATTTTATGAGAATTCCCGATTATCATATCGAGAAAGCATATGTTCTATCGGTAGCTAATGTGGAACAGGAAGGCGCCGTGGTATATCTGCCGATCTATATGTGCTATCTTTTAAAAGAACAGAAAATAGGAAAATTAATAGTGGATATAAATATGGAAGGATTATGAAAAATTGCAGTTTAATGAACAAATTCTAGTTACGCACCGTTTCTGTCAATTGATTTTGTGAACACGTAATAGCTGTAAGGACTTCTAAGCACCTGCGGCAGAAATGCTTTTATTACAAGCCCTGCGCCTAAAACTCGCCTACGGCTCAGACAACGGCTCGGGCTTGCCTGCATTTCTTCCTTGCTGCTAAGAAGTACTAACAGCCATTCCTAAGGTTCACAAGAACCAATTGACAGAAGCCAGTGCTGCCTAGAGCAATTTTTACAAACAGTGAAATGAAAAATTTTCTGTATACAGCCACTGGTCTAGCAGTTCGGTGAATGCAGCTTAGGGAGTGATGTTTAGTGTTTCTTAGAACAAAGATCAAATGCTTGCAAGCCAGGCGCAACTGTTTGAGCCCGTAGGGCGAGTTTTGCGCTCGGCTTGTACTCTAAGCATTTGAGATGCAGTTCTTAGAAACTCTTACATCACGTACGTGGTAAAAGAACCGAACTGCCAGACCAGAGGCGTGACTGGAACTTCTTACTTAAACTGCAATTTATATGAAAGGAAATCACAGATGAAGACCATAGATATTGTTGGAGACAATTATTTCGGTAAATGGGATAAAACCAGAATTGCCTGTAGAGGCATCATAATTGAAAATTCAAAAATCTTATTTTCATACGAAACAGTAACTGATCAGTGGATGATTCCCGGTGGGGGATTAGAAGAGAATGAAAACGACAAAGAGTGCTGCATCCGCGAAGTTGCAGAAGAAACAGGAATGTTAGTTGACGTTTCTGAAAGTATGCTTGAAATTAGTGGAGGAGAATCAATATGATCAGATCATTACAGAAAGCCGATATAAACAGAGTCGCTGATATTTGGTTAGACACTAACCTGAAAGCACATTCTTTTATTTTGGCTCAATACTGGGAAAGTAATTATGAATTAGTGAAAGAAATGTTGTCACAGGCAGAAGTCTATGTGTATGAAGATGGCCAAAAGATACAGGGCTTTATAGGACTAAGTGACAAATACATCGAAGGTATTTTTGTTTCCGAGAAAATGCAGTCACAGGGCATAGGTAAACTTTTGCTAAATTATATAAAGGATAAAAAAGATGTATTACGTTTAAACGTATACCAGAAGAATACACGCGCTATACATTTTTATCAAAGAGAAGGATTTGAAATCCAATGCGAAGGTCTGGACGAAGCTACAGGTGAGAAAGATTATGTAATGATATGGCAACAAAAATAAGGAATGAAGTGAGGGGCTTATATGAACACTTTACTGGAACAAATTACAAAAAAGGATGCAAAAGCTTTTACACATGGTGGTAAATTTCATGCAGATGATGTATTTTCAGCAGCATTGCTGTTGTATCTGAATCCGGAAATCCAGATTACGCGCGGCAATAAAGTGCCGGAGGAATATGACGGTATCGTATTCGATATCGGTCGGGGAGAATATGACCACCATCAGATTGACAGCAGGATTCGTGATAACGGCGTTCCCTATGCAGCCTTCGGACTGTTATGGGAGCAGTTAGGAGCGGGGATTCTGGGGGAAGAACTGGCTCAGGAATTTGACGAAGCCTTTGTACAACCTCTTGATAACAATGACAATACCGGAGAGAAGAATGAACTGGCTACCCTGATTGGTAATTTCAATCCGACCTGGGATGCTTCCACAGGCGGTGACGAAGCCTTTTTCCGGGCCGTCGGCGTAGCCGGTATGATATTGGAAAATAAATTTGAGCGGTATCTTGGCAATGAACGAGCCAACAGGCGGATTGAAGAGGTCATGGCAGCACAGACCGAATCAGCAGATGATACCCAGATATTGGTGCTGCCTGAATTTATTCCCTGTCAGAAGAGACTTTCCGAGACAGACATTGCTTTCGTAATCTTTCCCTCCAATCGAGGCGGTTACTGTATCCAGCCTCAGAAGAAAGAATATTCCATGAACTACAAATGCAGCTTTCCAAAAGAATGGCTTGGATATGAGAACGAAGAACTGGTTCAGGCTACAGGTCTTGCAAGTGCCGGATTCTGCCACAAGGGCGGCTTTCTGATGACAACAGGCACTTTGGATGATGCCATAAGTGCCTGTAAGATAAGTCTTGCGAATTATAAGGAAGCTCCAGTCATTGTAAACCTCGGTGGTGACAGCAATGTAGATGATCTGTTGTTGACTTTACCCGGCATGGAACATGCTGCCATCAATCATATACCACTTCCTGATATCCCGGAGCTTCAGATTGATGGCATATATGGAGAAGTTGACATGGAGAAACAGCAGTGGAAGAATCGTATCAAGGAACAGATTAAACTGATTCTGAAGGAAAAGCCGGAAGCTGTCTATGTGGAGGGCGATGTATTCCTGACTTATCCCATCGTACATCAGCTTCGTAAGAAACATATACCGGTTCTGACACTTGTAGAACAACAGGGACAAAAACGAATCGTGCGCATCCCGTCCGGTTCATAAAATACAGGGATATTACATAGGAAAGTCAAAAAAGCGGGAAACTTCAACGTTTCCCGCCTTTTTCTTTTATCACTTATGCTTCTGTATGATTCATATGTGTTCTTGCTTTTTCATTGATTTCTTTCTTCAGATTTTCAACAAATTCATCCAAAGGAAGAGTAGTAGTTTCCTGCTCACCATGGAGACGGAAAGTTACTGTCTTGTTATCCTTCTCATTCATACCGATAACCAGCAGATAAGGAACCTTCTGAATCTGACCATCACGCATACGATAGCCAAGCTTCTCAGCTCTGTCATCCAGCTCAACACGGATATCATTCTCCATCAGAGTATCATATACTTCCTTGGCATATGCATTCAGAGCTTCGTCATCTGTCTTAACAGGCATTACACGAGTCTGTACCGGAGCGAGCCATGTGGGAAGGTTGCCCTTAGTCTCTTCCAGAATATACGCCATGAAACGGTCAAGAGAACCAAGAATTGCACGATGCAGTACAACCGGTGTCTTTTTCTCGCCATCTTTATCAATATAGTACAGATTGAACTTAGCCGGTAAGCAGAAGTCAAGCTGACATGTAGATAATGTAATCTCATTACCAACTGCAGGCTGTACGTTAACATCAAGCTTAGGCCCGTAGAAAGCAGCTTCTCCGATTTCTTCTGTGTATTCCAGACCCAGGCTGTCCATGATATCACGAAGTGCGCCTTCTGCTGTGTTCCACATCTCATCATCATCATGATACTTCTCTTTATTCGCAGGATCACGAAGAGAGAGTACACAACGGTAATTTGTGATACCAAAATCCTTGTAAGTATCAAAAATCAGATGAACAACCTTTGTTACCTCATCCTTGATCTGTTCAGGTGTTACGAAAAGATGCGCATCGTTCTGGCAGAAATGTCTGCCACGCTCGATACCTTTCAGAGTACCACTGGATTCATAACGGAAATCATGCGCAATCTCACCGATACGAATAGGAAGATCCTTGTAGGAATGTCTCTTGTTTGCATAGATCATCATGTGGTGAGGGCAGTTCATAGGACGAAGTACGAAGGATTCGCCTTCCATTTCCATTGGAGGGAACATGTTCTCTTTGTAATGATCCCAGTGACCGGAAGTCTTGTACAGATTTACAGTACCAACACAAGGAGTCATAACGTGCAGATAACCAAGCTTTCTTTCCTTATCCTTAATGTAGTTCTCAAGTTCCTGCCAGATTGTATATCCCTTAGGAAGGAACATAGGAAGTCCACGACCTACCAGATCATCTACCATGAACAGGTTCATATCTTTACCAATCTTACGATGGTCTCTTTCCTTTGCTTCTTCCAGAAGCTGCAGATGTGCTTCCAGTTCTTCAGGAGTAGGGAAGCATACGCCATAGATTCTCTGAAGCATCTTGTTCTTGCTGTCACCTTTCCAGTAAGCACCTGAGTGACGGATCAGCTTGAAGTATCTGCAAAGCTTTACGTTATCAACGTGAGGTCCACGGCACAGGTCTGTGAAATCACCCTGATCGTATACTGTAATATTGCCATCCTCCAGATCAGCAATCAAATCCAGCTTGTATTCATCATCCTTAAACATTTCCATAGCTTCTTCCTTGGAAACCTCTCTACGGATGATCTTCTTACCTGATTTGGCAATTTTCTTCATTTCCTTTTCAATGTTCTCGATGTCTTCATCACGAACTACATCATCACCAAGATCAATATCATAATAGAAACCTTCTGCAACAACAGGTCCTACCCAGAATTTAGCATTGGGATACAGATGCTTGACTGCCTGTGCCATCAGATGTGCACAGGAGTGGTTCAATGTGTTCAGTCTTTCGTCTTCTTTGAAATTTACCATTGTTTTAACTCTCCTTTTCCGTATGAAAAAAGCACCTGTAGATATGATTCACATACCTAAGGGTGCTTACACACGATTCCACCTTAATATTTCACTCAGCGAAGTCAATCCATATAGAATATAACTTCATAGCCTGTAACGTGGCTACACGGTAACGCTTGAAAATGTATCATTTCTGTCATTTCTTCTACGTACAGCTCAGGAATGGTCTTCATGAAATCTTTCCTTAAACGACTCACACCATATGCCGTTCTCTCTGAAAGGTCCGATAGCATTACTCTTTCCGTCATCACTTTTTTCTTTCTATACTATACCACACACATTCTAACTTTGCAATGCAGATTTTCGAGTTTCTCTTGACGAAATAAATCCAAATGTATATAATTACCAATGGTAATTACTTGTGGTAATTAATTTTACAGATACAGGAAAGGTATGGTAATCAATGTGACAACAGACAAAATCAAAGAAATGATGGATGCCTGCTATATGGCGAAGAGAGTACGTGATCTGCTTCCTGAACTTCCCAAAGGTGTAGCACCCTCATACATCCACTATTTAGACATCATCCAGAAGCTGGAAAGCCGGAATGTCAAGGTCAAGGTATCTGATATCAGTGACGCCCTCAATCTTCCTCGCCCAGGAGTGACCAGAGCAGTCAAGGACATGGAGATGAAAGGTTATCTTCGCAAATTCTCATCAGATGAAGATGGACGAATCACCTACATAACCTTGACCGAGAAAGGACAGAGGTTATCGGAGAAATACGATAAGAAATACTACGGCACATTAACTCAGTATCTGGACTGTATTTCTGATGAGGACGCAGACTGTGCCATTCAGACAATACAGAAGTTATATGAAATCATGCAGGAGAGGAGAATTAATCTTGAATAGTTCAAAATCAGACTTTACACAGGGAAGCATCATAAAGAAGCTTATTTCCTTTATGGTTCCCATTCTTGGTGCATTAATCTTACAGGCGGCATATGGCGCTGTCGATTTACTTGTCGTGGGAAGATTTGGAACAACTTCCGGTCTTTCTGCTGTATCAACAGGAAGCCAGGTGCTTAATCTCGTTACTTTCGTAATCACACAGTTCGCTATGGGCATCACGGTCTTAATTGCCCGATATATCGGGGAGAAAAGACCACAATTAATCGGTTCGCTCATTGGCAGTTCAACCATTATTTTCACCATTGTTTCTGCTGTACTATTTGTTATCATGGTATGCTTTGCAAGACCTGTTTCTATTCTTATGCAGGCGCCTGAAGAAGCGGTTGCACTGACAACGACTTATGTACGTATCTGTGGTGCAGGTATCTTCTTCATTGTCGCTTACAATCTGCTGGCTGCAATATTCAGAGGCTTTGGCGACAGCAGATCACCCCTTATCTTCGTTGCAATTGCCTGTGTCATCAATATCATAGGCGATCTGGTGTTAGTTGCAGGGCTTCATATGGATGCCGCAGGTGCAGCTATTGCCACCGTCCTTGCCCAGGCAGTAAGTGCCATCTTTGCTGTCATTCTTCTTGCTAAAAGGAAGAATCTGTTCACCATTACCAGACAGGATTTCAGAATCAACAATCAATGCGGGCGCTTATTCAAAATCGGCTTTCCACTTGCCCTTCAGGAGTTCCTTACACAGCTTTCCTTCCTTGCACTGTGCGCTTTTGTCAACAGACTGGGACTGGAAGCTTCATCAGGTTATGGCGTTGCATGTAAGGTTGTTAATTTCGCAATGCTCATTCCTAGTGCACTGATGCAGTCAATGGCTTCCTTTGTATCACAGAATGTCGGTGCAGGTAATGAGAAGAGAGCAAAGAAAGCAATGTTTACAGGCATCAGTGTCGGACTGGTTATTGGTTGTCTGGTATTCCTGTTCATATGGTTCAAGGGTAACTTATTAACTGGAATCTTTACCACAGATGCCGCTGTTGTCCAGAATGGCTTTGACTATCTGAGAGGTTTCGCACCGGAGACTATCGTTACTGCAATCCTGTTCAGCATGATCGGATACTTCAACGGTCATGACAAAACCCTGTGGGTCATGACACAGGGCTTAATTCAGACTTTACTTGTGCGTCTTCCTCTGGCATACTATATGAGTATTCAGCCCAATGCCAGCCTGACCAAAATTGGTCTCGCAGCTCCTACTGCAACAGTAGTCGGGATTGTGCTGAATGTGGTATTCTATCTATATATTAATAGAAAAGACGCATAATCCGGAGGTAATCTGATGTGCACACTCCCATTATGGGGCACTGACATCCTTTGTGATTGGTGTGGGTATGTTCTTTCTGTCCTTCTTCCACGGAGATCTGCTTGCCGGTATCTTCTCCTCTGACAGCAGTGTTATAGCCGCAGCCGTCGATTACCTCAAAGCTTACGCAATTGACTGCCTGCTCACTGCTATATTCTTCTGTTATACAAGCTTCTACAATGGAATCGGAAGAACCAGGTTTGTCATGATTCATGCATTATCTGGTAAAAAGAGACTTCCGCCAGTAAACAGCCTAAATATATTTTTGAAGCAGCTTGCCAATATACGCGATAACCGGTCCAAGCAGTAGTGCCATAAGAATTGTAACGATCTGCACATGACCGCCGAATATCCAGGCAATGAAAATAACCAGAAAATCATATCCGATACGCATGATTCGGAAAGGAATCTTAGGTACATACTTACTTATAATAAATGGGATAGCATCATATGGGGAGGTTCCCAGTTCTACATCCATATAGATCGCCGCTGCAATGATAAATATGATCAGCGCAGGGAGAAAGACCGCATATCTAACCACATTGGAAGCAAAATAAGTATCTACACCGGTCTGTCTCCAGAGCCAGGAGAAGAAATCCAGAGAATATCCAACCAGGAACATATTGGCGAGAGTACCAAAGCCAATATGTTCTCTTCCTTTCCATATTACAATAATGAATAGAATACTATTAAACAGCGCCTGCCAGTTTCCAAGCGAAATACCCAGTCGTGAGGAAATCGTCAGATTCATCAACGTACAGGGATCTGTACCCATATCTACAAGCACAAGCCATGAAAGAGCAAAACCCATTACAATGACTGCCACAATCACAGTAATCAATCGTTTTACAAAATGTTCCTTCTGATATAAAGACTTCCAGTTTATTTTCATATTAATACCATACCTTTCCGTAATCATTGGACTAAAGTCCGCAACAATTCCATCATAAGATAGGAAGCATGACTTGTCAAAGAGAAAACAAAATACGCTGTAATGAGAAGTTGCATATTTATACAGAATATAGTATAAATGATATAGCGCACATAACGTATATTGGATTAACAAAAGAAACACTGAAAGGTATGATATATTAATATGAAGATAAGTGAATTATTAAATCAGGAAAAGGCTACCTTATCATTTGAGGTTTTCCCTCCTAAGAAAGATACAGATTTTGAGAATGTAGAAAGGGCTGCATCAGACATTGCTGCACTGCATCCCAGTTATATGAGTGTTACATATGGTGCCGGCGGCAGTACGAAGGGACATACCATTCAGTTAGCCCAGTCGATACAGAAGCAGTATCAGGTTCCTACCATTGCCCATCTGACCTGTGTATGTGCTGACCATAAAAGTATTAAAACAGCACTGGATGAGATGAAAAATGCAGGAATTGAAAATATTCTGGCTTTAAGAGGTGATATCCCCCAAAATTACGAAGGACAAGTATTTACAGATTTTGCCCATGCTTCTGAATTGGCAGCACTGATCAAGGAATACGGGAATTTCTGCGTAGGCGGTGCATGTTATCCGGAAGTGCATCCCGATTCCTCCAGCAGAAAGGAAGATATCCTTGGGCTGAAACGCAAAGTGGAAGCAGGCTGTGAATATCTGACGACTCAGATGTTCTTTGACAACAATATTTTCTTTAATTTTATGTACAGAGTGAGAGAGGCAGGTATCACAATTCCCATTATTCCAGGAATCATGCCTATCACAAAGAAAGTCCAGGTCAAAAATGCAGTGAAATTGTCCGGTTGTAATGTTCCTGAGCGTTTCAAGAACATCGTAGACAGATTTGGTGATTCAGAAGAAGCCATGAAACAGGCGGGTATTGCCTATGCCACAGATCAGATCATTGACCTGATGGCAAATGGCGTCAGACATATTCATGTATATTCTATGAATAAACCGGAGATAGCAGCTGGAATCCAGAAGAACCTTTCTGAGATTCTAAAAGCATAAAAACAAAAAATGTCATAGGTATCTGAATCTCGGATTAACCTATGACATTTTATTTTTATTCATTTACAAATTTCTTAATTGCTTCAAAGCTTTCTTTACTGATTACGTGTTCAATCTTACATGCGTCCTCTGTTGCTGTCTCACTGGGAACACCCAGAGATATAAGCCAGTTTGAAAGGAATTCATGTCTCTCATAGATCATTTCAGCAATTTCCTTACCTGAATCAGTTAAATAAATAAATCCTGCGTCCGTAACGGTGATATGATTTTTCTCACGAAGATTCTTCATGGCAATGCTGACACTGGACTTCTTGAATCCAAGTTCATTTGCAATGTCTACCGAGCGGACAACGGGAAGCTTCTTGCTAAGCATCAGTATCGTTTCCAAATAATTTTCTGCAGATTCGTTTACGTTCATATATCTCTCTCCTATTGTCCCAACTTTTACATCATTATATTGATATTAATGATAAGTATAACACATTTTCCTATTATTTTCAACGTATTGCACAATCTAAAAAATTTGTTAAAAAAAAGCGAAATAGTCCTTGACATCTAATAAACGTTAGCATATACTAACTAGCGTAAGAAATGAGAAACTTTTTCAATAACAGGAGAGTGAGGTTGATCTATGATGCCGTTATCAATGGCTAAAGAAGGCGAACCCGTTGAAATCAAAAAAGTAGGCGGTAAGGAAGAAACCAGGAAATTTCTAGAGAATCTGGGCTTTGTCGTAGGCAGTATAGTCACAGTGATCACCGAAATGAATGGTAATATGATAGTGAATGTGAAGGAATCACGTGTTGCTATCGGTAAGGACATGGCGAATAAGATCATGGTATAGTATATTATGAAGGACCATATAAATGTATCAGCATTACATTTATCCGGTGATTCATACATATAGAATTATTGCAAGAAAGAAGGAGACGGAGTAATTATGAGAACACTGAAAGAAGTTCCGTGCGGTCAGACCGTAAAGGTGACTAAGCTTACCGGCGAAGGTCCTGTAAAGAGACGTATCATGGACATGGGAATCACTAAGGGTGTTGGGATTTTTGTAAGAAAAGTTGCCCCCTTGGGAGATCCTATTGAGGTTACAGTAAGAGGATATGAGTTATCACTTAGAAAAGCCGATGCTGAAATGATCGAAGTAGAGTAAATTTTTTTTGACCATGTGTTAGTGTTTGCTAACAAAAATAAGTAATATCAATTAATAAGTAGAATGAACAAACAAAGCCGAAAGGCAGGAGGAGCATGAAAATGTCTATTAAGATTGCATTAGCAGGTAATCCTAACTGCGGTAAGACAACATTATTTAATGCCCTGACAGGTTCAAACCAATTTGTAGGTAACTGGCCAGGCGTAACTGTTGAAAAGAAAGAGGGTAAATTAAAAGGTAATAAGGATGTTACCATCATGGATTTACCTGGTATCTATTCTTTATCTCCTTATACTCTGGAGGAAGTAGTTGCAAGAAACTACCTCATTACAGAAAGACCGGACGCAATTCTGAATATTGTAGATGGTACTAATATTGAAAGAAACCTGTATCTTTCTACACAGCTCATGGAGCTTGGTATCCCTGTCGTTATGGCAGTCAATATGATGGATATCGTAACAAAGAACGGTGATAAGATCTATATTGATAAGCTTGGTAAGAAGCTTGGCTGTGAAGTCGTTGAGATCTCAGCTTTAAAAGGCACAGGTATTATGGAAGCTGCCAACAAGGCTGTAGCAGCTGCTTCTAAGAAAACCCATACACCTGTACATGAATTTTCACAGGCTGCAGAAGCTGCAATTGCATCTGTATCTGCTAAGCTTGGTTCTGATGTCGCTGAAGATCAGAAGAGATTCTTCGCTGTAAAGCTTCTTGAAAAAGATGACAAGATTGCAAACCAGATGAAGAGCGTTCCTGACGTAAGCGCAGATATCAAGGCTCTGGAAGATGCTTTTGATGATGATACAGAAAGTATCATTACAAATGAAAGATATACATATATTTCTTCTATCATTGATGAATGTTATAAGAAGAATTCCAAGAACAAGCTGACTGTATCTGATAAGATTGACCGTGTTGTAACCAACAGATGGGCAGCTCTTCCTATCTTTGCAGTTGTTATGTTTTTGGTGTATTATGTATCTGTAACTTCAGTTGGTGCTATCTTAACTGACTGGACAAATGATACACTCTTTGGTGAATGGATTATTCCTGGTGCGCAGAGTTTCTTTGAAAGCATCGGATGTGCTGACTGGTTGACTGGCTTAATTGTTGACGGTGTTATCTCCGGTGTTGGTGCTGTACTTGGTTTCGTACCTCAGATGCTTGTATTATTCCTGTTCCTCGCTTTCTTAGAGGCCTGTGGATATATGGCACGTGTTGCATTCATCATGGACAGAATCTTCCGTAAATTCGGTCTGTCAGGTAAATCCTTCATCCCTATGTTAATCGGCAGTGGATGTGGTGTTCCTGGCGTTATGGCTTCCCGTACAATCGAGAATGACCGTGACCGTAAGATGACTATCATGACAACAACATTTATCCCTTGTGGTGCAAAGCTTCCTATCATTGCTTTGATTGCAGGTGCATTCTTTGATAATGCCGGCTGGGTTGCATGGAGCTCCTATTTCGTAGGTGTTGCAGCAATTATCTGTTCCGGTATTATCCTGAAAAAGACAAAGATGTTCGCTGGTGATCCTGCTCCTTTCGTTATGGAGTTACCTGCTTATCACTGGCCTACAGTTGGCAACGTTCTGCGCAGCATGTGGGAGCGTGGCTGGTCCTTCATCAAGAAGGCCGGTACTATCATCCTTCTTTCAACAATCATCCTGTGGTTCTTAATGAGCTTCGGATGGGCAGACGGCAGCTTCGGTATGCTGGAAGCAGAGCAGTTAAATGACAGTATTCTTTCAAAGATTGGTTCCGCAATCGCCTGGATCTTCATTCCTCTTGGATGGACACAAGGAGGCGAAGGCTGGAAGATGGCAGTATCTGCTGTATCCGGTCTGATTGCAAAGGAAAACGTAGTAGCAACCTTCGGTCTTCTCTTCGGCTTCAGCGAAGTAGCAGAAGATGGTGCAGAAATCTGGGGCAACCTGGCTGCAGTTATGACTCCTGTAGCAGCATACGGATATCTGGTATTCAACCTTCTGTGTGCTCCTTGTTTCGCTGCAATGGGCGCTATTAAGAGAGAGATGAACAACGCTAAGTGGTTCTGGTTCGCAATCGGTTATCAGTGTGGTCTTGCATATGTTGTTGCACTTTGCATCTACCAGATCGGTACATTAATTACAACTGGTACTTTCGGTATCGGAACACTCGTTGCATTTGTATGCATTGCTGGTATTCTTTACCTGCTGTTCAGACCTTACAAGGAAAGTGAAACACTGAATGTTAAGGTTACAGCATAATCAGTAACTATATAGTTCGTATTAAGAAAGGCAAGGTTTTCATATGGGAACATTAATCACAGGTGTAGTATTGGTTGCAGTCATAGGACTTGCGATCCGCAGTATGATTCGTGACAAAAAGAATGGTAAATCCTTACAGTGTGGCGGCGACTGCAAGCACTGTGGAGGACATTGCCAATAATAGGAACTCACGTCTTTTATTGTTAACAAGGAGGGCTCCGGTGACTGGCAAGAGACAAGATGATGGAAGCTATCACAGAACGCAGATGCAGAAAGAACTTGTAATTCAAAAGCTCCGTGAAAAAGGCTGCAGAATTACCAAACAGCGTCTTATGCTTTTAGATATTATTCTGGAAGAAGATTGCTCCTGTTGTAAGGAAATCTATTATCGGGCTGTGAAAAAAGACGCTAGAATCGGAACAGCAACTGTATACAGGATGGTGAATACTCTGGAAGAGATTGGAGCCATCAGTCGAAAGAATATGTATAAAGTTACTTGCAGTGATGACTGTCAGCTTGACGATATGTGCGTTGTGGAATTCGAAGATGGAACCTCCTGTCACCTGTCCGCTCAGAAGTGGAACAGGGTCATGAAAGCAGGATTGGAGATCTGCGGATATCTCAATAATCAGAAGATAGCAGCCGTATCCATCAGACAATAAAGAATCATACAATACTCCCATCCGGGATAACAGGTAGAAAATGCCGACCTGTTACTCCGATGGGAGTATTTTTTTATTGCTTTTTTTATCCTTATTAGGTATAATAAACCTATGTTAGTTATATCTAACTCATTATATAATAAACAGATATTTTAAAGGGTTGTGCTGATAAGCACATAGATAAGGAGGCATACATGAGTATGGTTATTATAGGCGGTCATGACAGAATGGTCCGTCAGTATAAACAAATATGCAAGGAGCATCAATGCAAGGTCAAGGTATTCACCCAGATGAGTGCAAATATGCGTGAACAGATAGGTTCTCCCGATGTTATCGTTCTTTTCACAAATACGGTCTCTCACAAAATGGTACGTGTCGCCGTATCTGAGGCAGGCAATGCCAATATTATCCGATGTCACACCAGCAGTAGCAATGCATTGCAGGAAATCTTCGAAAATATTGAAAGAGCCAAAGAAGCATAGGTTCAAATATTAAACACATATAGGGAGCCGTTTGTATAGATTGTTTTGTATGCGAAAGAGATAACTGCCACAATCCGGATACTGCGTGCTTCCTGACAAGTATCTGCTGTTAATTCATATGTCCTGATGGAAGCAGTACATCCGAATAGATAATCTTATACCGGATATAGGACGTTTCCGGTGGAGCGTCAGGGTGATTCATTCGAAATTCTATCTGCATCGCAAGGCGCTTTCCAAGAAGGTTATTTTTTACATCTACGGTAGTAACCTTATTTATCACATTTGAGTACTCTTTGCTGCAGTCAAAACCGGTCAGCAGGATGCTGTTAGTGAAATGATTGGGGTTTTCCTCTAAATACATTTCTACAAAATGTGCAACATAATCACTGACACATACAATTGCATCCACATTTGGGTCAAGGTTATCTAAAAAGCTAAAAACACAGTCTTCATAATGTCCAATCCCTATCGAATGGGTAAAACACAGTTCTTCAATCAACGGCAGATTATGGCTTTTGAGGCTTTCTAAAAATCCAATATATCTGTCTGTATTTGTCTGCGCATAATTGATGTCCCCGATGAAAGCAATACGCTTGCGGCCTTTTATGAACAAATGATCCACAATCTGCTGTTCTGTGTATTTACCTTCAATCAATAAAAGATCTCCTGTCAGTGTTCTCAGTTCAATTCCCGGTACGGTGTCTAAAAATACTTTTGGTTTATCCAGCTTATTGATCAAGGTTAAAAGATGCTTATCATATACATTCAAAACAACGATTCCCTGTACGGTGTCATCTTTTAGCAGCTCCGGAAGCTCATATTCTGATGTACACGAGGTAGGAACATAAGTATACATGAGATTGACATTAGATAAGGAAAGTTCCTGTGCCATACGGTGAATGATGTTTGTCCAAAAAATAGAAGAATCCGGGCGCGAAACGACCAAAGAAACTGTTTTTGCCTTTGAAGGCTCTGGTAAATACTGCTCAGAAGAAAATTTGTCGTATCCAAGCTCATGTGCTTTTTCAAGAATCTTTTCCTTCATTTCATCAGAAACACCCGCTCGGTGATTAAATGTTTTCCAAACGGTAACACGTGAAGTTCCGAGCGCATCTGCAATATCCTGCATCGTTATTTTTGACATAAGAAACTCCTTTCTTTTCCAATGTACTCTCGGAGTCTTCTAAATGTAGCCAGAATGCTTTGTTTGAAGAAGATTCCGAGAGTACATTCCAGTATACCGGCTTATAAATAATCGCACTAATCCAATGTTGTTATTTATAAGTCGGTATATTGGTATTACTGTGATTATATCATAAATATGGTACATAAACAAAAAATATTAACAATATTAACCACGCATGTAAATCTGTGTCTGTAGTATTAGTTACACTTTGATTATATAAATATGTTAACAAAAGATAAAGCAGAAGTCAATAATATTGTTAAACATAGCCAAAAAATTATATATCGTATTATGCATAGTATAAGAAAGTAACAAGAAAGTAGAATATTTCGTTGACAATTTGTGTAAACAATGATAACTTGTAAATATAACATTTGATAACTTTAGTGAAAGGAATGATAAAATGGCTGGCAAGCAAAAGACCACTATAAAGAGAAAAAGGTGGACAAAAAATGATACGGAATTAACAATCCTTGCATTGCCAACAGCGGTATGGTATGTGGTCTTCAGTTACCTGCCTATGTTTGGAATCATTATAGCTTTTAAGAATTATAAGCTGTCACCCGGACACGGTTTTATTTATAGTCTGTTTCACAGTAAATGGTGTGGGTTTGATAACTTCAAATTCTTTATACAATCCAATGCTTTTGCAATGCTTTTGCGGAACACCATTCTATATAATATCGTATTTATTATTTTAGGGCTGGTGATTCCGGTTACACTTGCAATCATGATTAGCCTGATTTACAGCAAGTTTAAATCAAAAGTTTACCAGACACTCATGTTTTTTCCGCATTTCATGTCATGGGTAGTTGCAAGTTACTTTGTATTTGCATTTCTATCTCCAGACAAAGGAATTTTAAACCAGATCATTACACATTTTGATGGCCAACGGGTCCAGTGGTATTCCAATCCAAAATACTGGCCGATGATTTTAGTTACCATGAATCTTTGGAAAACAGTCGGCTACAGCATGGTTGTTTATCTGGCAAGCATTACAGGAATTGATGGAAGTCTGTATGAAGCGGCTGTAATTGATGGAGCGACAAAATTCCAACAGGCAAAATACATAACAATCCCATCTATCAAACCGATTGTTATCATGATGTTCATTTTAAACATCGGCAAAATATTCTACTCTGATTTTGGTTTATTCTATCAGGTAACACAGGGTATTCCGAATTCACTTTATAAGGTTGCTTCTACATTTGATACTTATATTTACAATGCACTGCAGACGAATGTTGCAATCGGAAAAACTGCAGCAGCCGGATTCTTCCAGTCAATTGCATGCTGCATCACAATTTTACTTGCAAATTATATTGTCTCAAGGATTGACAATGACAGTGCGATCATTTAGTAAGGAGTGTTGATATGGCAAAACAAAAAGAAGAATCCAATAGATTAAACCGGATAAAACCGATGACAAATATTATTTTTAACCTGATATTCCTAATCCTTGGACTTGCATGTGTTACTCCGGTAATCCTGGTATTTATTATTTCCATTACAAAAGAGAGTGAGCTTGTGGCACATGGGTATTCCTTTTTCCCGAAAGCATTATCGTTAAGTGCATATTCCTATCTTTGGAATGAACGTAAAAGTATTGGAAATGCACTTCTGATCTCTGCTCTTGTCACTGTTTTAGGAACATTGATCGGACTTGCACTGACCACAACGATGGGATATGTCTTATCAAGAAGTGAATATAAACTGAAAGGATTTTTCAGCTGGGTCGTATTTATACCTATGATTTTTAACGGTGGTATGGTTGCAAACTACGTAGTGGTTGCAAATTTTCTAAATCTCCGCAATACGATCTGGTGTCTGATATTACCGCTGTCCGTATCCTCGTTTAATGTCATTATATCCAAGACGTTTTTTAAATCCACGATTCCGGATTCCATCGTGGAATCAGCCAAAATTGATGGAGCGTCCGAATTTACAATCTTTTCGAGGATTATTGTACCAATATCAAAACCGGTATTTGCAACCATTGGACTGTTCTTAAGCTTTGGATACTGGAACGACTGGTTTCAGTCTTCCTTATATATCAGTGAAAAGAAGCTGACATCATTGCAGGCATTGCTGAATAATATGATCCAGAATATCCAGTACATTGCAAGTAATCCGACCGCAGGGCTTTCACTACAGCAGTATAAAAATTCAATGCCGACAGAATCTATCCGCATGGCGATTGCAGTACTTGTAGTTATCCCGATTGCCTGTGTATATCCGTTTTTCCAGAGATATTTCATCTCCGGACTTACAGTAGGTGCTGTCAAAGGATGATTGTGTGAACCCGGATGCAATAGCATCTGAAGATAAAAACAAAACAAATATACTTATTTCAAGCATGGAGGGTTAATATGGAGAAAAAAATTTTAAGAATGATGGCAACAGGTCTTGTTGGATGCATGCTGGCAGTAACAGCAACAGGATGTGGTAATTCAGGTACATCAAGTACACCTGCTACATCCGATACATCTGCTTCCAATACAACAAATGAGTCAGCTTCATCTGATTCAAGTACTGCAAAAGACGAAAGCAGTTCCCAAGATATCGTTTCATTAAAGTGGATTCAGATTGGTAACGGCCAGCCTGATAACTATGATGCATGGCAGGCACACATCAATGAATATCTCGCAGATAAGATTGGTGTAAACATTGATGTAGAGATCATCTCCTGGGGAGACTGGGAGAAGAGAAGAAGTACCATCATCAATACAGGAGAGGATTATGATATCATTTTCTCAAATGATGTAGTGTATGAAAGTGATGTAAGACTTGGCGCTTATTATGACATTACCAGCCTGCTCGATGCAAACTGTCCTGATGTCAAGAGCCTGATTCCTGAAGATTACTGGGATGCAGTAAGTGTAGATGGTAAAATATATGGTATCCCGACTTATAAGGACAGCTCTATAACACATTATTTTGTATGGGATAAGGATCTGTGTGACAAATTAGGACTTGATGTGACTAATCTGACAGAGCTTGATCAATTGACCGATGCATTTGATACAATCTATAAAGAAACAAACCAACCGGTAACTTACCGTGCATCCGATGCACCATGCCAGTTTGTTACTACCGTTTATGACAATCTTGCACTTGGACTTCCCGCACTCGGTGTTGCATATGATGATCCATCCAAAAAGGTTGTAGCTACTTATGAACAGGAAAATGTAATGCATGACCTGAAGATATACCGCGAATGGTTCGAAAAAGGCTACATCAATCAGGATGCTGCAACATTAGGCGAACTTCCGACTTATCAGGTATGTAACATTGCACAGGGCTGGAGCCAGGCAGCTCAGACTACATGGGGTCCTAACATGGGTGTCAATGCAACAGCCGTTCAGTGGAGAGACACTATAGTATCCAGAGGTTCTGTACAGGGATCCATCAACTGTATCTCTGCAAACAGCAAGCATCCTGAGGAAGCATTAAGATTCTTAAACCTTGTAAACTCTGATACTTATGTAAGAGATGCATTATACTATGGACTTGAAGGCGACAACTTTAACTATACAGCCGACAAGAAGGTTGAAAGAACCGACAAGCAGTGGTTTATGGCAGGTTACAGCCAGGGAACATTCTTCAATGTAAGTCTGTTAGCTGACCAGGAGACAAATCAATGGGATGAAGTAAAAGAGCTGAACGAGAAAGCAGAAGCTTCACCGGTTATTTCAATTTCTATCGATACAGCAGAGTTTGAAGATGAGCTGGCAAACTGTACAGAGATTTACAACAGATATAAGAGTGAGATTAACACAGGTGCAGTTGATCCAGAAAAAGCTGTTCCGGAAATGATGAGCGAGATGCGCTCAGCAGGCTTTGACACTATCGTTGAGAAGGTGCAGGCCCAGATTGATGCAGCTAACTAATTCACCGATTTCTAAATGACCAGACAAGGAAAATAGATACGGTACAAATGACGAAATAAAAGAATGAGATAACAAAGGGCTGATGCATAAAAACAATACAGTTGAAATTTATGTATCGGTCCTTTTATGTAAAGGAGCATATATGAGTAAAATAATAGGAAAATCACTGCCCAATATTCCTTGGCAGGAAAAACCACAAGGATACAAAATGCCGGTATGGCGTTATACAGAGAATCCAATCATCGGAAGAAATGGAAATAAAATTTCTAACAGCGTTTTTAACAGTGCGGTCGTTCCGTTTGAAGATGGATTTGCAGGTGTATTCCGCTGTGACAGCAGATCAATCAGTATGGATATTTTTGTTGGAAGAAGTAAAGATGGTATCCATTGGGATATTGAGGACATACCAATCCGGTTTGAAGGCGCAGATGAAGAAATCTTAAAAAGAGAGTACCGCTACGATCCAAGAGTATGTTTTATCGAGGACAGATATTACATCACATGGTGTAACGGATACCACGGACCGACCATCGGTGTCGCATATACCTTTGATTTCAAAAAGTTTGTGCAATTAGAAAATGCCTATGTTCCGTGTAACCGGAACGGTGTTATGTTCCCGGAAAAAATAAATGGTATGTATGCCATGTTAAACAGACCAAGTGACAATGGACATACCCCATTTGGCGATATTTTTGTAAGCTTCAGCAAGGATATGGAATTCTGGGGCAGACACAGATATGTAATGAGCCCGATCACGGGGGATGAATCTGCATGGCAGTGCACTAAGGTTGGTCCTGGTCCCATTCCAATCAAGACAGATGAGGGATGGCTTCTGATCTATCATGGTGTGATTACTACCTGCAATGGTTTCGTCTACCGCATGGGTGCAGCACTTTTAGACCTTGAACAGCCATGGAAGGTACTGGCACGCTCCAGAGAATATCTTTTAGCACCTCATGAATATTATGAGTGTGTCGGAGATGTGCCGAATGTTGTTTTCCCATGCGCAGCACTTACAGATGCTGATACGGGAAGAATCGCCATTTATTATGGATGTGCAGATACTGTGACGGGATTAGCATTTACAACAGTTGATGAGATACTGGATTATATCAGAAAATAACCAGGCTTTGGAGGTGCCAAAATGGATTTCTTAGACAAAAGAGTTGGTGTCATTTGTAACGAACTTAAAAAATTAAAAGTAAAGCAGATATTTCCACTGACACAGTGGGAATACAAGGAAGGAAACTTTGTCCACCCGGAGGATGCACTAAATGATGCAGCAGCCTGGGAGAACTTTGACTGCAAAACCATGCACTGGTATGGCAAGGACCGGCACTACTGGTTCCGCACGGTCTATACTGTTCCACAAGAGCTGGATGGCAAGAATATGTGGATCCGCATTTCCTCACAGATTGATGAATGGGATGACGCAAAGAACCCACAGTTCATCGTATTTATAAATGGTGAGATTTATCAGGGTATTGATATGAATCACAGGGAATGTCTGATCACACAGAGTGCAAAGGCAGGAGATACACTGACCATTGAGCTTCAGGCATATACCGGAATCTTACATGAAGAATTTGCGCTCCGCACACAGATTGAGGAGATTGATGCTGGGATTGAAAGCCTCTACTATGACCTATGGGTTCCACTTGCTGCATTTTCCCGCATGGAGGCAGATGACAAAAACCGCAAGGATATTGAATATGTCCTCAATGAAACTATCAATCTGCTGGATCTTCGGACACCATATTCTGAAAGCTTTTACCAGAGTATAGAAGAAGCATCTTCTTATATACGGAAAGCATTGTATGAAGATATGGCAGGCTATGGGGATGTGATTGCAACCTGTATCGGACATACGCATATTGACGTGGCATGGTGGTGGACTGTAGCACAGACAAGGGAAAAAGTAGGGCGCAGCTTTGCAACCGTGTTAAAGCTGATGGATGAATATCCAAACTATAAGTTCATGTCCAGCCAGCCTCAGTTATATGCATTTTTGAAGGAGCGGTATCCTGAATTATATGAAAAAGTAAAACAGCGTATCAAAGAGAAACGCTGGGAACCGGAAGGTGGTATGTGGGTCGAGGCAGACTGCAACCTGACATCCGGAGAATCCCTTGTCCGCCAGTTTATGCATGGCAAACGGTTCTTCAAAGAGGAATTCGGCGTGGACAACCGCATTCTCTGGCTGCCCGATGTGTTCGGTTATTCCGGAGCACTTCCACAGATCATGAAAAAGTGTGGAATTGATTATTTTATGACCACGAAGCTGGCATGGAATCAGTTTAATAAAGTGCCCTATGATACAATGCGGTGGCGCGGTATCGATGGTACAGAGGTGCTGACACATCTGATCACGACCCTTGGTGTAAACCAGCCAATCAAAGATTTCTTTACAACCTATAATGGCATACTACATCCTGATGCCATCATGGGGGGATGGATGCGCTACCAAAATAAAGATATCAATAACGATATCTTAGTCTCCTACGGTTACGGTGATGGAGGCGGCGGTCCGACAAGGGAAATGCTTGAAACCTCAATCCGCATGGAAAAGGGCATCAAAGGTATTCCAAAAGTACGCCAGGAATTTTCACGCAATTATTTTGAAGAACTTGAAGAACGTGTAAAAGGCGACAGACGGCTGCCTGTATGGGAAGGGGAATTTTACTTTGAGTACCACCGTGGAACTTATACCTCCATGGCGAGAAATAAGCGCAGCAACCGTAAGGCGGAGCTTGGGCTGATGGATCTTGAGCTGTTGTCTGTTTTAGCACAGGCACAGATTGCATATCCGGCAGAAGAACTCGACCGCATATGGAAAAAAGTCCTGATCAACCAGTTCCATGACATACTCCCCGGTTCTTCAATCCATGAAGTATATGAGGTGACAAAGGAAGAATATGCCACACTGCAGAAAGAGATCAAAGCCCTGGAAGAAGAACGTCTCCGTGCACTCGTGGAAGATGGTGAGGGCATCACTATTTTCAATACGACCGGACACGACCGTAGTGATATCGTGGAACTTGGAGAAGTCAACGCTGACGCATTAAAGGATACAGATGGTAAGCTCTATCCGATACAGAAGACCGCAGAAGGTGCAGTAGCCTATGTCAGACATCTGCCTTCAAAAGGTTATAAGACTTTTGCTGCTGTATCCACAGATGCAGAGCAGACTACACCATTTGTCCTTATAGATGACTATACCCTTGATACACCGTTTTATACAATCCATCTGGATACCAATGGATGCTTTGACCGGCTCTACGACAAGGATAACGACAGGGAAGTACTACAGGCTGGCAAAAAAGGCAACCTGTTCCGTATGTACGAAGATAAACCGATATACTATGATAACTGGGATGTGGATATCTTCTACACCGAAAAATACTGGGATATCAATGATATGACTTCAATGAAATGGACAGAATGTGGCCCGGTACGTGCAACATTGGAGATGGAACGTAAGGAGAGTCAGTCTGTTATCCGGCAGAAAATCCATTTCTATGCTGACAGCAGGAGAATTGAATTCGAGACTTATGTGGACTGGAAAGAACATCAGACATTATTAAAGGTACATTTTCCTGTCAACATACATACTGATGAAGCAACCTTTGATGTGCAGTTTGGTAATCTGACACGCAAGGTACATACCAATACAAGCTGGGATAAAGCACGTTTTGAAAGCTGTGGGCAGAAATGGATTGACCTCTCGGAAGGCCATTATGGTGTCAGTATGTTAAATGACTGCAAATACGGACATTCCGTGAAAGATTCCAATATGGCACTGACACTGATCAAATCCGGTATCGAACCAAACCCGGTAGCAGACCAGGAAGAGCACTATTTTACATATGCGCTCTACCCTCATGCCGGAAAATGGCAGGAAGCCAAGACCGTAGAGCAGGCATATGACCTGAACCAGCCTGCCATTGTTGTCGCAGGTGGTAAACCGGGCAGCCACTTGTCAAAAGCATCTGTAGACAAGTCCAACGTTGTATTGGAGACGATAAAATGTGCAGAGTGCGGTGAAGGCACAATCATCCGTATGTATGAAAGTGAAAATGCTCTGACAAAAACAAATCTGGTGGTTTCAGGAAACTATAAAAAAGCGTTTATCTGTAATCTTCTTGAGGAGGAAGAAGCAGAGCTGGAGCTGAAAGGCGGAATAATCTGTGTACAATTGAAGCCATATGAAGTTGTTACCGTAAAACTCATTTAAAATTATATAGGGGAGGATTCAATTCCGGAAAATTATCCGATGAATACCTTCCCTTTTTAATAGGAAGATTTACGTTATGACCAATAGATTAAAACATATTTTTGAGTGCTCCGATCATATTACAGAAAAACAGTATCGGAACAGTCGGACACTTTTTATCCTTGATGGATGCGCATCAACGCAGATTTTTACAGTTACTTCCGGTGCATTTTTATCAGGACTTGCATATCTTGTGGGCGCAGGGACTGCGCTTACCGGAGTTATAGCTGCTCTGCCAACGTTAATGAACACTGTCCAGATTTTTTCCTCCGTCATCTATGAGAACCGTACTGGCAGCAAACGTATCATGGCGGAATTAGCGCTTATCCAACGCCTGTGCCTGATCATGATGCTGTTTGTTCCGACATTTATGTTAGGAACGAGAATCTCAGTGGCAATGATTGCTGTTTTATATTCCTTTGCGCATTTCTGCGGAGCATTTATCAATACCGGAGCCAATAACTGGCTGATCAGTCTTGTGAAAAACGAACAGCTGGGAAGATATCTCGGACTAAAAGATTCTCTGACTTTAGTTGCATCCACAGGCGGCTCTCTGATCTTGAGTAAGATATTGGATGCCTATCGTTTCACAGACAGGGAAATCATGGGATTTAGAGTTATCGGTACATTATGCGTCTGTATCTGTGTGATTGACATTATCTGTCTCACACTGATCCGGGAACCGAAAAATGTGAAGCATATAGATCCTCTGAACATTCGCAAAGCTATACAAATGCCACTCATGGATCAAAATTACCATAATGTACTTATTTTTTTTCTGTTGTGGAGTATAGCTTCTAACTTTGCGAGCCCATTTTTTTCTATTTATATGTTGGAGAATCTGGAGCTTTCTTATTTTTATATTACCTCCATGAATATGGTTGCATCGGTGGTACGTATAGTTGCGTCAAATCTATGGGGAAGATTCGCAGACAGTTGTTCCTGGAAGCTGGTTACGCTTGGATCAATATATATGCTGGGACTTGCATATATTGGCTGGGGGCTGCTGACAAAAGAAAACTGCAGCTACTGGCTGCCAATCGTACAGGCTGTGAGCGGTGCAGCCTGGGGTGGCATCAATATCGCCACATTCCGGATGCAGTTTGCCTTTGCACCGGTAGAGCATCGTATCAGCTATGTCAGTTTCTGCTCAACGATGGTTGGCTTTGTAGGTTTTTTTTCATCCATGCTTGGTTCAGCATTTGTAGCATGGGCAGAAAATATCAGGATTTTAAATATTCGCATGGATACCATGCAACTGGTTTTTATTATATCAGCAGCCGGAGTTATCGCCAGTGCATTATACAGTCGTAATATAAAAGAGAAATGACAGCGAAACCGGCATTTATATGGTTTCAGGGTCTATTGCGCAGAGGATGGAAAAATTATTTTTGAAGTATAAAATTTAATTCTGATAAGGAGAAATAATATGAATTTATTACCAAAACCAAAAAAAATCACAGAAAAGGGTGGACAACTTCTGTTATGCCACAGCATGTATATCGTTATATCGAAAGAAATATCAGACAATGGGATATATGCGGCAAAAAGACTGCAGGAAGCAATCCGGCAGGAAACCGGGCTTTTGCTTCGGCTTTCCGTAGGAGAAACAAGGGATGGAGATTTCTCTCTTAGGATTACAGAGACATTATCAGAACAGGCATATGAAATCACAATCAATGAGAACGGCGTACAGATCTTAGGTGGTGATGGAGCAGGTGTGCTTTATGGAGTGGAAACGTTCTGTCAGATCTTGCAACAGTACGGCGGAGCACTACCTTGTATGCAGATCATGGATGCGCCGGACATGCCAAACCGTGGTTATTATTTTGACCAAACAAGAGGACGTATATTAAAACTGGAAGAACTCAAAAAAATTGCAGACAGGATGTCCCTCTATAAGTTAAACCAGCTTCAGCTTTATGTAGAACACACATATCTGTTCCGTGACTTTTCGGAAATGTGGAGAGATCAGACACCTATTACAGCGGAAGAAATCCGCGAACTCGACAGCTATTGCCGGGAACGACACATTGAACTGGTTCCGTCGCTTGCAAGCTTTGGACATCTGTGTACACTGCTCTCTACCAAAACATATGGAGATCTGTGTGAGATGGAAGATTCCTGGAAAGAACCATTTTCTTTCTGGAACCGGATGCGGTATCATACAATCAATGTATCTGATGGTCGCTCCCTCCCTCTGATCAAAAAGATGATTGCAGAATATATGCAGCTTTTTTCTTCGGATAAATTTAATATTTGTGCGGATGAAACCTTTTGTCTTGGCAAATATAAATCAAAAGAGCTGGCTAAGGAATTCGGCATACACCGGTTATATATCGACTATGTCAAAGAGCTGGCACAATTTCTGGTGGAAAATGGAAAAATCCCAATGTTCTGGGGCGATATCATATGGAATTCACCGGAGCTGATGAAGGAACTGCCTGAAACCATGGTCTGCCTGAACTGGGGATATGCACCGGAACAAAGAGAAGATGAGACAAGGGCAATCGCACAGACAGGTGCAATGCAGTATCTGTGTCCTGGTGTATGTGGCTGGAACCAGTGGGCAAACTTAATAGAAAATTCTTATAAAAATATTACAAGAATGTGTAATTATGCAGCAAAATATCATGGCATCGGGGTATTGAACACAGACTGGGGAGATTTTGGGCATATCAATGACCCGGCATTCTCCATTCCAGGAATGATTTATGGCGCTGTATTTTCCTGGAACAAGGATGAGATTCCCTTCACAGAGCTGAACCGTATGATCTCACATATCGAGTATGGAGATACCACCGGAAATTATGTTTCATATCTGGCAGAGATCTGCGGACATTCTGTATTCCAGTGGCGGGAAGCTGTCCTGTATTATGAGAACCAATGTCTAAAGCATGAGCTTGAAGAAGGCGAGGATCTGTTCCGTAATGTAAACCATGCCAGTGTGGATACTGCATCAGCTGCCCTTCGGTCATTGTATAAGAAACTTCTTGAAAGTACGAAGACAATGCCGGAAAACAAAAAACAGATGCAGCTTTTGTCCGTGACATTACAAGGAATCGGCATCTGGAATGCCATAGGGCTTCTGGCTGAAAGCAGGGAAAAGACTAGAAGCTTTGATCTTAAAAAAGGATTGGAGCTGGCAGAAAAGCTCGAATACTGGTTTATGGCATATAAAGAAAACTGGCGTTCCACCGGTAAAGAAGGCGATCTTCACCACATTGCAGAGATTGTATTCTGGTACGCAGACTGGCTGCGCCATAAATGATTAGAAACGCTCAAAATATTCAAAAATTAGTTGAATTTTACTTATTTCATGATAGTATGATTAAAATAATTTTTTAAATAGTTTTACATTGCTTAAAAGCTGAAAATAATGCAATGTACCATTTAAGAAACTGAAAATTCATAGGAAGGAAAAATTCATATGACAAAACTCAAAAAATGGATAAGTAATTTAAAGGTTGCAGCGAAATCCAGAAAGGGTCAGATGACTTTAACAAAGCAAGTGATGCATGGGATGCTTACAAGGCAGCTTCTGAAGAAATCATACAATTAAGTACTAAGAATCAAGTAGAAGAAGCATCCCAGCTTATGATAGGGGATGTATATGAGAAATATAAACTGTTTGGGGAAAAATTCAACGTTTTACGCAATGACTTCCAGGTAAAACTGGAACAGTCAAAAGCAATTGCCAGTATCTGCATTAACATTATTTTTATTGTAATCTTTGCATTAGGAATTGCCATTGGTGTTGTTACAACAGCCATTGGACGGACGATTACTGCTTCAATCACAGAACCGGTGGAACAGATAGAAGCAGCAGTTGCCAGTCTGAGAAAAGGTGAACTGTCTAACGTGGAAATGCTCACCTATGAGTCTGATGACGAGTTTGGTGATACAATAAAAAACCTGAAAGAAGCTATGAATATCCTCTCCGATTATGTACGTGAGATTTCTGGGGAAGTAAAAATGATAGCTCAGGGTGATCTGACAAGAAATGGTGAAGATATCACTGATTTCCTGGGTGATTTTTCAGAATTGAAGCATTCACTTCTGTATATTTTGAAGCGTTTCAACAGCACATTAACAGATATCAGTAATATTGCTGAACAAGTATCATTAAATTCCAATGATGTTGAAAATGCATCAAAATCCTTAGCAGATGGAGCAACAGAACAGGCAGGAGTAATTCAGGAATTAAATGCCACCATAGATACAGTTGTCAATCTTGCTGCAAATACAGCAAAAGAAACACAGAGTGCATCAGATCGTGTAAAAGCTTCTGCTGACAGGGCACATAAAGAAAAAGAAAAAATGAACGATCTGCTGAAGGAAATGGAACATATTACAGAGATTTCGAAAGAAATCGGCAATATCATCACGGATATTGAAGATATTGCATCCCAGACAAATCTCTTATCCCTTAATGCTTCCATAGAAGCAGCCAGAGCCGGCGAAGCAGAAAAAGGCTTTGCAGTGGTTGCAGACCAGATTGGAAAGCTGGCATCGGATAGTGCAAGGTCGGCAGTCAATACGAGAGAATTGATTGATAAGACTTTGATTGAAATTGATAAAGGTAATGCCATTACAAGAACAACCGCAGAAGCCTTCAATCTGATCATTGAAGATATGGAATCTTTCGCAGAAATTACAAAGAATACAATGGAGAAAGCCAACTCACAGGCAGAGTCACTAGAACAGATTGGTCAGGGAATTGAGCAGCTCTCCGGTGTGGTACAAGGCACAGCGGCATCCGCAGAAGAAAATACAGCAATCAGTGTTAATCTGGCAGAGGAATCAACTAAGATGCATGACCGCGTGAACATATTCAAGTTATTCTAAAAACAACTATTCAGAGCCATAAAATCGATACAGGAATGTAATATAATTTATATGGTAATCAACCCCATGTGCAAAAAGAAAAGCTATAAAACAGCTATTTTGTACATGGGGTTCTAAATTGTTACTGAATATGATAAGATTCTAAACAACAATATACATTAACTATTCGTTAAAGTTGTGTTTGGCGAATATATATTCTAGCATAGATATCCTCATTCCCCTCACGTCCTAAATAAAACCCTACGTGACATCTGTCATTCTTACTAAATTTGTGGTATACTTAGATTAAATAAATAATGCATTTATAGAAGATAAAGGGATAAGAAATGATTAATCAGGGTATGATTGATTTAAACCTGATTGAAAAAGGTGCCAAATACAGTAAACTGAAAAAGACATTCATTATATTTATCTGCCTAAATGTACCTTTCCCCGACAACTTACCCATATATACTTTTAATAATATCTGTGAAGAAAATAAATCCATCTACCTTAATGATGATGCAACAAAAGTAATTATCAATGCTAATGGAAATCGAACAGGTCTGTCACAAGATATGTGTGCATTTCTGGATTTCTTACAAAATAAATCTCCAAAAAGTGAATTCACAGAAAAACTGCAAAAAGCTGTGGAAAAAGCAACCAGTAATGAAGAATGGGAGGTAGAGTATATGACAATGGCAATGAAAATCCAAGAAGAACGTGAAGAAGCTAAAATCGAGACTACTATTGGTTTACTATCCGAGTTTCAATGGACAAAAGAAAATATTATTAACAAATTGATTAAAGATTTTGATCTTACCAAAGAGGAAGCAGTTGAGTACTATAATCAATATTTAAAAGAACATTGATCAATTTTTAAAATTAAAAGAGTTGAATCACTGTGTATATTCGCATAGTGATTTCAGCTCCCCCTTAGATACTCTTTTTTAAATAGCATCTATTTCCATCAACAATCATAATATTCTCCTTTATTTCTCCTTTTCTATACATGTTAATTAGGCGTTTGCGAAACGCCAAAAGCCGTATAAATACGGCATTTTTTTGTTGTTAAAATAAAATATCTCCTCAAGGTTTATGGTAAAATAGAGTTGCGAGAAACTATCAACCAATCCACCTAAAGGAGATATACCTACATGATAACACATAAACAGCTCTCTTTGGCAGAAGTTTTTGAAGATTGCCAAAATAAATTCGACAACGACAAATACCAGTTCCTTCCTATATTCAAAGTATCTACTACCTTAAATAAAATGCGTCCAGATATGTTCCTCTGTCTCAGGAAATCCGTATTCCTTCTTGCCAAGTTCAATGCTTTTCATAAGGAAGGTCATATTTCTGGCAAGTACCCGCATTGTCTGTTTGCCTTCCTCATCCATTTCTGCCTGTCCTTTTTCACGACCATGAATGCTGTTCCAGTACTGGCTGGATGCGATAGGCATATTGCTGATTGTGAAGAATTTGTTTAATTCATCGAAAGTAGCAGAGCATCCGCCTCTTCTGGCGCATACAACGCTTGCCCCAACTTTCATTGTTTTATCAAAATGCGTACTGTAGAACAATCTGTCAAGACAGGCAATCAATGTAGCATTTGCAGATGCAAAATAAACAGGGCTGGCAATGACCAGACCATCTGCCTCCTCAAACAAAGGCGCAATCTCATTCACAGTATCGTCGAAAACACACTTCCCAAGCTCTGCACATCGTCCGCATGCAATGCAGCCTCTTATATCTTTGTTACCAATCTGAACTGTCGTAACTTCAACACCATTCTCATGAAATACCTTTTCCATTTCACGCACAGCAATAGCGGTATTTCCATTCAACCTTGGACTTCCATTAATAATCAACACTTTACTCATTATCTGCACTCTCCTCACTTTTGGGATATTCTGCATCCATTTCAGCATTAATTGTATCCTCTGAAACTGACATTGCTGCAAGCGTTCTGGTAAGAAGTTCTTCCAGTTCCCAGCCTAACTGACTTGCGCCTCTTTCAATGACTTCACGTGAACAGCCGGCTGCAAAACCTTTACTCTTATATTTCTTTTTCAGTGATTTCAATTCCATGTCCTTAGTGCTCTTAGATGGACGCATGAGTGCAGCCGCCCAGATCAGCCCAGTAAGTTCATCTGCGGCAAAGAGCACTTTTTCCATCTCATGCACTGGTTCTACATCGATTGTTTCGCCACAGCCGACCGTGATTCCATATCCATGGGAACAGACCGCATGGATTATATCTTCCCCTACTCCACCTTCTCTTAACAGCTCCGGTGCTTTGAGACAATGCTCTTCTGGGTATAATTCAAAATCAATATCATGAAGAAGTCCCACGATTCCCCAGTATTCTGCATCCTCTCCGTAACCCAGCTCATTCGCATACCACTTCATAACTGCTTCTACGGTAAAAGCATGCTGAATATGAAAGAGATCTTTATTGTATTTCGTCAGTAATTCTAATGCTTTGTCTCTTGAAATGTGATTCATTATATTTCCTCTCCTTCTCTCATTTTCAGATCATAAATCAATTTAATTGTATTATACTTACATCAACTGTCTTTTTCAATTCCACACTCTACAAAAATATCGTTATTATGGTACATATGACAAAAATTGACTTTTTAGTGCAATAAATTGCTCTGTAATTGATTTTATGTGTCAAAATATGCTATGATTCAATATATCAAAGGTAATGCTTCACTTTTTCCTCTACAAAGAAAGGATGACCACTATGACAAATATTTATCATGTATCAAAACAGGGAAATGATACGAATAATGGCAGTATCACAGCTCCCTTCCTGACAATTCAAAAAGCTGCCTCCCTGGCTCTGCCCGGTGATCGGGTCATTGTTCATGAAGGGGTCTACAGGGAATGGGTTAAGCCTGAATTTGGAGGCAATCGTCTGTCTCCTATTGTTTATGAAGCGGCTGAAAATGAACATGTTATCATAAAAGGCTCTGAACAGATTACCAATTGGGAACGATATGAAGATTCTGTGTGGAAATGCACCATACCAAATGACTTTTTCAAAGGATATAATCCCTTTGCCATATCACTTACCGGTGACTGGATCGTAGCCCCTTATGACACACCGGTTCATTTGGGTGATCTGTATCTCAACGGAAAATCCTTTTATGAGGCCTTTTCTCTGGAAGAAGTATTACATCCTGCAATAAAGGAAATATCGCCTTATCAGACATGGGGAAGACGTGAAGAGAGAATTTTAGAACCGGAACAGACTCTTTTCCAGTGGTTTGCCGTAGTTTCCGATGAGGAAACTGTCATCTATGCCAATTTCCATAACTATGACCCTAACCACGAATTTGTAGAAATCAGCGTCCGCCGTTCCTGCTTCTATCCTGAAAAGACAGGGCTTAACTATATCACTGTCCGCGGGTTTGAAATGGCACAGGCAGCCTGCCCATGGGCTCCACCTACAGCTAACCAGCCCGGTCTGATTGGCTGTAACTGGGCAAAGGGATGGGTTATAGAGAACTGTGATATCCATGATGCCAAATGTGTTGGCATCAGCCTTGGGAAAGAGGGTTCAACCGGTGATAACTATTATACCAAATGGAATATCAAATCCGGCTATCACTATCAGATGGAATCTGTATTTCTGGCAAGTCATATTGGATGGGAAAAAGAAAGAATCGGCTCACATATTATCCGAAACAATTATATTCATGATTGTGGACAGGCTGGAATTGTAGGACACATGGGCTGTATCTTCAGTGATATATACCATAATGAAATATGCAGAATTGGAACAAAACACGAATTCTATGGTCATGAAATGGCAGGTATCAAGCTGCATGCCGCTATTGATGTACAGATTCATGAAAACTATATCCATCATTGTACATTAGGTACATGGCTTGACTGGCAGGCACAAGGCACTCATGTAAGCAGAAATATTTATGACCATAATAATCGTGACTTCATGATCGAGGTAACTCACGGTCCTTGTCTGGTTGATAACAATATTTTTACCTCCCCTTATACCTTTGATAATGCAGCTCAGGGAACTGCTTTTGTCCACAATCTGATCTGTGGCTTTCATAATCACTACTCTGTTCTGGATCGTGCTACTCCTTATCATCTGCCTCACTCTACAGAGATTGCTGGTATGTCGCTGGTATATGGCAATGATGACCGTTGGTATCAGAATATCTTTATTGGTGGACAGGAAGCAGATAGAAATTATGGAACAGCAGACTATGATGGTGCTCCCACATCCATAGACGATTATATCAGCCAGGTAAAAGCATTAGGACATGGAGATGTTCAGCTTTTCGCCAAAATTCCTCAACCCGCCTATATCAACAACAATGTATACCTGTCAGGTGCAAAGGCTTTCTGTGATGAACAGAATCGTTATATAAGTGATGAGGATGCTTCTATTGCTATTATAGAAAAGGAAGAGGGAGTATATCTACAATCCGCCCTTCCTCATGGCGCACTCTCCCTGCCTGGTCAAACCATTACCACTGCATTGCTTGGCAAAACACATATGTCAGATGGTCTATATGAGACACCAGACGGTCAGGATATGGTAATTGATTATGACTTACTTGGTCAATTACGTGCAGATGCTCCTAAGCCCGGACCAATTGAGAATCTTAAAGAAGGCAGACAGGATCTGTTAATCTGGAAGCGATAATGTGAAATAATGGCTGTGCATTCATTATTTAGTGCACAGCCATTATCAATTAACCTAAAATCTTTCTATTATTTCTTTGTAAAATGTTCTTTTGCAAAGTCCATGTTCTGTACCAGCTCCAGAGTTCCCAGATAATTCTGGTTCTTGTCTCTTACCGCCATATATTTGACAAGCATGGACTTTCCATTTTTCTCCATCCAGATGGGTACTTCGTCAAGCGTTCCATTTCTGAACTCGTCAATGATTCGTCTTACCTGCGCTTCTACCTTGGGTGGATGGCAGGTGAATACTTCTCTGTCAATCGCCATTCCCGGTCTTTTGAAATCCTTGGGACCTTCATTAAAGAATCTGTTTATATTATCTGCATCTACGAAGGTAATTTCCATCGGTATCGTATTCAGAAGTGCCGTAAGCTGCGCCACATTCATATGTCCTCCCGGCATAACAATCTCCTGATCTGAAATTGTAGATTTTATTGTTTTTGCAGCATTTTCCGCTTTTTCCCAGATTGCCGGTGTCACGCCAAGGCAATCCGCATAGTCTTTTGCATCATGATAAATGTGAATCCACTCATCCTCGGTAAAGTTCACAGCACAATTAGGAAACAGAATATTCTGTTCTTTATAGATCATCTCATCCACACGAGTTACCACAGCATCGAATCTCTGCAGCCATTCCTTATCGTGCGCTGGCTTTTTGGAAAGTGCTGCCAGTTCATCCCTGATTTCATCATCGACTGTCCACATCACATCAGATGGACCTGATATCTGATAGCCGACCTTTAAATGCGGATACAGCAGATCTCCCTTCTTTGCATAATGAATCGCCACTTCTCTGATATGATCTACTAATTCCTGACTTACTTCTCCCTTGGCAATTGCTGCTCTCGCCTGTTCAATATATACTGCCAGTGCTTCATTTTCCATAGTAAAAGTATAGAGAGGATGTCCTTTCTCTTCTACCAGAAGCTTCGTTTTCACAGCTCTTTCCTGACGAATCAGTGATGCATCAACAGCCTTTTCTGCATTGGCAATTTTTTCCTCACGGGTCTCTCCGTGGAAAAGCGCAGAGTGTACATCACATAATTTCTGTACCTCTGTAATTGGCGTTCCTTCCTGAATCATTTGCTGCTCTGCCTGCATGATTTCTGAAGCATCTACATCTTTAAAATTCTGCATAAAATCCGCTCTCACCGCTTCCAGAGCTTCTCCTTTTCCCAGTCGCTTCAAATAATCCTTTAATAACTCTATTCTTTCATTCTGCATATCATCATTATACCTTTCTGTCATTCTTGTATCATTGTTATTTTACACATAATCTTCATTTTTATTATTCATTGAAAATTGTAACAGCCATTTCCAGACAGGAACCACCTCAATGCTGATTCCTTCACAGTCAAGCATTGCTTCTTCACTGTTGGTAATAAGAAGACATTTAGATTCAGGGATGAAATTGTACAATTTAACAAAAGATCTGGTCTCCCTTTCTATAACAAAGAGTTCCTAAAGGCTCATCCGGATATCGTTGTGGAAAAGAA